>Ga0208357_1000424_pt1 | contig 34381 bp, 28 predicted proteins | sample NGESurdeep092012_6_FD_184487 | JGI IMG/M metagenome (GOLD analysis project Ga0208357, IMG submission 184487) | Arctic peat soil microbial communities from Barrow, Alaska - NGEE Surface sample F52-2 deep-092012 (SPAdes) | ecosystem: Environmental > Terrestrial > Soil > Wetlands > Peat ...
TTACTTGCCCTCATGTATGATAGCGGTGCCAGAGTGCAGGAAATGATTGACCTTACACCTTCCAGTATTAGGCTGGATTCCCCTAACCTTGTAAAGCTTGTAGGCAAAGGGCGTAAAGCCAGGATGGTTCCGCTCAATGAGGAGCAAATCGTGTTCCTGAAAAAGTATATGCAGGAAATGCATTTGTTGGAACCACACGCCAACCTTTACCCATTGTTCTCAAATACCAGAAATGTAAAGCTCACCCGTGCCGGCATAACATACATTTTAAAAACGTATGCCGATCAGGCAAGGAAAATAAATCCAGGTATCATACCAGAAACAATCAGTTGTCATTCCCTTAGGCACTCAAAAGCGATGCATCTTTTGCAAGCTGGCGTTAATTTGGTTTACATACGTGATATTCTCGGACACGTATCTATTCAGACAACTGACATTTACGCCCGTGCAGATTCCAAACAAAAGCGAGATGCTTTTGAAAAGGTATATGTGGAAATGAAACCCGAAAAATCCAAAGATAAATCTTGGGAAAAAGATGATACTTTATTGGAATGGCTGAAGAATCTTAAAAAATAGTCGAATTATTATGTAAAGTAATACTGTAAAGTAGAAGCCTAAACATAGCTGATTAAAACTATTTTATGATGTTGCTTTACATAATCTTTTACTTTCCATAATCACCGCATTATAAGCGCCGAACAAACTGCCTTTAGTAGTTTCCAATTGTTGGCTTTCATTAGTCAAAGCATATTCAAAAGCCGCATCCGTCATATTTTTAAAGCAGGTTGATAATTCATCCTCTTTACCAGCCTGTATATTTTGAAGCACTTCTTTGTTGGGGACTAAAGCCATTTGAATCAGCTTTTTTACTTCGGCGTCAGTAATATGAATCTTTGCCCATTGATTAAAAATCCCTTCCAGTTCATTGCCTAACTGGTTGGTAATTCCCATTAATTTGTGTGCTTCTTCCAAACGTTCCTTTGCATTGACTGTATGCCTGATTTTAAAAGCATTGCTGTGATTGTGAAGGGCTGCATTCAAAGTATTGTTGCAAACTATTCTTATTGGAGTAAAGGCGGCGGTAATGCTGCCAAAACCATCATGCGAAGTAGTTAAAAATAAATACTGCTCAATCAAATCATCACTACCCACTTTAATATAATTGGGCAATTTAGCGGTAATAAAAATGCGTTCTCCTTTGCCTAATGCGCCCGCGGTTTCGTATTGTATGCCATCACCATCAACAATAGCATCAAAGAAACTGAAAGCATCCATATTTTGTACTACTTCATAATCTTTACCAACTACCCCTAACACCTGGTTGGTATCAGTACGCAAGGTTGCGTAATAATCAGGCACCGCGATTTGAGGATTTTCATATTCGTTGCGTTGCGTATAAAGTTTTTGTTTCTCTACCTCGTAGTCCAATCCGGCAAACTTTATTGCCTCTGTACTGGTCGGGTAATCCTGCACAATTTGCCCTAAGCCGTGCCATGCTTTTTCTTTTACAGAAAAGAAACTGTGTTTGCCTGTTTGTTCATTGAAATTTAAATTGTGTGCCATGATTATTGATTTTAAATTTTGAAAATAATTTTAAAAAGAAGGGCATCAGCATTTTACCATCTGATAGCTATCGGATGCCCGTTTGCTTTCTGTCCTAAAATGGTAAATCGTCAGCAGGTTCTAAAACGGCTTCGGCATTTGCTTTAACTGCTGTCTCATTTTTTACACCTGCATTTCCGTGTAGCTTAATGGTGTTTACATGAAAGGTTAATGTGGCTTTGGCTTCGCCATCTTTACCAGTGTAAGCATGTGCTCCAACACGCCCTTGTAACTCTACTAAAGTGCCTTTAGTTAAGTATTGTGCAATGCGGGGATTAACCCAATAATCACACTGCACATAGGTTACAATTTTTGTTGGTTCATTACTGCCTTTTGCTTTGTAACTATTATTGATGGCTACACTAAAGTTTACGACCTGCCGGTCATTTTTCAGGGTGCTGATTTTTGCATCACCTGTTAATCTTGCTGTCATTTCCATGATTGTAAATTTTAATTGTTTAATAAATGTTTTAAAGTCGGCATACGCCTCGTTCGTTCTAATCGTAGCAACCCGGCCTTGAAACAGGGTTTGGTAAAAGCAAGGTTTTTGTGAAAAGAATACTACTCCACAAATATTTTCTCCGCCGCGGCGGAGGCTAAACCGGGGTGGAGATTGTTTTTGCAAAACCGGTGGCCAGTCCTGCCCCCTGTATTTTGGAAGGACGCAGACCTTGCTTTTGCCTAAAGCCTGTCAAGAAATTTGCGACAGATATGAATGAATGAGTTTTTAAGAAGTGGATTTTTATACAATCTGTTTTGCAGCGTCTCTATAATTTTAAGTAACTGGAATTGTGTTTGGCGAGGTACGAGCCAATCTCAATGACCAATTTATTTATCCGATGCAGTTCTCCAGGCTTATTTGCCGAAGGCGTAAAAGAAATAAGGCGGGTGTACTGCATCTGGTCTTTGTGATAGATTTTGCCACGTCAATTTTTTGAGCAATCATTTAAGTCGTCTTTACGATTTGATTAATCGCGAATTGTGTTTGGTGAGGAATGAGCCAATCTCAATGAACAATATATTTATCCGGTGCAGTTCTCCCAGGTTAATTTGCCGAAGACGTAAAAGAAATAAGACGGGTGTACAGCATCGGTCTTAGCAATTCTTGTTGACAAATCCATTTTTTGAACAATCATTTAAATTGTCTTTGCAATTTGATTAATCGCGAATTGTGTTTGGTGAGGAACAAGCCAATCTCAATGACCAATCTACTTATCCGATGCAGTTCTCACGGCTTATTTGCCGAAGGTGTAAAAAAAATAAGACGGGTGTACTGCGCAATCAATGAAATTATATTAGCTCATCCTTTTGAATATTTCTGATTGTTGATTTTGTTTATAAAAGGGAAATTAAAATTTCACAATGATTTGTTTTGCCTTTATTAAAATACTTATACTACTATAAGTTTTGTATAACCTTTGTCTTAACATACTATACTCTTTTTTAAGCCCGAAGCAAACAACCTTTTTTACTGCTCGAAGAAATAGTTGTAAAAGATCATTATTCAACTACTAAGTTGAGAGGCTGCCGGATTTAGTATATATCCTTTTTTTGTTTTGGTCAAAAAAAGATAGGAACAGAAAGCCGGAACAAAAGATGATTAGGGAACAAAAGATGAGAGCCACAAAAAAAATACGGAGGTTATTGAATGAGTTAATTTACCTGGTGTTGAAATGATTGTAAGTTTAAAACCAATAGGGGAATTAAAATGATTCATGTTATCTTTGTGCCTCAAAATTGAATAGAATATTAGATTAAATTTCTCATAAAAAGTTAGTTTTGGTATCGGCTCCTGTTTCTACGGGGGCCTCTCTTTTAAGGCAACTCTTGTTTGCGGAAATTCCAATTGGCATTCATTATTTATAGGCTTACAAAAAAAGCAATTTCGAACAAAGCGGCATTCTTATTTTTTTCGTTTTTCATACAAGCAATTTGAAAATTTCCACAATTTGGAATACATTTATAGAACCTAAGAAACAACTATGCCTATTCACCTCAATAGCAATCAAGGAAGCCTGATTGAATTTCAGGAGGGCTTGCCCATTAATTATTCCGGGCCACTTTTGAGAGGTAGTAAAGTTTTATATTTTGCAAAAGACACCTGCCAATTAATTATTCAGGAAATAATTACTGAATTATATACACTTCGCTTAAATGTATTCCGTTTTTTGGAAACATTAACTATTGATTCTGTTTCTAATAAAGAAGGTATTCATTCGCGAATATTATTGAAAGGGAATTTGCGGCATAAAGTAAAAGGAACAGGGCGAATTTATTTAAGAGAGGGTGAATTTACCATGCTTTGGGCTGATAGTGCCAATTGCAATTGCAGATTTGAAAAGGATACAGAATACAAAACTCTGGATATTTTTTATTCTCCCGCACTTTTTCAGCAATTGGTTATTTATTTTCCGGAGCTAAAAGATTTACAAAACGAAGGACACGTAAAGCGGTTAATAAAGAATCCATGCTATACTACTCCGGCGATGCGGGATATTATCCGGGAAATATTAGAATGCCCTTTTGATGAAACTACAAGACAATTTTATTTCGATTTAAAAGTGAGAGAATATTTGTTTGTCATGCTAGAGCATATTTACAAAAGAACTCCTTCGCGTTATCACTTCACTCCTTATGAAACCGCCTGCATAATTAAAGCCCACAAAATACTGCTTGAAGATCTAAGTAAAAAACCACTTAGCTTCCGCATGCTTTCAAAAGCTGTTGCCATTAATGAGTTTAAGTTGAAAGCCGGGTTCAAGCAACTTTTTGGATTGAGCGTTTTTGATTGCCTCCAGGAAGCCCGAATGCAAAAAGCTAGAGAACTCCTTCTTTCAACCAATAAACCTCTAAAGCAAATCTGCGTTCTTACCGGTTACCCAAGAATGACTAATTTCATAACAGCTTTTCGTAAAAGATTTGGTTATACCCCGGGCTCGCTTCGCAGGAAATAAAACTGTTCTAATTGCAAAACTTTTTTGTGCAAAATCAAATCTATTCATCAGAATAGCAAATAAGAATTTGCAGACCTTTATCCTCAATTAATGATGTAATATGAAGACAATTAATAAAGCCCTTGCCACAGACATTATTTCTGCATTATTCATTCTTCTTTTTGTATATACTGCTACCACCAAGCTCATTGAACATGATAACTTTAAAGTTGTCTTAGCTCAATCGCCATTAATCGGAGAAAAAGCAAATGTATTATCCTGGTTATTACCAATTTTAGAATTATTTACAGCAATGTTATTATTTATTCCTTCTCTCCGGAAATGGGGTTTTGCAAGCGCACTTATTTTGATGTTACTATTTACATTCTATATCACTTACATGATTCTGTTCGCAAGAAATCTTCCGTGTTCTTGCGGGGGCGTTGTTTCAGCCATGACATGGCCCGAACATTTAATCTTTAATATTTTCTTTACTTCGATTGCAGCTATTGGCCTGGGGTTTACTTTAAGAAATAAACTTTTTATTGCAATAAACAGGAACAGCCGAACCCCTGTATAAGAAAGTAGGCATATTTTTAAACTCTTTAAATATTTTATTTATGAAAAGGTATTTCCTGGGAATTATCGCTGTACTCCTGGCAGTGTGCTTTAGTGCATTTACTAATATAAGGCAGAAACCCATGTCAATAGGCCTATATTGGTTTCAAATCAGTGGCCAATATGTTCCAGGGCAGATTGTTGCTCAAGCAGATGCAACTTTTCTTCTGCAATCACCTTCAGTTCCTTTTGGTACTGGTTGCACCGGCACCTACTATGATTGTGTGGCCGGTTTTAATGCAAACCAGGTTAATAGTTCAAATCAATTGAAGGATAATTTGGAGATTCCTGCTAGTGTACCCAGCAAGAAGAACTAAACTTTTTTGTTTTAAAGCAGTAGTATCATTATAAATTTTGCTACTGCTTAAATTTTTGATCCGAAATTACTATCAATTTTAGAATTTTATATTCCTCCACTAAATCTAAACCATATTTTCGTAAACCTTTCCTCAATGTGGGTAATGAAATGCTTTCAATATTTTCGTTCCAAGTTAAATTGATGTCTATATTGCTGTGGTAATTAGTTTCGTTAAAGAACGGCATGAAAGTGGCTTTGATGGAAGTCATCGATTCAATGATTAAAAATAAAAGGCTTATCGGTTGAATCACCAAGGAGAAGGCTTAAATGTAAGTTTTGGAACTTGTTGCCCCTTTGATCAAAGGCCTCATTTTAGACTGAGCAACTGCAATATTGATTGTTCCAAATAAAATCCCCGGCAACATTATTCTTGATATTTTTATTGTCTTGCTTTAAAAATTAATAACCGGGATTTTGAGAAAGAAAAGGATTTCTATTCAACTCAATTTGCGGAATCGGATATAAAGTGTCATTCGGCTGCCAACCGGATTTCATTAATGATAAAACTTCAGTCGCCTTTCCTGTACGTTTTAAATCAAACCACCTGTTGCCCCATTCGCAAAAAAGTTCCACTTGCCGTTCGTGCTGAATCGCAGATAATAGCGATGCCTGATCAGTGGAAACAATATTTTGTAAGCCAGCCCTGTTCCGGATGAGATTTAAATCACTCATTGCCCCACTCAAATTACCTTCCTGTGCTCTGGCTTCGGCCCTGATTAAATATTGTTCTGAAAGCCTGAAAACCACATAGCCTTCCAAAGGAACTGAAAGGCCATCATAACCTAATTTATATTTATATGGATAGTAATAATCATTCCCATTTACTCTGTTTTTATTTAACCATTTTTGCCGGCGTTCATCTCCATTTTCAAATGCATTCAAAAGGCTATCAGTGATAATATATGAGGGTATTACATCGCTACTTATAGGTACAAAAAAATATCCCTCCCAGCTTTCGAGGCCTGGAATTACTGATGAAAGTTTCCATATCGTCTCGTTGCTACGTGTAAGAAAAACATTATTCAAATCTGTCTCAAGGCTATATGTGCCTGCGTCAATTATTTCAGTTGCATTTTTATCAGCTTCTGGCCAATTTTTTTGATAGAGATACACTTTTGCAAGCAAAGCAGAAGCTGTAAATCGGTTGGGGCGAAATCTTCCTGGTGTTGGGTAATTTACTGACAGTAAATTCCGGGCATCTTTTAAATCATTAATTATTTGAGCGTAAACTGTGTCAGAAGATGATCGGGGCAAGATTTGATTTTGATGATAGTCAGTTGAGATCACCAGGGGTACAGGGCCATAAATGTTATTCAAATTGAAAAACATAAAGCCTCTTATAAACTTAACTTCTCCAATCAATTGATTTTTTACAACATCTGATATATTGCTTTGGGTTAAACCTTCAAGGCATGCATTTGCATCGTATAAAATGTTGTAGGCATTACCCCATAATGATGAACTGTTTAGAATGTTACTGGTGGAAATTTCATTTTTATAAAAATCATTCTCATTTACAATGTTACTTGTTGGATAGAGTTCATCCGAACTCAGCCCGGGATAAAGCGTGAGCCCACCGTTTCCCATGTTCAGAGAAAAAGCCTGCATTATATATATATAAATGCCAATGACAGCATTAGTGGCATCGGCACTGTCAGTAAAAATTTCTGAATTGACTAATTGATCTTTGGGTGGTGGTATTTTTAAAAACTTTCTGCAAGAAAAAGAAAAAATTGCAAGGCATGATAAAATCAAAAGAAAAAATTGATTGTTTTTATTCATAATAGAAATTTAAACGCTTAAAAAATAAATTGACAGCCTACAGCTATTGTCCTCAAAGGCGGTATTCCATAAAAATTTTGTGTCTCAGGATCATTACCTTTATAATTTGTAATGGTCAACAAATTCTCGGCATTAATATATAATCGAACTATTTCTATTTTTATTTTTTCAAGAAGTTTGCCGCGAAGTTTATAAGAAAATGAAACTGTTTTAAACCGAATGTAAGAGGCATCACTGTACACCCCACTGGATTGAGCGAAATATGTATTTGCTGACCTTCCCGCGGTAGTAAAAGCATCAGTTGTGAATTTTTCGAATTCAGATTTATCTCCAGGCTTTTCCCAGCGGGAAAGCAACTCAGAAGGAAGATTAAATTCACCTCCCGGAACATTGCCCCCATAAATTTGTGCCAGGTAGTTAACACCGGTTTCTTTTTTAAATTCAAGAAAAATGTTTAATTGAAAATTTTTATATTCAAAAGAGTTGTTTAACCCCCCATAGAATTTAGGGTCCAGGTTTCCTATAACCTGTACATCATTAAATTTATTATTACTAACATCGGCTGGAGAATACGTTGGAGCCCCTCCTGCTGTCAAAAACTGAAAAATACCTGTGGTATCATTTACACCCAAATACTTAAATTTCATTAAAACACTTAGCGGTTGGCCCACCACATATTTCGTTGCATAACTTGAACTCTCAATTCCAGGAAATGAAACCAACTTATTTCGAGGTACTGTAAGATTAAAAGAAGTATTCCAGCTAAATTTTTTTGTTTTAACATTGGAAGAAGCCACTACAAACTCCCAACCCGTGTTTTGCACCTTTGCAGACCAATTTTCTGTAACATTTGAAAATCCGGTTTGAGAAGGCAATTGGTAGTAAACAAGCTGGTTACCGGAACTGTTACGATACAATATTGCGGTTAAAAGAAGGCGATTGTTTAAAAAACCTAGTTCCATTGCACCCTCTGTTTTTTTTGTAATTGCCCAGCTGTAATCGGGATTGTACAGATTCTGAGGTAAATAACCGGGAGCGCCCTGGTAATAATAGTCAGTGGGTTGCCATCTGCTAATATATTGATAGTCACCAATGGCATCATTGCCAGTTGTGCCATAGCTTGCTCTTAATTTCCCAAAACTCAACCATTTCAAATTCTTTTTTACAAATGATTCTTCTGAAAAAATCCATGCTGCCCCGATTGATCCAAAATTTCCAAACTGTTTTCCAGGGCCAAACCGGCTAGAGCCGTCCCTTCTGCCATTAAGATTTAAAATATATCGTTGATTAAACTGGTAATTTACTCTTGCGAAAACTGCATTGTACTTATACAGGCTATAAGCATCAGCCGCTGTTTTGTCCGGTGCCCCTGCAATAGATGTTATCAGGTTGTCATTAGAATATCCGGAGCCAGATATAATAGTAGAAGAATTTATATCCTGTTCAAATGTGCCTCCCAACAGAATGTTTATTTTGCGTTTGCCAAATTTTTTACTGTATTCCGCTTGCGGCTCAATGATCCAATTATAAATATCTTTAGTTCCAAAATCTGCAGTAGCTATACGCGGAAAGTATGGGTTCTGGGATACAGCAGGATTTCCAGAATATTCTATACTGCTGAGCTTGTTGTAACCCAGGCTAGCACGAACCTCAAGGCCTGATACGATTTTATATCCAACCTGCAAATGGCTTATTAAATTAAAATTTGTAATACTATACTTCTTTTTCAAGTAGGACAAAGGGTTTACATTCGAAACTCCAAAGGTTGAACCTTTGTAATCCCAAACAAGATTTCCATTATCATCCAATAGATTAGGGAAATTGGGATCCAGGGAATAAGCATGTAGTAAATCGGGTGTTCCTGAAGAATTATTTTTGTCAAACGAGTACGCAGAAGAAAAATCAAAAGATATTTTTTTATCAATCGAATTGTGATGTAAATTAAAATTTACTGAACCCCGATCATAAGCAAAATCGCCGGGGAAAATATAAGTTTGATGATAATATCCTGCTCCAAATAAAAATTGGGTATTTTCAGAACCTCCTGAAAGGGATGTGTTAATATTTGTTGTATAGGAGGAATTGCCAATAAAAAAATTTTTCCAATCGGTGTACTTATTAGGATCATAAATTGTCAGGTCGGGGGCGTATGTTCTGAAATCTGAAGGGCCGGTGTTTGAAGGAGTTATTCCATCGTTAGCAAAAGCCTCTTTTCGCATATCCAGGTATTGCTTTGTATTCATCATGGGTATGGTATGGGCTATATTGCTCACGCCGGTATATACATTCATACTAAATTTTGTTTTCCCTGCTTTACCCTTTTTTGTTGTAATTAGTATAACTCCATTAGCACCTCTGGAACCATAAATTGCAGTCGCATCGGCGTCCCGTAACACTTCGATACTTTCTATATTTGATGGGTCAATAGTATTAAACGGGCTTATTCCTCCATAGGAATTATTCAATAAAACATTAATACCGGGTGATGCTATTGATGGGAGTTGATTAATATTATTATTTTGAGGTGCAAATGGAACCCCATCTATAATAAATAAAGGATTATCTTTTGGAGAAAGCGAATTATACGGATCAGGATTGAGAGAATTTTGTCCCCTGATTTGTATATTAAATGATGAACCGGGCAAGCCACTTGTAGAGGTAACAACCAGCCCGGGAACCCTTCCTTGTAACGCTGCTGAGGGATTTGAAACAGGCTGCTCATTTATTTCTTCTGAAGTTACTTTTGTCACACTTCCTGTATTAAATCTTCTTGTGGTATTTCCATACGCAATAAGAACTGTTTCATCCAATGCAGGAACAGACATTTTCAATTGTATAATAAGATAAGTTCTTCCTCTTATTAATACCTCATCAGCGACGTAACCAATACTTGTAATTATGAGAGTAGCCTGACCGTCAACAGATATGAGAAAAAATTCTCCGTTCTCATTTGTTGCTGTTGCTATCTTTGAACCTTTCACAGTAACGGTAGCACCAACTACCGGTTCATTTTGTTCATTAACAACTTTCCCTTTTACCTCCAATCCAACCCCAACTGCGGGAGGATTTGTTTTATACGGCATATCCTTTACAATTATATGTTTGTCATCAACAATAAATTTAAAAGGCTGGTTAGCGAAGCAGATATCAAGTGCTTGATTTATTGAGGCATTTTTAATGCTTACGCTAACAGGATTTGATTTATTGATTTGCTCTCTTGTATATACAAAACTGTAACCTGTTTGTTTCCTGATTTCTTTGAATGCTTTTTCAAGTGAAACTTTTTTTAATGAAAGGGTAATATTCTGGGAATAGCATTTGGTTACTATAAGACAGGAAGCGATAATAGTTAGCAGAATAATAGTCTTCATTGGGACAAAGGTTTTTACAAAATTTCCGATGATCCGAACAGACGAATAAAAAACTTGAAATTAAATAGCTTTGCGAAGTTTGGGTTAATTAATAAAGCAGTCTTTGCCGATTGTATTATTAGGGTTAACCCGTACATTTGCCGGATTATGCTCTAACAAAATCCGTTTTTTGTCGCGTCAACTTATCTGCGTCTAACCATCAGGGTAATACATAAATAGTTTTGTTTTCGGTTTTAAAGTGAATTTGACCGGTTTCTTCAAGGATATGCAGTAATCTTAAAACGGGTTCTTTTCTGGAAATTACCGCGTTGAAATGTTGGGTATTTGAAGCCTCGTATTTTATATCGACATCATACCATCTTGCAACCTGTCTCATTATGGATTGAATATCCTCATCGTGAAAAATGAATTGGCCATTTTTCCATCCTGTAACCTGATTTGTATCCGCAGCATCAACTAATATAATTTTTGATGAAAGTATTCGGCCTTGCTGGCCGGGAATTAAGCTTTGCATATTGTTCCCTTTTGTGATTTCTACACGTCCTTCCAGTAAGGTAATCTCTTTGGCTTTTTCATTTTCATAAGCCATAATATTAAAATGTGTTCCTGAAACTTTTACTTCACTGCCATCTTCAAGTTTTACTTTAAACGGTTTTGTTTTGTCTTTTGCTATTTCAAAATAACCCTCGCCTTTTAGCTCAACAATTCTTTCGGAGGATACAAATACAGTCGGATATTTTAGCGATGATGCGGCATTTAACCATACATAGCTTCCATCTGATAGTTGTACTTTATATTGCCCTCCCATAGGTGTGGTAAGGGTATTGTAGTTGGCCGCAATATTTCTATTGTCATTATCATTATAAAGAATTTCTCCATTCTTTGATTTATTAATAGTAGTTCCATTATCACCTTTTATTAATCCGTTGGGTGCGCTAAATAAATCAATAATGCTTCCATTACTCAGTGTTAGAGTAGCTTTGTTACTACCTGGCTGGATTCCTGTTTGCTCAATTTTTGTAATTGATTTCTGTCCACTTTGTTTATTATTTATTACCATATAAATTCCAAAAGCGGCAATTAATAAAATTACAGAAGCAGCAATACTATAAAACCATTTTTTTCCTACTAAATTTTCCTGTTCCGGAATAAATTCAATTTTTTTCTTTGTTAATTTTAAGTTTTTTTCTGTGGTAACTTTATCCATCCATTCGAGGTTCGCTTCTATATTTTTTTCATCTGTGAGTTCTTCAAACAAAAGCATATTATCATCACTGGCCTCCACCCATTTATCAAGTTCGTCATGTTCCGATTCAGTTAGTGTTCCGCGAATATATCCTGCAATTAAATAAGCAATCCGGTAAGCTCCTTCATCCATATTTTTAATTGTCTCTTCTTTCATGCTATTAAGGTAAAACTTTCAATTTGAAAAATGATCATTTGCCTAATTATAAAAAGGGAATCCAATTTATGTTCAAAAGGACTAAATGCAGCAAAAAAATATTGAAAATAAAATTAGAAAGAAAAAAAGTGGTGTGTTGATAAACTTTTTCTTAAGCAATGCCAGGCCTCTTGCTTTTTGCGATTTCACAGTACTCGGGGATATTTTCAACTCCTCTGCGATTTCACTTACTTTTTTACCTTCAATGTATAACATTTTAAAAACCTTGCGGCATTCTGTAGGTAAACTATTAAGCGCTTTATACAGTGCGCTGAAAAACTCGGCCCGAATAATGTCCGATTCACAATAATCTTTTGTCTCAACAATGGTAAGATATTCTACTTCTTTTTGCATTCTCACCCTCCTCTCCTTTTGTTGCAGGCATTTAAGGCAGTCATTTCTCACTATTTGATAAAGATAGGAACGGATATTTTTAGCGTCATTAAATTGAGAATGCCTCTTCCATATCTTGATAAATGCAGCCGAAGCAATATCTTCTGCTTCGCATCTGTTATCCAATATATGATTTGCAAAAAAACAAAGTGCAGGAAATAAATCCCGAAAAAAAAAGTCAAAACCTTTCTCTTCCCCTTGCTGAAATGCGAGGACGTACTCAGTTTCGTTGGATGTTGATTTGATTCGCAATGGCTCGCATTTTTAAATATTAATGCGGAGCCATTGAAAGTGGGTATCGATAAAACTTTTTCTTTAGAAAGAAAAAAGGACGTGGAACCCCACTTACCGCTTTTAGGTACCTAGGAGGACCTTGCCACGAATAAGGGAGCCCACGCCTTGACGTGAGCTCTTGCTTATCATCTCGTGGCATTTTAAAATTCCTAGATTTTAAAAGCGAGACTCCAAGCGAAAGCTTCAATTCATTATGAAGATTCGCAAATTTCTAAATGCAAGATAATATATTTCCCTATACTGGTGTAGTGAAACTGAATATTTTCTTTTCTTTCCTTGCAATAAGGAATGGCTAAGAAAATTTTAAAATCGAAAATTGATCTCTATATTATCTCGCAAGTCAAGAAGAAAAGAGAATTAGAAGATATTCAGCAAGATGACATTGCTATTCATTTAAACGTGTCTCCTGGGTTTATTAGTCATGTTGAAAGTCCATACCAACGAGCTAAGTACAATACATCCCATTTAAATGAACTTGCTAAGCTTTTTAAATGTTCTCCTAAAGATTTTTTTCCTGATGAACCTCTATAGTTTCGGATGTTAATATTTTTTTAGAATATTCAGATGCACTAATAACAATTTTCTTCTTAAAGGTCACTTTTGACACTTTAATTCTTCTTCAAATGCAAATAAATTTAAATTTTTGATTGATGCGAAGTCCAATTCAACAATATATTATAGATCGTGTCTGTGAAAAACGGCAGGCGATAGGCATGTCGCAAGAGAAACTGTCAATTGCTTTAGGTTTTGAATCGCAAGGATATATCAGCAAGATTGAGAGTAGTATTGAAAGCTACGATGATCATTATAACATAGACCACTTGAACGAAATTGCAAAAATATTGAAATGTTCTTCACGGGAATTTTGGCCAGAGAAACCGCTCTGAAATTATTTTTTCATTACACCGTGATTAATGTTTTGTAAGTCCATGCTTTATTAGATTAATACTTCCTTCTAATATTGTAAACATTTCACAGTAAAGGTACAAAAACCGGAATCCTGATTTTGACAATATAATTACAAGAGACAAACAAGTGCTCATGAAGTCAATGTATATTATTCTATGAATGTTTTTATTTGCCTCCCTTAATTTAGTCTTACCAAAAAAATCCTGATTGCAAATCTTTTAATCCGCCTTGCAAATTCATTTTATCATATCAGGTATTTTTTTTGAGATATTATTTTGGCTTTGAGGAATTGAACCTAACAGGTGATGAAGGAATCTTTCTTTAGCAAGTATAGTCTCAAAATAAATAAAAAATGTTCCTAACGGTAGCTCCCGGAGGGGAAGGGAGAAACGGTACTGATATCAGTCTTTCCAACAAATTGAAAAATATCCCCAAAGTATGATAATAAAAAAGTACAGGCATGGCTATCCGAAATCAAATACAGAATGATACAAATGAGCTATTTCACGAATACAACAGGGTGGAAATAATAAAGAAATACATTTACGACAATATCAAAAGTAATTTACACGCTACCATAATATCCCGGAAATTTGAATTAAGCATATCCTCTTTGCAGCACCTGTTTAAAAAATATGAAGGACAATCTTACCGCCGTTATTTAGAAGATACACGAATGACAAAAGCCCTTGAGCTTATTACTAAAGAAGGAAAAAGGATTAATGAAGCAATGTATGCCACCGGATATCATAACAGGGTTACTTTCAATATTGCTTTCAAAAAGAAATTTACATATCCTCCGTCTTATTTCAGAAAATGACTTTTGCTGGAAACGTTACAATGTTGCAGAGAACCATACATAATTGCAGGATACTATACACTTTTGTTCTTCTCTGCTATGGTAATCCATCTGAACTTTGTATTAACAAAAAGATAGAAATTCTGCCGCTTCATTAAAAGAATTACAGACAGGCTAAACAAATCATTTTATTATTAAAAAAGAAGTGTAATGAAAAAAAAGATAGCTGATATTATTTGTGGATTGCTAATCCTTTTATTTGTTTATGCTGCATTTAGTAAACTACTTGCATTCGGCCAATTCAGGTTTGTATTAAACAGAGCGCCTGTAACAGGAAATTACTCTACTCTTTTTGCTGTGCTAATCCCCACAATAGAATTTATAATTGCGACTTTATTGATCACGCCAGGTTCTTCAAATGCAGGATTGATAAGTGCCATAAGCTTGTTGATGGTGTTTACCACTTACCTGGCTTTTATGGTTCTTACCGATCCCAACCTTCCATGCTCCTGCGGTGGTGTCATTCAGCAGCTAAGCTGGAAACAGCATATTGCATTTAATACTTTTTTCATTGTGCTTGGCATCATTGGTATTTATTTTCCACGGCATAAAATTATTGAAGCAAAACACCGAACGAATATTTTATAAAACAGAATTAAATGCCTTATTGCAATAACCAGGAAGTAAGCTGAAAACCTGTGATAGAGTAAGCAAGAATTTTCCACTATTAAAACATGTTCATTGAAACATTGTTCCTGTAATTTATTTTTAACCTTAAAGTTTTTGTTGCTTTTTGAATTATAAAAGCATCCGTTATTATGATAAAAAAGTATGGAACCGGAATACTGGCAGTTATTATTGCCGTAGCAATGGCAGCTTTCACCAGTCCGAAAAAGACCCACCTCGCAGGTACCCACGTCTTTGAATTTGACGGGACAACAGGTTATACTGTATCACACGTTGAAAACACGAGCAATACATATTGGAAATATGTAGGTGAGATTTCACAAAAGCCACTATGCCAGGGGCTTAATAAAGCCTGCAGGGTTGCTGTTACTAATAGCTATGTTGACAACCCTTCAAACCCCACTCAATTATCTGGTATTACTATTTCCGCAAGTTTAGGCGGAACAGGAGATGCAAAAGTAACCAGCATCACTGACCCAAGTGATAATGGATACTCTAACCAACCTTAGAACATGAGGGGAAAAAATTAATGAGGCTGAACATATCTTGTGCAGCCTCATTTTATTTATGGTTCATTCTGAGGAACCCCGGATGCTTTTATAATATCGGCAGGTAATGGCAGAGCATAATAACTTGCGTTTGGCTGCAAGGTGTAGGTTTGTCCTTTCATCTTTCTGGTAAGTATAATATTGGCGCCGTCCTTGTTATAACGTTTTATATCAATCCACCTTACTCCACGATCCAAAAGCTCCTTTCTTCTTTCGGTTAAAATAATGCTCAAAGCTTCTTGTACATTGGACGCAGAAAAAGGAACAAATGTTCCGGACTTCCATCGCTTAATTAGTAAGGTATTTAAATCATCCATAGCGGTGACGGCATCCCCTTCCCTGGCCTCGCATTCGGATTTAATAAGATAAATCTCATCCGTAGCAATTCCGGAGAAATATTCATAAATATTGCCCGTATAAATACATTTAAATTTATAATAGTTCCCTACAGGAGTGAAAAATGCAATTTTTCTCAAGTCATTGCTGTCATACATTGCATATAAAATAGTATCAATTTTGGCCACAAAAGAATTGTTAAGTAAATCGTCATTCATTTCAGTATAGAATATAGTTTCCTTATTAAACCTTTTAAAAGGTACATCCGCGTCTACGCTTCCATTTACATCAGGATCACCGTTATAATCAATCAGATCATGGTTAATCTGCAGACATAAACTGGAATATTTTAAAGCACTGTCATACACCCGCATGGAGAGATATGTTTTGGCCAACAAGCCATACGCAGCACCTTTTGAAGGCCTCATAAGGTTTAATGGGTATTCGGGTAAATAGGTTACAGATGCCTTTGCATCTTCTATTACACGGTCATAACATTCCTTTACACTTGCTCTTGTCGAGAGGACATTAAAATCTGATGTTAATCTAAGTACAATGCCGAGGTCGCTGTTGTAACTACTGGAGTCATACGATTTCGAGAAAGTCCATAAGAGGTGCATGAAATAATAGCTCCTGTAAAATAAAGCCGACCCCTTCACATTATCCCATTGCAGTTGGGATTGATCCGTAACCGGAATATTTCCTATCTGATCCAGGCAATAATTTGCATTATAAACGGGGCTATATCCCTTTGCCCAATCGTTAATAAAATTATAGTCCCCACGGTTCCAGGTATATACTTGTTGAGCTTGTATAGTGTAAATATCATAATCCGGTTCTAAAATAAAATAGTCATCTGTTGACGCTTCTCCAAAGCATGGGGTCGACTGCAGATTCATCACATTTGTAAAATCCAAAATAGCCTGCAGATCGGCAAGCGTAGAAGGCACCGTTAATTTACTATCAGGCTTTATTGCAAGATATTTTTTACAGGAGAGAAATGATAATAAAATGAGTAAAATTAAATAGATACTCATTGTAAATTGGTTGTTGTGCAGTTTCATATTTAATTTTTTTAGTTTAAAAGTTTAAGTTTGCTCCAAATGAAAATGAAGTTGGGAGAGGGATGCCGTATGGATAGTCGGGATCAATATTTTGTTTATTTGCCCGCCAGAGTATTCCAAGGTTGGCCGCATTAAAAAAGACACGTAGCTGATCAAAATGAAATTTATTCATTTTAGGAAAGAGGTAGCTGATATTGATATATTCTAAACGAAAATGATCTCCCTTCAATACATTAATTTCTGACCCGTCATAAAATGCATCACGCCATGAATCTACAGGATAGGTGAATGATGGTACATTAGTGACCAATTCATCACCTGGTTTTTGCCAGCGTATATCATATTCTTTATTTCCTCTACCCTGACTTACGAGTGCGGAGTAAGAAAGTGAGGGCTTTGTAAAATAATACCCTAGTTTGTAAGAAATGTTTACGGAAACATCCAATTGTCTCCATGAAAATGTATTAATGATTGACCCGAAAGAAGTGGGTGCAGCGGAACCTATAAAAATAACATTCCCATTCTTCAGTCCGTTTCCAATCGCTTCATTGTAAATAGCTGAATAGTCTGTACTCAACTTACCATTAAGGTAACCCTGGGGATTTCCTTCGTTATCAAGACCACCCCATTTGTAGGCTGCTATGGCATACAAGGGTTTTCCGACAACGGGGCTTATAAAGCCACCCTGACCTATCAATACAGTTAGATTATTATAAGTATCATCAAAATACCGGGTAGTTTTGCTGATGTTATAATTGTAAAGTACAGAAGTAGTCCATTTAAAAGTTCTATTGATATTTTTTGAATTCAAAACAATATCTGCTCCATTACCCTTCATGTCGGCTACATTTTTAATAATGGTGTTTTGAATACCCCATGTTGTATAGTCGTAAGGAGTGAGGCCATAAAGATCAGTTCCTTTTTTATGGTAATAATCTATTGAACCCGATAGCCAACTGTTTTTTGTATGGAATTCTATACCTAAATTAACCTGGCCTGACTGTTCCCATTTTAGATCAGGATTGTTAATAGTGCTGATAGCAGCGTCAGGTAAGTTGGTAATAAAATCATTACCATAGAATGCTACCGGAAGTGCTGATTTACTTAAGTCCACGTTTCCACTATAACCATAAGAGGTCCTTAATTTGAAATATGGAAGCCATTTAAGATGATAAAAATCTTCACGGGAAACTTCCCACCCAAGCCCTACTGACCATAAAGGTTTCCATTTATCATTTGTTTTAACACCAAAAATATTAGAGCCGTCTTTACGTGCACTGGCAGACAAAGAATATCGTTGTTTAAAAATGTAGGAAAAATTGGAATAAACAGAAACGAACCGGTTTGTAGTAGCGGATAAGGAAGCCCCACTGGGAATAGTTTGATAGAAGCCAGTGGCAAAAGTGGGATAATAATTCACCAAATCAACATTTGCATTTGAAAGCGGATCTCCATTGTATCCATAATAGATATTCCAGTTCCCGTCGTTTAATACTTGTCTTGATTCTGCTCCTGCAATAGCTGTAATAGCATGATCTCCCCAACTTTCAGAAAAATTAAGCTGGCCTCTTGCATTCTGGCTTTTTAATGTTGCATTATTCAAAGTCAGAATACCCCCCAACGGCACTATGTAATTTACAATTCCTGTAGTTCTGTCCAGTTGGCTGAACAAATTTATAAGACTCCTTGTATTGTAGCTTTCTACATCCGCATTATACTGGGAATTGCTCCTTTGTTGCTGATGCTGGTACTGTACGCTAATGCTAAGAGGTTTCAATACCTGGTAGGTTACCCCAATGTTTGCCACGATATCCTCTAAACTGGTTGTACCCCTGTTGTGTTTATAATCATCAAGTGGATAATAATTCCAGTCGAGCAATTTGCCGCCTCCGGCAGTATCTATATATTGAGTATTGAAACCATTTTCAACAGGCAGGGCATTGCCTTTGTTATCAGCAAATCGCAAATAGGATACATGTCTTCCGCTACTTGACGAAACTGTATTGTAATCATATTTCCCTGTTTCGGATTTACTGGAGGTATAATACACATCCAGGTTCAATTGCAGATTCTTTGCAGGTTTATAGGTATTCGAAAATCTGAAATTCGTCTTCTCATAAGTAGCACTAAGATTATCAATATTTTTATTATAGCTACCTGCCACCAGCCATGAAAGATTTTCAGAACCACCCCTCAGGTTAAGCGAATATTGTTGTGTAAAAGCAGGTTGGTAAAAATATTTATTGTATTGCTGCCTTGTATCAATTCCTTTTAAAACATCGATTTGTTGAGCTGAATCACTGGCTGATATCAATCCATTTCTCCGTTGTAAAAAAACCTGGACGGAGGGAGGTAATGGTAAATATGGCCGTAGGATAGTATTATTGAAATAGCCTTTATTAAATAAAAATTGTTCCATGTCAATGTAATCCGCACTGCTCATATCAGGAACAGAAAATAAATCCGGTTTTTGAGTTGAGGTAAACGACGATGCAAATTCTATTTTCAGCTTTTGATTAAAATTTCCCTTTTTAGTGGTGATTACTATTACTCCATTTCCTGCTCTTGCGCCCCATATAGAAGCTGCTGCTGCATCTTTTAAGATGGTGATACTCTCTATATCGTTAGGGTTTATATTTTCAATATTGCCCTCATAAATGAAGTTGTCCAGTACAATTAAAGGGTCTAAAGGGCCATTAATAGTGCTAAGGCCTCTTACTGAAATATCTGTTTTATTCTGCGTGTTTCCATTAGTGAATCCTTCGTTAAAAGAAACGCCGCTCGTAACATTCTTTAGCCGGTCGAGTATGTTGGTTCCTGCCTGCTGGTTGAGCGTCTTATTGTCAATTACGGTTACTACTCCGTTTACTTCATTAGGTTTCAGTTTCTGGTAACCGGTATTCACAATAACAGGATTCAGGGTAGATACCAGTGGCTCAAGAGATACTATTATCCCGCTAACTGGTTTAAGAATGATGACCTGCTTTGTGTGATACCCCGTGTGGGATACCCGTAGTGTATCCGGCAACTGAGTGAGAGATATGGCAAAAGAGCCTGACTCTCCTGCCGATATTGTGATCTTATTTTTTAAAGACCGGACAGTTGCATTGGGCAGACTTTCTCCTTGTTCAGAAGATTGCACTTTACCTGAAATTATTTTCTTTTGTGCAGGAACCTGCGCACGCAGGCTATAAGAAATAAGGCCTGCGATTATGATAAGGAATATTTTTTGAATCATGGTAATTAATTTTGAGTATGAGATGGAAACCTGTCAGATTTTAAAGGCATTTTACCGGGTAAGCCATTCAATATGGCCGCGATATTTTGGCGGTTAACTTGCTCGGAAGAAGTGATAGCAATTACCTTTCCATTACTTGCAATCCATACGTAGTGAGGGATGAAAATATGCGGAAATCGTTTATCGAGTCTATCTATCCTATTAAGGCTGTAAGGAATGCTAAATGAACCATTGCTCTTTTTTATCCAATTATCGAAGAAAGCCTTGGTTTTATACTCATTTTCAGTTCTACTCTTTTCCCCCTCCTCATTTATCAGTATTACCTGTAGTTTGTTTTGAAATTCCTTTTGAAGGGAATCCAGTTTTGGGATGCCTTGAATGCATCCGGTACACCACACTGCCCAGAAATCAAGTATTACCAGTTTACCTTTTAAATCGGATAAATGAATTTTAGAAGCGGGATAGTTATAAACATTAGTAACTGTAATATCCGGTACTGCATCACCGATGGTGAGCGGCTTTACCGGCAGCGATTGCGCACCGGAAAGTATGGGCAAAAGCATGGCTAATAACCCTATTATATATTTCATGAAATATATTTTGGTAATTAAAAAATTGGTTAGAACAAATGCTAACAGTGGCTGCCGGTAACGGATTACATGGCAGCCATTTGCTCCTTTTTTTTACACATGAGAACTTAAAAAGGGCGCTGTCAGAATAATGTATAACAATAATGCATACACTAAATTTAAATGTATTACTCGGGGTTACGCGGCTTCTCCGCATAGTGAACCTGGATGAGGCTTTCAGCCTCATTGGCAACACGCCATTGTTTTAGATGCAGAAAAAGAGTAGCATGCCGGTTGCAAAGAATAAATGAACCGGTTGGTTTTTCAAAATGGGGGTTAAGACATATATTGAAGATGAAATTATGAAAATGACAAAAAATTACTTTTAGTGTTATGTGGCCGAAAAGTAGAAGAGATAAGAACCTACGTATCCATAGAAGCAATTGCTGCACATGGTGCAGAAACAAAGTGATGTTGTATGGTAAAAAAATACTCATCCTATTAGTCTTAGATGCGGGATGAGTCTTACTTGATATGTTTTAAAAATAAGGGGCCTACATACCATGGCCCATTTTGGTTCTGACGCCGTATGTGACATGGATTTACAGCAAACCCCATATCTTTAGATTGACAAAATTAGTCGTTCTTTAGAATATGGGGTATAATTCTGCTGCCTCGCGTCACGGCGTCAGATTTGGGCCGCAAGACTCTTTTATACCCTTAATAATTTTTTATTTCTATATTATAGTTTTATTTTTTAAAATCAAATATACAATGAATTATTGAATAAAGGTACATGTACCTTTGATTTATTTTAAATATTTCGCTCACTTGCTTTAAATGAGTGAGATTAGTAAAATAGAGTCCTATATAATTGAAAGAGTAAAAGAAAAAAGGTTAAAAGAAGGTTGGAGCCAAATTCTTTTATCGCAGAAACTTAATATGAGCGATAGCTTCGTGGGACACATTGAAACCCCCAAAAGAAGAGCTAAATATAATATCAATCATGTAAATGCTCTTGCAAAATTATTTAAATGCTCTCCAAAAGACTTTCTACCTGATAAACCTATATAAAATTCTTCAGGTTTGTGATACTTTAATAATCAATAGAAAAGTTTTTAAGTTGTAAATTAATAGTTTAACATTTTCGTTTATGCATGGTAGTTATATCCGTGTTTTACGGTAAAAGTAAGTCTAACGAATGGTAATTGCGTTTGTGCATTAGGGTTACAACAGTTTAATTTGTAGTAAACGAAGGAATAAAGAGAATTTTTATTTTCTTTAAAAATAAGTTTTGTTTATGCCGGACTGTTAGCAAGGGAGGCTTGAATAATTGGTTTTGCGAATTTTGTTTGAGAAGGTTTGTATGGGGGAAGTAAAATAGTTACAGGGGTAAATCCCGGTATCTTTGCATCCAGGCATTCAGAAATAAAAAGTTCACAAAATGTGAACTTTTAAACAAAAGCGTATCTTTGTTATGAAAGTTCATCTGATAAGAAAGGAAACCATTGAAGCATTTACAAAACAAAATGCGCAAAGCAGAGTGTCATTTGACGAATGGTGTACTAAGTTGAAATATGCAGATTGGAAAGCACCAGCAAACATGAAGGTTACTTTCCCCAGTACGGATTTATTAGGGAAAGGTTCAAACAAGCTGTTTTTGATATAGGTGGAAATAAATACAGGATGATTGGGAAGTATGCTTTCGGAGATAAACAGGTGCATCTTTTTATTTGTTGGATTGGCACTCATGCTGAGTATGACAAACTTTGCAATGCGGGTGAACAATATAATGTAAGTAATTATTAAAAAACGAAGTATGGAAACGCTGAAATACAAAGTGATTACAAGTAAAAATCAATACAAAGAATATTGCAATGTATTAGAGCATCTTGTATTCTCGGGGGCTAAAGACAAGAATACCAAGGATGAGATTACATTGCTTACCCTGCTTATTGAAAAATGGGATGCAGAAAACATTTCCTCTAATGAATTAGACCCCGTGCAATTGCTACATTCTTTCATTAACGATCACAATCTGAAAGCCAAAGACCTGGTTGAAATATTGGGAATAAGCAAAGGGTATGTTTCTGATATTCTGAACTATAAAAAAGGGCTTTCTAAAGAAGTAATCAGGAAACTAGCTGATTATTTTAAAGTTTCACAGGAAGCATTTAACCGTCCTTACAAATTGTTGGTTCCTGAAAATATTCATTTAAGAAATGCCAGCGTGATGAATACTAAAAAGGAGTTGGCTATTGCTTAAATATAACCTAAAACGATTGCAATGTTTACAACCCTGACCGCAGATGATTTATATATAGCCCGGCGCTTATTTCAGTTGGAGATACACCAAAGAAATGGGCAGGACTATGAGAACTTATTCTCGAAAGTTATGCGACTACACAATGTGGATTTTATACAAATTAAACCACAGGGACCATACGGCGATAGAAAGAATGATGGATTTATCAAATCAACTGGACAATATTATCAAGTATACGCGCCCGAGAGCCCTCAATATAAAGAAAAAGAAACTATTGAAAAACTGGTAACAGATTTTGATGGATTGTATGCATATTGGAATGACACAGTCACACCTATTAAAGAGTTCAATTTTGTTTTAAATGATAAGTATAAGGGCACTTATCCAACATTACACCCTGAACTAACTAAAATTGAGAATAGTCACAAAGGAGTAACATGCAAACCATTTTTAAGCCAGCATTTAGAAGATATTTTTCTCAAACTTCCGAATCATCATATAATTGATATCTTAGGTAAAATTCCTACGGCGGAAGACATTAGTTTGGATACTTCGATACTGGGAGAGGTAATAGGACATCTGATAGCATTGAAAGATGGTATTCTACCGGAGAAATTTCCGGCAAATCCAAATTTCGAAGAAAAGATAGTATTTAATGCCTTAAGCCAGCATGTTGCTACGTTTTTACGGTATGGGTCTTATCAGGACGGTACACTGAAAGAGTATTTTAAATTGAACAGCACCTTTGCAAAAGATGACCTTAAAAACACTTTTTCACAGCTATACTGGAAAGCGCTAAATGAAATTCCCGACGTTGACAACAAAAATGATTTGGTCTTTTTCGATATTGTGAAAAAGGCATACCCTGCCACTGGTAAAATATATATAGATGCGGTTTTTGTTTTAATGGCATATTTTTTTAGCTATTGCGACATATTTGAAGAACCTGTTCTTAAACAACAACAAGAATTGTTTTAATGATACTACCATCCAAACATATAAGAATTTCGGAATCATTGCTAGGTTTAGGAGCCTATCTTCTAAAGTATTTAAAGGAGGGACCTAAATCAATAGATCAGCTTTGGTTTAAGGTTGGTAAGCAAAATGAGACTAAAAAAGCTTTTGCTTATCATGGTTTCGATAACGTAGTTTTGGCTTTGAATTATTTATTTATTATTGGAGCAATTGATATTAATTCTGAAGGACTAATATATAATGCGGTTAATAAAACTATCGGCAAATAACTCTGGATTCAAAACAATTGAATTTAACAGATCCGGACTTTCACTTATCGTTGGAAGACGGCATAATAATGACTATACCCAAAATAAAAAGGAGACATATAATAGCGTTGGCAAATCATTGTCAATTGCATTAATTAATTTTTGTTTGGGTTCTCAGAAAAACCCTGAATTTGAAACAAAACTTGCCGATTGGGAATTCAGTTTACAATTTGAACTTGACGATATTTCTTATACTGCTACACGCAAATGCAATAATCAGAATGTTATTTATTTGAATGACGAAGAAAAATCGCTCAAAGAATTTACTGATTTCCTTGCTTCAAAAGTTTTTAGTATCCCAGAGTCGGCAAAATATCTAACCTTCCGTTCTTTACTTCCACGATTTATTCGTCCCCAAAAGGCAAGTTATAATTCTTTTGATAATTTTATTCCAGAAGAACAGGAGTTTCAACGCACTATCAATAATGCTTTTCTTTTAGGGCTTGATATTTTTCTAATTTTAAAAAAATACAATCTTAAAGACGAATTTGATAAAGTTGAGGATATGAGAAAAGCATTTGAAAAGGACACCGTAATAAAAACTTTTTTTGAACAAAACGACGATGATGATTTTGAAATAGATGTAGTAGATTTAAAGTTGAAAATTCAGAGGCTTGATCAAAATCTCTCTAAATTTCAGGTAGCAGAAGATTACCATGAAGTGGTAAAAGAAGCTGACGATTTAAAAATTCAGATTAAAATACTGGATAACAAAGCAGCTACTATAAGAGCAGCTCTATCCAATATTGATAAAAGTTTGAATATTACCCCTGATATTCCTAAGAAACGTATCCAACAGTTATACAAGGAGGCAATGGTTAGTCTGCCGGATGCAGTAATAAAACAATTGGCAGAAGTGGAAGAATTCAATAAAAAAATATTGGATAATAGGTCTCAACGTCTGCTGAGAGAAAAAGCAAGCTTCGAGGAAAGGCTCTATGGACTTGAAGTATCGTCTAAAAGGCTCGGTAAATTAAAAGATGCAAAGCTGGAATATCTAAATAGTAAAAGTGCTTTGGACGAATTCACAAAAATGAATGAGCAACTTAAAGAATTGAAAATAAAACTTGACAGCATTGAAAAATACCGCCGGTTAAAACAAGAATACAAAAGTAAATCTGAAGAGCTTAAACGAGAGTTTAGTTTAGAGAATACCAAAACATCAGAATATCTGGAGAAAAGCCGTCAATTAATTGAAAAGAATATCTTGATTTTTAAAGCGTTGACCGAAGAATTTTATGAGCACAAAAGGGCTGGCATTGAAGTAAAAAGCAACGATGGAATTAATAAAAATCGCTTTGAAATTAAAGCTAAAATTGATGATGATAAAGGCGACGGGGTAAATGATGTCAAGATATTTTGTTTTGACTGGACTTTGCTGCTGGCTAAGCATAATCACAAAATGCAGTTTATTTTCCATGACAGCAGGCTGCTGTCTGAAATAGATTCCAGGCAACAAGCTACACTGTTCAACGTGGCTTATGAGAAAACAACTTTTAATAATTTACAATATATAATCGCTGCCAATCAAAATACACTTGATTCTCTAAAATTGGAAATGGGCGAAGCAGAGTATAATAAAATTATTGCAGACCATATTGTACTTGAACTTACTGATGAATCTGAAGAATCAAAGCTTCTGGGAATCAAAATTGATTTGAATTATGATAAGGAGTAATTATGGTCGATTTTGATTTAATCAAAGTAAAGATACAAAAACATAAGCTTTCATCTATAATCCACAACACTTTGGGATTGCTAAATGAAGTGCAAAGGCGGGATGATAAAGACTTTCCCGTATGGAATTTGTTTACACTTATTAAGTGGGGTTACATCCACACGACCGATAGCATATTTAGAAATCCGATAAAAGAAAATGAATATCATCAGTTGCTGGAATTAATTAGGCAGTTTGAAATTAAATATAGTGGCAAAAGTTTTAAATCACGGCCACGTCAGGTCTTCATTTAAAATCATTGCTAACCAGCAATTTACTCTTCAAGATAGCTTTCACTATTCAATCGCTTCAAGGCAAATTGTAATCTACTTGGAGCTACAGCCAAATACTACTTTTGATTAGAACGCTTAACCTAATCCCTAATTTCATGCCCCCCACGATCCATTTTTAATATCATCCCAAAAAATAAAAATCTTCAAAATTCGTCCGTTTACTTTCAATCCGGCATTTTCCCCAAGTCGAAACTAAAGGCTTTTCAAACAGACAGAAAAAAAATAGAAACCCGATTTTATTGTTGATTTACTGCTAAAGTGCCTTCAATACTATATTTGAATGTTCTGAGGATTTTTTTACTCATAAACCTATGCATTATGCTGCGTTCCGCATTTCATCAAAAGGCATAGTAAACCAACTTTTATTTGGTATTTTTATTTTCTCTTAAAAGAGGCATCACTGCTACAGTTAGCGTTCGCTCTATAATTCCTTTTTTGACCATTATTTATTTTTATATAATTGTGAACAAAGATTTGGAAAGGAGTGCTCCATTCGGAAATCGACCTGCTTATTAGATCAGCGAGGAAAAATAAATCGCCCTTGCAAGTACAGAGCCTAAAATGAAAAATAGAACAGCAAAAAATATAGTTTTATTCTTTGCTGTTTTGAGCCTTTGTTTATAGTATTCGGCCATTTCAAAGTCTGTTATTTTAACTTCTTCCAAATCAGAAAGTTTTTTGTTGATTTCTTTTTTATTTGATAGGTTCCTTACTAAAGTTTCAAGCGAACGATCATTCTTTTACCAGATAAGATATAGTAAATAGACTTTTATTTGGTATTTTTATTTTATAACAGCAGAATGATGAATTTTGAAATCTGGTAAAGTCTTACCTTATTATCATGCCACATAAACCCAAAGAAATCCCAATAGATAACTCCCTCTTTTTTTAAAATCGATCATCTTGATAAATCTTCCAGTATTACCCCTTTCATGTAGCGTTAAAAAAAAATACCATTTTTAAAACGATTAAGGGAGATAAGTAAAAGGTTATGCATTATAGTTGTCGTACAATTTCTTCAGTGTTAGGAGCCCTTTATCGCCAACATACCAACAAATATTATTTGCGATTTCGTTAAGGTCATTTTTATATAACTTTTCTACAAATCCTTCAAGGGCATCATCCATGAAAGGTGACATTTTGGTTTGCCTGAAAGTGGATAAGAGTAACGTTCCTGCATTTTTTAAATGGGTGTCTGCAAGTTTGAAGATCGATCTGATAAAAGAATAAGCCTCCTTGTCATTTTCTTCTAAAAAATCGACTGATCGTAAAAGGCGATGGAGATATTCGTCAGTTAAGCTGTCGATAAGGTCGATGAACCATATCAATGATTTTAGGGAGCTATTGTATCTTTCCTGCTCCGAGGAAATCGCATTAAATATAGAGTCCCACAAAGGCTTTAGTTTATCATCAGCAATCTGTTTAAATTCCCAGGTCATTTCTACCAGTTTTTCGATTTGCACTGGTTCTTTTTTCAGGAGCGCCTTTGCAAGTGTACTATCCGCGTTGTCCAGGCCAATACTTTTGAAATTGTATTCGATAAGTCCGTATTTCATGATGCTTCCGAGAGGGCCACAGTTGTAATTGTACAGGTCGAGGGCTCTGTTGATTATGGATGCTTTTTTAAGCATTTCAAAAAGGTCCCAATAAGGCTTCGAATAAGATGATAAACAGGAACTGAGCGTGTATTCAAAATGCACTTTTTCATCCGGGAAAATACGGGTGAGATTTTGCAGGCACCAATTTTTATCAAAATAAAGCAGGGTAGAAAAGTAACTCCCCAATACGATAGAAAAATCTTTATCGCTTTGCCGGGTACGGTCAAGCCTGCGGGTAAAGTAATCTTTTATAGGCTTGGGCCATTTAACGCTTTGGGATACTGGATACTTTTCTGCCCAGGCAACCGACAGGGACATTAAGGCCAGGTGCAAACGGCCCTGGGTAGAGTTCAATATATGATTTATATAGTCCCTGCTAATTTTATCATCATCATCTTTGAATTCATCCTGGTCAAGCAACACAATAATAAAATCGACCATTTTCAACAGTTGCTCTTGGCTGAAGTTAAAGGTGGCGTCCCATCTTGCAACAGTTTCTATAAATCTGCCGGTTGCGTATACGTATAATCTCTTATAGTCAAATCGTTTTCCTTTTTCATCGGCCGATGAATGGCGGTTAAATTTTACAATGAGAAAATCCACCGCCAAATTGATATCCGTTATCTCTTCTTTACCCAGGACTTCCGTGAAGCCGTCGACTAGGTCGTGGAGGTATAAAAACGGAATATCTGTAAAATCATCCAGGCGAAACAGGTACTTAGCCGGATTATTAATGAACGCTGCCTTTAACAGGTGAGCCAGTCCTTCATTGGAATGAAAATGACCCTCCAGCGGCGTGAAGGCTTTAATGTAGTCAATCTGTTCCTCAACGTTTTTTGATTCAAACTCTTCGCTGGTCAGGGGGAAATCCGGGCCTGTGGTAAATGAAGAGTAGGAGTCGAACGCCGGATGTTCAAGCTGGTATTTGTTCAGCGAATCATAAAATTCTTTTTTTTCATGGTATACCTGCATTTGTTTTTCACCAGAAGGTTCCATGGCAGACAGCCAACGACGGACCTGGTAATATTTGTGTTGCTGCAATTCATCATCCGTCTCCTTTTCAGAGTACTTTTGGACCTCTATGTTTTCTATCCAGTATATAACCTTTAAAAATTCTTCATCTGAGAATAATTTCGACCTTTCTTTTAATAAGAGATAAGGTTCATGGACGAATATCTTTCCTAACTTATTTTCATCTGCATATTTAAAAAATACATCCCTCATCACAGTAAATTTTTCACGCATAATATGGAATGCAATTCGCTGAAAAATATCGATGGGCGTACCAAGATACCTGCTGGCCATTGATCTTACTTCTCCATCCGGCAAAAGATTGATTCCGGTTGTAATAAAGCGGATAACAGCGGTTTCCCATTCTTCAGAATAGCTGCTTTGATCCGATGGTTCTATTGAAGGGATTGCGGAGGAAGAAAATTTAAAGGAATCAATTTTATGTATCGCTTTAACCGCACCTTCCGCAACTTCTATTGCTTCTCCCCCCAGCAGTAAAAGAATCTCGTTACCAAAATTGTCAACAAACTCCTTCAAACGGTAATCCTCTACCAGGTAAAGGATTTCATTCACGGGTTGCAACCCAAGTCCGAAAAAGTCTGCCTCACCGCGAGAATAGACACTAAATCCAAAGCAATACCCTAACAAATTTTTCAGCCCATTTTTATCCCGCCTCGTAAGATACGCCCGTGGCAATTGATCGCTAAGATAGGTGCCATGAAGATTCCAGTTGCTGTTACCGACATTGATCGTACCAAACTTTTCAAAAAACTTCCCGTCATTTTCAGTGAATGAATAGGTTTGTAATTCTATAAGAATTTCTGCAAATATGGTGATCGTGTAGGGATTTAATTCAACCTTACCGGCCAGATAGTCTTCGCGGATCTTTTTATAGGCCGCGATAATATTTTTTTCAGCAGATGGATCATGTTGTTTTGCGAGGTTCAGAAGGTATCGCATCGGAAACCATTCGCGGGGATACGCCTCATTTACGTCCTTCTTCGGTGCATTATCCGGATTGAAATATCCGGCATCTTTCAAATGCATGATCCATTTTGGTTGCGATAACCTGGTAAAGAAATGAAACCCGTATTTCGGGTTTTTCAAAATATTGAAAAGAGTACCTATGATCTCAGGCGTTGGTTCCTCCATTTCAGAAATACGTGCAAGACGGTCGAAAATACCATAAAACGAACCGACCAATATGAGTAAGACCCTTTCATACCGTTTCCACAGTGCATCAATTTCATTCATTGGCTTTGTCTGCTTCCAGGGTCCATGCCGGTGGGCAATCTTTGCAAATCTTGTCGCAATATCAAACCATTCACTGACGAGTTTATCATTCTTCACATTTCCGAGTGCTGCGACGATGGAGGCGAAATGCCCTTTATTTTCAATGCCCGTGTACTGCTTTTCAAGTTCTTTTTTTATGAGATCCGGAGCGAACACATCCCTCATCCCTCCATCTATTTCACGGGCCAGGTGTGCCACCAGATTGGCTTTGGAGGCGATTTTACAACCCGCATCGAGTATCGCCAGAGCATCGCTGTAAAAATTTGAAATTTCCTCACCGATCTCCTTCAGACCGTCGTGTATCCTTTTTTGTTCTTCTGTAGACATTTTTACAAGATACCAATTCAAAATAATTTTCCTCCCGCAAATCAAATGAATTGCGGAAATTGTATCCTTATGAAAAAGTTTATCCATCATGGCGAATGGTATGTGCCGGGAAACACAGTCAGGTTATCGGGGCGGTTGCTGTTTAAGGAAAAGTCGAAGAAGATAATTTTAGAAATATTCGGAGACAAATATATCGACGGAGCACCGGTAGTTAATTCTTCGGAGGGGAGAGACCCGCGATACCATTCCACCAATTATAACGATGATTTCCGCGAGGTGCATCCGCTCATAAACGGAAAAACTATGTCGGTCATAACGCTATACAATAGCCGGTGGAGTGGCACTGAAGAAATAGGCATTGATCTTTACTTGATAAAATATGAAGTTCAATTTGCTTTTTTTGGAACACATATCTCTCTAACCACTGATCTTTTGGTCAGCTCTGCAATCCTTATATTTCCTTATCTCAGCACCTGGTTTGATGGTCCGGAATCTCTTGACAAACTAAAAGAAATTGAGCATAAAAAATTTTCTCAATATGGCTACTCTAATAACAGAAATGAAGTTACGCCCATACCGGTAAAAGGCGATTTGCAATTGGCCATCTTCGACGATTATAGCAAAGGAAGAGAAATATGGGGGGTTAATCATTCGATTAAATTTCAAAAGAAGATAGATTTTATTTATAAGGTACCTGTTGCCTTTTCGCAGTTCCTTCATGATGTGGGGAATTTTAGAGGGCTCCTTGAATTTTGCCATGGCCGCCCCGTCAATCAAAAATTATTAAACATCTATTTTGATAAACCTTGCCAAGTTGGAAATTATACCCTGCACGGAACGGATAATGTTGAAAAGCATTCACGCCACCAGAATTATATGCTGCTGAGTAGGTGGATCATGGAGAGGCAGGATTTGGAATCCGTTATCAAAAAATGGTTTGCAAATATTTCCTACAACAGTATGTATGATATCTACAGCGATTCCAATAACTGGTTTCAAAATACGGGCGCTATTCTATCTAATGTAATGTTTAATAACAGGTTTTTGAATATTGTGCAGGCATTGGAATCCTGGTGTAAGAAAAACACTATCGTAAAGGTGATGGATAAGGGTAAGGCGGAAGAACAAAAAAAAGAGTTCGAAAAAAATAAGAAAGCCGTGCTAGCTCTGATAAAGGATAGTAAGCAAAAAGAATGGTGTAACGCAAATTTAAATTACCAAGTGGAGGAAAAGAGAAGATCTGGTCTGGAAAAAATGCTGGCCGGGCTCATTGCATCCAATGAACATATACTTACGCCGATCTTCGGAAAAAGCCAAATAATTGATTTTTTTCCAGGATTTGCTTCCCGTATAAGGAATAATTTATCCCATGGATTGCAGGAAAAAACAAGTCAGGGTGAAGTCTTATCAATATTTTTCCAGGTAGGCCAGATCTTGCTTGCTATTTGCATACTGAAAACGTTAGAAGTAAAAAATATTAAGCAAAAGATTGAACACTTTGATGATTTCCAAAGAAGCATCTACCAGGTAAAGTTAACAAAGCTGAAATTTGTATGAAATATTGGATGCAATTTAGCGAATAAGCGAAACCGTTATATTGATTAATCTATTTTCCAATTAAAAAGTATTTTCTGATCAGTAGCCCCAACTTCACTTTGAACGACTGACCATCCAAGATGCTTTTAATTTTGATTGTCCTCTCAAAATTCATTGGTTGGCACAATGGATAATCCTTTAGTAATTCTTTTTTCCCGCTCAGGAGCCTTTCAGATCTTTTTATCAAGTCTTCATACAAAAATCTTTTCCTTAGGAACGTTTCGGTGTCAATATGATTCAATACAGATTTCCCCTCAACCTGTAGAAATGCCCAGATCAAAAAGCTTAAAATATTAAATAACCGGATATAATTATCCAGGGTGTCGTAGGGCTTTAAGGTAAGACTATGCGCAATAGCGTGCCGGTTCACGTCAACACCTGGATCGATATCGTTCGTTGAACAGAATAACGATTCACTGAAGAACTTTTCTATCGCTTCAAACCAGTCATCATAGTATTTCCTTTCCTGCTCCACAAGGTCAGCCGGGCCTTCTGTTTTTTCCAGCAGCCGTTCCTTTAAATACGTGGACGATTTCTTTATTTTTTGGTAACGGTTCCGGTTAAGGTCTAGGTTTTCAGCCGATGTTAGATAACCGGAAAGTATGCCCTCAATCGTAGGGATTAAAATATTAATTGCACCGATATAATCTCTCTGAAAACAAAGTATCAGGCTATTTTCAATGAAATAATTAAAAGGTTCGAAGTATACGGAACGTTTAAAAAATCCATCAATAAATGTAAGGGTGCTGTCAAGATTATAAAAGTTTTCGACGAAGAAAGCATTTACATATTCTGCGGTTAATTCATTTCTTTCGTGCTTTCGCAGGATCCCCTCAACCTGGTAAACCTGTATGTATGGATGAATAAAATGCCAGTTAAATTTTCTGAGCACGGAATTAGCTTCCATTACCATCGCGCTGACAGGATCAGATGAATTTTGTGGTATCACAGATTTTTGGAAAGCAATTTAGTTTTAAATAATCGTTAGCTTTCAAAATTTACCCGTATAAATACGAATTTCCGATTATTTGAAAGTACTTACATTTAATTATCATTTGTAAGGTCTATGGATGAAAAAGCAAAATTGATCGATGAAATCATAGGCTACATAAGTTAAATAATGACATATTTACTTGGAATGATTTTGAAGCTAAATATGCCACAGCAATGCAATGACGTGAAGCATGAGAGAGTAAGGAAATTGCTTCTTTGTAGTACAATTTTCGTTGGAAAACTAATGACTTCCGTTTAATATTATGTAGTAGGCGATATTTTTAAAGTCCTCGAAAATGGAAATAAAAAGTTTATCAGATTTTATAAATAGCTATTAGTTATTCATTCAAATAAACAAATTTTCTTCATTGTGAAGGTCGCAATTTAAAATACTTTTCATAGGTGAAAACTATATCCAAATCTTTCGGATCGGCTCCTTTTTTTATGGACACCGCTGCTTTTATTTTCGCATAGTCATTCATTTGGTCATTCGTCAGATCGAATATTTCCTGGATGGCTGATTTTAGTTCTGCTTCTTCTTCGGTTATAAAATCATCCGCGTATATTTTTGATAACTGATCCATTATGGTTTTCTCAACATCCCATTTATTATGGTAATAAAAATCTCCTTGTTGAATGTGGAATAAATTTTTTTAGAAAATTAATATTGTTCTTTTCATCGTCGGTCAGCTTTTCATTTTCAAGCGCTATTTTTATATAAGCAAAGATCAGGTGCAAAAAATCAACGATAGCTACCGTCCTGTTAACGCCATAGCTTATCAGAATTTTATCAACCCTTAGTTTGTCTGCTTTTCACCCGATATTCCATCGCAAATTTCCTGCAGGTATGTACAAAAAGCCTCTGGCATTGAAGAGGCGAAAAATGAGTATTATAATTTTCGTAAGGAGATGGATGGAAATAAACGAGTCCACCAATTTGATTTCAAAATCTTGAAAAAAGAATCAATTACATAATAGCCTTTAAAATAGGTATGTGACTGAATTTAAATTACATTAAATTCATCCTAAAAGTACTTCTTAATGCTTCTCAATATTATTCAT
>Ga0208357_1000426_pt1 | contig 34330 bp, 24 predicted proteins | sample NGESurdeep092012_6_FD_184487 | JGI IMG/M metagenome (GOLD analysis project Ga0208357, IMG submission 184487) | Arctic peat soil microbial communities from Barrow, Alaska - NGEE Surface sample F52-2 deep-092012 (SPAdes) | ecosystem: Environmental > Terrestrial > Soil > Wetlands > Peat ...
GTCAGCGCCTCGCCCGCGCCCGTTTCGACAGCGGAACCCGCATCAGCGCTTTTCTTCGCCCCGGCCGCCTCATACGCCTTGCGCTTCTCCGCAATCAGCTTCCGCGTCCCCTCATCCATCTCCGGATCATGGATCAGCCCGATGTTCTTCATGTGCTGCTCCACCACGGTGCCGATCTCGGCCACGATGGACGGCATGTACACGCCGCCGGACTTGAAGTAGCCGCCACGCGGGTCGAACACGGCTTTGAGTTCTTCCACGATGAACGTCACGTCGCCGCCCTTGCGGAACACGGCGGAGAGGATGCGGGTGAGCGCCACGATCCACTGGAAGTGGTCCATGTTTTTCGAGTTGATGAAGATCTCGAACGGGCGGCGCAGTTCGTGTTTGGTGCCGGCGTTGAGCACGATGTCGTTGATGGTGACGTACAGCGCGTGTTCGAACAGCGGGGACTTGACCTTGAAGGTGGAGCCGACCAGGGTTTCCGGCCGCTCGACACTCTCGTGCATCTGGATCACTTCGGCTTGCCTGGGCGCAGCGGGGCCTGCCGGCTTCGTCGCAGTGCCGGCCGCGTCGGCAACCTTGTCTTCGGGCTTGACCACGTTGTAGCCGGTGATCTTCTTGTCGATCTTGATTGCCATCGGATTCGCTTCTTCTTTTTTTATTTATGGTGAGCCGCGGTGGATGCGGCGTGCTGCATGAAAAAACATCCGGCCCGGCGCGAGGCCGGGCCGGATGCGGTACGACTTACTTCTTCTTGCTGGCAGCCTTCTTCCTGGCAGCGGGTTTCCTCGTTGCCTTGACGGCTGCCTTCTTGCTGGCAGTGGACCTCTTGGCCGTCTTGCTTGCTTTCTTGGCGACGGCCTTCTTCTTGCTGGCGGACTTCTTCGCTGCCGCCTTCTTCGGTGCGGCCTTCTTGCTGGCCGTCTTCTTGCTGACCTTCTTTGCGGGCTTGGCGGCCTTCTTCACCACCTTGCTTGCCACTTTCTTCGCGGCTTTGCGGACCGCCTTCTTCGCGACGGCCTTCTTCTTCGGCGCAACCTTCTTCACCGCCTTCTTCACCGCCTTTTTCGCGGTCTTCTTCGCAGCCGCCTTCTTCACGGCTTTCTTCGGCGCCGACTTCTTGGCGACGGTCTTCTTTTTCGGGGCAGCCTTCTTCTTCGGCGCCGCCCTCCTAGTTGCCGCCCTCTTCGTCTTCGCAACAACCTTCTCGCGTGCCGGAGCCTTCTTCGCCGGTACGCCAACCGGGGCGGCCGGGACCACCTCGGGCAGCACCGGCAACACCACGGCGGGTGCCTCGGCGGCCGGTGCGCTGTTGCTCATTTCAAATTCGTTGTCGATGGACATAACTGGTGTTCCCCTCCGATGAATGTCAGTACGTGCCGTGGCCCTCGGGCTGTACGCGCAATCAGAACTTGCCGTAGTAGCCCTCTTTCAAGGCATCGAAGAGGTTGGCGGCGGAGTGCATCTCGCCGTCGTATTCCACCTGCTCATTGCCTTTCAGTTCGACAACACTACCGTCCTCCAGCTCGAAGCGGTAGAGGGTGTTTTCAAGGTCGGAATCCTTGACCAGCACACCCTGGAAAGCGGACGGGTTGAAGCGGAACGTGGTGCATCCCTTGAGCCCCTGTTTGTACGCGTAGAAGTAGATGTCCTTGAAGTCTTCGTAGGGGTAATCGGTGGGCACGTTGGCGGTCTTGGAGATCGACGAATCGATCCACAACTGCGAGGCGGCCTGGATGTCCACATGCTGTTTCGGGCTGATGTCGTCGGCGGCCACGAAGTAATCCGGCAGCTTGTTGGCCGCCTCCTCGGTGAACGCCTGGGCGCCGGCATTGATCAGGGCGCGGTAGGCCAGCAGTTCGAAGCTGAGCACCTCGACCTTTTCCTTGGACTTCTTGCCTTCGCGGATCACGTTGCGCGAGTAGCTGTGCGCGAAGCTGGGCTCGATGCCGTTGCTGGCGTTGTTGGCCAGGCTCAAGCTGATGGTGCCGGTGGGCGCGATCGAGGTGTGGTGGGTGAAACGCGCGCCGGTCTCGGCCAGTTGCTCGACCAGGTCCGGCGCCACCGTGGCGATGCGCTGCATGTAGCGGCTGTATCTGGCGTGCAGTACGCGGCCGGAGATGCTGTCGCCGACCTGGTAACCGTCGGTCGCCATTTCCGGGCGCTTGCGCAGCATGTCGCCGGTGACGGTGAAGTCACGTAGCAAGACCGGCGCGGCGCCCTTTTCTTTCGCCAGCTCCAGCGCCACTTCCCAACCGGCAACCGCCATCTCGCGCGAGACCTGCTCGGTGAAGGCGATGGCCTCGTCGCTGCCGTAGCGCGTTTTCAGCATGGTGACGGTGGAACCCAGGCCGAGGAAACCCATGCCGTGGCGGCGCTTGCCCATGATCTCGCTGCGCTGCTGCTCCAGCGGCAGGCCGTTGATCTCGACCACGTTGTCGAGCATGCGGGTGAACACCTTGACCACCTCGCGGTACTCGTCCCAGTCGAAGCGCGCCTTGGGGCCGAACGCATCACGCACGAACTTGGTCAGGTTGACCGAGCCGAGCAGGCACGAGCCGTACGGCGGTAACGGTTGCTCTCCGCACGGGTTTGTGGCGCGAATATGCTCGCACCACCAGTTGTTGTTCATCTCGTTGACCTTGTCGATCAGGATGAAACCGGGCTCCGCGTAGTCGTAGGTGGACACCATGATCATGTCCCACAGGTGCCGCGCGCGGATCTGGCTGTAGATCTTGCAGGCGACCAGGCCGTCTTCGCGATCCACGTAGTTCTCGTGGGTGGGCCATTCGCGCCACACCACTTTCGACGGATCGTCGACGTCGATCTCGTGCTTTTCCTTGACGTGCACCGGGAACACCAGCGGCCAGTCGTGATCGTGCTCGACCGCATCCATGAAGCCGTCGGTGATCAGCAGGCTGAGGTTGAACTGGCGCAGGCGACCGTCTTCGCGCTTGGCGCGGATGAATTCCTTGGCGTCCGGATGGCTGATGTCGAAGGTGCCCATCTGCGCGCCGCGGCGACCGCCGGCGGAGGACACGGTGAAACACATCTTGTCGTAGATATCCATGAACGACAGCGGGCCGGAGGTGTACGCGCCAGCGCCGGAGACGTAGGCGTTTCGTGGACGCAGGGTCGAAAATTCATACCCGATACCGCAACCGCTTTTTAACGTCAGCCCGGCCTCGTGCACCTTCTGCAGGATGTCGTCCATCGAATCGTGGATGGTGCCGGAGACGGTGCAGTTGATCGTGCTGGTGGCCGGCTTGTGCGCCAGCGCGCCGGCATTGGAAATGATGCGGCCGGCCGGGATCGCCCCGCGGCGCAGCGCCCACAGGAAGCGCTCGTACCAGTGGCCACGCAACTCGTCGGTGGCCTCCACTTCGGCCAGCGCGCGCGCCACGCGCTGGTAGGTTTCGTCGATCGTGGCGTCGACCGGCTCGCCGGACTTCGCCTTCAGACGGTATTTCTTGTCCCAGATGTCCTGCGACGCGGGTTGCAGCGGAATGTCCACGTTGGCATCACGACCGGTGGCTGGATGGGTGGCTGGCGCACGCACTGTGCTCATCTTTTGACTGACCTCTCGGTGTGGCCTTGCGGCCCCCGTTGATTTTTATTGGGATGCGACGGTGTCGCGCTGACGCATGGGTGGCGATGGCAGGCGGGAATGGCTTCCCGGCGCCGTTTCACGAGGTTTCCGACAACATGGACTCCCCCACAAGAGTACCGTGATCCACACCAGAACTAGTTTCAACGCCGGCGCTTGAGCACAAGATGTTGTGGTTGCCACCGAAGAGGGAAGTTAACCCCGCCGCTCGTGGAAGTAAAGTGCCAGAGCCGTCATCCTGGGCAGTCATTGGACCGGATGGAACCCGCGCGCGCTGGATGGGTCGAACCTGCGCCGCTCTTACCCTGGCTTTCGAGGAATCCACCATGTCGCCACGCCACCTCTCCCGGCTGACCGCCCTGCTGGTCGCCGCCGTGCTCACCTGCAGCCTGTTTCCCGTCCCAGGCCGTGCCGCCACCTTGCCGGCCGCCGTGGATGGCCAGCCGATGCCGTCACTGGCGCCGATGCTGACCCGGGTGACCCCGGCGGTGGTGAACATCTCCAGCACCACCCGGGTGCCGGTGCGCGATGCGTATTTCGACGACCCGATGGTGCGCCAGTTTTTCGGCCTGCCCGCGACGCCACGCGAACGGGTCGAACAAAGCCTGGGCTCGGGCGTGATCGTGGACGCGGCCAGGGGTTACATCCTGACCAACAATCACGTCATTGCCGGTGCCGATGACATCAGCGTGACCCTGCAGGACGGGCGCACCTTCAAGGGCAAGTTGATCGGCACCGACCCGGCCACCGACGTGGCGGTGGTGCAGATCCATGCCGACAACCTGCATGCGCTGCCGCTGTCCGATTCCTCCACCCTGCGCGTGGGCGACTACGTGGTGGCGGTGGGTGAACCATTCGGCCTGGGCCAGACGGTGACCGCGGGCATCGTTTCGGCGCTGGGCCGCTCGGGCCTGGGCGACTCGAGCTACCAGAACTTCATCCAGACCGATGCCTCGATCAACCCGGGCAATTCCGGCGGCCCGCTGGTCAACCTGCGCGGCGAACTGGTCGGCATCAACACGATGATCTTTTCGCCATCGGGCGGCAACGTGGGCATCGGTTTCGCGATCCCCAGCAACCTCACCAGCGAGGTGATGAAACAGCTGATCGCGCATGGCAAGGTCCAACGCGGCAGCCTGGGCCTGCAGGCGCAGGCGATTACTCCGCGCATCGCCCAGGCACTGAAGCTGAAGGACAGCAAGGGCGTGGTGGTGACCGGGGTCAGCGACGGCTCGGCCGCGGCGCGTGCCGGATTGCAGCCGGGCGATGTGCTGACCTCGCTGAATGGCAAGCCGCTGCACAGCGTGCAGCAGTTGCGCAACACCGAAGGGCTGCTGCCGCTGGGCAGCACGCTGCAGCTCGGCATCGTGCGGGCCGGCCACGCGCAGCAGGTCAACGCCACGCTTGCCGCGGAGAAGCTGGCCACCCTCGACGGCGGCCAGCTCGACCCGCGCCTGGCCGGCGTACGTTTCAGCGAACTGAGCCAGGCCCAGCGCGACCAGGGCTGGTATGGCGCGGCGATCAGCGCCGTCCAGCCGGGCAGCCGCGCCGCGCAGGCGGGGCTGAGCCCGGGCGAGGTGCTGATCGGTGTCAGCAACCAGCGCATCACCAGCCTGCGCATGCTGCGCGGGCTGGCCGGCGTGCATCTGCGCCAGCTGGTGCTGGTGGTGGCGGACGCCGAGGGCAGTCATTACGTGCTGATCAACTGAGGCGCGCTGGATGTGAGGTGCAGCCTGTCGGGCTTTGGTTGGCCGGTCTGCGAATCCGTCCGGACGGTCCACTACCCACCACTGGGAGCGCGGGCGTCCCGCCCGCCAAAGCATGCCGGCGAGACGCCGGCGCTCCCAGTGCTGCTAGTGGAGGTCGGGTTGGCCCAACCTTGATCGGCATGAAGAACCTGACGCGGATCGCCCTGCGGACGTGTTCGGGCGCACAACCTGCGCCCGAATGCAGCACAAATGCATGAAAGTGCTTGATGTTATGGGTTCAGGCCGTTGAAATACCCTATCCAGGTTACCGCGCCGTGGTATTGGCGCGCGCACCGTCTGTTCCGCGCCACTGTTTATCTTGCTCCGGGGTTTTCCACCATCATGTCTGTACGTCTTGTCCGCTTGTTGTCCGTCGCCCTGATCGGGGCCTGTCTTTCCACTGTCGCGCTGGCCAAAACCCATCCCACCACCAGCAAAACCACGTCCAACGCCGATAGCCTGATCTGGCGCGGCGACGATGCCACGGCCAATGCCGTGATGAGCGAGGTGGCCAAGGCCTGGACCAAGGCCGGCCACGGCCGCGTCGAGCTGCAGCCGTTCAATACCGCCTCGGGCATCGACGCGGTAAGCAACGGCACCGCCGACGTGGCCGGCAGCGCGCGGCCTTCCGATGGCAGCGCGCAGAATGCCCGGCTCACGTTCACCCCGGTGGCCTGGAGCGGCCTGGTGATCATCACCCAGGCGTCCAACCCGATCAGCAACCTCACGCTGAAACAGGTGCACGACATCTACTACGGCAAGATCCACAACTGGAGCGAGGTCGGCGGCCGCGATGCCCCGATCGATGTATACGCCGTAGCCAGCCCCGGTGATGGCCTGGAATACAGCCTGCGCAGCCTGTTGTTCGGCCGCGGCAACCAGCCGGTCGCGGCGCCGCGCCTGTACGTCAACACGCGCAAGCTGGAGGAAGGCGTCGCGCTGAACCCGAACGGCCTGGGCGTGGCCATGCTGGCCGGCACCAGCGGCAACCCCAAGCTCAAGGCGATCCCGATCAATGGCCGTGCCGCGACCCCGGCCAACATCGCCAACGGCAGCTACCCGTTGTTCATTCCGCTGTACCTGGTGACCAATCCGACCAGCCCGAAGGCGGCCCAGGCACAGGCCTTCGTCGATTTCCTGCAGAGCGAGCCGGCCAAGGCCGCCTTGCGCCAACATGACGTGCTGCCCTACCAGGACGGCATGCAACTGGCCAACATGGACGCCGCGCGCCGCAGCACCATCCTTGCCGAGGTCGGCGCACACGTGGACCGCATCGCGCGGCCGGGCAATGCGGGCGAACGCTCGCAGGCCTCGCTGGCGGCAGTCAACACGATTGCGGCGGCGGCATTGCGTACCACCACGGCTCAGCCGGCGGCAGCGCAGGCGAGTGGGCTGGAGCATGTCGGCGGCAGCGTCGCCAACATCAGCGTCAGCAGCCTGGCGCATGCCCAGGGCGGCGCCACGACAGTCAACGCCGCGCAGACCAGTGGCAAGGCGTTCCGCGGCGTCAGCGCCGACGCCAGCCAGACCACGTCACAGGCTGGCGGCAAGACCTATACCGTGAGCAAGGGCGATACCTTGTCCTCGATTGCGCGCCAGCATTCGGTGGATGTGGCCCAACTGCGTGCATGGAACAAGCTGAAGGGCGATCAGATCAAGCTGGGCCAGGTGCTGCGCGTCAGCAACCAGTAAACGGTCGCAAGCGGTGTCGATCCTTGCACTCACGCTGGACCTGGACGACACCTTGTGGCCGGTGCTGCCGGCGCTGGAGCGGGCCGACCAGGCGGTCGACGCCTGGTTGCAGCAACACCATCCCGAGATAGCGCGCGCGTGGCCGATCACGGCCATGCGCGAACTGCGCGCCCGGGTCGCGGTGGAGCGACTCGACCTGGCACACGACTTCACCGCCCAGCGCCAGCTCACCCTGCAGCATGTGTTCGAGGCCAGCGGCATCGCCGAGGCGCCGATCGACACGCTGTGGGAAATCTATTTCGCCGCGCGCAACCAGGTGGAACTGTACCCGGACAGCCTGCCCGCGCTGGAGCGGATCGCCGCGCGCTGGCCGTTGGCCAGCCTGACCAATGGCAATGCCGACCTGGCACGCGTCGGCATCGAGCGGCACTTCGTCCATCACGTGTGCGCCAGCGAGCATGGTGCCGCCAAGCCTGACCGCGGCATCTTCCTGGCCGCCGCGGCGTTGCTCGGGGTCGCTCCTGCCGATCTCCTGCATGTCGGCGATGACCCGGCGATGGATGTCCACGGTGCGCGCGAGGCGGGCCTGCGCAGCGCCTGGATCAATCGCGAACGACGGCCGTGGCCGACCGACATGGGACCTCCGCCCGAGCTGGACCTGCCCGACATGTCCGCGCTGGCCGACTGGCTGGAGGCGCATGCGGGCGACGGTTGAACGGCGCCAGCGATTGTGCCGGCAACCTCACCCGCTCATCATGGGGAACCTTCAGCCAAGGAATCCGCATGTCTGCCCTGATCGAACGCCGCCCCGGCCAGCGCGGCGGCATTGCCATCGAAACCACCGACAGCGCGCACCTCGCCGCGAGTCGACGACGGCTCAGCGCGGCCCAGCGCCGCTGGCTCGGCGCGAGCGATTTCAAGGCGACACCGGGTTCGTTCGCGCTGCTGCCGGACAGCACCGGCAAACTCGCACGCGTGCTGGTCGGGGTCAGCCCGGACGACGCGCTGGCCGCGCTGGCTGATCTGCCCTTCAAGCTGCCCGAGGGAAACTACCAGCTCGCCAGCGAGGGCGTGCTGAGCGAGCGGGCCAGCGCGGGCGTGCTGACCGGTCGGGCATTGGCCGCGCTGGGCTGGGCGCTGGGCGCCTATCAGTTCACGCGCTACCGGCAACCCAAGCGCGCGCCGGCCTCCTTGATGATGGAGGCCGACGAACTGGCCCGCATTGCACCCCTGGTCGAAGCCACCTATCAGGTGCGCGATCTGGTCAACACGCCCACCGAGGACATGGGTCCCGAACAGCTCGGCGCGGCGATCAAGGCGCTGGGCAAGACGCACAAGGCCAGGGTGCGCGACTGGGTCGGCGACGAGCTGCTGAAGGCCAACTTCCCCACCATCCACGCGGTGGGTCGCGCCAGCCATCGCGAACCTCGGCTGGTCGAACTGACCTGGGGCAACAGCGACGATCCGAAGCTCGTGATCGTCGGCAAGGGCGTGTGCTTCGACACCGGCGGCCTGAACCTCAAGGGCGGCGACGGCATGCGCTGGATGAAGAAGGACATGGGCGGCGCGGCGCACGCCATCGCGCTGGCCGGGCTGATCATGCAGGCGAAGCTGCCGGTGCGGCTGACGCTGCTGGTGCCGGCGGTGGAGAATGCCGTGGCCGGCAATGCGATGCGTCCGGGCGAAGTGATCACCACCCGCGCCGGCCTGACCGTCGAGGTGGACAACACCGACGCGGAGGGCCGGCTGATCCTGTGCGATGCGCTGGCCTATGCCGCCGAGCAGCAGCCGGGCCTGATCATCGATTTCGCCACCCTCACCGGCGCCGCCCGGGTGGCGCTCGGACCGGATCTGCCCGCCCTGTTCGCCAGTGATGACACGCTGGCGGCGGCCGTCCTCGAGGCCGGCAACGACGTTGCCGATCCGTTGTGGCGGTTGCCGCTCTGGCGTCCGTACCGGCGCATGCTCGACTCGTACCTGGCCGATTTCGCCAACGCCGGCCCCTCACGACACGCCGGCGCGATCACTGCGGCGCTGTACCTGCAGCGCTTCGTGCCTGATGGCATGCCGTGGCTGCATCTGGATACCTACGCCTGGAACGACTCGGACCGACCCGGTCGCCCCCGCGGTGGCGAGGCGATGGGTTTGCGCGCCCTCTTCGCAATGTTGCAGGCGCGCCACGCGTCCTGACGCCGCCGGGCCGCGCCGGGGTCGGAGGCTCGCTTTTCGCTGCAGCCATGCCGTTGGATCCCTGGCGGCGGTTCACCGCCAAGCCGTTGTCGGTGGGTCTTCCTGCAGGGTTCCCGTGCGAGGCAAGTACTTGCGCTGTTCCCCTGCAAGCCGACCGCGGCCCTGAGCCGGATTCAATTTCAAAGAATTCTGTTCTTTTAGTTAGACTTTTGTATAAGAATTGTCACGGACGTGGCGACCGGGCTGCCGTTGGCCACACGTTGAACTGACAGACGGACGGGTCGGATCTGACGAAGTGGCAAGTACTACCACGGGCCAAGGCGAGCAAGGGGGGCTTCCCTTGGCATATCAGGATGCGCTTTCGCATCCAGCGTTGCGAACAAGAATCGCATCGCAGACTGCTGTACTTCGGGAGGGGCACACACATGAATTACCACTTGAATCATCTGTCGCTGGCGGTGCAACTGGCGTTGGGCGTGGGCCTGTGCACGATGGCGGGAGCCATCCATGCGCAAGACTCGGCCGCGGGCGACAGTGCGGCTGCCCAGCAAACGACTGCGCCAGAGAAGGCCAAGAACCTCAAGGCCGTGGTCGTGACCGGCTCGCTGATCCGGCGCGTCGACGCCGAAACCGCCAATCCGGTGGTGACGGTGGATCGCGCCGCGATCACCAACGCCGGCAACCCGACCATGGGCAACGTGCTGCAGGCACTCCCGAGCATTTCCGGCAAGGCCACCAACCCGCAGAACAACAGCAACGGCGGCGGCATCGCCAGCCCCTCGCTGGAAGCGGGCGGCGGCGCCTCGCGCATCTCGCTGCGAGGACTGGGTATCGAGCGCACCCTGGTGCTGATCGACGGCCAGCGCATGGCCAACCCGGACGTCAACATGATTCCGCAGAGCATGATCGAGAGCGTCGACGTGCTGGCCGAGGGCGCCTCCACCGTGTACGGCTCCGACGCCATCGGCGGCGTGGTCAACTTCAAGTTGCGCAAGGACTACCAGGGCGCCGAACTCAGCATCAACGAGGGTATCTCCAGCCACGGTGACGGCCAGCGCCACGGCTTCACCCTCACCGGCGGCATGAATGGCGACCGTTTCAACATCGTCGGCGGCCTCAGCTTCAACAAGTACGACCCCGTGCTCGCCACCCAGCGCAAGTACTCCGCGCACCAGTTGTACCTGTCCAGCGGCGTGGCTTCCCCGGCCGGCTCCAGCACCATCCCCACCGGCAAGATCCAGACGCCCGCGTCGATCGCCGCCAAAGCGGCAGGCACCTGCCCGACCCAGTACGTCACGCTCGGATCAGGCAATGGATCGAGTGTGAGCGACTACCGCTGCGACCTCGGTGGTCCGGATGCCTACAACTACAACGCGTTCAACTATATCCAGACCAAGCAGCAGCGCACCGATGCCTTCGTGCTCGGCAGCTACAAGCTGGCGGACAACCTGACGTTCTTCTTCGAAGGCTTCTTCAACCACACCCAATCGGCCGGCCAGGACGCGCCATCGCCAACGGCGGCCGGCGTCACCAACGACGGTTGGTATGTGTCCAAGAACAACCCGATCAACCCGTTCGGCGTCACGTTCGGCACCGATCCGGCCGATCCGAACGACCCGGCTGGTGGTTATGGTTTCAATACCCGCCTGACCGGCGTGGGCACCCGCCTGCACACGTATGACACCAAGAACGTGCAGGTGAACACCGGCCTGCGCGGCGCCTTCGGCAACAGCAGCTGGAGCTGGGCCGCCACCGTCAACTATGCCCACGCCAATCGCCTGCAACGCGACTACAACGAAGTCAACATTGCGGCCTTCCAGGCCGCGATCAACAGTGGCGTCAACGTCTTCGACCAGGCCAACCAGACCGCCGCGCTCAAGGACGGCGTGGATGCGCCGGTGTACGTCTTCACCAACTCCACCAAGCAGGTCCAACTGGACGCGAACGGCGAATTGTGGGAATTGCCGGCCGGTACCATGCAATTGGCCGTCGGCGCCCTGTATCGCCAGCGCACCATGAACTATACGGTGACTCCGGACGCTGTCCTCAATCTGGATACCGGCGGCTGCGAAGTGCTGCAGGAAGCCTGTGGCTCGCCCGGTCGTGGTCGCGACAGCGTCAAGGAGCTCTACGCCGAAACGCTGATCCCGTTGCTGTCAGAGCAGCCATTCGCGTACTCGTTGAACCTCGATCTGGGTATCCGCGCGTCGGACTACAGCACCACCGGCACCACCACCAACAAGAAGATTGCCATCGAGTGGCGACCGATCGCCGACCTGCTGGTACGCGGCACCGTGTCCCAGGTATTCCGTGCGCCCAACCTGGACGAACTCTACGACGGCGTCACCCTGGTCCAGCCCAGCCCCTCCGACCCCTGCGCGCATCTCGACGCAGCCACACTCGCCCAGCACCCCGTGGCCTGCCAGTCCGTCCCGGTCCAGTGGGCCGGCAACAGTCCGCTGCAGGTCAACACCTACTACGCGGGTGCCAGCACCGTGGGTGCAAAGCTCAAGCCTGAACAGGGCAAGTCGATCGACCTCGGCTTCGTCTACAACCCGAGCTGGCTGGACGGCGTGTCGACCAGCGTCGACTTCTGGCACATCTACCTGCAGGACCTGCTGACGCCGATCGACGCGACGACCGTGCTCACTGCCTGCTTTGCCAACGACAGCAGCCCGTTCTGCTCGCTCATCCACCGGCTCGACAACACCACCAAGCAGCCGGGCAATATACGAGTGATCGACACGCCGGTCGTGAACCTGGGCAACCTGAGTACCAGCGGCGTCGACTTCACCCTGAACTACAAGATCCCGCATTTCGACCTTGGCAGCGTCGATCCGGGCAATTTCAGGGCCGGCCTCTCCTCGTCCTATACGGCGACCTACAAGAACAACCCGGCCCCTGGTCTGCCTGGTGGTGTAACGACCGACTACGCCGGCACTTACACGACCCAGTTCGGCAACCTCACGCGCTGGCGCGGCACGCTCACCCTCAACTGGCAGAAGGACAACTGGAACGCGCAGTGGCAGTCGCGTTACATCAACCACGCCACCAACCTCAAGGCCGACGTGGTCACCCTTGCCAATGCACCCATGGGATCAGTGATCTACCACTCGATCCAGCTGGGCTACATGGTGCCGTCGATCCACACCACGTTCGATATCGGCGTGGACAACCTGTTCGATCATGCGCCACCGCTGGTCTACCAGAACGGCGGCAACTACAACGTCGACGTCGCCACCTATGACGCGATGGGCCGCTACTACTGGGCCCGGGCCACGCTGAAGTTCTGATCGGCTGACCACGCCGCACTGCTCCACCGCAAACCTGAGGGGCCGCGAGATACTTCGCGGCCCCTCTTGCATAATGGAAGCCCGTACACTCAATCGAACAGGCATGCCGGCACCCACCACGAACAGCCTCGACGACGCCGTCATCGCCGCCTACCAGGCGGGTGACATGGAGCGCGTCGTCGCCCTCGGTGACCGCGCGGCACTGACCAGCGAAACGGCCCTGTTGTGGCTGGGTGTGGCCCGGCAGAACAGCGGGCGATATGGGCAGGCGGTGGCTACGTTTCGGCAGTTGACGCAGATGCGACCAGACGTTTCCGCCTACTGGAACAATCTGGGGCTCGCCTGCCGGCAGGTTGGGGACCTGGCGGCTGCCGAACAATCCCTGGGCACGGCCCGCGCGCTGGCGCCCAACGATGCCGAGGTGCGTTACAACCTCGGCTTGCTGCAGATGCTGCAACGGCAATGGGTGCTTGCGCGACAGTCTCTGCTGGAGGCGGCGCGGCTGGCACCGCAATTCATCGATGCCCGCCTGCAGGCCGCGCATGCCTGTCACGTCTGTGGCGACAACGACGGCCAGCAGGCGATGCTGGCCGGTGCCGCGGATTGGCCACCGCAAGCCGGCGAACAGGCCCTGATGCTGGCCGCGATGCTCTCGGCGCAAGGCGACACCGATGGCGCGCTGCGGAGTCTCGCGCGTGCGCAGTTGCCCGATGGCAGCACTGCCGCCGCCGTGCGGCTGCGCATCGCCGCCCAACGGGTGGCGCTGTATGAGCGGGGCAATCAGCTGGAACGTGCGCGCGAGGAGTTGCAGCAAGTGCCGCTGGACAGGCTCGAGCAGTTGCCGCCGGACGCCGATGAAACCCGCGCCGAAGCCTGGAGTGCGCACGCCGCGATCGCCATGCGCGATGCGGATCATGCCGGCGCCGCGGCGCTTTACCAGCGCACGCTGGCACTCGAGCTGGACGAGCAACATCGTGCCGCTGCCGCCTTCGGTCTCGCCGCCGCCAGCGATCGGCTGGGTCGACACGCCGAGGCCTGGCAGGCACTGCAGGCCGCGCACGCGGCGCAGCTGGCGATCGCGAAGGATGTGGTGCCCGAGCTGCTGCAGCCGCATAGCCGACCGCTGGCGATGACCACGCAGCGGGTCGACCGCAGCGCGTTCCAGTCATGGACTACGTTGCCCGCGCCGGCGGACGCACGCCTGCCGATCTTCGTGGTCGGCTTTCCACGCTCGGGCACCACCCTGCTGGAACAGATGCTCGATGCCCACCCCGATTTCCGTTCGATGGACGAACGCGCCTTCATCCATGATCTCACCGAGCGCATGGATGATGCCGGGCAACACTACCCCGATGACCTGGCAAACCTCACCGCGGAGGAAGCCGGGCAATTACGCGCGATCTATTTTCGCCGGGTCGGAGAGGTCCTGCCGGCACTGGGGACGCACCGCCTGGTGGACAAGAATCCGCTGAACATGTTGTGCCTGCCGATGATCATGCGGCTGTTCCCGCGCTCGCGCATCATCCTGTGCCTGCGCCATCCCTGCGACGTCCTGCTCAGCTGCTACATGCAGCCCTTCCGCTCGCCCGCCTTCATGGTGATGTGCTCCTCGCTGCAGCGCCTGGCCGACGGCTACGTGCAGGCTTTCGAACAGTGGCAGCAGCACGTGGAGGTTTTCGCCCCACGCCTGCTGGAATGGCGTTACGAATCGGTAGTCAGCCGCTTCGAGGAGAGCGTGGCGAGCCTCGGCAAGTTTCTCGAGGTCGAAGATGCCTCGCCGATGGCGCAGTTCTCCGAACACGCCCGCGGCAAGCGCTTCATCAGCACCCCAAGCTACGCCCAAGTCACACAAGGCATCAGCAGCAAGGCGGTAAACCGCTGGCACGCCTACCGCGAACTGTTCGAACCGGTATTGCCGACCTTGCGCCCGCTGATGCAGCGATTGGGTTATACCGAGTGATGGCTGGTGCCATGGGCACCGCGCTACGTATCATCGGGACGCGGCACTCGATATTTCAATCAGCACACCGATCCTGTCCATGCAAATGAATGAGCGCCCATGAGCACGCCGCGTGACGATACGCTGGAAGCCCACCGCGCCATCGCGCGCCAGCAGGCGCAACATGGTGAACGCGACGCCGCCGAGAAATCCTTCCTGGGCATCCTGGAGCGACATCCGCATGACGTCGAGGCGCTGCGCTTCGTCGCCGAATGCCGCTCCCTGCGTGGCGACCAGGCGGCCGCCATGGAGCGGCTGCAGGTCGCGGTGCGCCTGTCGCCGGACGGTCCGGCCGGATGGGGACAGCTGGGGTCCGCGCAGATGACCGCGGGCGATTTCGGCGCTGCCGCCGCCAGCTTCAGGCACGGCTTGGCGCTGGCACCGCAGATGTTCGTTGTACGCCTGCAACTGGGCATTGCGCTGGAGCAACTGGGACAGTCGCACGAAGCGCTGAAGGCCTACTTCATGGCCATCGAGAGTGCGCACGTCATGGGCCGCTGGGAAGATGACGCCACCACCGCGCCGCGACTGCGCGATGGCGTGAAGCATGCGGTGAATTACGTCAACGTCCATCGGCGGCGACTGTTCCATGCCGCCCTGCAACCGTTGCGCGAGCGCTATGGCGATGCGGAACTGGTGCGCGTGGAACGCAGCCTCGCGATCTATTTCCTGGACCAGCCGGCGAATATCCCCGATCCGCGACAGAAGCCGAAATTCCTGTATTTCCCCGATATCACCAGCCAGCCGTATTACCCGCGCCGGCATTTCCCCTGGCTGGAGTCGCTGGAAGCGGCGACCGACATCGTCCGTGACGAGCTGCGTGCCGTGCTGTCCGGGGAGCAGTCGCTGGAATCGTTCCTGGGCGACGTGCCGCCGGAGGCCATGCACGGCATGCTGGCCTCGTCCGGCGCACAGGACCCGGCATGGGATGCTTACTTCTTCCACCGCCATGGCCTGCCCGATGAGGCGCACCGCGCACGCTGCCCGCGCACGTCGGCCCTGCTCGATGCGCTGCCGCTGGTACGCATCCGCGACCATGCGCCCGAGGCGCTGTTTTCCGTGTTGAGTCCTGGCACGCACATCCTGCTGCACACCGGGGTCACCAACACGCGACTGGTCACCCACTTGCCGCTGATCGTTCCGCCGGATTGCGCGATCCGCGTGGGCGGCCAGGAGCATGCCTGGCAGGAAGGCCGCTGCGTGACGTTCGACGACACCTGGGAGCACGAGGCATGGAATCGCAGCGGGCAGGTTCGGGTGGTGCTGATCGTCGACAGCTGGCACCCCGACCTCAGCGAGGTGGAACGCGCAGCCGTGACCGACCTGGTCGAGGCCATCGGCGATTTCAACCAGTCCTGCCAGCTGCCGGATGCCGCGCCGCTGCAGGCGGGCTGATCGGCACGACACGCCACTGAGCATCGCCCCCATTTGAACGGGCGGCCGCGAGTCACGTGACCGTCCCCGCATGTGCAGGGACGGCTTCCATTTTGACGGCGCTGCCTAGACCGGCAGCTCGTGACGCCGACCTGGATCAGTGCGTGGCGGGTTCGGCCGGCACCTGCTTGGCCGGGACCTGCACGTCCGCGCTGGCCACGGTGGTGAACTTGCCGCCATAGGGCAGCACTTCGCTGGCCACTTGGGGGTTCGCCTTGATCAGGCCGACCGCATCGAACAGGATGTGCGCGGTTTCGTCGAGCTCCGCGTCCTTGGCCTTCTTGGCGTCCTTCTCTTCCTTCAGCTCGCTCTTGATGCTGCGCTCGTTCGCGTTCAAGCCGTCGTCCAGGGTCTTGTCCACGTCGATCAGTGCGGCATCGCCGCCATCGATGGCCACGTGCCTGGCGCGGAAGTCGGCCTGCATCTTCTCCTGTTGCTTGCGCTCGGCCTCGCGCGTGGCCAGGTTCAGCGAGATCGTGGTCATGCTGCGCATCTTCTTGTACTGCGCCAGCTCGTCCAGCATCAACTTCCACGCCGGCGACTGGGCCACGCGATCAGTGTGCATTTTCACCAGCTGGGGGAGATAGGCGTTGAGGTTGGCCACCGGCTTGTACGGTGCCGGCGCGATCTGGGTCCATGGCAGCGCATTGTCGTAGGTGGACTCGCCAAAATCCTTCTCGTCGCCGTTCTTCGGATACTCGATGTCCGGGGTCACGCCCTTCAACTGGGTGGAACCGCCGTTGATGCGGAAGAATTCCTGGATGGTCATCTTCAGCTCGCCGAGCTGGGGTTTCTCGCTGTCGTTCTGGGCGAATTTGTCGAGGTCGACCAGGGTCTGCACCGTGCCCTTGCCGAAGGTCGGTTCGCCGATGATCAGGCCGCGGTGGTAATCCTGGATCGCCGCCGAAAAGATCTCCGACGCCGACGCCGTACCACGATTGACGAGCACCGCCAGCGGACCGCTCCAGGCCATGCCCGGCTCGTCGTCGCCCTGCACCTGGACTTCGCCGTGCGACCCGCGTACCTGCACCACCGGCCCCTTGTCGATGAACAGGCCGGTCATCGAATCGGCCTCGGCCAGCGAACCGCCACCGTTGTTGCGCAGGTCCACCACGATGCCCTGCACGCCTTCCTGCTTCAGTTCGCCAATCAACTTGGCAACATCGCGGGTGGTGCTGCGGTAGTCCTTGTCGCCGGCGCTGCGCGCGCCGAAGTCGGAGTAGAACGAAGGCAGGTCGATCACGCCGATCTTGCGGGTGACGTCACCATCCTTGATCTCGATGACCTTCTTGCTGGCGGCGGCATCCTCGAGGTTGATCTTGTCGCGCACCAGGGTGATCAGCTCATGCTTGCCATCCGGGCCGGCGTCGGCCGGCAGGGTTTCCAGCCGCACCACGGTGCCCTTCTTGCCGCGGATCAGGGCGGTCACGTCATCGATGCGCCAGCCGACCACGTCGACCATCGCGCCCTTGTCGCCCTGGCCCACCGCCACGACGCGGTCACCGGGCTTGAACTTGTGCGACTTCATCGCCGGGCCACCGGGGATCAGCTTGACGATCGTGGTGTAGTCGTCGCGCGATTGCAGCTGGGCGCCGATGCCCTGCAGCGACAGGCTCATGGCGATGTCGAAATTCGCGGCCGCCTCGGGCCCGAGGTAATCGGTATGCGGATCGGTGGATTCGGCATACGCGTTCATGAAGGTCTGGAACGCATCGCCGCTGTTGAGCTGCTTGATCCGGTCGATGTAACCGCTGTAACGCTTGTCCAGCGTCTTGCGGATGTCGGCGTCGTCCTTGCCAGCAAGCTTCAGGCGCAACCAGTCGTTCTTGGTGCGTTCGCGCCACAGGTCCTCGGCCGCGGACTGGTCCTTCGGCCAGGCGGCATGCTTGCGATCGACATCGTAGGTTTCGTCGCCGGTCAGGTCGAAGCCGTCTTTCAGCAGGCCGCGGGCATAGGTCATGCGCTGGACCGCACGCTGCAGGTAGAGGTTGAAGACCGAGAACGGCGCGGACAGGTCGCTGTTCCAGATCGCATCGTCGAGCTTGGTCTTCAGCGGCGCGAACTTGTCCATGTCCTGCTGGGTGAAGAAAACCTTGTCGCCGTCCAGCATCTTGAAGTAGGCCTTGTAGATGCGCGCCGACATCGCATCATCCAGCGGTTGCGCGTCGTAGTGGAAGCGGGTCAGGAAGCGCGCGGACAGCTGCGCGGCCTGGGCCTGCACCGCCGTGGGCTCGAGCGGCCAGGTGGCCGCCTTGCGCGGTTTGGGGCCCGCGCCGAGATCGGCGGCCGACTGCGCGAACACGCAGCTGGCGGAGAGGGCAAACAGCAGGACCAGCGCGGGACGAAATTTCATGGATGCTCTCAGACTGACTCGGTGACGCCGGCTGCATGGGCCTGCAGGTCGGCATGGTAGGACGATCGGACCAGCGGGCCGGAGGCGACATGATGGAAGCCCATCGCCTCACCGGCTTCGCGCAACGCGTCGAATTCTTCGGGAGTCCAGTAACGCAGCACCGGATGGTGGTGCGGCGTGGGCTGCAGGTACTGGCCGATGGTGATCATCTCGACGTCATGGGCGCGTAAATCGCGCAGCGTCTCGATCACCTGCTCGTGCGTCTCGCCCAAGCCCAGCATGATGCCGGATTTGGTGGGTACGTCCGGATGCTGTGCCTTGAAACGCTTGAGCAGATCCAGCGACCATTGATAATCGGCGCCGGGGCGTACCTCGCGATACAAGTGCGGCACGGTTTCCAGATTGTGGTTGAACACGTCCGGCGGATACGCCTGGAGCACGTCGAGGGCGCGCTCCATGCGGCCCTTGCCGCGGAAATCGGGGGTGAGGATCTCGATGCGGATGGCCGGGCTGGCGTGCCGCACCGCGCGGATGCAACTGGCGAAGTGGCTGGCGCCGCCATCGCGCAGGTCATCGCGGTCGACCGAGGTGATCACCACGTATTTCAGGCGCATGTCGGCGATGGTCTGCGCCAGTCGCGCCGGTTCCAGCTCGTCCGGCGGTTGCGGCCGGCCGTGCGCCACGTCGCAGAACGAGCAGCGGCGCGTGCACACCTCGCCCAGGATCATGAAGGTGGCGGTGCCGTGGCTGAAGCACTCGTGGATGTTCGGGCAGGAGGCTTCCTCGCATACGGTGACCAGCGAGTTCTCGCGCAGGCGCGCCTTCAGTTGCTGCACCGCGTTGCCCGGCGGCAGGCGCACGCGGATCCAGCTGGGCTTGCGCAGCGTCGGCACGCTGGTATCGAAGCCGGCGCGATTCAGCGCGATCTTGTCGTTGCCCAGCTGCTTTTCGGCGGTTGGCGTACCCGCCACGATCCGCAGCGGGATGGACCTGGAGAAAGTGCTTGTTTCGCTCATGTAGACAGCTCAGACCACCGCGCGCGCAGGGAGTTCAGGAATCAGGGGAGCGGCGGGCCTGGCATCGAATCCAAACTGCCGGCAGAACTCGCCGATCAGCACATCCTCGACCTCCGCCAGCCGCCACGAACCGCCCAAGTCTAGCAGCTGCGTGACCGCCAAACCCTTGTAACCGCAAGGGTTGATGCGCTGGAACGGCTCCAGATCCATGGCCACATTGAAGGCCAGGCCATGGAAACTGCAACCACGCCGCACGCGCAGGCCAAGCGCGGCGATCTTGGCTTCGCCCACGTACACGCCGGGCGCTCCCTCACGCCGGACCGCAGTCACGTTCCAATGGGCCAGCGTATCGATCAGCGCCTGCTCGATGCGACGTACCAGCTCGCGTACGCCGACGCCGGCCCGACGCAGGTCGATCAACGGGTAACCCACGATCTGGCCGGGGCCGTGATAGGTCACCTGGCCACCGCGATCGACCGGCAGCACCGGAATGTCGCCCGGCGCCAGCACGTGTTCCATCTTGCCGGCCTGGCCCAGGGTGAACACCGGATCGTGCTCCAGCAACCACAGTTCGTCGAGCGTGTCGGCGCTGCGGCGGTCGGTGAACGCACTCATCGCGTGCCAGGTCGCCTCGTAGGGCTGGCGGCCGAGACGACGGATGTTCAGGAGCCGGGATTCGGGATTCGGGATTCGGGATTCGATCACTGACAGCCTGCCGCCTTACGATATTTCCGGAACGACGGCCGCGCCATACTCTCGCCATGAAGTTCGAGGGCGGCTTTTCCGAATCTCAAATCCCAAATCCCGAATCCCGTCGCTCACAACGTATACCGGATATCCGGACTCTCGCGCAGCACCCGATGCGCCGCCTCGTACTGCTCCCGGTTATCGCAGCGAAAGCTCACCGTGACCGAGACGAAATTGCCGGCACCGGAATGCCGATGCCGTACGCTTTCGTGCAGCACGTGCAGGCCGGCACTTTCCAGCAACTGCGGCACGTGGGTCGGCAGGTTGGCGCTGGCATTGCCGACCGCGGTGATCTCGAATTCACCTGGAAACTGGAAACCCTTGCCGTCCTGCCTGGCTTCGGTGAAGTCGATCGGTTGCATCACTTGCCACCCGGTACCTGTTCGGTGGTGCCCTTGTCGTGGTGGAACCACAACAGGATGCTGTCCCACAGGCGGGAAAAGAAACCGCCCTGCGGCGCATCGTTCAGCGCGACCAGCGGTACGGTCTGCACCGGCTGGCCATCCAGGGTGACCCGCAGCGTGCCGACCTGCTGGCCCTGCTTGAACGGGGCGATCAGGGTGGAAGGGATGTCCATGGTCGCTTTCAGCTTGTCGTACTGGCCGGTCTTGACCGTGACCAGCACATCGCTCGCCACGCCGATCGGCAGTTGATTCGCTTCACCTTTCCACAGGCGCGGCGTCGCCAGTGGCTTGCTGGCGTCGTACAGCTTGTGGGTTTCGTAGAAACGGAAGCCATAGTTGAGCAAGGCCATGGCCGAGTCGGCACGCGCCTTGTTCGAGCTGGCACCCATCACCACGGCGATCATGCGCTGGTCGCCGTGCTTGGCCGAGGCATCCAGGCAATAGCCGGCATCGGCGGTATGCCCGGTCTTGATCCCGTCCACCGCCGGGTCGCGCCACAACAGCTCGTTGCGATTCTGCTGCTTGATGCCGTTCCACTCGTATTCCTTGATCGCCGAGATGGCGTAATCCTCGGGGAAGTTGTGAATCAGCGCGCGCGACAGGATCGCAATATCGCGCGCCGAGCTGTAATGGTCTGCCACCGGATAGCCCGACGCGTTCGAAAAATGCGTATTGGCCATGCCCAGCTGCTTGGCATAGGCATTCATCAGGTTGGCGAAGGCGTCCTCCGAGCCGGCCGTGTGCTCGGCCAATGCGATGGCCGCATCGTTGCCCGATTGCACGATCATGCCCTTGAGCAGATCCATCAGCGAGACCTGGCTGCCGAGCTTGAGGAAGCTGGTGGAACCGTCCGTACCGGCACCACCGCCACGCCAGGCGTGCTCGCTGATCGTCACCATGTCGTTGGCGTGGACACGGCCGTTGGCGATCTCGGCAGACACCGCGTAGTCGGTCATCACCTTGGTCAGCGAGGCCGGCGCGCGGCGCGCGTCCGGATCCTTCGAGGCCAGGATCTGACCGGTGGCGTAATCCATCAGCACCCAGCTCGCACCATCGACGTCCGGTGGTGGTGGCACCGGCGCCGCCGGCATCGCCGGACGCGGCACCGGCGACGGATGCGGTGGCGGGGTCTGGGCAACCGCGATACCCGCAAGCAGAACAGCGGCGGCGGCAAAGGGCATCACGGTACGTCGAAGGAAATTCATCGTGTTTTCAAGTCCGGTTTCTGGAGATCGGTGTTGCGGGCACCGGGGTGAAGGAGAAGTTGGGAGCCTGTCGCAGGCTCCTAGCGCAAACTTGTTCAGTCTACCGCGACCTGGGGTTGCGGCAGGCCCATCTTTTCAATCTGGCCACTGACCTGATCGGCGCGCACCACGCTGGACAGTGGACCGACCCGCACTCGGCGCAGGCGACGTCCATTGACCACGCCGTCGACAACCTGCACCGCGCCGAGATTGGCCTCGCGCAGACGTTGCGCCAGCCGGTTCGCATTGGCCACATCGGCAAACGCGCCTACTTGCAGGTAGATCCCCGGATGTCCGCTTGTGACCACGGGCGGCGCCGGCAGTTCCGTTCCGGGCTGCGCCGGATCGATGCCGCGCACCTCGACCAGGCCGGTACCCTTGGGCCAGACGCCGATCTTCACGGCGGCCGCGTAGGACAGATCGATCAGGCGATTGTCGTGGAACGGGCCGCGGTCGTTGACCCGCACGATCACGCTCTTGCCGGTCTGCAGGTTGGTCACGCGTGCATAGCTGGGCAGCGGCAGCGTGGGGCTGGCGGCGCTGAACGCGTACATGTCGTAGGTTTCCAGGCTAGAGGTCTTGTAGCCGTGGAACTTGTTGCCGTAGAACGAGGCGATGCCGCGTTCGTCGTAGCCACGCGCTGTCGGCAGGACCCGATAGGTATGCCCCAGCACGGTATACGGCGACTTGTTGCCGTACAGCGAGCGCGGCTCCACTTTCGGCACCGGCTCGGGCAATTTGCTGACATCAATGGGTGGCGGCACGCTGTCGTTGCCGTCGCGATAGCGGCTTGACTGTGGTCGGCTCAGATCATCGCGGAAGCGATCCGCGCGCGCGTCGACGGGGCCACGCGCGGTGGCCGCGGTGCGCCCAGCAGGCGACGGCCGCGTCTTCGTTCCGCTGCATCCCGTCAGCAGGATCGTCGCCAGCAGCGCCGCCGCCCATGCCGATCTCATCGGGCCAGTCTCATCGGGCCGATCTCATCGCGCGTCGTCCGCCCGCGCCACACCGGCGGCAATCGCCCCGGCCAATTGCTCGACCGCCATCGCATACAGCGGGCTGCGGTTGTAACGCGTGATCACGTAGAAATTCTGGAAAGTGAACCAGTACTCCGGCCCGTTCGGTCCCTGCAGCGTTTGCAGGCCGGCCAGCCGACCGGGCAACAATGGCTGCAGCGGCGCATAGCCCCAGGCCTCGAATTGCTCGACCGGCCACTGGGGCGTGAAGTCCTTCACCTCGACCGGCTGTGCCGATGCATCGGGCTGGGCCCGCGCCACCACCGGCCCGGCGCGCTCCCAGCCATGCTCGCGGAAGTAGTTGGCGATGCTGGCAACGATATCGTCGGCCGAATCGTGCAGGTCGATGCGGCCATCATGATCCTCGTCGACCGCGAAATCCCGGATGCTCGAGGGCATGAACTGACCCCAGCCCTGCGCGCCGGCATAGGAGCCGACCAGGCTGTCCAGCGGACCGGCCAGCTTGCTGTCGGGCAGTTCCAGCAGCGTCTTCAGCTGCTCGCGGAAGAACTTGGCCCGCGGCGGGTAATGGAACGCCAGGGTGACCAGCGCGTCGAGCACCTTGTAGTGCCCGACGATGCGGCCGTAATTGGTTTCCACACCGATGATGGCCACCAGGTATTGCGGCGGCACGCCATATTCGCCCGCGACCCGGTCGAGCAAGGCGCGATGCGCCTGGTAGAACGCGACCCCGCCATCGATGCGCGCGGGCGTCATGAAGATCGGACGGTAATCCTTCCACGGCTTTCCCTCGGCCGGGCGGCTGATCGCGTCGAGGATGCTCTGCTGCACCTGCGCGCCATCCAGCAGCGCGTTCAGCGCCTGCGGACTCTTGCCGGTATCGTGCGCCACCTCGCGCACCAGCTCGGCCTGGCCGGGATGAACGCCAGCCAGTGCCACGCTCGTCGCACCGATCCACAGCAGTCCCGCGGCAAGCAGGTGTCGCAGCGGATTCAAGGCGGAATTCTCGGTCATGCAGGGCCTTCACTGGCGAAATGGCTTAGGTCGCCGAGAGCCTACCATGCAGGCCCGTGGCAACTTGGGGCGGACGGCGGGCACGGCCATGGCAGCGCTCAAAAATGGGTCTTGCGATTGGCATGGATCGACATCAGCACGCCGAAGCCGGTCAGCAGCGAAACCGCCGAGGTGCCGCCGTAACTGATCATCGGCATCGGCACGCCGACCACCGGCAGCATGCCGGCGACCATGCCGCCATTGACGAACACGTAGACGAAGAAGCTCATGCCGATGGCACCGGCGAGCAGGCGCGAATAAGTGTCGCGCGCCTCCATCGCGATCCAAAGGCTGCGGCCGATGATGAAGGCGTACAGCGCAATCAGTGCACAGACGCCGATCAGGCCGAACTCCTCGGAAAACACCGCGAAGATGAAATCGGTGGTGTGCTCGGGCAGGAAATCCAGGCGCGACTGCGTGCTGTGCAGCCAGCCCTTGCCGAAGATGCCGCCGGAGCCGACCGCAATCTGCGACTGGATGATGTGCCAGCCGTTGCCGAGCGGATCGGATTCTGGATTGAGCATGGTCAGCACGCGATCGCGCTGGTACTGGTGCAGGAAGTGCCAGCCCACCGGGATCATCCCCACGACCGCGCCGACGAGCAGGCCGATGCGCCACCACGCCATGCCGGACAGGAACAGCGCGAATGCGCCGGCCGCGGCCACCAGTACCGCCGTGCCCAGGTCCGGCTGTTCGGCGATCAGTCCGACTGGAACCGCAATCAGCACTCCGACCATCACGATATCTTTCCAGGTCGGCGGCAACTGGCGTGGATGCAGGTACCAGGCCACCATCATCGGCGTGGTCAGCTTGAGCAATTCGGACGGCTGGAAGCGCATCACGCCAAGGTCCAGCCAGCGCATCGAACCGCGACCCTCGCCGAGGATCGCGACCACCACCAGCAACGCCGTGCTGCCCACGTAGAGCCAGGGTGTCCAGCTGCGCAGCACCGCTGGCGGGATGCGAGAGACCAGCAGCAACAAGGCGCCACCGAGCACGAATCGCGCGGACTGGCCGCCGACCAGCACAAAACTCTGATCGCCTGCGCTGTACAAGGTGGCCAGGCCGATCAGCGCGAGCACGAACAGGCCCGCCGCCAGCGGCAGGTCGATTCGTGGCCGGGTCAGGATCCTGCGCAGGAGGCGGCGCATGCGCGCATACAGCACCTGGATCATGGGTTGCCTCCGCTGGAGGCGGACGCGGGCAGATCCTCGGCGTCAGGCGGGGACGTATCAGGCGCGGAAGTGTCAGGCGCGGACGCGTCGATCGGTGGCGCCTCGGCGGCGGCCGGCGTCTGACGCGCGACGACCGGCTTCGTCGTCGGCAGCCGCGTGGCGCCCACGATCACGCCATCATGCGTGGCCAGCCACGCATCGAGGATCTGGCGCACGATCGGTCCCGCTGCAGAGGCGCCCCATGCGCCTTGCTCCAACACCGCGGCCACGGCGATCTGCGGATCGTCCGCTGGCGCGTAAGCGATGAACCAGGCGCGGTGGCGCGTGGCCAGATAGGCGGTGCTGCGATTGGTGTTGTAGGCGTCGGTGGTGCGCGAATAGCGCTCGGCGGTACCGCTCTTGCCGGCGATCGCGTAAGGGAATCCGTCGTTCAGTCCCTTGCCGGTGCCACCGGTGATCACCGCACGCATGCCTTCATTGATCACGTTCCACTCGGCCGGATCGCGAATCACCGAGGGCTCCGGCGGGTTGCGCAGCGGTTGGCGCTGCTCATCGCCCACGGCCTTGGTCGCCATCCCCAGCCGCGGCACATACGGCACACCGTGCCCGGCCAGGGTTGCCGTCGCGTGCGCCAGCTGCAGCGGGGTGACCGCCCAGTAGCCCTGGCCGATACCGGCGATCACCGTCTCACCGGGATACCAGGGCAGCTTGCTGTGTGCCAATTTCCAGGCGCGCGAGGGCAGGACCCCCTCCGATTCGCCGACCAGGTCGATGCCGGTCTTGCTGCCGAAGCTGAAGCGGGCCATCCACTGGCTCAACCGATCGATCCCCATGTCCAGCGCAAGCTTGTAGAAATAGGTGTTGGTCGACTTCTGGATCGCGGTGACCATGTCCACCGTGCCATCGCCACCGCGGGTGTCGTCACGATAGCAGCGCTTCTGTCCCGGCAGGCAGAACTGGCCGGTGGACAACACGGTATCCGATGGCTTGCGCAAGCCAAGTTCGAGCCCACCCAGCGCCAGGAACGGCTTCACCGTCGAGCCGGGCGGATACACGCCACGCAAGGCCCGGTTGTACAGCGGTTTGTCCGGGTCCGTGGTCAGTGCGCTGTAGTCGCCCTGGCCGATGCCGTTGACGAACAGATTCGGGTCGAAGGTCGGCACGCTGACCATCGCCAGCACCTGGCCATTGCGCGGATCGATCGCCACGGCCGCGCCTGCCCGCCCGGCCAGCGCTTCCTCGGCTGCCTTCTGCACCCGTACGTCGATACTCAGGTAGAGATTCCTGCCCGGCGTCGGCGAATGGGTCTCCAGCACGTGCTGGGTGCGACCGTCGGCATTCACTTCAAGCAGCTCATAGCCCGGCGTGCCGTGCAACACGTCCTCGTAGGAACGCTCCACGCCGCTTCGGCCAACATGACTGGTGCCTTGATAGCGATCCGGATCGAGGCGCTTGAGATCATCCGCATCGATACGCCCGACGTAACCCACCACGTGCGCGAACAAGCCCGCATACGGGTAGCGCCGCGTCAGGTAGGGGACCACATCGACATTGGGAAAGCGCCAGCGATTGACCGCGAAACGGTCGATCTCGTCCTCGGTCAGATGCAGCTTCAACGGCACGCTGTCGAAGCGCCGACTCTGCTTGAGCTGCTTGTTGAACGCGTCGATATCGTCCTGGCCGAGCGGCACGACCTTGCCCAGCCGCGCGAGCAGGGCCGGCATGTCCTTGACCTGCTCGGGCACCACCTCGAGGCGAAAGGCAGGCACGTTGTCGGCCAGCACCACCCCGTTGCGATCGTAGATCAGCCCACGTGCCGGTGATATCGCACGCGGCTTCACCCGATTGTTGGTGGAGCGGGTGACGAATTCGGCGTGACGCGACACCTGCAACACCACGTAGCGCCCGACCAGGCCACCCAGGCCCAGCAGAATCAGCACGAAGCCCACCAGCGCACGGCGTCGGAACAACGCATTTTCGTCGCGGGCATCCTTGAGCGTTCGCCGGGCCTTCATGTCACTGGATCATGTCTCATTGGATCCGCAAGCGAGCGCGCAGGTCGTCCAGCAGCAGGAACAGGAACGGCCAGAGTGCCGCACCGACGAACGGCGAGAACCACCAGCTCGCCGGTGGCACGGAGGCACCGGCAAGCATGCGCACGATCAGCAGCAGGATGCGGTCATTCAACAACAGGGCCAGCACCGCCAGCGATTGCTGCCACATCGGGAAAAAGCGCAGCCGCGAGCGGAAACGCAGCGCGATGAAGGTCAACGCACACAGGCGCAGGGCCTGTTCGCCCAGCAGTACGCCATCGAGCAGGTCGGCGCACAGGCCCACGCCGAACGCCAGGCCCAGACTCACCCGATCCTCCGATTCCAGCGACCAGTAGAGCAGCACCAGTGCCGGCCAATACGGCTTGAATGGCGCCAGCGCGCCGGGCAGCGGCACCAGCATCAACAGCAGGGCCGCCGCCAGGGTGCCGATGAACCACCACTGGTTCAGGCGTTGCCGGCTCATGGCCTCGCTCCACGGTCAACCGGCGGCTGGCCAGACGGTGAGGCGGAAGGGCCGCCCGCCGCGGGTTCCAGCGATGCGGGTGGCCCCACCGGCGTGGCCGGGTCGGGCGGACCCTCCGGCTCGGCCTGGTCATGCAGCAGCAGCACGTCCGTGCTGCGCTCGATTTCCGCGGCGGGCCGGGCTTGCGCCACCTGAAACATGCCGGCGACGGCAGGCGCCACGTGCTCGATCCGACCCACTGGAAAACCGGGCGGAAAACGCCCGCCGATACCGGAGGTCAGCAGATTGTCACCCACCTGCACACTGGCGGCCAACGGCAGATTCGGCAGGGTCAGGCTGTCGCCATCGCGCGAGCCGTAGGCAACCGTGCGCAACCCGGTGCGCGCGATCGTCACCGGGATCGCGTGCGAGGGGTCGGTGATCAGCATCACCACGGCGGTATGCGGCAGCACCTCGATCACCTGCCCCATCACGCCATGGGCATCGATCACCGGCTGGCCCGGTTTGACCCCGTCGCGCGAACCCATGTTCAGGGTCAGGCGGTAGCGGTAGGCGCCAAGATCCACGCCAATCACCCTGGCCAGCTGCACGTTGAGCCCCAGACTATGCTGGGTATCGAGCAATTTCTTCAGATGCTGGTTCTGTGCAGCCACCGCCGCCATGCGATTCAATTTGGCGTTGGCCAACAACAGATCCTCGCGCAAGCGCTGGTTTTCCGAGGTGAGATGCTGGCGGTCGGAAAAGGCCACGCTCAGGGTGTGGGCGCCTGCGGCGGGCAGGCCCGCCAGCCGGTAGACCGGTTCCACCACCGCCGACGCGGTGGAGCGCAAGCGCCACAGCCAGCCATTGCGCTGGTCCAGCACCATCAACACCACGGCCAGCGCCAGGTAGACGATCAGCCGCAGCGTGCCTGCCGCGTTGCCCGCAAACAGGGGCGAGGATTCATCGTGTGCGCGCGCCATGGCGGCCCCGGCTGCCGCGCGCTATTCGGGCGCGAAAAAGTCACTGCCGTGCTGATCGATCAGCTCCAGCGCCTTGCCGCCGCCACGCGCCACGCAAGTCAGCGGGTCATCCGCCACCTGCACGTGCAAGCCGGTCTCCTCGGAGATCAGCCGATCCAGGTCGCGCAGCAATGCCCCGCCGCCGGTCAGCACGATGCCGCGCTCGGCCACGTCGGAACACAGTTCCGGCGGGGTCTGTTCCAGCGCCGACTTCACCGCGGCCACGATGCCGGCCAGCGGCTCGTGCAACGCCTCGAGGATTTCGTTGGAGTTGATCGTGAACATGCGCGGCACGCCCTCGGCCAGGTTGCGACCGGAGATCTCGATCTCCTTGACGTCGTCCTGAGGAAACGCACAACCAATCTGCAACTTGATCCGCTCGGCGGTGGATTCGCCAATCAGGGTGCCGTGGTTGCGCCGCACGTAGTTGATGATCGCTTCGTCGAAGCGATCGCCACCCACGCGCACCGACTGCGAGTACACGATGCCGTTGAGCGAGATCACCGCCACTTCGGAGGTGCCGCCGCCGATATCCAGCACCATCGCACCGCGCGCCTCGTGCACCGGAATGCCGGCACCGATCGCCGCCGCCATCGGTTCCTCGATCAGGAACACGTCACGGGCACCCGCGCCTTCGGCCGATTCCTTGATGGCGCGGCGCTCGACCTGGGTCGAGCCGCACGGCACGCACACCAGCACGCGCGGACTCGGGCGCAGGAAGCGCGACTTGTGCACCTGCTTGATGAAATGCTGCAGCATCGCCTCGGTCATGGTGAAGTCGGCGATCACGCCGTCCTTCATCGGCCGGACCGTGGCGATGTTGCCCGGCGTGCGGCCCAGCATGCGCTTGGCGTCGCCACCGACCGCCGCGATCGTACGCGGGCCACCCGGGCCGCGATCCTGGCGGATCGCCACCACCGATGGCTCGTTCAGCACGATGCCCTGGCCACGCACATAGATCAGCGTGTTGGCCGTGCCGAGATCGATGGAGATGTCGTTGGAGAAGATCCCGCGAAACTTCTTGAACATGGGTCCGCCGTGGTCCGGCCTGATTGAAAATCGAGCTCACCAGTCTAGTCAGCGCACACCGAATGCACAAGGGCGATCGCGTTAAGAAATCCTTGCACAACACGAACCTGGGTGCTTTTCCCTGCACGCAAATCGAGCTTCGTGCCGGGTTGGAAAGTCGCCAACCGGAATGGATGGCGTTAGGATTGCACCCTTTGGCCGTCGCCGTTGACGACCACGACGCACGACCGCGGCAGTCGCGGCTTCTCAAACTTGCCAAGGGGTTCCCGACCATCATGCCTGCCGTCATCTGTGGATCGCTGGCCTACGACACCATCATGGTGTTCCAGGATCAGTTCAAGAATCACATTCTCCCCGACCAGATGCACATCCTGAATGTGTCATTCCTGGTACCGGCGATGCGACGGGAATTCGGCGGTTGTGCCGGCAATATCGCCTACAACCTCAAGCTTCTCGGCGGCGATCCGCTGCCCGTAGCCGCCGTGGGTCAGGACTTTGCGCCGTATCGCCAGCACATGGAAAAGTGCGGCATCCGTCTCGATGGCGTACGCGTGTTCGACGACCAGTTCACGCCGCAGTGCTTCATCACCACCGACCTGGACAACAACCAGATCACCGCGTTCCACCCGGGTGCGATGTCGAGCGCGCAGGAAAACCACGTGCGCGACATTCCGCAGATCGATTTCGCGATCGTGGCTCCGGACGGGCGCGAGGCGATGTTGCAGCACGTCGATGAATTTGCCGCCCGGGGGGTGCCGTTCATCTTTGATCCCGGCCAGGCGATGCCGCTGTTCAACGGCGACGAGTTCCGCTCGATGATCGGCAAGTCCACCTACGTGATCGTCAACGACTACGAATCCCAGCTGCTGCAGACTCGTACCGGTTGGAGCGCCGACGAGATCGCCAGCCGTGTCACGGCCTATATCGTGACCCAGGGTCCGCGCGGCTCGGTCATCCACGTCGGCAGCGAGACACATCACATCCCGCCGGCGCGCGAGCGCCAGGTCGTGGACCCCACCGGTTGCGGCGACGCGTATCGGGCGGGTCTGATTTTCGGCATCATGCGCGGCATGGACTGGCCCACGATCGGTCGCATCGCTTCATTGATGGGTGCACTGAAGGTCGAACATCCCGGCACGCAGAACCAGCGTTTCACCTACGCCGAGTTCGCCGCTGCTTTTCTCGATCAGTTCGGTTACGCGCTGGATTGACCAGCGGCGCGTTCGCCGGGGTCAATCGACACGAAAGCCGATCGTGGCGTTGACTGCCGCCTGCCAGCCTCGATACAGACGCTCGCGCTCGCGCTGCTCCATCGTCGGCTCGAAGCGGCGGTCCACCTGCCACAGCCGGGCAAGCTGCTCCCGGCTCTCCCAGACCCCCACGGCCAGGCCGGCCAGATAGGCCGCGCCCAGCGCAGTCGTTTCGGCGATAGCTGGACGCAATACCGGCACGCCAAGCAGGTCGCTCTGGAACTGTGCCAGGAAGTCGTTGGCGATGGCGCCGCCGTCGGCACGCAATTCCTTCAGCGTGATACCGGAATCGGCCTCCATCGCCGCGAGCACGTCGCGCGTCTGGTAAGCCATCGACTCCAGCGCGGCGCGCACCAGATGCTCCCGACGGGTGCCACGTGACAGGCCGAACATGGCGCCACGTACGTCGCTGCGCCAGTACGGAGCACCCAGGCCCGCAAACGCCGGTACCAGATAGACGCCGTCGGTCGAAGGCACGCTCTCGGCACAAGCCTGTGATTGATCGGCGCTGTCCAGCATAAGCAGTCCATCGCGCAACCACTGCACCACCGAACCGGCGACGAAGATGCTGCCTTCGAGTGCATATTCCACTTGCCCGTCGATCTGCCACGCGATCGTGCTCAGCAAACCATGCCGCGAAGGCACGACAGTCTTGCCCGTGTTCATCAGCATGAAGCAGCCCGTGCCGTAGGTGTTCTTGGCCATGCCCGGCTCGAAACATGCCTGCCCGAACAGTGCCGCCTGCTGGTCGCCTGCGATGCCGCAGATGGGAACGTCACCGCCGAAGAAGAACTTCGCCTCGATGCGACCGTAGACTTCGCTGCAACCGCGGACCTCGGGCAGCATCGAGGCCGGCACATCGAACAACTTCAGCAGATCTTCGTCCCAGCACTGTCGATGGATGTCGAACAGCAACGTGCGCGAGGCATTGGTGACGTCGGTGACATGAACCTTGCCTTCGGTGAGGTTCCACACCAGCCAGCTGTCGATGGTGCCGAACAGTAGTTCGCCGCGGTGCGCGCGTTCGCGTACACCGTCGACGTGCTGGAACAACCAGGCCAGCTTGGTCGCGGAAAAGTAGGCGTCCAGCAACAGCCCCGTGCGGTCACGCACGAGTGCGTCGACTGCTTCATTGCGCAGGTCGCGGCACAAATCGGCGGAATGCCGCGACTGCCAGACCAGCGCGTTGTAGACCGGCTCGCCCGTACGACGATCCCACACCACGGTCGTTTCGCGCTGGTTGGTGATGCCGATACCCGCCACGGCCGATGCGTCGATGCCGGCGTTGTGGATCGCCTCGGTCAGCGTGACCTGGACACTGGTCAGGATCTCCCGCGGACGGTGCTCCACCCAGCCCGACCTGGGGAAAATCTGCTCGAACTCCCGCTGCGCCGAGGAAACGACTCGGCCTTGCGCGTCAAATACCACCGCGCGCGAGCTGGAGGTGCCCTGATCAATCGCAACGATGAAGCGCGAATCCCGCGTCATGCCGATCCCGCCGTCGCCGCTGCCGGAAATCCGCGAGCCAAGTCGGCGCAGGCCTGGTCCAGATAGGCCTGTAATCCCCGCCGCTCTTCGTCATTCATCCGCAACCCCAGCTTGGTGCGGCGCCACAGGATGTCCTCGGCCGCGCGGGCCCACTCATGGCGGACAAGGTAGTCGACCTCACGCTGGTAGAGTCCCGCACCAAAATGATGCCCGAGATCTCCAAGGTCAGCGGCATCACCCAGCAATGTCTCCGCGCAGGTTCCGTAATGCCGTAACCACCGATGCATCAAGAAGGTGGGAAGCCATGGCCAGCGCTGTGCCCACGTCGCGACCAGTCGTTCGGCATCAGCAAAATCGCCACCCGGCAAAGGGGCGCCGCTGGCCGTCCAGGCCGCTCGCTCCAGCCCCAGCGCCACGGCCAACTTGTCCACTGCTTCCTCACCCAGACGTCGGTAAGTGGTGATCTTCCCGCCAAACACGTTCAGCAGCGGCGCCCCCTGCCTGGTGTCCAGTTCAATGTGATAGTCACGGCTGACCGATGTCGCGTCCCCACTTTCATCCAGAAGCGGACGTACCCCACTGTAACTCCAGATGATGTCCTCGGCGCGCACCGGACGGCGGAAGTAGCGGTTGACGGCAGCGCACAGGTAGCTCGTCTCGTCCGCATCGATGTGCACGCTGGCCGGATCGGCACGGTAATCCACGTCGGTGGTGCCCACCAGGGTGTAGTCAATCTCGTAGGGAATCGCGAACACGACGCGTCGATCGGGCTGCTGGAACAGATAGGCATAGTCGTGATCGAACAAGCGCGGAAGCACAATGTGGCTACCCTTCACCAGGCGCACCGTCGCGTGCGACTCTCGCCCCAGCACATCTCCGAGAAAGCGCCCAGCCCAAGGGCCGCAGGCATTGACCAGGGCTTTGGCGCGTACGCTCCGCAACTGCCCGTCGTGGCCCCTCAACGTTGCGTGCCATGTACCGTCTTCGACTTCAGCGCTCACGCAACGAGTCTGTACCAGGATATTCGCGCCTCGCTGCGCAGCGTCCATCGCATTGAGCACGACCAGGCGGGCGTCCTGTACCCAGCCATCGGAATACACGAAGCCGCGGGAGTAATTGCCCTTCAAGGGCTTGCCACTGACATGACTGCCCAGATCCACGGCGTGCGAATCCGCCAGCGTGCGGTGCCCTGCACCCAGGTGGTCATACAACAACAGGCCAAGCCGGATCATCCAGATCGGGCGAAGGTTTGATTGGTGCGGCAGCACGAACATCATCGGCCAGGTGATATGCGGTGCCAGGCGCAAAATGACCTCGCGCTCAGCCAGTGCCTTGGCCACCAGCCGGAATTCGTACTGCTCCAGATAACGCAAGCCCCCATGAATGAGCTTGGTGCTGGCGCTGGAGGTATGCGCCGCCAGGTCGTCCTGCTCGCACAGCGTGACGGACAAACCACGCCCGGCGGCATCTCGCGCTATGCCTGCGCCATTGATGCCACCCCCAACCACCAGAATGTCCGTGTCGTAGTGCAAACCAACCCTCGCGTCTGTCTCACGGAAGTTCGCACACGCACGCTACCACGGCATCGACATCCTCGACCCGCCATGCGCGACCTGCGGTCGCCACCGCACATAAAGAAAAACCCCCACCGTTTCGGGTGAGGGTGTTTCAGGATAAAGCCCCTGGCGGTGACCTGTTGCAGTCTGCGATCTGCGATCGCAACTGCACACAAAGAAAAACCCCCACCGTTTCCGGTGAGGGTATTTCAGGATAAAGCCCCTGGCGGTGACCTGTTGCGGGTCGCGACCTGCGGTCGCCACGGCAACTGCCATAAAGACGAAGGCCTCCCCGATTGGGGAGGCCTTCTTTGGATAAAGCCCCTGGCGGTGACCTGTTGCAGCCTGTGATCTGCGATCACAGCAGCAACATCACACCAAAGAAAAACCCCCACCGTTTCCGGTGAGGGTATTTCAGGATAAAGCCCCTGGCGGTGACCTACTCTTGCATGGCAAAGCCACACTACCATCGGCGCATGCGCGTTTCACTGCTGAGTTCGGGATGGGATCAGGTGGGACCACGCCGCTATGGCCGCCAGGGAAGGGGTGGGAGC
>Ga0208357_1000427_pt1 | contig 34290 bp, 29 predicted proteins | sample NGESurdeep092012_6_FD_184487 | JGI IMG/M metagenome (GOLD analysis project Ga0208357, IMG submission 184487) | Arctic peat soil microbial communities from Barrow, Alaska - NGEE Surface sample F52-2 deep-092012 (SPAdes) | ecosystem: Environmental > Terrestrial > Soil > Wetlands > Peat ...
CCTCGACTTGTTCAAGCGCATGCGCGCGGGCGAATTCGCCGATGGCAGCAGGACCCTGCGCGCGAAGATCGACATGGCCGCCGGCAACATCAACATGCGCGACCCGGCGCTCTACCGCATCCGCAAGATCGCCCACCAGAACACCGGCGACGCCTGGCCGATCTACCCGATGTACGACTACGCCCACGCACTGTCCGACGCGATGGAGGGCGTCACCCATTCGCTGTGCACGCTGGAGTTCGAGGACCACCGCCCGCTCTACGACTGGTGCGTGGACAACGTCGACCTTCCGGCCCATCCGCAGTTGTGGCAGTCAGTGCTCGACGCCGGGCTGGAGGCGAAGCCGGCCAAGCCGCGCCAGATCGAATTCTCGCGTCTCAACCTCAGCTACTGCATCACCAGCAAGCGCAAGCTGGCGCAGTTGGTCAACGAACACTTCGTGGATGGCTGGGACGACCCGCGCATGAATACCCTGCGTGGCCTGCGCCGCCGCGGCTTCACGCCGGCCGGGCTGCGCCTGCTGATCGAGCGCGTGGGCGTGAGCAAACAGAACAGCGTGATCGATTATGCCGTGCTGGAGGGCTGCATACGCGAGGATCTGGACGCCACCGCGGCGCGACGCATGGCGGTGCTCGATCCGCTGAAGCTGGTGCTGACCAACCTGCCGCAAAGCCACGAGGAAATGCTGCGCTTCCCGAATCATCCCAAGGACGAGAGCTTCGGCACGCGCGAGGTGCCGTTCGCGCGCGAGGTATGGATCGAGCGTGACGACTTCGCCGAGGTGCCGCCAAAGGGGTTCCACCGGCTCAAGCCCGACGGCGAGGTGCGTCTGCGCGGCGTCGGCATCGTGAAATGCGCCGACGTCATCAAGGATGCCGACGGCAACGTGAGCGAACTGCACGGCACGCTCGATCCGGAAACCCGTCACGGCCTGCCCGGCGCCGACCGCAAGGTGAAGGGCACCATCCACTGGGTCAGCGCGAGGCACGCGGTGGCCGCCGAGGTGCGCCTGTACGACCGCCAGTTCAGCGTGGCCGCGCCGGAGCACGAGGAGGACGACAAGAGCTGGCTCGACCACGTCAATCCCGACGCCAAGCGCGTCGTGCAGGGCTGGTTGGAGCCGGCTGCGGCGGACGTTGCGCCGGAACAACGCTTCCAGTTCGAGCGTCTCGGCTATTTCGTGGCCGACCGGGTCGACCATCGTGCCGACGCGCCGGTATTCAACCGCACGGTGACCTTGCGCGATGTCTGGGCGCGCGGCGTCGGCGCGTAAACGGAGACCAGCATGTTGCCGCTGCAAATTCACCTGACCCTGCCGCCGTGGATCGGCGATGTGGCGGACACCAACAAGCGTTACCAGAGCGACGAGGAACGTGTCGGGCTGGCGATCGAGCTGTCGCGGCAGAATGTGGAGCGCGGCGGTGGCGGCCCGTTCGGCGCCGCGGTGTTCAACAACCACAGCGGGCGTCTGGTCGCCGTTGGCGTGAATCGGGTGGTGCCGCAGAGTTGTTCGGTCGCGCACGCGGAAACCATGGCGATGATGATCGCCCAGCAACGCCTCGGCCGGCACCGCCTGAATGAGGACGGCGGCCACTACGTGCTGGCCACCAGTGCGCAGCCGTGTTGCCAATGCTATGGCGCCAGCGTCTGGGCCGGCCTGGATGAGCTGCTGATCGGGGCGCGCGCCGAGGATGTCGAGGAACTCACCGACTTCGACGAGGGACCGCTGCCTGCCGACTGGAGCGGTGAACTGGTCCGCCGCGGCATCGCCGTGCGCCGCGATATCCTGCGCGCGCAGGCGCGCACTGTACTCGCCGCCTACGGCGCCACGGGCACGACCTATTGAACCGCTGGCGCGCCGCGCTGCCGCTGGCCCTGCTCCTGCTGGCCGGCATCGTGCTGTTCGCGTCCGGCTCGCTGCATGCGTTGACGCCACGCCAACTGGTGGCCCATCAGGTCGAGCTGCATGAGCAGATCGCCCTCCATCCCTGGCTCAGCCGGATCGCCTACATGGGTCTGCTCACGCTGGGCGTGGCCACCGGCATTCCGGGCACCATCGTGATCATTCTCGCCGGCGGCTTCGCCTTCGGCGTGATCGATGCCACGGTGACCTCCTCGATCGGTCTCACTTTCGGCTCGCTGATCCTCTACCTCGCCAGCCGCTACGCGTTTGGCCCGGGCAATCGGCAACCTCCGAGCGTGGTAGCCAAACTGCACCAGGGGTTCGAGCGACATCCGGTCGGCTACACGTTGTTCCTGCGTTTCGTGCCGGTGCTGCCGTTCGGCGCGGTAACCGTGGCGCTGGCGTGGCTGCGTTGTCCGTTGTGGCTGTTCCTCGGCGCCAGCTGGCTGGGAGGCACGCTGTCACTCCTGTTCGAAACCTCGATCGGCGCCGGGCTGGGGGATGCGATGAGCCAGAGTGACAACTTCGGCATCAGCCTGCTGCTGCACCGCGAAGTGCTGCTGCCGCTGGGTGCGATTGCCATACTGGTTCTGCTGGCGTTGCTGATAAAGCGCGTGACCTCGCGCCGACGCGATCGTCACAGCGTCGACTGAACCCGGGCATCGCCGACTGAACCCGGGCGTCGCCAGGAGCCAGGTCGGCCAGCTGTCAATCAGGCCGTTTCGAGTTAGTGTTGTGCCGCGACCGGCCGGGCCTAGCGGTGGCGAGCGATCCGACGGAGTACGTGGAAGAATGGACCAGATGCGGAACTCGTGGCTGGTGCGGTTGTGGCAGCGCACGTCGCTGCTGCAGCGCATGGCGTTTGTCGCCCTGGTACCCACCTTGATCACCGCCGTGCTGCTGGTGACCCTGCTGACCCAACGCCAACTGGTGACCTTGCGCCAGATGGCGCAGACCAATGCCGACGCCATTGCCACCCAGACCGCCTCGATCTGCGTGCAGCCCTTGCGCACGATGCGTTTGCGCGAACTGCTGCGGATTGCCGATTCCATTGGCGAGCTGCCGCATGTGACGCGGGTGCAGATCCGCACGGCCGAAGGGCAGATCGTCGCCGACCATCGCACCGTCGAGGACAGTCCGCACGATGTCATGAGCGTCGTCCACCAGGTGGTCGATACCCAGCAGGCCACGCCCCAGGTGCTGGGTTCCGTGCTGGTCGACGTGAGCCTGCACGAAGCTCTCGCCGCCCAGCGCGCCAGCCTGCAGCATGCGCTGCTCGCCCTGCTGGTGAGTCTGCTGGTGGCTGGCGTGATCGGCTGGCAGGCGGCACGCTGGATCAGCGCGCCGCTGCGCCATCTGGCGGGCGCGGTGCAACAGCTCGGCCGCGACGACGAACCGGTCAACGTGACGATTACCGACCGCACTGAAATCGGCGAGTTGCAACGCGGGTTCAATCACGCCGCCGCCGCACTGTTCGAGAACCGACGCGGCATGCAACGCCAGATCGAGGAGGCCACGCAGGAGCTGGAGCAGAAGAACGCGGCGCTGGAAACGGCCAGCGAAACCCGCTCGCGCTTCCTCGCCGCCGCCTCGCATGACCTGCGCCAACCGCTGTACGCGCTGACCCTGTTCTCCGCGGCGCTGGCGGTGGACGAGCTCGATCCGCAACGCCTGGACCGTATCGCCCACATCCAGGAATGTGTGCAGTCACTCGATCATCTGTTCAGTGAATTGCTTGACCTGTCGCGGCTGGAGACCGGCGCGATCCAGGTCGAGATCAGCGAGTTTCCGCTGGAGCGCGTCTTTGCCGAGGTCAGTCGCACCTTCAGCATGGTGGCCGAGCAGCGCGAACTGAAGCTGAAAACGCCCTCGACCCGATACTGGGTACGCAGCGACCGGACCATGTTGACGCGCATGCTCAACAACCTGGTCAGCAATGCCCTGCGCTTCACCCACCAGGGCGGTACGCTGATCGGCGCACGCCGCAGCGGCCCGGGCCGGCTGCGGGTCGAGGTTTGGGATACCGGCACCGGCATCGCGCCGGAACACCTGCCGCATGTGTTCGACGAGTTCTATCGCATCGACAATCATGCCGGGGCCGGACTGGATGACGAATCGCGCTCCGGCCTGGGTCTGGGCCTGGCCACCGCGCAACGGCTGGCACAACTGCTCGACACCACGGTGCAGGCAACGTCGCGTCCCGGGCGCGGCAGCGTCTTCCGTTTCGAGTTGCCACTCGCCGATACGGGCACGTTGCCGATTGCGGTGGACGAAGAGCTGCCCGGTGGATTGGCGGATCGGCGCGTGCTGGTAATCGACAACGATCCCGCCATTCTTTCCGGCATCCGTTTCCTGCTGCGCAGCTGGGGTTGCGAGGTGGCGGTGGCCGAGGATCGCCAGCAGGCGCTGGAGGTCATCGAGAACTGGCCGGCGCCGGCTGACCTCGTCATCTGCGACCTGCACCTGCGTTCCGGCGAACACGGTCCCGACCTTTTCGCCGAATTCGACCGCCTGTACGAACGCGATGGCGAGGTGCGTTTCGCCCGCCTGCTGGTCACCGGAGAAACCCGTGCCGATCGCCTGCACGACGTCATCGCCGCGAAGATCCCGCTGCTGTACAAGCCGGTATCGCCGCACCAGCTGCGCAACGCGATGCTGGCAGCGCTGGCTGCCAGCGGCCAGGGCCGCTGAAAAACCGCAGAAAAAAAACAGGGTGCCGCTGGGGCACCCTGGTAACTGGTGGGTCGTCCGGGATTCGAACCCGGGACCAATAGATTAAAAGTCTACTGCTCTACCAACTGAGCTAACGACCCGGATCTTGCGGAACTTCACCCGGCAAAGCCAGGCCAAGCCGGTAATTTTACGGGCTGCGCCATGACGGCACAAGGCAATCCTGCCTCAAACGTAACGGGTGGGATCGGCGATGCCCGCATCGCGAAAGCCCTGCGCACGCAAGCGGCATGCATCGCAGTGGGCACAGGCCCGACCCAGTTCGTCCGCCTGATAGCAGCTGACCGTGGCCGAGAAATCCACGCCCAGGCGCATGCCCTCGCGTGCAATGTCGGCCTTGCTCATGCGCATCAGCGGGGCATGGACGCGAATGCCGGCGCCCTCGACGCCAGCCCGGGTGGCGACATTGGCGAGGGACTCGAAAGCCTCGATGAAGGCCGGGCGGCAATCCGGATAACCGGAATAATCGACTGCATTCACACCACACCAGATGTCGGCGGAGCCAAGCACTTCGGCCCAGCCCAGCGCGATCGACAACATGATCGTGTTGCGCGCCGGCACGTAGGTCACCGGGATGACGTTGCTGTCGCCCGCATCGAGTGGCACGTCGATATCCGCCGTAAGTGCTGAACCACCGATGCTGCGCAGATCGATGGCGACGGTCTTGTGCTCGATCGCGCCCAGCATCGCCGCGACCCGATCCGATGCCGCCAGCTCGGAGCTGTGGCGCTGGCCATAGGCCACGCTCAGCGCATGCACCTGGTAGCCCTGCTCTCGCGCCAGCGCGATGGTGACGGCCGAGTCCATGCCGCCGGAGACCAGCACGACGGCCTTGCGGGGGGAATCATCAGACATGTGCAGCATCCACTCGGGTGCGACCGGTCACCGGTCGGAAAGCGCCACCGGCAACACAGGCCGGCGCGCAGGTCTTCTGTCATTTACGGCAATTGAATTACCTACCGGCCGCGTCATTCCACAGCAGCTTGTGCAACTGCATCTGGAAACGCACATCCAGCTTGTCGGCGAGGATCCATTCGGCCAGTTCGCGCGGCTCGACTGCGCCGTGCACCGGCGAGAACAGCACCATGCAGCGATCCGCCAGCGCGTGTTCGGCCAGCATTGCGCGCGCCCACTCGTAGTCGGCGCGGCTGGCGATGACGATCTTGATCTGGTCGTGCGACAGCAGATGATCGAGGTTCGACCACAGGTTGCGCTTGCTTTCGCCCGAATCGGGCGCCTTCAGGTCCATCACCTTGCGCACGCGCGGATCGACCGCGGCGACATCCAGCGCGCCGGAGGTCTCCAGCGACACTTCGTAACCGGCATCGCACAGTTTGCGCAGCAGGATCAGGCAGCGCTTCTGTGCCAGCGGCTCGCCGCCGGTCACGCAGACGTGTTTCGCACCGTGTGTGGCGACCTCGGCGAGGATGTCGTCGATCGCATGCCAGTCGCCGCCGTAGAACGAATACTCGGTGTCGCACCAGACGCAGCGCAGCGGGCAACCGGTGAGCCGGATGAATACGGTGCGCCAGCCGATCGCATCGGCCTCGCCCTGGATCGAATGGAAAATCTCGGTGATGCGCAAGCGCTCGGCGGCGCCCGTGACGGCCACCTGCGCCTCATCGCCACTCATCACGGAACTCAGCGGCCGGACTGGAGTTGCAGGCGCTGCAGGCGCTCCTGCGCCAGGCTGGCAGAGTCCGAGCCCGGATACTTGGCAATGACCTGCTTCAAGGTCGTCTCCGCTGCGCCGACCTGCTTCAGCTCAATCTGGCAATAGCCCACCTTGAGCAGCGCATCCGGCAGCTTGTCGCTTTGCGGGTATTGACTGACCAGTTGCTTGAAGGCATCCAGCGCCACGGAGTAATTGGTGGTGACGAAATACGACTGCCCCAGCCAGTACCAGGCGTTGGGTACCAGCGCGTGGTTCGGGTATTGCTTGATGAAAGCGCGGAATTCACGTGACGCCGCGGCATAGCTGCCTGCGCGAATCGACTGGAACGCCGTGTCGTAGGCTGCCTGGGCCGCGGCCGGATCAGCCACGGCGCTGCTGGCAGCGGCGGCTGGCTGGCCGGATGAACTGGTGGCGCCGGCGGCTGTTGTTGCCGCGGTTGCCGGAATGTTGGAGGGCGCCTGCGGGCTGTTGCCCGGCGCACCGTTGTTGGCCCCGCTATTGCCCGTGCCGCCGCCCTCAAGGCGCGCCAGACGGGCGTCGAGATCGGCATACTGGGCCTTGTTCTTGTCTTCGAACTGCTGCAGCTGGTGCTGCAATTCCTCGATCTGTCCCTGCAGTTGGCGCACCTGCGCCTGCAATTGCTGCATCTGGTTGACCAAGGCGACGCCCTGATCCTTGTTCTGAGCCTGTTGCTCCAGCGAGGCGACCCGGTCCGCCAGGCTCAATCGCGAGTTCTGGGCAAACAGCGGAGACGCAAACAGCATGGCGGACGCGATTGCGCCCGCCATGCCGTACCTGGCCACAAGACTATTAGCCAGTTGCTTCATCATTACTGCGCCGTATAGACGATCTCGACGCGCCGGTTCTTGCTCCAGCAATCCTCATTGTGCTGGCGGCACACGGGCTTTTCCTTGCCATAGCTGATCACTGCCATTTGGCTGGCCGAACCGCCATTGGCCTGCAGCGCGCTGGCGACGGCATTGCCACGACGCTCACCCAGGCCCAGGTTGTACTCACGCGTACCGCGCTCGTCGGTGTTGCCTTCGAGGCGCATCTGCGCGGTCGGGCGATCCTGCAGGTACTTGGCGTGGCACGCCATGATCTGCTGGAACTCGGGCTTGATTTCGCTCTTGTCGAAATCGAAGTACACGACGCGCTGACGCAGGCAGGCATCGCTATCGAGATCGGCAGGTGTGTACTTGCCATTGGACGTGGAAGCCTGCGTCTGGGTCGTCTGCTCCACGGGTTGCGGTTGCGGTTTGACTTCCTGCTTCTTGGAGCACGCGGCCGCGCCTACGCAAAGCAGGGCAACCAGGGCGACACGAACAGTCTTATTCATGATGACGTTCCTTTTAACGGTTGAGATCCGACAAACAGATGATGATTGGGGGTTACGGGACAGCTTTCGCCGGTTTACCGGCTGTTATTTTCACATCTTAAAGATCGACAACGCGTGATGCTGCATGGTCGGCCTGGCTGGTGAAGCCGCGACTAGCGCGTCCTCGCCGGAAACCGAAACGCGCTGAGGGCGCTGTTCGGGCCCACTCCCTGGGCATGGTAACGCCGTGCGAATTGCTGCACGGCAACACGGAAATCAACGCTCGCGGTATGGCCCCCAGGCGGGTTCCTGGACATTGCCATCGGCGAGCTTGAGCCGCTGTCGAACCAGGCCATCGTTGGATACGCAGTACAAGACGCCGCGGGTACCTTCGGTTGCCGAATACAACAGCATGCTGGCATTGGGTGCGAAGCTGACGGAGTCGTCCAGCGGGCCGGGCGAGACGAACCGCTGCTGTCCGCCCAAACTTTGATCCTGAATGGCAATACGATACACGTTCCCGCTGCCCTGCACCATGGCGATCTGCTTGCCGTCGTAGCTCACCGAGGCCTTGGCGTTGTACGGCCCCTGGAAGGTGATTCGCTGCGCGGCGCCGCCACTCACCGAAACCTGGTAGATCTGCGGTCGACCCGAGCGATCGGAGGTGAAATAGATGCTCTGGCCATCGGGCGCCCATACCGGCTCGGTATCGATGGCCAGGCTGTTGGTGAGACGGGTCTCCTGATGGGAGGCCAGGTCGATCACGAAGATCTCGGGATTGCCGACATAGGACAGCGACACCGCCAGCTTCTTGCCGTCGGGCGACCAGGACGGCGCGCCATTGATGCCCTTGCGTGCCGAAACGAGCTGGCGCGCACCGGTGAGGATGTTCTGGATGCGGATCGATGAATTGCCGTCCTCGAACGAGACATAGGCGATGCTGGAACCGTCGGGGGACCACGCCGGTGAAAGCAGCGACTCGCGCGAGCGCACCGCCACCTGCGGGTTGTAGCCATCCGAATCGGCCACGATCAGGGAATAGCTGGTCTTGTCGCCCAGGCCCACCGCGGTGACGTACGCGATGCGGGTCCAGAATGCACCGCGCACGCCGGTGATCTTCTCGTAGACCTTGTCGGCCACGCGGTGCGCCACGCCGCGCAGGTCTGCCGCAGGCGTGGTAAAGGTGCCGCCAAGCAGCTCTTTTTGCTTGTTGACGTCCCACAATTCATAGGCGACGTTGAGGCTGCCGTTGCCGCCATCACTGATGCGCCCGACCACGATGTAGTCCTGCTTGAGCAGGCGCCAAGTGGCGAACTTGATCTCGGACCCTTGCGACGGCGTTTCGACGATATCGCTCTTGGCCAGCGCGCGGAACTTGCCCGAGCGGTTGAAATCGTTGCGCATCACGTCGGCGACGTCGGTCGTCAACGGCGTGCCGCCCTGCTGGGCAAACGGCACCACCACGATCGGCGTGGCGGTCTTGACGCCGCCGACGATGTCGACGGTCAGCGGCGACTGCGCGGCAACGGGGCCGACGAATAACGCGGCCACCGCCAGCAGGACGATGGCGAAGCTTGAGCTGAATTTGCGCATGGGCTTGATCATTGCGGCCTGAAGGTGAAGGTGAGGTTGCGTCGAAACACTTTTTCGAAACCCTTGTAAGGCAAGGTCTTGGTTCGCAAAACCGCATTCTCGACGGAGCGCCTGCCAGCTTCGTCGTAGGGGCAACTTGGGTCAACGGTGGCGCTCAGGACGTCGCCGCCAGGTGATTGCACGATATGAACATCGCACGGAACACCCGGCATGTTATCCGGCCGCAGCCAGTTCGGTGTGACCGCATTCTGAATGGCCGCTGCGTATTCGCTGCTCAGGTCGCTGTCCGGGCTGTTGTTGCCGGTCTGCAGTTGGCTCGCCTTGGGCACATCGGAGCGGGCATTGTCCTGGGCGTTCTTGAGGTCCTCCATCTGCTGCCTGGCCTGTTTGGCCTTGCTGTCCAGCTGTTTGGTCTGGGCCGAGGCCGCGTCCATCTTGGCAAACAGTGCGTCGATCTTCTTCTTTTCCTCTTCCTTCTTCTTGGCCGCCTGGGCGTCCAGCTCGGACTGGCGCTGGCGCTCCTTCTCTTCCTGCAGTTTCTTGGCCTGGTCGGCCTTGAGCGCGGCGTCCTCGACTACGCGTTCCTGGTCCACCGTGTCCGGATGCTTCGGCGGCGGCGGCAGCTGGCTGACCGTTGGCTTCTCCGGCGGCGGCGGCGTGGGCGGCGTCACGCTGGGGGGAGGCGGGACCGTATTGGGTACGGGCTTGACCTTGACGGCCTTCGGCGGCGGACTGCCGGTGGGCCCGATCAGGGTTGCCTCGATGATCGGCCCCTGCAGGTGCAAGGGCACCGAACAGGTGATCGGGTTCATCGACGCCGGCAGGCCGAGCGCGGTCACGAAGGCTTCGTACTTCGAACACGGCAGGATCGCGAGGAACAGGAACGCCACGATGCCGATATGCAGGATGGCGGAAAGTACGACCGCCTTCGGCGTCGCCCTACTTTCGTCCATGGGACGTGCTCTTGCCCTGCTCGGGCTGGGCCATCAGACCTACTTTGGTGACACCGGACTGCTGCAGATCGGCCAGAACCTTGACTACCCCGCCGTAGTGACCTTGATCGTCGCCGGCCACCAGCACGTTGACTTCGGGATTCTGGCGCACGAACGCGCCCACCTTGAGCTTGAGCGCATCGGCGTCCAGTGGCTCCTTCTCGGTACCGGGCAAGGTGAGGAAGATCTGACCATCCTGCTTGACCGTGACCAGCACCGGATCTTTCTTGTCGTGCAACGACTTGGCGTCGGCCTGCGGCAGGTTGACGTCGACGTTGGACTTCATCATCGGCGTGGTGACCATGAAGATGATCAGCAGCACCAGCATCACGTCGATGTAAGGCACCACGTTGATTTCGGATTTGAGCTTGTAGCGCTTGACGCGCCCGGAGGTTCGCATGGCTGCTGCTCCGCTCAGGCGACGTCGTCGGTCTGGATCTGCCGCTGCAGCACGGAGGAAAACTCCTCCTGGAACACGTCGTAGCGCGAGGCGATGCGCTCGACCTTGGTGGCATAGCGGTTATAGGCCCACTGCGCGGGGATCGCGGCGAACAGACCCATGGCGGTGGCGATCAGCGCCTCGGAGATGTGCGGCGCCACCACTGCGATGGTCACATCCTTCATCTCACCCAGGCCCTGGAACGCACCCATGATGCCCCACACCGTGCCGAACAGGCCCACGTACGGGCTGATCGAGCCGACGTTGGCGAGGAACTCCAGATTGCGTTCAAGCAAACCGACTTCACGCGTACCGGCCACCTGCATCGCACGCTCGGAGCTTTCGATCGCGGCGCGCGAATCATGCGTCTTGCGTTGACGCTGGCGCGCAAACTCGCGAAATCCGGACTCGAAGATGTTCTCGATACCGCCATTGTTGCCGCTGTGACCGCTGACCTCGCGGAACAACTGGGCCAGGTCGCCACCGGACCAGAACCGCTCCTCGAAGGCCTCGGCGTCTTCCAGCGCCGCCTTGGTCTGCGCGTACTTGCGGATGATGATCACCCAGGACAGGAACGAGAACACCAGCAATATCAGCAGCACCAGTTGCACCGGCAGGCTCGAATCCGCGATCAGCGTGAAGATGTTCAGTCCACTGTTCATTGCTTGCAATTTCTCCGCCGGTTCGGCTTGGGTGGGTTCACGGTGCGCTTTGCGGAATCAGGTCGACAGGAATGGGCGCCGGGCACATGCGCGCAAGATCCACGCACGCCACCCGCACGCTCGCCCGGACCAGGCATACCCCGCCGGACTTGGTGATGGTCTGGGAGAACAGGATACTGGCTGAACGCCTCGCTTTGACTTCCACCGTTACCGACAGTTCATCATCCAGCAGGGCTGGCTTGAGGAAGTCGATCTGCATGTCGCGCACCATGAAGGCCAGCCCGGTGGCTCGCTTGAACGCCATCTGGTCCACGCCGAGCGCGCGCATCCACTCGCTGCGGGCGCGCTCCATGAAACGCAGGTAGCCCGCGTGGTAGACCACCCCGCCGGCGTCGGTGTCTTCCCAGTAGACCCGAACGGGCCAGTGAAATGGAGGTTGTGGCTCGATGGATGACGAAATCATGGCTGTCCGGGACCGAGGGGCGGCTCGCGAAGACGCAAGTTGCAGACATCTGGTGCGCCAGACATCTGGCAAAAGCATAGAACAAGCCACCGCGCGATGCGCTTGCTACTTGTCTGCTTCCTTGTCCACAAACAGGTCTGCGGCCGGCAGCTCGCGGGGGGGCGGCAGGCCGAGATAGCGCCAGCCCTTGGCGCTGATCATGCGCCCACGCGCGGTTCGTATCAGGTAGCCCTGCTGGATGAGGTAAGGCTCCACCACGTCTTCGAGCGTGCCGCGATCCTCGCTCAGGGCGGCGGCCAACGATTCCACACCGACCGGACCGCCGTCGAAATTTTCCACGATCAGGCCGAGCAGGCGTCGATCCAGTTCGTCGAAACCCTGCGGATCGATCTTCAGCATGTCCAGCGCGGCCTGCGCCACCGCGAGCGTGATTTCGCCGTCCGCGCGCACCTCGGCATAGTCGCGCACGCGGCGCAACAGGCGGTTGGCGATGCGCGGCGTGCCGCGCGACCGGCGGGCGATTTCCTGCGCCCCTTCCGGCGCGCAGAAGATACCCAGAATGCGCGCCGCCCGACGCACGATCGCGCCGAGTTCCTCGGCCGTATAGAACTCCAGCCGCTGCACAATGCCGAAACGGTCGCGCAACGGCGCGGTGAGCATGCCGGCACGAGTCGTCGCACCGATCAGGGTGAATGGCGGCAGGTCCAGCTTGATCGAGCGGGCGGCCGGGCCCTCGCCGATCATGATGTCGATCTGGAAATCCTCCATCGCCGGATAGAGCACCTCCTCGACCACCGGCGACAGGCGATGGATCTCGTCGACGAACAACACGTCGTTCGCCTCCAGGTTGGTCAGCAAGGCGGCCAGATCCCCCGCGCGCTCGAGCACCGGCCCCGAGGTCGAGCGCAGATTCACGCCAAGCTCGTTGGCGATCACGTGCGACAGCGTGGTTTTGCCCAGGCCCGGCGGGCCGAAAATCAGCACATGATCCAGCGCACCACCGCGCTTTTTCGCCGCCTCGATGTAGATCGACAACTGCTCGCGTACCGCCTGCTGGCCGAGGTACTCGGCCAGCCGCTTCGGCCGGATGGTGGCCTCCAGCGCGTCGTCGTCGAACTGGGCGGCGGCAGTGATGATGCGGGCTTCGGTCATTGGGTGGCCGGGATTCGGGATTCGGGATTCGGGATTGGGGATTCGATACAACCGGTAGCTCAGGGTAGCGCGCTTTTGCGAATCCCGAATCCCCAATCCCGAATCCCGGCCTCAGATCTCCACCTGCGCCCCCAACTCGATCAGCCGGTTGCCGGGAATCTGGAAGAACGCGGTGGCGGGTAGCGCGTTGCGGGCCATGAAGGCGAACAGTTTGTCGCGCCAGCGCACCATGCCGGGGCGACGCTCGTTGGAAACGATGCTTTCGCGCGACAGAAAGAACGTGGTGTCCATCATGTCGAAACCCAGGCCATCACGCGTGCACTGCGAGAGCGCAAGCGGAATGTTCGGATCCTCGGCGAAGCCGAAGCGCAGTTCCAGGCCGTAGAAATCCTCGCTCATCGCGGTGATCAGGATGCGTTCCTCCGCATCGGCCACCGGTGTTTCGAGAATCTCCACCGTAAGCAACACGTTGCGTTCGTGCAGCACCTTGTTGTGCTTGAGGTTGTGCAGCAGGGCATGCGGCACGGCCTCCTGGTTGGCGGTGAGGAACACCGCCGTGCCCGGCACGCGGAGCGGCGGATGCTCGGTCATGTTCTGGATGAACGGCGCCAGCGCCAGCCCGCCCTGCTTGATCTCGCGAACCACCAGTTCGCGGCCACGACGCCAGGTGGTCATCACCGTGAACAGGAACAGGCCCAGCACCAGCGGGAACCAGCCGCCGTCGGGAATCTTCAGTGTGTTGGCGCCGAAGTAGCTCAGATCGATGGTCAGCAGCACCAGGCCGGTGAAGATCACCAGGGTGCGGCTCCAGTGCCACATGCGGCGCGCCACGATCATCGTCAGCAGGGTGTCGATGGCCATGGTGCCGGTCACGGCGATTCCGTAGGCACCACCCAATGCATCGGAAGAGCCGAAGAACACCACCGTGAAGATGACGGCCACCATCAATGCACGATTGACCCATGGCAGGAAGATCTGGCCGATCGCCTCACGCGAGGTGTGCACCACCTCCATCCGCGGCAGGAAGCCGAGCTGGATCGCCTGGCGCGTTACCGTGAACGCCCCGGAGATGACCGCTTGCGAGGCGATGACTGCGGCCGCCGTGGACAAGCCGATCATCGGATACAGCCCCCACGATGGCACCGAGTAATAGAACGGATTGGCAATCGCATCCGGGTGCAACAGGATCACGCCACCCTGGCCGTAGTAGTTGAGCAGCAACGCGGGCAACACGAAGAAGAACCACGCCGCACGAATCGGAAAGCGGCCGAAATGGCCCATGTCGGTGTACAGGGCCTCGGCGCCGGTCACACACAACACGACCGAACCCAGCGCCAGGATCGAGGTGGTGCCATGGCTCATGAAGAACTGCACCGCATACCATGGATTGAGCGCCCACAGCACACCGGGAGCATCGATGATGTTGGAAACACCGATCACGCCCAGGGCCAGAAACCACAGCACCATGATCGGCCCGAACAGCACGCCGATCCTGGCTGTGCCGTGGCGCTGCAACCAGAACAGGCCCAGCAGCACCACGACCGAGATGGGCACGACCCAGTGCGCGAGCCCGGGCGTCGCCACCTTGAGGCCCTCGACCGCGGAGAGCACGGAGATCGATGGTGTAATCACGCCATCACCGAAAAACAATGCCGCGCCCAGCAAGGCCATCAACATGATCACCCGGCGTGCCCGCACCGACGTTCCCGCGGCTCGCTGGGCCAGCGTCATCAAGGCCATGATGCCGCCCTCGCCCTTGTTGTCCGCGCGCATGACGAGGCTGACGTACTTCACCGCCACCACCATGATCAGCGACCAGGTGATCAGCGACAGGATGCCCAGCACCGTGCTGGGGTGCGGGTGCAGCCCATGTTCAGGCAGGAACGTCTCATGCATCGTGTACAGCGGGCTGGTGCCGATGTCACCGAACACCACCCCGATCGCCCCGAGGATGAGGGCCGACTTCGCGCGATGATCATTGCTGGCATCGCCTGCCGCGGGCGGCTCAGTCGGATTGGGCACTTGTTCGTTCATCGAAATCCTGACGACCTAGCTACCGAGTGCGGCGCGCAGGGCCTTGCGAATGATGGCTTCGGCGGTGTCACCTTCGGCCGCGACCTTTTGCACCAGCCGGCTGACTTCGGCGGGCTTGTAGCCCAGTTGCTGCAGCGCCACGGTAGCCTCGCCCGCGGCATCGAGCGGAACCGCCACACCTGACCCGGACAGTGATACACCGGCCACGGTGGATACGCCGTCGAGACGATCGCGCAATTCCACCACGATGCGCTCGGCGGTCTTCTTGCCGATGCCGGGGATCCTGGTCAACGCAACCACGTCGCCGGCATGCACCAGGCGCGCGAAGTGATCGGTGGAGACCCCCGAAAGCACCGCCAGCGCGATCTTCGCGCCGATCCCGCTGACCTTGAGCAGGTTGCGGAACAGCGCGCGCTCACCCTCGCTCAGAAACCCGTACAGGGTGACGCTGTCCTCCTTCACCGCGTGATGGGTGAGCAGGATGACCTCCTTGCCGATGCCAGGCAGATCGTAGATCGTCGACATCGGCGCCTCGACTTCGTAGCCGATGCCACCCACTTCGATCAGCAGTGACGGTGGCTGCCTGGAAACCAGCGTGCCGCGCAGTCGTCCGATCATCGGCGCCTCCAACAGGTATGGGTCGACGCTTTCATCGGCGATGCCTGCAAGCCATCTCGGACGACGCTCACCGCCGCCGTCTCCACGCCGTGCGTGGAATGCCGACCCGCGCCAGGCTGGCGCGGGTATGCGCATGCGTCACGGCGATCGCCAGCGCGTCGGCAGCGTCAGGCTGCAGTGGCCCTTTCAGGCCGAGCAGCACGCCGACCATGTGTTGAACCTGGGTCTTGTCGCTGCGACCGCTGCCGACCACGGACTGCTTGACCTCGGTTGCCGCGTATTCGTGCACCACGATTCCCCGACTGACCACCGCGCAGATGGCGGCGCCACGTGCCTGCCCCAGCTTGAGTGCGGAGTCCGGATTGCGCGCCATGAACACGCGTTCGATCCCGCACTCCGCCGGCTGATGGGTGGCGATGATCTCACACAGCTCATCAAAGATGCGTTTCAGGCGCAGCGGGAAACTTGCCTCGCCAGCCACGGCCAGTGCGCCGTGAAAGACGTGGACAAGCCTGCCGCTGCCGTCCACGTCGATGATGCCGACGCCGGTACGCTGGCTGCCCGGGTCGATGCCGATGATTCTCACACTCCGGGATTCGGGATTCGTGATTCGGGATTCGGACAAAGCCACGGCTGAACCTTCACTCATTTCGCGAACAGCGGGGGAGCGGCGATGCGCGCTCTGCGCTCTGACCGAATCCCCAATCCCGTATCCCTAATCCCAACGCCGTGCTGCCTCACGGCAGCACGGCGTTATGCGACACCTCACTCACATCATCCAGCGAGTCGAGTTTGTCGAGCAGATCGTGCAGGGGTTCGAGTGCGTCTTGCGGCACCTCGACCCGATTGTTGGGACGCATCACCACGCCGGCGTGCTCGGCATGCAGACCGGCATCGATCAACGATTGCTGCACCGCTTCGAAATGCTCCGGCGCGCACAGCACGACGCTTTCGCCATGCTCGTTGATGACATCCTCGGCACCGGCCTCCAGCGCCGACTCCAGCACGAACTCCTCCGCGCCGGCCTTGTTCGCCGTGGCGAACACCAGTTCGCCACAACGGCTGAACTGGAACGCCACCGAGCCCGACGTACCGAGATTGCCACCGTGCTTGGAAAGCGTGTAGCGCACGTCGGCCACGGTGCGGGTGGGGTTGTCGGTGAAGCAGTCGATGATCAGCGCGATCCCGGCCGGGCCGTAACCTTCGTAGCGCAGCTCCTGCATGTCGGCGCCGCCTTCGGTGCCGGCACCGCGTTTGACCGCGCGGTCAATGGTGTCCCTGGTCATGTTGGCCGACAAGGCTTTGTCGATCGCCGCGCGCAGTCGCGGATTGCCGGCCGGATCGGCCACCCCGGCGCGGGTGGCGACGGTGATTTCGCGGATAAGTTTGGTGAACACCTTGGCGCGCTTGGCGTCCTCGGCGTTCTTGCGACCTTCGATGGACGGACCCCTACCCATGACGATTCCTGCGCGAGACGATTGGACAAGCGCGCAATTTTACCCGAATTCCGCCTGCGTGCCGGTGGCGCGACTGCAGCGGCTCAATGCGGCTGCGGGGGAAAACGCCCCTCATGCAGGAACCCCGCGACCAGCCGCGCCACTTCCGGCGAGAACAACAAGCTGGTGTGATTGGATTCCACCACGCAGTGGTCAGCCAGCCCCGGAAGGCGGGTCTCCTGCACCGCCACGGTGCCGTCGTGCTCCCCCTCGAAATGGCCAATCACCGCACCCAGGCCCAGCGGCGTGCGGCCGGCGATCATGCCAACCTGGCGCGCACCGTCCCAGCGCTCGAAACCCTGTTGCAGCAGCTGCCGGTTGTGCCCCAGCAGAAATTCGCCGCCGCGCCCCCAGCCCGCAAAACCGCGGGCAGCCGCGCTGCCCAGCAACGGGGAACCGAGGCAGACGATGCGCCCCGGCGGCAAAGTCTCCACGTCGTCGCAGGCGCGTAGCGCCAGCAGGCCACCCAGGCTGTGCCCGACCAGATGCACGATGTCGGCCTCGTCCGCGAGGGCAGCCATGCGCTCGTGCAGGCGCTCGAGAATGCGCTGCTCGCTCGCCGCCACGCTCAGGTAGTCGAACCGGTGCACGCGAAACCCTGCCTCCATCAACCGATGGTGCAGCATGGATAGCGCGAAACCACGCATCCACAGGCCATGCAGCAGGATCACATGTTCGGAGGGCCGGGACTCGGGATTCGGGACTCGGGACTCGGGAGGGTCGGTGGGCATGTGTTGATCTTCGCGACAAGCGGAAGGTGGCGGGCAGTGTCGGCTCCTGCCGGTTCCGCTCTACCGAGTCCCGGGTCCCGAGTCCCGAGTCCCCTCCACCACCGCCACATGCAGTTCCTTCAGCTGCGCGTCGCTAACCACTGAGGGTGCATCGGTCATCAGGTCCTGCGCGCTGGTGGTCTTGGGGAAGGCGATCACGTCGCGGATCGATTCGGTGCCGGCCATCAGCGCGGCGATGCGGTCGACCCCGAAGGCAATGCCGCCATGCGGCGGCGCGCCGAATCGGAGAGCCTTCAATAAAAAACCGAACTTTGCCTCGGCCTCTTCCGCGCCGATGCCGAGCAGTTCGAATACCGCGCTCTGCATCTCCGGACGATGGATACGGATCGAACCGCCACCGATCTCGTTGCCGTTCAAGACCATGTCGTAGCCGCGACTCACCGCGGTGGCTGCATGCGTGCGCAAGTCAGCGATGTCGTCGATCCTGGGCGCCGTGAACGGATGATGCAGGGCGACGTAGCGCTGCGCCTCGTCGTCATATTCGAACATCGGGAAGTCGGTGACCCACAGCGGCTTCCAGCTGTCCTCGACCAGGCCGCGGTCCTTGCCGACCTTGAGCCGCAGCGCACCCATGAAGTCGGTGACGGTCTTCCAGTTGCCGGCACCGAAGAACACGATGTCGCCGGTTTGCGCCGCGGTCGCCTTGAGTACGCCGTCCAGCGCTGCATCGTCGAGGAACTTCGCCACCGGCGAATTGATCCCGTCGCGCCCCTTGGCCAGATCTTCGACCTTGAGCCAAGCCAGACCCTTGGCGCCGTAGCGCGATGCGTATTCGGTCAGCACATCGATGTCCTTGCGCGACAACGTGCTGCCTCCAGGCACGCGCAGCGCGGCGACACGGCCGGCCGGATCGTTGGCCGGTTCGGCAAACACCTTGAAGTCGATGTGCTTCACCGCGTCGGCTACGTCGACCAGCTCCAGCGCAATACGCAGATCGGGTTTGTCCGAACCGAAGCGGCGCATCGCTTCCGCCCAGGTCATGCGCGGGAAGGACGCGTCGAGTTCGACGCCCTGCACTTCGCGGAACACATGGCGGATCAATTCCTCCACGAAATCCTGCACGTCCTTTTCCTCGACGAAGGCGAACTCCAGGTCGAGCTGGGTGAACTCCGGCTGACGGTCGGCGCGCAGATCCTCGTCACGGAAGCAGCGGGCGATCTGGTAGTAGCGATCGAAGCCGGCCACCATCAGGATCTGCTTGAACAGCTGCGGCGACTGCGGCAGTGCGTAGAACTGGCCCGGATGCACGCGGCTGGGCACCAGGTAATCGCGCGCGCCTTCGGGCGTGGCCTTGGTCAGGATCGGCGTCTCCACGTCCTGGAAGCCGCGCTCGTCGAGGTAGCGGCGCAGCGTCTGCACCAGACGGATGCGCTTGCGCATCATCGCCTGCATCTCGGGCCGACGCAGGTCGAGGTAGCGGTAGGTCATCCGCATGTCCTCGTTCGGGTTCTCGTGCAGCGCAAACGGCAGGTCCTTCGCGGCGTTGAGGATCTCCACCGTGTCGGCCAGCAACTCCACCGTGCCGGTCTTCAGCTTGTCGTTCACCGACAGGCGTCGGCGCAGCGTGCCGGTGACGCGCAGGCAGTATTCGTTGCCGATGTCGCCGGCCACGGCGAATGCCGCGGCATTGTCGCGCTCGATGACCACCTGGGCCACGCCCTCGTGGTCGCGCAGGTCGACAAAGGCCACGTGCGCCTGCAGGCGGATCTTGTTGACCCAGCCGCAAAGGGTGACGGTCTGGTCGATCAGGGTCTCATCGATGAGGCCGCATAGATGCGTGCGCATGCGCTGGAAGCTCCGGGCCGCGAAGCGGCATAAACGGGTGAAAAGACCCGGAATCTTAGCATCGACGCGGCATCGGGGAGACCCTGCATGCGCCGCGGAACGTTGCGGCTACCAGCGTCGATCGACCACGAACTGGGCGCGGCAACCATGATCGACCCACACCCCGGCGCGGTTCCAGCCCCAGCTGTGACCTTGCGTGCAGCGTGCATCGGACATCCGCTTGACCAGCTCGACGCGGCCGTGGCGTCCTACATCCACCATGCACATCTGGTAGCGCGTTTTGTTGCTGTCACATTGCAATCGGATCGATCGGTCCCAACCGGGGCCCGGCCGGTATCCTGGTCGGCCAGCGTCGGGACGGCCATGGTCCGGGCCACCACGCCGGGCTTCGGCGAACAAGCCGCGACAGCCTCGGTCCACCCACAGGCCCTGCCGGTCCACACCCCAGCCCTGGCCGCGGATGCAGGCACCCTTCGATTCCTGCTTTACCAGCTCGACTTCGCGCCACGGCACGTTGCAGCGATTGAACTTGCCGTTGTTGCTTTCGCAACGGATGGTCCGTTCGCCGCGCGCCATCGCCGCCGGGGCGGCAATCAGTCCGCCCAAGCCAATCAAGCCGCCAATCAAGCCGGCAGCCATGCCGGTCAGCGTCCAGCGTGATGCGGTCATTTGGTGTACCTCTCGTCATAGCCAGCCTGTCATCGCCAGCTGCTGGCCGGCGGCGAGTTCACCGAACATCTCCACGCGCCGGCAGCGTAGCCCGATCAGGCAGCACCGTCGCCAGTCGCAGCCTTGACCGGAGCTGTTGAAGCCGATGGCGCCGGCGACGGCGCGGTGGGCGTTGTTGCGGGGCTCGCCGTGGACGGCTTGGCCGCCTCGGTTCCAGCGGCATCAGCCAGGTTGTGCTTTTTTTCGCCCTGCTTCTTGAAGTCCGTCTCGTACCAGCCGCTGCCGGCAAGCCGGAACGAAGGCGCGCTGACCCGCCGTCGCAACTGCGGCGCCGCGCACGTCGGGCAGTCGGTGGGGTCGCTGTCGGACAACTTCTGCAGCCGATCGAAACGATGGCCGCAACTGGTGCATTCAAATTCGTAAATGGGCATGGGTATCCTTGGTCTCCGGCCAATCCGGGTCTCCGGCCAATCCCTGGATGGCCAGTCCGCATTATCAGGTCGCTGAAGCCGATTTCAATGCGCGGGCACCTCACCGTCCCTGGCTGCATGGACTGCAGGCGCAGGCTGCGCGTCGTCATCAACCTCATTGTTGACAGAGAGTTCCGCGCAGGCCTATCTTCGATGACGTATGGACAAACGGCACCCCATCTCGCCTTTACTCTTGCGTGCCAGCCCCGACCACGGGCCTCCCGGCACGCCCGGTTATTGCGCAAGGAATCGCACCATGCCGGCAAAAACCGGTGTCTCCGCCATCCAGGATCCCTGAGGGCGTACTTGCATCGAGGTAGCTCTTCGAGCTGCCCCCCTTTGTCCTGATCAACCCCGTCGAAATCGCCCTGCCTTCATCCGCTTGGGTCGCCACCAGGCTGGCCTTGCCCCGGGTTTGCGGGCAAGCGGGCAAGGTGCCGGGTTCATCCAGCAAGCAGTGCCATCGCCATCCATACCGTCGCCGAAGTTGGAAATTACATGTTTGTTTTGGACGTTTATACGGCTATTGACGCAACCATGATTTTCCACTAGCCTCGTGTTGTTGCAATGCAACAAACCTTCCTTCAGGGATATCCCATGCGCAAGAACTTTCCGACCCTCCGCCCGGCGTCGTTGGCCATCGCCGTCCTTCTCGCACTGGGAAGCGCTGCCGCCAGCGCGCAGGACAGCACCCAGTCGTCCACGGCGCCCTCTCCCAACAAGGCCAAGGAGCTGGGTGCGGTGATCGTTACCGGCACTCGCTCGAACAGCCGCACGGAAAGCAGCTCGCTCACTCCCATCGACGTGGTTTCGGCCAAGGTATTGCAGCAGACCGGCACCACCGACCTGCCCACCGCGCTCGCGCGCATCATCCCCTCGCTGAATTTCCCGCGCCCTGCAGCGGCCGACACGGCGGACACGCAGCGCCCGGCGCAGTTGCGCGGGCTGTCGCCGGATGAAGTGCTGGTGCTGGTGGATGGCAAGCGCTGGCATCAAGGCGCGATCCTGCTCAACAACGGCGTGATCGGTCGCGGGTCGCAACCGGTGGACCTCAATACAATTCCGCTGTCGGCGATCGACCATATCGAAGTGCTGCGTGATGGCGCCTCGGCACAGTACGGCTCCGATGCCATCGCCGGCGTCATCAACATCATCCTCAAGAAGGGCGCCAAGGGAGGCGACGTCGAAGTCTCCGGCGGCCAGTATTCCGCCGGCGATGGCCGGCAGTGGCAGGGTTCGGCCAACTTCGGCATCCCGTTGGCCGGCGACAAGGGCTGGTTGCGCGTCGCCGTGCAGAGCGGCAACGAGGATCACACCAATCGCGCCGGTCCGGACAACCGCGCCGGCTTCCCGCAACTGGGGGTGAACTTCCGCCAGGGCGACCCGGATGTGCGCGACAACAACCTGCTGCTCAATGCGCAATACGACCTGACACCCGATGTGCAGTTCTACGCGTTCGGCCACTACGGCCGCCGCCAGAGCACGTCGCCGGCGTTCTTCCGCTACGGCATCAATTCGCCCAAGCCGAACAACCCCCTGGTCGGCCAGGTCTATCCCGACGGTTTCCTGCCGCTGGAACACGCCGACTCCACCGACCAATCCCTCGTGGCGGGTCTGCGCGGCACGATCAGCGGTTGGCGCTGGGACCTGAGCGGCAACTTCGGGCACAACCGGGTCTCCTACGAAACGATAAACAGCCTCAACTACGCTTACCTGAACGATTTCGGGACCACACCGAGCGTGTTTCACGACGGCATCCTCAGCGCCAAGCAGGAAAGCGTCGATCTCGACATCGCCAAAGAAGTGTCCACCAGCTGGTTGCCGAATCCGCTCACGGTGGCGTTCGGCGCCCAGTACCTGCGTCAGACCTACGGCATCACGGCGGGCTCGCTGCCGTCCTGGTACGTCGGTGCGTCGGGAGTCTCCGGCGGTGCGCAGGGCTTTGCCGGCTGGCAGCCCGTCAATGCCGTCGACGCCTCACGTCAGGACGTGGCCGAATATATCGACCTGGAAACCAACCTCACCGACAAGTTTGCCGTGGCGGCAGCCGCGCGGCACGAGCACTACAACGACTTCGGCAATACCACCTCCGGCTCGTTGTCCGGCCGTTTCGATTTCACTGACAGCTTCGCCATCCGCGGCAGCGCTTCGACGGGTTTCCGCGCACCGGCGCTGGGCCAGGAATACTTTTCGCAGACCTCCTCGCTGTTTTTCGCCAACGGCAACTCGGCAGGCCTGCCCGCGGGCATCTACAACGCGGGCCTGGTGCCCGTGGGTAGTCCGATCGCGCAACTGCTCGGCTCCGAGCCGCTGCGACCGGAGAAATCGACGAACTTCACCCTGGGCACGGTCTGGAATCCCGGCAGCGCGCTGACCCTCAGCTTCGACGTTTACCAGATCAACATCCGCAACCGCGTCGCACTGTCTGGCGCAATTTCAACCACCGCGCCGAACGTGCTCAGCTATCTGGCCGACAACGGCATCACCAATCTGAATTTCCGCAGCATCGATTACTTCACCAACGCGGCCAACACGCGGACACGTGGCGTCGACCTGGTGGGCACCTATTTCGCGGACTTCGGCAATGCAGGGACGCTCGCCAGCACGCTGAGCGCCAATTACAACCAGAACACGGTGACCAGCGTCAAACCCAATCCGGAGGTCCTGAACAGCCTTGGTGTCAATTTCGCCCGCCTGAACCGACAGGACATCAAGGGCTACCTGGCCGATTCGAGCCCGCGCAGCAAGCTGATCCTCAGCGAACAGTACGACGTGGGGAACTGGGGCGTGACCGGCACGTTGACCCGCTACGGTCGTTACACCAGCTACGTCAGCAGCCTGGCCAACTACAACGCCGCCACGGGCGTGGTCGATCAGACGTTCACGCCGAAGTGGGTGCTTGATCTGGCGCTGAACTACCACCTGCAAAACTGGATGTTCACGCTGGGCGCGGACAACGCACTCGATACCTACCCCGACCGGAACATCGCCAACAACACCAACAATGGCACCCTGCAGTACTCGACCTTCTCGCCATTCGGCTACAACGGCGCCTATGTCTACGGCAAGGTACGCTACAGCTGGTAAACGCCCCGGCTCCAGTGGTTCGTCGTCTCCCGGCGTCCGCGAGCCCTGACCGAGATCACCCTATGCGCAATACACTCCTGGTGCTTGCCGCCATGGCCCTGTTGGCCATGGCGCCAGCCAGTTGGGCCGACCAACGCCATCCGGCCAGCAACGGCATCCCCAGCCAGGCGCTGGATGCCAGCGCCCCGGCCACCACGCGGGCGGCGCTGGCCAAGGCTCGACCGGTCACCGCCAGGCACGCGATGGTGGTCAGTGCGCAGCACCTGGCCACCGAAGCGGGCGTGAACATCCTCAAGCAGGGCGGCAATGCCGTGGATGCGGCGGTGGCGGTGGGTTACGCCCTGGCGGTGGTGCATCCGTGCTGCGGCAACATCGGTGGCGGCGGCTTCATGCTGGTGCACTTGGCCAGCGGCAAGAGCGTGTTCCTGGACTTCCGCGAGAAGGCGCCGCTGAAAGCCAGCGCCACCATGTACCAGGATGCCGACGGCAACGTGATCAAGGGCAAGAGCACCGGCACCTGGCTCGGTGTCGCCGTGCCCGGCACGGTGATGGGTCTGGATGCGGCGCTGAAGAAATACGGCACGATGCCGCTCGCCACGGTGATCGCACCGGCGATCAAGCTGGCGAGCGACGGTTTCGTGCTGCAGCAGGGTGACGTGAATATCCTCAACGAGCGCGCAACGGACTTCGCCAGGCACCCCAACGTCGCGGCGACCTTCCTCAATCATGGCAAGCCCTATGTGGCCGGTGAACGCCTGCGCCAGACCCAACTGGCGCAAACGCTCAAGCAGATCGAGCAAGACGGTGACACCGCGTTCTACCGCGGCGACATCGCGCGCGCGGTGGTCAAAGCCAGCCAGGCGAACGGCGGCATCCTTTCCATGCAGGACTTCGCCGACTACACGGTGCATTGGGACTCTCCGGTGCGCTGCGACTATCAGGGCTACACCATCGTCTCCGCGCCGCCGCCCAGCTCCGGCGGCACCACCATCTGCGAAATCCTGCAGATCATCGAGCCTTATCCGCTGGCAAAATGGGGCTACGGCTCGGTCAACAGCGTGCATTACCTGGTGGAAGCGGAGCGGCGCGCTTTTGCCGATCGCAACACCTATCTTGGCGACCCCGCCTTTGTGCACAACCCGATCGACCAGCTGCTGTCGCCCGAACACGCAACAAAACTGCGCGCCAGTATCGATCCGGACAAGGCCACGCCATCGTCCGCCATCAAGGGCAGCCTCGGACCGGCCGAGGGCAACAACACCACGCACTACTCGGTGGTGGACGCGCACGGCAATGCGGTGGCCGTCACCTACACCATCAACTACTTGTTCGGCGTGGGACAGATTGCCGGCGACACCGGATTCTTCCTCAACAACGAAATGGACGATTTCACCTCCAAGCCGGGCGTGCCGAACAGTTTTGGCCTGGTGCAGGGCAAGATCAACCAGATCGAGCCGGGCAAGCGCCCGCTGAGCTCGATGTCACCCACCATCGTGCTGCGCGACGGCAAGCTGACCATGGTCACCGGCAGCCCCGGCGGTTCCACCATCATCTCGACCACGCTGGAAAGCTTTCTCAACGTGACCGCGTTCGGCATGAACATGCAGCAGGCGGTGAATGCGCCGCGCCTGCACCATCAATGGTTGCCGGATGTGGTGCTGGTCGAGCCGGGCTTGCTCGCGCCCAAGGTGCAAACCCGGCTCGAAGCGATGGGCCACCATTTCAAGACCGTCAAGTCCTGGGGCGCCGCTGAAGCCATCCTGGTGAACCCGAAGACCGGCTTGCTGGAAGGTGCCAACGATCGCCGCCGGCCTGCCGGCCTGGCGGCGGGATACTGAGAGCTGTGAATAGTGCTTTTGCTTGAACTGATGCCATCCATGGCATCAGCCCTTCGGGCAGCGTTGCTGCTCAAGATGGCGATCCTGCCATCTTGTCTCCGCTTCGCAGGGGAAGGAAAAACTGGGCTCCACGCCAGCCCGTCGACTATTCACAAGCTCTGAGCTCCTGCAGCCCAATGGCAGGCCCCGCCAGTGACGGCTGTTGTGACAAGGCGTCGCTCATTCGAAGATCAGCTGACCACTCGCGGCGTCCACGCGAATGGTGTCACCTGACTGGAAGCGCCCTTCCAGGATCAGTTTCGCCAGCGGGTTTTCCAGTTGCTGCTGGATCGCACGCTTCAACGGCCGCGCACCGTACACCGGGTCAAAGCCGACGTTGCTCAGCAAAGCCAGCGCGTTGTCGCTGACTTCCAGCTTCAGCTGCCGCTCGGCCAGGCGCTTCTCCAGGTAGGCCAGCTGGATCTTTGCGATCGCGCGGATCTGGCTCTTGTCCAGCGGACGGAATACCACGATCTCGTCGAGCCGGTTGATGAACTCGGGCCGGAAATGCGCCTGCACCACACCCATCACCGACGCCTTCATCTGGGTGTACTGCTCCTCGGCCTCGCTGTCACTATCGGCCGCGTCCTGGATCATCTGTGAGCCCAGGTTCGAGGTCATCACGATCACCGTGTTGCGGAAATCGACGGTGCGGCCCTGGCCATCGGTCAAGCGGCCATCGTCGAGCACCTGCAGCAGGATGTTGAACACGTCTGGATGCGCCTTCTCCACCTCGTCCAGCAGGATCACGCTGTAGGGGCGTCGGCGCACGGCCTCGGTCAGGTAGCCGCCTTCCTCGTAACCCACGTAACCGGGAGGTGCGCCGACCAGGCGACTCACGGAATGCTTCTCCATGAACTCGCTCATGTCGATCCGCACCATCGCATCGGTGGTGTCGAACATGAACTCGGCCAGCGCCTTGCACAGCTCAGTCTTGCCCACGCCGGTAGGGCCCAGGAACAGGAACGATCCGCTGGGGCGGTTCGGATCGGACAACCCGGCGCGCGCACGACGGATCGCGTCAGCCACGGCATGCACGGCCTCGTCCTGGCCGACTACGCGCTTGTGCAGGTCGTCTTCCATGTGCAGCAGCTTCTCGCGCTCTCCCTCAAGCATCTTGCTGACCGGGATACCGGTCCAGCGCGCGACGACTTCGGCGATTTCGTCGGCGGTGACGCGGGTCTGTACCAGCTTGAAATCCTGCGTCTCGGCAGCGTGCGCGGCGGCCAGCTGCTTTTCCAGCTCGGGCAGCTTGCCGTACTGGATCTCACTCATCCGCGCATAGTCCTGCGAACGCTGCGCCGCATCGAGTTCCAGCCGCGCCTGTTCGATCTGTTCCTTCACCCTGGTGGTGCCCTGCAGCGCCGCCTTCTCCGATTTCCAGATCTCGTTGAGGTCGGAGAACTCGCGCTCCAGTTTTTCGATGTCGCTTTCCAGATCGGCCAGGCGCTGCCTCGATTCGCTGTCTTTTTCCTTCTTCAGCATTTCGCGCTGGATCTTCAGCTGGATCAACCGGCGCTCCAGTCGATCGAGTTCCTCCGGCTTGGAATCGATCTCCATGCGGATGCGCGAGGCGGCCTCGTCCATCAGGTCGATCGCCTTGTCCGGCAGCTGCCGGTCGGCAATATAGCGATGGGACAAGGTGGCCGCGGCCACGATCGCCGGATCGGTGATCTCCACGCCGTGATGCACCGCGTAGCGCTCTTTCAGTCCGCGCAGGATCGCGATGGTGTCCTCCACCGACGGCTCGCCCACGAATACTTTCTGGAAGCGGCGTTCCAGCGCCGCATCCTTCTCGATGTACTTGCGGTACTCGTCCAGCGTGGTGGCGCCGATGCAGTGCAGCTCACCGCGCGCCAACGCGGGCTTCAACATGTTGCCTGCGTCCATCGCGCCATCGGCCTTGCCGGCACCGACCACGGTGTGCAACTCGTCGATGAACAGGATCACCCGGCCTTCCTGCTTGGCCAGATCGCTCAGCACCGCCTTCAACCGCTCCTCGAACTCGCCGCGGAATTTCGCGCCGGCGATCAGCGCGCCCATGTCGAGCGAGAGTACGCGCCGGCCGCGCAGGCCTTCGGGCACTTCGTCCTTGATGATGCGCTGGGCCAGGCCCTCGACGATCGCGGTCTTGCCCACGCCGGGCTCGCCGATCAGCACCGGATTGTTCTTGGTGCGCCGCTGCAGCACCTGGATGGTGCGGCGGATTTCCTCGTCGCGGCCGATCACCGGATCGAGTTTGCCCTTCTCGGCGCGCTCGGTGAGGTCGATGCAGTATTTCTCCAGCGCCTGGCGCTGCTCTTCGGCGTTCTCGCTGCGCACGTTCTCGCCGCCACGCAGCTTGTCGATGGCCGCTTCGAGGTTGGCCTTGCTGGCACCGGCCGTCTTCAGCGCCACGCCGAGCTCGCCCTTGTCGTCCAGCGCGGCCAGCACGAACAGTTCGCTGGCGATGTATTGATCGCCGCGCTGCTGGGCCAGCTTTTCGGTGAGATTGAGCAACCGGGTCAGGTCATTGCCGACGTTGATATTGCCTTCCTGCCCACTGACCTTCGGCAAGCGCTCGAGGATCGCATTCAGGCGCTGCTGCAGTGCCGGCACGTTGACCTGCGCCTGGGTCAGCAACGGTGCGGTGGAACCGCCCTGCTGGGCCAGCAACGCTGCCATCAGGTGCGCCGGTTCGAGCATGTTGTTGTCACGACCGATTGCCAACGATTGCGCATCGGCCAGTGCCTGCTGGAACCGCGAGGTGAGTTTGTCCATGCGCATGAGCTTGTGTCCCCGCTGATCGTCTGACGGCAACCCGCCACTGCGCAAAAGATGCGGACTGCGATCCTTTATTCAAGCACCGCGCCGCCCCAGCAGGCATCTTTCACATTTGCTTTGACAGGGCCGGGCCGATGCCCAGCGCCCACGCCAGACCGAAAGCTCCGTTGCCGGCCGCGCCATTGCCCAGTGCAGGCGCGTGCTGGGCGTTGCTGCTTGATATCGACGGTACCTTGCTGGATTTCAGCGACGATCCCACGTTGGTCGCCACCACGCCGGAGCTGATCGGCCTGCTGCACGGCCTGCACGCCGCACTGGATGGTGCGCTGGCACTGGTCAGTGGCCGGGCGCTGGACGACATCGACCGGATCGTCGGACACCGGCGCTGGGCGGCAGCAGGCCTGCACGGCATGGAACTGCGGCGCTCGCGGTTTCGGGCGTCGCTCGCTGCAGCTGGCTCGCTGCAGATGGTCAGGAACGCGGCTCGCTCAGCCAGACCAGGCTGGCGAAACGGCCGCTGCGGGCGCCGTCGCGGCGATACGAATAGAAACGCGGGTCGGCACGGGTGTCGAACCCGCCGCCGTGAATGCGATCCAGCCCCGCCAGTCTCAGCCGCTGCCGTGCCAGGCCGGCCAGATCGCACCGCCAGTGCCCGGGCCGGGTCGCCTCGAAACAGGTCGCTGCGCCACGCATCGGCTCGACGAAGGCGGCGCGCACCTCCTCACCCACCTCGTAAGAGTCCGCGCCGATGCAGGGCCCGAGCCAGGCCAACAGCCGGCTTGGCGGTGTCTCCAATTGGGTCAGGGTGGCCTCCAGCACGCCGGTAGCCAATCCGCGCCAGCCGGCGTGGGCGGCGCCGATTTCGCTGCCATCATCGGCGCAGAACAATACCGGCAGGCAATCGGCGGTGAGGATCGCCAGCACCGTGCCCGGGATATGCGAGATCGCCGCATCCGCCTGCGGCTCGTCCGCGGCGGCGAGCGGACCCAGCTGGGCCACGTTCGTCCCATGCACCTGACGCAGCCAGCGCGGCGGTGAAGGCAGACCAAGCGCCTGCTGCAACGCGCTTCGATTGGCCGACACGGCGTCGCTGCCGTCGCCGCTGTGCAAGCCCAGGTTGAAGCGCTCGAATGGCGGCGACGAGATGCCAGGACCGAGTCGGGTGGTGATGGCGGCATGCACCTGCGGCGCGGCCGGCCAGTCGGGGAAAATCCAGCTGTCGGTCATGGGTGGGGATTCGCGATTCGGGATACGGGAGAGCCGGACGATGACACTGGGGACCCACCGCCAGGCGGCCCGACCGTATCAGTAATTGTCGGCGCCGTGTTCGACCAGATCTGCGCGCAGCGCCTCGATCAGCGCCAGTTGGTCGGCGGGGCGCTCGGCACTGAATGCCATCGCCTCGCCGGTGGCGGGGTGGATGAACGACAGGCTTTCGGCGTGCAGCGCCTGGCGCCGGAAGCCGCGCAGCGCGGCGACAAGTTCGTCAGTGGCGCGCCTGGGTAGTTTCAAGCCGCCGCCGTACAGCGGATCACCGACCAGCGGGTGGCCGATATGGGTCAAGTGCACGCGAATCTGGTGGGTGCGGCCGGTTTCCAGTTGGCATTGCAACAGGCTGTGGGCGCGGAAGCGTTCGCGCAAGCGGTAGTGCGTGACCGCGCGCTTGCCGTCTTCCTCGTCGCGCACCGCCTGGCGCAGGCGGTCGCCCATGCTGCGGCCCACCGGCTCGTCCACGGTGCCGCCGGCGACCATGGTACCCAGCACCACCGCCTCGTACAGGCGTTCCACCTCGTGCCGCGACAACAGGTCGACCAGTGCGGTGTAGGTGGGCACGGTCCGCGCCACCACCATCAGCCCCGAGGTGTCCTTGTCCAATCGATGCACGATGCCGGCACGGGGCAGCTCGGCCAGCTTCGCATCGTGGTGCAGCAAGCCATTGAGCAGGGTACCGGCTGGATTGCCCGCACCGGGATGCACCACCAACCCGGCCGGCTTGTTCAGCACCAGCAGGTGCTCGTCTTCATGCACGATGTCCAGCGAGATGGATTCCGGCTGACTGTGCACCTCGGTTTCCAGCTCGACTTCCAGCGCCACCTGCTCACCGCCGCGCAGCAGTTGCCGCGGGGCCACGGCGGCGCCATCCAGGGTCACCGCACCGGCTTTGATCCAGCCGCTGAGGCGCGAACGCGAGTAATCGGGGAACATATCGGCCAAAGCCTGGTCGAAACGCCGTCCTGCTGCGCTCAGCGGAACCTCCGCCTGCTGCCGTATCGTGGTCATGCCGGCCTCCGCGGGCGGAAGTCGGTTTCAGCTATCATGCCGGTTCGTTTCAACATCCGAATTCAATCCTATGCGCCTATCAAGTGGCTCGCCCACACTGTCATTGTTTCCACTGCCGGCCGTCAGGCTGCTCGTGGTTCTCGCGCTGGTCATGGCGGTCAGCGCCTGCTCGATGTTTGGCCACAAGCGCGACAGCATCGACACGATGCCGCTGGAAGCGCTGTACAACAAGGCGCACGCCTCGCTGGTGAGTGGCGACTACGCGGCAGCCAGTCGAGCCTACCAGCGTTTGATCGCACGCTTCCCGTCCGGCGACTACAACGAGCAGGCCCAGCTCGACTTGGCCTATTCGCAGTACAAGGACAACCAGCCGGACGACGCATTGTCCACGATCAACCGCTTCATCAAGACCTATCCGACCAACAAACACGTCGATTATGCCTATTACCTGCGTGGCCTGATCAATTTCGGTCGTACCAGCGGTATCGTCGAGCGCCTCACCAAGAGCTCCGGTGGCCAGTCGCGGCGGGATCAGGGCTACAACCTGCAGTCGTTCGACGACTTCTCGGAGCTGGCGCGCCGTTTCCCCGACAGTGCCTATACCGCGGATGCGCGCCAGCGCATGATCTACCTGCGCAACCTGCTGGCGCAGTACGAGATCAACGTGGCCGAGTTCTATCTGCGCCACAAGGCCTATATCGCCGCCGCGGATCGCTCGCAATACGTGATCGAGCATTACCAGCAGGCACCGCAGGCCGGCGATGCGCTGGCGATTCTCACCCGCAGCTACCTGGCACTGGATCGCAAGGATCTCGCCACCCAGACTCGCAAAGTCCTGGCGCTGAACTACCCGCAGCATCCGTATCTGGACGATCCCAAGTGGCCGCACGCGCCGTCCACGCTACGCAAGTTGATCCCGTTCTCCGGCCATCATTGACTGCGGGGCGCGAAGCGCCTCGCAGCGGGATTTGGGATTGGGGATTTGGGATTCGAAAAAAATGCGGTGCTGCGGGATCCGGCTTTTACGAATCCCGGTTTTCAACAGCCGAATGGCTGGTCATCCCGAATCCCCCAATCCCGGCCGCTCACCGCCACCCTGAAGTTATGGGGTAGCGCCGTTCGCGGCCGAACGCGCGGGTGGTCACGCGCGGACCTGGTGCCGACTGGCGGCGCTTGAACTCGTTCAACAACACCAGTCGAACCACCCGGCGCACCGTGTCGGCACCGAAACCATGCGTCACGATCTCCGCCTGTGATTGTTCACGCTCGATGAAACGCTCGAGAATCCCGTCCAGCTCTTCGTACGGCGGCAATGAATCCTGGTCGGTCTGGTCAGCGCGCAACTCGGCCGACGGGGGCCGCTCGATGACTTCCCAGGGGATGGCGGGACTCGGGACTCGGGACTCGGCAGAGCGAGCCGAGGCAAGCTTCGGCTCTTCGCTTGTTGGCTCTTTGTCCCGGCTTTCCCCGAGTCCCGAGTCCCGATTCCCGAGTCCCGACCACCCATTGCGCCACCGCGCCAACCGGTACACCGCGGTCTTGTAGACATCCTTGAGTGGCGCGTACGCTCCGCACATGTCTCCGTAAAGCGTGCAATAGCCGACCGCCATCTCGCTCTTGTTGCCGGTGGCCAGCAACAGCCGGCCGTGCTTGTTGGACAGCGCCATCAGCATCACGCCACGAGTGCGCGATTGCAGGTTTTCCTCGGTGGTGTCGCTGGCCTTGCCCGCGAAGACCGGCGCCAGCGCTCCGATGAACGAGTCGACGGTCGACTCGATATCGATCACGTGGTATTCGACGCCCAGTTGCTCGGCCTGCACACGGGCGCCGTCAAGCGACAACGGCGAGGTGTAGCGCGTGGGCATCATCACCGCAGTGACGCGCTCGGCACCCAGCGCATCCACCGCCAGCGCCAGGGTCAGCGCCGAATCGATGCCGCCGGACAGACCCAGCAGCACGCCGGGAAAACCATTCTTGTCGATGTAGTCGCGGGTGCCGCGCACCAGCGCCGCGTACAGCGTCGCCTCCAGCGAGTCGTCGGCGACGACCGGCCAGTCTTCCGCCATCCATGTGCGGGCGTCCGGATCGAATTCGGCCCACAACAGCGCATCGACGAAGGCCGGTGCGCGGGCAGCGATCAAGCCGTCGCCGTTCACCAGCAGCGAGCCGCCGTCATAGACCACCTCATCCTGGCCGCCGACCAGGTTGAGGTAGGCAATCGCACAGCCGGTTTCGCGCGCGCGCGCCGTCAGCACGGCTTCGCGTTCGGCTTGCTTGGCTTCGTCCCACGGCGAGGCATTGATCACCAGCAGCAGTTGCGCACCCGCCGCCGCGGCCTGCGCGGCCGGCTCCGGCCGCCACACGTCCTCGCAGATCAGCAGGCCGATCGTCACTCCTCCGACCACGGCGGTAACCGTCGCATGGCCAGGGCGGAAATAGCGTTTGTCGTCGAACACGCCGTAGTTCGGCAGCGCCTGCTTGTGCGCGGTGCATTCCACCCGGCCGTCGCGCAGCAGGCTGGCCGCGTTGTAGACCTCGCCCTCGCTATGCGGATGACCGACCAGCGCGGCAACACCGTGGGTCGCAGCAGCCAGCGCGGCCAGTTCGCTGTCGCAGGCGGCGAGGAAACTCGGCCGCAGCAGCAGGTCCTCCGGTGGGTAGCCGCTCAGGGCCAGCTCCGGGAATACCACCAGCGCGGCACCGCCGGCGCGCGCCTGTGCGATCAGGTCACCGACCCTGGCGGCATTCGCCGCCACCGCGCCGACGGGAAAATCGTGTTGGGCCAATGCCAGACGCAGCTTTGCCATGACGGCATGCATTCCATGGGAGTTATCTGGGCAATGGTAATTCAAGAAGTGGGCGTGTCCCCATCCGCCCTTCGGGCACCTTCCCCCGCAAGCGGAGGAAGGAAGCTCGCGGCTGTTTCCTTCCTCCGTTCACGGGGGAAGGTGCCCGAAGGGCGGATGGGGGCGGCTCTACCCCAACGCCACCAGAATCGCCGCCAACACCGACTCCGTACGCTCAAGCACGTCATGATTCCAGCAGCGCAACACCGTGAATCCGCGCTGCCGGAACCAGTCGTCACGCTGCACATCGGCGGTCGAATCCAGATGCCCGGAGCCGTCGACTTCGACGACCGGGTATTTTTCGAGGCAGGCGAAATCGGCGATGTACGGACCGAGGGGATGCTGTCGGCGGAAGCGACATCCGGCCAGCTGACGTCGGCACAAGCGCGCCCAGAGGTAGCGTTCCGCCACGGTCATCTCGCGGCGGAGCTGGCGCGCAAAACCGGTTTTGGCGTGCTCGCGCATGCTGGTCCTCGTCCGCCTGTATTCGAGAATCAGTCTGGCGAGCGCGACTGGATTCGGGCAGAGGATTCGTCGGCTGAAACTGTAGGTGCGCATCGGACTGTCGTGAAAGCGCCCCCATCCGCCCTGTCGGGCACCTTCCCCCGCAAGCGGAGGAAGGAAGTTGGCTGTTTCGATGGCTCGAT
>Ga0208357_1000428_pt1 | contig 34243 bp, 33 predicted proteins | sample NGESurdeep092012_6_FD_184487 | JGI IMG/M metagenome (GOLD analysis project Ga0208357, IMG submission 184487) | Arctic peat soil microbial communities from Barrow, Alaska - NGEE Surface sample F52-2 deep-092012 (SPAdes) | ecosystem: Environmental > Terrestrial > Soil > Wetlands > Peat ...
GGCAAGCCGGCGTAGAAATCGGCGGGCCAGGAATTGGCGTCATGCGTCGCCGAGAGGCTGGCGGCGGCGCCATCGCCCCTTATGTCGAGCGCGTATTTCACCACATCGTGGCCGGCGATGCCGATGGCATGCAGGAACAATTGGCCGGTGAAGGGCGGCAGATCGAACCGCGCGCGAATCGTCGCGCTATCCAGCAGAATGGCGCCGTCGGGCGGTACCGCCTCGCGCCACTGGGCCAGTTCGCGGCCCTCGCGATCGAACAGCGCCAGATGCAAGGTCACCGCGCGCGCGCCATAGCCGGTCCAGTAATTGCCGGTCGACAGGCGCGTGTGAAATCCATCCTCGTCGCGGAAGAAGACGAAATTGGTGGCGAAATTGATGCCGTCGAGATAGCGGGCGGGGTTCGACAGCAATTCATCGGGCAGGCGGATGGCATCGAGGCTCCAAATTTCCGCGCCCGGTGGCAACAGCGAGGTGAACTTGTCGGTGATCCGCGCCGCGTCGAAGGCGGCGACAAAGACGATGTCCGCGCGACTCTCCCGCAGCTCGGTGATCGGGCGCGCCGGCTGGCCGAGGATGGTTCGGCCGATCGCGGTCACGTCCTGGACATAGGTGCCGGCGAGATCGAGGCATCGCAAATCGTGAATTTCGCCCAGCGCGTTGGCCACGCCGTCGGGATCGAACAGCGCGACCCGCCGGCCGCGCAGCCGCGCCACCAGCGCCGCCATCGCCTTGGCCGCGACGGGATGCGTGATCGCCTTGAAAAAGGCGTTGCCGCCGCGCGCGTTGCTGAATGTCTCGATGCTGAGCGCCATGAAACCGGCCGGAAGGTGATACCCCTATGACTTAGCAATCACCCCCGATCATTGCTAGGCCGGCCGCGATTCTCGCCTGCCATTTCGCGCGACTTGCGTTAGGGTCCGCCTTCATGCCGCCGCGCCCCATTCGCCCGATCACGCCCGAAACCGAGGAACAGCGGATGATGCGCTGGACCCTATGGGCGGTTTTCACCATCACGGTGGCGCGGCTGGCCTGGGTCGCGCTCGACCGGACCGACCTCTATCCCGACGAGGCGCAATATTGGGTTTGGGCACAGACGCCGGATTGGGGCTATTTCTCCAAGCCGCCGATGGTGGCGTGGCTGATCGCACTGAGCACGCGCCTCTTCGGCGATAGCGGGCCGGCGGTGCGGCTGGTGGCGCCGCTGCTGCACTTTGCCACGGCAATGACGATTTATGGCTGCGCGCGCCGGCTCTACGGTGCCCGAACCGGGTTCTGGTCGGCGGTGACCTATGCGACGCTGCCCGGCGTCACCGTATCATCGATGATCATGTCGACCGATGCCCCGATGATGCTGTGCTGGGCGGTGGCCCTGCTCGCCTTCATCGAGGCGCGCGCCAGCGGCGATCGACGCTGGTGGCTGGTGGTCGGCCTCGCCATCGGGCTCGGCCTCCTCTCCAAATATGCGATGGGCTATTGGCTGCTGTGCGCGTTCCTGTTTCTCGCGCTTTATCGCGGCGAGCGGAGGCACCTGCCGATGTTGCTCGGCGCGACCGCGCTGGGCCTCATCATCTACGCGCCCAATTTCCTGTGGAATTACGGCAACGGCTTCGTCTCCTATCACCACACCGAGGCCAATGCCGCGCTCGGCGGAACGCTGTTTCACCCGGAACATCTCCTCGCCTTCTTCGGCGCGCAATTCGGGGTGTTCGGGCCGCTGCTGTTCGCCGCGCTGATCGTGATGATCGCTCTGGCCGGCCGCACGGTGAGGGACATGCGCGCGGCGCTGCTGATCTGCTTCACCCTGCCGCCGCTGGCGCTGATGCTCGGATTGAGCCTGCTGTCGCGGGCGCAGGCCAACTGGGCGGCGCCCGCCTATATCGCGGCGACCATCCTGGTGGTGGCGTGGCTGCTGGCCGAAGGGCGCCGTGTCATCATCATCGCGTCGATCGCGCTGCATCTGGCGGCGGCCTTGCTGGTCGCGGTGGGCTTGCGCAATGTCGCCGCGGTGGCGGGGGTGACGCTGCCGGTCAAATACGATCCGCTGCATCGCTTGCAGGGGTGGCGCAGCCTCGGCCGCGCCATCACCGCCCAGCTATCGCAGCATCCCGGCGCGCTGCTGATGGCGGACGACCGCGAGTTGCTGGCGGCGCTGATGTTTTATGTCAAGCCGCATCCGCTCAATGCCTTGGAGTGGAACCCGAGCGGCGAGGTTCACGACCAGTTCGAGCTGGCCCAGCGGCCGGCGCTGGATCTCGGCGCGAATTTCGTGCTGGTCAGTCAAAATCCGGGCGGCGTCGCGCCGATCCTGGCGCGCTTCGCCGCCGCGTCGCCGCCCCAGACCATCACCATCTTCATCGGCCGCACCGGCGCGGTCGCCTCGCCGGCGGAGCAGCGCCACTACACGGTCTATTTTTTGAAGGGCTTTAAGGGCTTCAACTAGGTATCAAGCGATATCGATCGAATATCGTTTTGACCCCCCAGAAGGTCATGAAGGCGACATAGAACCCGCCCAGCAGATCGCTGGGGTAATGCGCGCCGAGAAACAGCCGGCTGGCGAAAATCAGCAGCGCGCATAGCCACCAGAGCGGCCACCAGCGGGGCCACAGCGCGGTGAGGGACAGCGCCAGCGCCGTCGCGGTCGCGGCATGGCCCGAGGGAAACGACCAATGGTCGGAGCCGCCGCCGAACCAGGTGAAGCCATAGAGCTGCTCGCTGAACCATAATTTCGGCCGCGCCCGCCCGACCACCACCTTCACCAGATCGACCGCGATGCCCGACGCCGCGACATTGGTGAAAATGAATGCCGCGCGCCACGCATCGGCTCGCCGCCGGGGCACGATAAAATAGCAGACGACGAACGCGATCGCGCACAGGATCAGATAGCCATAGGACTGGCCGAATTGGGTGATGATGGCGAAAATGCCATGGCCGGCCGGGCCGAGACCGTGCGCCCAGATCGCGATCGGCCGATCGTAGAACGCGAACGAGGCGGCACCGATGGCGAGGCAGAGCAGCCCGACCGCCACCACCCGCCGCCAGCCCGACACGGCGCCGAGGCCGCCGCGCCGTACCACCACATCATGCGCCATCCAACTTACCCCCATCACGATCAGGCCGGAGAATACGACATCCGAGAGGAAATGCCCGCCCTGTGCCATGCGCATCACGCCGAGCAAACCGCCCGCGAGGATCGCGCCGGCGAACACGAGCCGCCGCGGCCTGACCGCCGGGATCAGCAGGGCGAACGACAGGAAATAGAATCCGATCGCGGGATGGCCGGCCGGGAAGGAGCAATTGCGCGCGCATTGGTCGCTCGGCAGCAGCGCCGGGGTGAAGTGTTTGGTGCCGCCGAATTCCACGATCTGGCTGGGCCGCGCGCGTCCCCAATGGTCCTTCAGCGCGGTGTTGACGACGAGGCCCGGCCCCAGCACCAGCGCCACGATGAGGAACAGCGCCGCGCGCCGGTCGAGGCCAACGAGCTTCCTGCGCCGGACCAGAATCACGATCAGCGCCAGCGGCAGCAAGATCGCCAACGCGTCGGTGACGACGAAGACCAGGCGGTAGAGCACGCGCAGGATTGGGTCGCCCGCCAGGTAAAACCCGCCGCGATAGAAGAGGGCCGCCGCCCACAGATCGATGCCCGGTGCGACCGTGAAGACCGCCGCCGCCAGCACCGCCAGCCCGGCATAGATCGCAATGCCGGGGCGAATCGTCATATCAAGCGGCGGCGGCGGCGCGCAAGGCGAGCCGGCGCTTGATCTCGGCGGCGGCGCGCACGGTGTCGTCGGGCGGATCGTAGGTCCATTCCTCGATCGCGCCGGTGAAGGGCCGCGTGATGCCCGCCTCGCGCATGCCGGCGTGGAAGCGATCGAACTTGGCGGAGCCGCCCGCCAGGTCGGCGATATGCACCGGCTTTCCGGTCGCCGCGGCTTCGCTGATCATCGACACGGAATCGGCGGTGACGATGATCGCATCGGCCGAACCCAGCAGCCCGAAATAGGGATTGTCGCCGGTGCCGTCCCAGAGAAAATAAGCGCGGCCCGCCAGCGTCGCGCGTAAGACCGCGATCGTCTCGGGCGCGGTGCGGCGTGACGGGGTGATCGCCAGCCCATAATGCCGGTCGGCGAGGGCGGCGAGTTGTGCCGCGAAGGCATCGATGCGCTCGGCGGTGACGCGATAGGCGCGATTGCCGCCGCCCAGCAGCACCGCGATCAGTGGCCGCGGCAAATCGGCGAGCGCCACCGCCAGCCGCACGCTGTCGAGCGCCAGCTTCGCCGGCGTTACGCGATGCACCGCGCCGAGGGTGTGAAACACATTGGGTCCGCTGGCGGGATCGTGGCTCGGCACCACCATCAGATCGATCTCGGCGCGCGCGACATGCGGGTCCTGAACCTGGACCCAGAAGGCCGCGCCGCCGCTGGCGCGCTTGACGGCGCGCGCGGGCGCCGCGGAATTCCGCCCGCACCCGATGACGATATCCGGCCAGGGCGGGGCCAGCCGATCACCCGCGCCGCTCAGCGCGTTGAGCGGCATCAGCCACAATTGCGGCGGCAGATGGCGCCACGGCGCGCGCACGGCAAGGCGCTTCTCGACGATCGGGTACTGCAACGCCTCGGCCAGGCCCATTGCTTGGCTGGCCATGCCGGGTTTGCCGTCGTGAAGCGCCCAAACAATTGGCGGATTTGGCATTTCCTGTCGTTCTTTGCCGCGCGGCGGGCGCCGAGCAAGATGTGTCGCGTGGCCCCCGATTTGCAATATAATTACGCGTGGGGAAGCCAAACATCGGGGCCAGGCGTGCGGCCGGTTCCATCGCCGCGCCGGGTTTTGGATTTAGAAGGAAGCATCATGCGCCGCGTTAAGCTCGATCGCATCGACCGTCAGATTCTGCGCGACCTGCAGGAAAGCGGGCGCATGACCAATGTCGAACTGGCGAGGCGCGCCGGCATTTCGGCGCCGCCCTGTTTGCGCCGGGTGCGGGCGCTGGAAGAGGCCGGGGTCATTCGCGGCTATCACGCCAACGTCAATGCCGAGGAGGTGGGCTTTGGCGTCACCGTCTTCGCCCAGGTCGGGTTGCAGAGCCAAGCCGAGCCGGATTTGCGCGCGTTCGAGCAACTGACGCTAGGCTGGGACGAGGTGCGCGAAACCCAGATGCTGGCGGGCGAAACGGATTTCCTGTTGAAGATCGTCGCCACAGATTGGGATACCTATCAGCGTTTCCTGACGACGCAACTGACGGCGGCGCCGAACGTCGCGCATGTGCGCTCGATGCTGGCGATTCGCGCGGCGAAACAGCTCCCAGGCGTCCCGATTGGGGTAGAACCGGCGGCGACCGAAACCACGGTATGATTGCGGGGATTTTGTGTTCCTGATCTGCCCGTTCATGCCTCGGCGACAATTCCTGCCGCTTCGGCCGGGCTTGGCCCGGCCGCCCACGAATTTTCGTCTTATGACGGCACCGGCCGCGAGTGCTTGATCCAAAACGCATTCGTGGATGCGCGGGCCAAGCCCGCGCAAGGCGATTGGCGTTGAGCCGAGCACCTACTGCAAAAAAAGGGCGCCCGAAGGCGCCCCCCAAGTTGCGGCTTTCTTATGCGCCGCTGAATCTCATGTTGCGAGGTTAGGCGTCTTTCGCCACCGCCAGCACTTCCAACTGCAACAATACCCCGCCGCGCAGTGATTGCACCAGCGAATGCCGCGCCGGGCGATGATGTTCGTCGGGATAAATTTCGAGCCAGTGCTTATTGATGGCGCCGCGATGCGCATCATCGACCAGGAACACGGTCAGCTTGACCACGTCGCCCCAATCCATGCCGCCTTCCTTCAGGATATTGCCCATATTCTGAAAGGCGTGCTTCGCCTGGTTCTCGGCGCCGTCGGCGATTTTGCCGGTCGCGGGATCGATGCCGCTGACGCCGCCGGTCGCGAGGATCGGGCCGACCCGCGCACCCAGCGGGATCGGCGCGTTGTGACCAACGCCGGGCAGATGAATGCTTTGTTGCCGCATGATCCTCGCTCCTTCAGCTCCAGCGCACGAAGCCTAGGCCGGTGCCGGTCAGGGCCGGCGTGCGATAGCCGGGAATGTAATCGGACCAGGTGATTTTCATGCCGGTCTCGGCGACCGCGCCGGCAACCACCAGCCAGTTGCGAATCTCCGAGGTGCCGGCCTGGAGCCGCTTGGGCGTCAGCGCCGCCAGCCAGTCGAGATCGTTGCGCTTCAGCGCCTCGATCACGTCATGATCCAGTTTCTCGTCGACGACGAAATGGGAGAGGCCGCCCGAGCCGAGGAAGCCGACGCGGATATTTTCGGGGAAGCTGGCGATCAGCTTGCCGATTTCCTTACCGAGCTCGATGCAGCGCCGCGGCGTCACCGGGTTCGGCTCGTAATAGGTGTTGACGAAGATCGGCACGATTGGCAGCCGATAGCCCTTGAGATAGCGCCGGTGGATGAAGGAATAGGCGTGCCCCTCGGCCTGGCCAGGGGTCAGCGCGCTGATCGCGGTGATGTCGAATTCGCGCTGGGTCAGCCCCTCGATCAGATGCTTGGCGAGGCCGGCATGCACCGGATAATCGACATCCTGGCCGTCCTCGCGCCGGCGCTGTTGCGCGCGGTGATACCAATCATCCGCCGGCAGATCGGTGCGCGCCGCGATGTTGCGGATGGTCTCGCCGTAATAGATGGCGATGGCCGGATTGTGCTGTGGCGGAAACAATTCATGTTGGTCGTCGCCGACGATAATCAGCGCGTCGAGCTGGGCGCCTTGAATTTCGTCGCGCTGGCGGTCCATCGCCGCCTGCGTCTTGTGCCAGCGTTTGGAGATGGCGTCGGGCGTGATCAGCGGCGCCGCATGGTCGGCGAATTTCGTGACCAGATCATCGTATGAAATCAGCTCGCCGTTGAAATCGTGATGCGTCATGCGCTTGTCGGAGGGCGGGAATTTCCCGATCCAATCCTCCTCCTGGCACACCAGCATCACGCTGTGCGAGGAGCCGAACGCCGCCGCCAATTTTGCCATGCCCGTATCCTCCAATTATGCCGCCGCGTCAGTCGCCCCAAACCTCGCGCGCGGTCTCCACCACCAGTTTCAACTTCGCGATCTCTTCCTCGACCGTGATCTTGTTGCCTTCGAGCGTCGAGGAAAATCCACATCGCGAGCTGAGCGCCAATTGCTCCAGCGGCAGCACGATCTTGACGTTGGCGAAGCTGGTGAGGATTTGCGGGCGAGCGAACCGGATGCCATCGAGCTTCCTCTATTCTTGGTGACGCGAAATGTCATATGTTTTGACGGCATGACGCAACAGGAAAAACAACAGGGGAGAAATGCCGTGCTGGGTGCCACCATGCGCGATGCCGTTGCCCGCCTGATGAAGCCGCGTTCGGTCGGCATCGTCGGCGTGTCGCCCGAGCCGGGCCAGCCCGGGGGCAACATCATCCGCAACCTGGAGAATGTCGGGTTCACCGGTTCGCTGCATCTCGTCAGCCGCAACCGGACCGAGGTGTTCGGCCATCCCTGCGTGCGCACCATCGACGAGCTGCCCGACGGCATCGATGTCGTGGTGCTGTGCATCCCGGAGCGCGCGGTGGTCGAGGCGGTTGAAGCGTGCGCGCGCAAGCGCATGGGCAATGTCATGATCTTCGCCGCCGGCTTCGCCGAGGTGGGCGGCGCCGGCATCGTGGCGCAACAGCGCATTCACGAGGTCGCGCGCGCCGCCGCGATGGGCATTGTCGGGCCGAACTGTCTCGGCGTCACCAATTCACTGCCGGGCGGCGTGCCGCTGACCTTCGGCACCGCCGATGTGAAGAAAATAACCGGCGCGCGGCCGACGCTGGGCATCATCGCGCAGAGCGGCGCGCTGGCCGGCATCTTCCGCGTCTCGATCCAGAATCGCGGCTTGCCGGTGTCCTACAGTATCTCGTCGGGCAACGAGGCCGGCCTCACCTGCGAGGATTATCTCGACTATATGCTCGACGATCCGGCGGTCGGCACCGTCGCGATGTATATCGAGCAACTGCGCGATCCGCCGAGGTTTCTCGCGCTCGCGGCGCGGGCGCGGGCGCTGGGCAAGCCGCTGGTGATGCTGCATGCCGGCTCGACCGCGATCGCGCGCGAATCCTCGATCACCCATACCTACTCGATCACCCGGAATTATCGCGCGATGCGGGCGCTGACCGCGCGCGCGGGCGTGGTGGTGGTGGACAAGATCGAGGAATTGCTCGATGTCGCCGAGCTGTTCCTCTATTTCCCGTCGCCGCCGACCATGGGGCCGGCGATCATGGCGGATTCCGGCGCCTTCAAGGGCCATGCGCTGGACTATGCCGAGAAGATCGGCATCGATATCCCGAGATTATCGCCGCATATCCATCAGGCCCTCGAGCCGGTGATGCCGGTCTATGCGCCGCCCTCGAACCCGCTCGACATGACCGCGCAGGCGATCAAAGAGCCGGAAATGTACGACAAGTCACTGCCGCTGCTGTTGGCGGACCCGGCCATCGGCAGCCTGATCCTGGCGCCGATCATGGGCACGACCGGCTTCGCCTTGGTCAAGGGCCAGCGCATTCTGGATGCCGTCAAAGGCGCCACCAAGCCCATCATCATGACTAATCTTGCCTTCGATGGCGGCGTCGCGCCGGAACTGGTCGAGGAATGCCGTAAGCGCGGCTATCCCTATTTTCCCTCCCCCGAGCGCGCGCTGCGCGCCATCGCCTATATCACCCAATTCGCGCGCGCCTTGGCGCGGCCGCCGGCACCGCCGATCGAATGGGACGATCCGCCTGCGATGCGAACGCCCTCACCCGAAAGTCTCCAACTTTGGGTCAAGGCAAGCAGCGATCCGGAATGGGGGCCAATTTTGGAAATCGGCTTCGGTGGAAAATGGCGTGAGGCGCTGCCTGAGACGATCATTTTGCCACCTGATCTCGCTCCTGGCGATATCGTTGAAGAATTGCGCAAGATGCCCGGCAGTGCCCTATTTGTCGGGCGCGATCTACGCGCGGCTGCCAATGAGATTACCCGTCTCGGAGCTGCGATCCGCGCCGACACGCCTCTTGGTCAGGTCGAATCGTCCGTCGCAATTTAACTCAGCGCATCCAGCGTCCGCGCCAGCAGGTCGAGATCGCGCGGGCGCGACAGGCGGTGGTCGCCGTCCTTCACCAGCGTCACCGCGACATCGGTGCCGGCCAGTCGGTCGGCCAGGTCGAGCGCGGTCCGCCACGGCACGTCAGGGTCCTGCATGCCCTGCAAAAGGCGCACCGGGCAGGCGATCGGCACGGGCGCGTTCATCACCAGGTGATGGCGGCCCTCCTCGATCAGCGTGCGGGTGAAGCGATAGGGAAGCTCGCCATATTGGGAGGGCAGATCGACATGGCCGTCGCGCATCAGGCGCGTCTGCGTCTCGGGCGGAAATTGCCGCCACATCAGCGCCTCGGTCGCGTCGGGCGCGGCGGCGATGCCAACCAGCGCCGTGATGCGCGCCGGTCGGTCGAGCGCCGCCAGCAGCATGATCCAGCCACCGAGGCTCGATCCGACCAGGATTTGCGGGCCCTCAGTAAGCTGGTCGAGGATGGCGGCGGCATCGCCGCGCCAGCGCCCCACGGTCGCGATATTGAAATCGCCCGACGAGGCGCCGTGCGCGTAGGCGTCGAAGCGCAGGAAGGCGCGGCCGCGCGCCGCCGCATAGGCATCGAGAAAGTTGGCCTTGGTGCCGTTCATGTCCGACATGAACCCGCCCAGGAAGACGATGCCCGGCCCGGTGCCGGCGCGGGCCCGGTAGGCGATTGTCGCGCCGTCCGCGCGTGTTAAAATCGCGGCTGGTCCCGGCTCATCGGGCATAGGTGACATCCCATCGTGGCGGTCTCGTTTCGATCATCTGGCGACCCTCCGTTCCGGAACGGCGCCGAGCCTAGCATCGCGCGGCCGGACGCGGAAACGCGGCGTCACGGTCCCGCCGTGCTGCAGATTCTGCCGCGCCTCGATCAGGGCGGCGTCGAGCGCGGCACGGTCGAGGTCGCGGCGGCGCTGACCGAGGCGGGCTGGCGCGCGGTGGTGGCGTCGGCGGGCGGGCGGCTGGTCCACGAGATCGAGCGCGTGGGCGGCCGCCATGTCACCTTGCCGCTGGCGTCGAAGAACCCCGCGATCATCATGGCCAATGTCCAGCGGCTGGTGTCGGTCATCGTGCGCGAGGATATCGACATCGTGCATGCGCGTAGCCGCGCCCCGGCCTGGAGCGCGATGCTGGCGGCGCGCCGCACCAGCCGGCACTTCGTCACCACCTTCCACGGCGCCTACAGCGCGCGCTCGGCGCTGAAGCGGCGCTATAATTCGGTGATGGCGCGCGGCGAGCGGGTAATCGCGATCTCGCGCTTCATCGCCGTGCACGCGGCCGAGCGCTATGCGATCGCGCCCGACCGCATTCGCGTGATCGAGCGCGGCGTCGATCTCGACCTGTTCAATCCCGATCGCGTCGCGGCGCCGCGCATCATCCAGCTGGCGAAGGCGTGGCGGCTCGATGACGGCAAGCCGGTGGTGATGATGCCGGCGCGCGTCACTGAGTTAAAGGGCCACCTCGTGCTGGTCGATGCGCTGGCCCGGCTCGGCCGGCAGGATCTGCATTGCCTGTTCATCGGCGCGGGCCGCGGCGGCTATCGCAAGGTGGTTGAGCGGCGCATCGCGGAGCGCGGTCTGACCGGCGTGTGCCGCTTCATCGATCATTGCGCCGACATGCCGGCCGCCTACATGCTGGCGGATGTCGTGGTCTCCGCCTCGATCCGCCCCGAGGGGTTCGGCCGCGTCATCGCCGAGGGGCTGGCGATGGGCCGCCCGGTGATCGCCACCGACCATGGCGGCGCCGGCGAGGTCGTCGAGCATTGCGTCACCGGCTGGCTGGTGCCGCCGGGCGACGCCCAGGCGCTGGCGCTGACCTTGCGCGAGGCGCTGGCGCTCGATCCGGGTCAGCGCCATGCGCTGGCCGACCGCGCCATCGCCGCGATCGGCGGCCGCTTCAGCCGGGCGTTGATGACGCGCCGCACCATCGCCGTCTATGAGGAAGTGCTGGGACATGGCCCATGACCGAGGGTAGCCGCCATATCCTGGTGCGCGATCTGATCGTGCCATGCGAGATCGGGGTCTTTCCCGACGAACATGGCAAGAAACAGCGGGTTCGCATCAACCTGACCCTCGATATCGCCGAGGGCGGGCAGGCGATCGAGGACAGACTGGCCGCCACCGTCTCCTATGGCGACATCATCGACGGCATCCGGCGACTGATCGAGCGGGGGCGGATCAACCTGGTCGAGACGCTGGCCGAGGGGGTCGCCGCCCTCTGCCTCGCCGACCGCCGGGTGCGGTCGGTGCGGGCGCGGGTCGAGAAGCTCGATATCTATCCCGACGGCACTATCGTCGGCGTTGAAATCGAGCGGTTCAATCACCATGGCTAAATTATGGATATTATGGGCGTTTTCATGATGTTCCAGGCCGCGCGAGGCGCTGAAGCGCCGACTTGTTCACACCGCCGGACCGGCGTGTGAACCAAGCAACACTCTGAAATAAACCGACATAATCTTGACACTATCCGGCTTGACAAAATTAAAACCAAAGCATTTCAAAGTGTTAGCTATATGCCTAAATATTGTGCAAGTCTCGGAAACCCGAGGCTTTGCTGCCTGCGGCAGTCCGACGCGGCTGGTTGCCAACAGGTTTATCCACAGATTTGGTGGATATCTGCGAGGGCGATGACGTGATCGACAATGTATTACCGGAAGATGAGCGCGTCGCCGACGATGCCGGGCCGGGCGCTCAAGGCGTGGGTGTGATCAAGGCGGTTCTGGCGACCCTGCCGCCGTCGCCGGGCGTTTATCGGATGCTGAGCGCCAAGGGCGACGCGCTCTATGTCGGCAAGGCGCGCAATCTGAAGGCGCGGGTCGCGAACTACACCCATTTCGCCGCGCTGTCGCATCGGCTGAAGCGCATGGTGTCTGAGACCCGGCGCCTCGAGATCATCCTGACCCACACCGAGGTCGAGGCGCTGCTGCTTGAAAGCAACCTGATCAAGCATCTGGAGCCGCGCTATAACATCGTCCTGCGGGACGACAAATCGTTCCCCTATATTCATCTGACCGGCGGCACCGACTTTCCGCTGCTAACCAAGCATCGCGGCGCCCATGACCGGGAGGGCGATTTCTTCGGCCCCTTCGCCTCGGCGGGATCGGTCAACGGCACCCTGATCGCCTTGCAGCGCGCGTTCCTCTTACGCTCGTGCAGCGACAATATCTTCGCCAGCCGCACCCGGCCGTGCCTGCTCTATCAGATCAAGCGGTGCAGCGGCCCCTGCGTCGGGCGCATCGACAAGCCCGGCTATGACCGGCTGGTCGCCGAGGCCAAGAATTTCCTCTCCGGGCGCAGCCAGGATGTGCAGCAGCGGCTGGCGACCGAGATGCAGGCGCTGTCCGACGGCCAGCAATACGAGGCGGCGGCCATGGTGCGCGACCGGATTCGCGCGCTGACCCAGATCCAGGGGCACCAGGACGTCAACATCCGCGATCTCGGCGATGCCGATGTCATCGCGGCGCATCAGGCCGGCGGGCAGACCTGCATTCAGGTGTTCTTTTTCCGCGGCGGGCAGAATTGGGGAAACCGGCCCTATTATCCCGCGCATGCGCGGGATCTGGAGCTGGCGGAGATCGTCGCGGCGTTCCTCGGCCAATTCTATGAGGACAAGGTGCCGCCGCGCCTGATCCTGCTGAGCCACGCGCCGGGGGAGGAGGCGAGCCTCTTGGCGGAGGCGCTGTCGTCGCGCGCCGGCGCCCGGGTGGAGTTGCAGGTGCCCCAGCGCGGCGACAAGCTGCAACTGGTCAATCAGGCGCTGGTGAATGCGCGGGAGGCGCTGGGCCGGCGGCTGGCGGAAAGCTCGGCCCAGCAAAAGCTGCTGGCGGGCGTCGCCGAGACCTTCGGGCTCGAGGCGCCGCCCAAGCGGATCGAGGTCTATGACAATTCCCACATCCAAGGGAGCTATGCCGTGGGTGGCATGATCGTGGCCGGCCCTGAAGGCTTCATGAAGAACGCCTACCGCAAATTCAACATCCGCGAGGCGCTGACCCCCGGCGACGACTACGCCATGATGCGCGAGGTGCTGACCCGGCGCTTCGCCCGGGCGCTGAAGGAGGATCCCGGCCGCGATAACGGCACCTGGCCCGATCTGGTGCTGATCGATGGCGGCGCCGGTCAGCTCACCGCCGCCAGCGCGGTGTTGGCCGACCTCGGCATCGGCGATCTGGCCCTCATCGGCATCGCCAAGGGGCCCGACCGCGATGCCGGGCGCGAGCGTTTCTTTCGCCCCGGTCACGCGCCAATGAGCCTCGAGCCGCGCGATCCGGTTTTGTATTTCCTCCAGCGCCTGCGCGACGAGGCGCATCGCTTCGCCATCGGGACCCATCGGGCGCGGCGGACCAAGGCGATCGGCATCTCGACCCTCGACGAAATCGTCGGCATCGGCGCGCGGCGCAAAAAGGCGCTGCTGCATCATTTCGGCTCGGCGCGCAGCGTCGCGCGTGCCGGGCTAGTCGATTTGGAACGGGTCGCCGGCATCAGCAAAAATGTCGCCAAAAAAATCTATGATCATTTTCATTCCGGCGGTTAGAGTGCGATCCGCCCAGAAGGACGCACCCCGTGCGCCCTTTCAGCCGGAGAAATCGCCCTCTACGCATTGAATAGAGGCGGGTTCACGCGGCGGAAATCGCGAATGCGATTTCGCCGAAAGCGATCCGGCTCGAGGATCGCGCCGAAGGAATTGTGCCGATGCCGATGAATTTGCCCAATCTGTTGACGCTGTCCCGGATCGTGGCGATTCCCCTCGTCATTTTCACGTTCTACCTGCCGCCGCCGGTCGGCCCGTGGTCGGGGGTCGTGCTGTTCGCGCTGGCCGGGGTGACCGATTGGCTCGACGGTCAATTGGCGCGCCGCTGGAACCAGCAATCGTCCTGGGGCCGCGTGCTCGATCCGATCGCGGACAAGCTGCTGGTCGCGACCATCCTCTTCATGCTGGCGGCGCTGCAGCGCATCACCCCGGTCACGGTGTTTCCGGCGCTGGTGATCCTGGCGCGCGAGATCCTGGTGTCGGGCCTGCGCGAGCATCTGGCCATGCTCCACGTCCCGCTGCCGGTGTCGCGGCTGGCGAAGTGGAAGACCGGGATTCAGATGATCGCGATCGGCGTGCTGATGGTCGGCGATTCCGGTCCCGTGACCATTCCGGTGCGGACCTTCGGCGAGGCGCTGTTGTGGATCGCCGCGGTGCTGACTATCGTCACCGGTTATGATTATCTGCGCGCCGGCATGACCCATATCGGCGCCGCCGACGCGCCGAAGGCGGCAAAGCCGGGCACCGCCCCCTGATCATGGCGCATCGGGGGCCGGTCTTCGGGTTTGCCGGCTGGAGCGGCAGCGGCAAGACCACCCTCATCGAGAAATTGCTGCCGGTTTTGATCGGCCGGGGCCTGCGCGTTTCCACCCTGAAGCACGCCCATAAGGATTTCGATGTCGACCGGCCGGGCAAGGATTCCTGGCGCCACCGCCAGGCCGGCGCCGCCGAGGTGATGGTCTCATCGCCCAAGCGCTGGGCGCTGATTCATGAAATGCGCGGCCCGACGGAACTCACCATGGCGGACCTGTTGGCGCGGATGAGCGCGGTCGATCTGGTGATCGTCGAGGGGTTCAAGCGCGATCCCATTCCGAAGATCGAGGTCCACCGCGTCGCGCTGGGCAAGCCGCTGCTGGCGCCGGACGATCCCGATATCGTCGCCATTGCCTCGGATGTGCCGATCGCCGGCTTGGCGGTGCCGCGCTTCGATTGGAACGACATCACCGCGATCGCGGATTTCGTCGAGAAAATTATCGGTCGTCGGTAAGACGCTCGCTCCCTTGCGCGCGCGCCGCGAACCGCCTAGCTCTAGCGCTATGAAACTCCTCTATTTCGCGCATCTTCGCACCAAGATCGGCACCGCCGAGGAAACGCTCGATCCGCCGCCTGGTGTCAGCGACGTGGCGGGGCTGGTCGACTGGCTGACGGGGCGGGGACCGCGGTTCGCCGACGCGCTCGGCAATCGCCAGGCGCTGCGCGTCGCGGTGAACCAGACCTATGTCGGCTGGCAGCATCCGGTCCAGGCCGGCGACGAGGTCGCGCTGTTCCCGCCGGTGACGGGCGGCTGAGCCATGATCCGCGTGCAGGCCGAGGATTTCGACGTCGGCAAGGAGCTGGCGGCGCTGACCCGCGGCAAGACCGGCATTGGCGGCGTCGCCTCGTTCATCGGGCTGATGCGCGATGTCGCCGGCGACAAGACGATCCATGCCATGACGCTGGAACATTATCCCGGCATGACCGAGCGCGAGCTCGCCCGCATCGAGGCCGAGGCGCAACGGCGCTGGCCGCTGATCGCGTCGCTGGTGATCCACCGCCACGGCCGGCTGCTGCCGGGCGACCAGATCGTGCTGGTCGCGACCGCGGCCGCGCATCGCGCCGCGGCCTTCGCGGCGTGCGAGTTTCTGATGGATTACCTCAAGACCAAGGCGCCGTTTTGGAAACACGAAGAAACGCCGGAGGGGTCGCGCTGGGTGGCGGCCGAGGCCAGCGACGATGAGGCCGCCGCGCGCTGGATTGCCGACTCTCGTTAATTCTGTATTACGCTTGATATAATATGGGAACCACAATGATCCCGACCAACCGCGTGACCACGCATCCGGGGGAAATCTTGCGAGAGGAATTCCTGATCCCTCTCGATATAAGCATGAATGCGCTGGCGCGCGCGTTGCGCGTTCCGCCCAATCGCATCAGCGAGATCATAGCCGGGGATCGCTCTGTCTCGGCGGATACCGCCATGCTTCTCGGGCGCTACTTCAATACCTCGGATGAATTCTGGATCAACCTTCAGGCCATGTACGATCTAACCAAAGCCCGATCCGAACATCGCAAAGAAATCGAGCAAGACGTTCAGCCGATGGCGATGCGTGCCTAATGGGCACGTCTCGCGACGGTATCTACAAATAAGCCAAGGCGGGCCTGGAAATGAACTATCAAACCATCACGACGCCGGGCGGCGAGTGCCTCGTCCTGGTGCCCAAAGATGATTTCGACCGCCTCATTGAGGCGCGCGAAACGATCGAAGATGTCGCCGCCTTCGATGCCGTCACGCGGAAGTTGGCCTCGGGCGAGGAAGAATTGCTTCCCGCCGATATGGTGAAGCGCATCGTTGCGGGGGAAAACCCCATCAAGGTCTGGCGGCAATATCGCGGGCTGACCGAAAAGGATATCGCCGACACAAGTAGCGTGGCCCAAGCCTATATCTCACAGATCGAGAACGGCCAAAGGGCCGGAACTGTCGAGACGCTAAAGAAGATTGCCGCCGCGCTTAATGTCAGCCTGGACGACATCGCGGGCTGATCTCTGTCCAGCGCTCCCGGACCGCGTAAAGGTCGATCAACGAAAGGATGCCGCATGATTCCGGACCTCAAGACCGATTTTGCCTTTCAAATCCGGGTCGATTTTCGCGAACGCGTGCTGTTCGGCGAGACGCCGCGCGGCGGCCGCGGCTATGTCCCGCCGACCGGCGGCTGGATCGACGGGCCGCGCCTCAAGGGCAAGGTCTTGGGCTATAGCGGCGCCGACTGGGCCTGGGTGCGGCCCGACGGTGTGCTGGAGCTGAACGCTCATTACATGCTGGAGGCCGACGACGGCACCCCGATCTACATCCAGAATCGCGGCTATCTCTTCCGCCACGACGGCAAGGGCAATGTCCGGCCCGGACCCGGCGGCCCGGAAATCCCGCATTATTTCGCCATCACGCCGACCTTCGATGTCGCCAAGGGCAAGCATGATTGGCTGACGCGCACCGTCATTGTCGGAACCGGTGTCCGCCACACCGATCCCGACCACACCATGTTCACCTATTACACGGTGGGTTAGCGCGCTCAGGCCGGCATGAAGGCGAGGGCGCGAATCTCATAGCTTTCGCGGGGTGGCGCATCCGGGGCGCTGGTCGGGTCGTCGATCGCCGAATGTGGCGCCCCCTGTACCCGGCTGGCGTCGCTGTCGGCGATTTTGATCAGCAGCACCTCGTCGGGCCGCATGTGCCGGAAATAATACCAGCGCTGGGCCGGATTGTAGGCGAGATTGAACGTCGCTCGCGGGTCGGTATTGTCGGTCTCGTTGGCGGCGTAGCCGATGCGCAAATCCTGCGTGGACAGCGTGGCGCCGTCGCACACCGCGAGCGGCGAGGCCAGGACCGGCTTCAGCGGGCGCCAGATATTGATGCCGACGAAGCGGCGTTGCAGCCATTCGGCCGCCGCGTCCGCGCCCATCAACTGTTCCGCCCAGCGGCGATAAGTGATGACCGGATAATCCAGATGGGCATTGCGCGCGGGACGCTGGCGCGACGACGGCACGTCGCGGCGCAGCGCCGGGTGGAACACCAGCACCTTCTCGGCGCCCAGGACCTCGCGCACCAGCGCGGCGATCTCGGGATAATAGACCGCCTCGGCACGCGCGGGATCGTCGAACTGGGTGAATTCCGTCGGCCGGCGCACCAGCGCGAAGCCGTTGCGGTCGAGGATGAAATTATCCGCCATCGGGCGCGCATCCGTCACCACGACCCGATGCGTCTGAAATTTCATCGTGTTCTGGTCATAGGCGTTGAGATAGACGAAGCCCGGCGCGGCGTCGGGATCAATGAACCGCATCGGCACGTCGAACTGAACGCGATCCCCGGCGATCATGGTGTCGGACATGGTCTCTCTCCCTCGCTGCCCAGCCTACTCTATCCTTCCCGCCGCGCCCCGTCATCACACCCGGGAACGGACCCCGGTCAGGTGACGTTCCGAGAGGGTGGGCGGAATTCATGGAGGCGCGCGCGACCGGACTTGCCTGTGCAAATGGGAAGGCTTGGCGGCGGCGTTCAGATCGCCTAATTGTAGTGCCGCTTATTCCAAGCGGCCGGTCGATTGGACAGCGTGGCGTGTCCGCAAAACAGAGGTGAAGGATGCTTAAGAAATTTGGTTTGGCGTTATTGGCGGCGGGCACCATCGCGGCTGGTGGGGTCGCCATCGACACGCCGGCGCATGCGCAGGCGGGGGTCACCGCCGGCGTGCTGACGTGCAATGTCAGCAGCGGCGTCGGTTTCATTTTCGGCTCGTCGCGTGAGCTGAATTGCATCTATTCGACCACCGGCGAGCAATATGTCGGCACCATCAATAAATACGGTGTCGATATCGGCTTCACCCACGCCGCGGTGATCGTGTGGACGGTGGTCGCGCCGTCGAGCAATCTCGCTCCGGGCGCGCTGGCGGGGCATTACGGCGGGGCGACCGCCGGCGTGACCGCCGTGGTCGGTCTCGCCGCCAACGCGCTGATCGGCGGCAATGGCAACACCATCCAACTGCAGCCGCTGAGCATTGAGGGCAATCGCGGCCTCAACGTCGCCGCCGGCATCGCCGACGTGACGCTGCGCGCGGTTGGCCGCTAACGCCAACCGCGGGATAAAAAGCCCCCGCCCGGCAACGGGTGGGGGCTCTTTCATGGCCGTACGGTCGGTCTCCCCAATCCGGCAAACTGGCGCTACACTCCCCGTAATTAGAAGAAGTAGCGGTACCGACCGGCGGCAAGACTGGTATGGCGCCACGCAGGGGAGGAAATGCTGGCGAGCGATTTCGGCGACGCGGACACCTTTCCGAAGCTGCTGGCGCGCAACGCCGTGCGCTTCGCCGCGCGCCCCGCCTATCGCCACAAGGATCGCGGTATCTGGCATAGCTGGAGCTGGGCCGAGGTAGAGGCCGAGGTCCGCGCCTTCGCCATCGGACTGTCGCGGCTTGGTTTGAAACGTGGCGATACGCTCGCCATCGTCGGCAATAACCGGCCCAAGCTCTATTGGGCGTTCCTCGCGGCGCAGTGGCTGGGCGCGGTGCCGGTGCCGGTCTATGCCGACGCCATCGCCGACGAGATGGCCTATGTGCTGGCCCATGCCGACGCGCGCATCGCCGTGGCGCAGGACCAGGAGCAGGTCGATAAGATCATCGCCATCGCGGCGCGCGTGCCCGCGCTGCGAACCATCGTCTATGACGAGCCGCGTGGCCTGCGCGAATACGATCATGCCAGTCTGCACGCGCTCGATGAGATCATCGCCGCCGGCCACCGCGCGTTTGCCGAAGACCCGGCGCTCGATGCCTGGCTGGCGGCGGAGATGGCCGCGGGCACGGAAGCCGATATCTCGGTCATTCTCTACACCTCCGGCACCACCGGCCGGCCCAAAGGGGTCGAAATCGCCGCCGGCCGGGCGATCGCCGCCGTGGTGGATTCGATCGCCTTCGATCGCCTGGACGAGACCGACGAGGTGCTAGCCTATTTGCCGCTGGCCTGGGTGGGCGATCACTACCTGACCTTCGCTCAGGGGCTGAGCGCGGGCTATTGCGTGTCATGCCCCGAGAGTCCCGAGACGGTGCTGGAAAATCTGCGCGAGATCGGCCCCACCTTTTATTTCGGCCCGCCGCGAATTTTCGAGACCCTGCTGACGACAACCACCGTGCGTATGGCGGATGCCGGCGCCGTGAAGCGCGTGCTCTATCGCTTTTTCATCGGCGTGGCGCGGAATCATGGCGAGAAGATTCTGAACCGCGAGCCGGTGCCGTTTCACGCGCGGCTGCTTTATGCGCTGGGCCGGGTGCTGATCTATGATCCGTTCAAGAACGTGCAGGGCTTTTCCCGGGTGCGCGTGGCCTATACCGCAGGGGAGGCGATCGGGCCGGATTTGTTTGCGTTCTATCGCTCCATCGGCCTCAACCTGAAGCAATTCTATGGCCAGACCGAAGCCTTCCTTTATCTGACGGCGCAGCTCGATGGCGAAATCCGCGCCGACACGGTCGGCCGCGTCTCGCCGCATGTCGATCTGCGCATCGCCGCCGATGGCGAGGTGCAATATAAAAGCCCGGGCCAGTTCGTCGGCTATCTCAAGGAGCCGGAGAAGACGGCGGACGCGATGACGCCGGACGGCTTCGTCAAGACCGGCGATGCCGGGTTTTTCGACGAGGCCGGCCAGCTCCACATCATCGACCGTGCCAAGGATGTCGGGCGGCTGCGCGGCGGCGCGCTGTTCGCGCCCAAATACATCGAGAACAAGCTGAAATTCTTTCCCAATATCCGCGAGGCGGTGGCGTTCGGCGATGGCCGCGACTTCGTCACCTGCTTGCTCAACATCGACCTGACCGCGGTCGGCGATTGGGCCGAACGCAACGGCGTGATCTATGGCTCGTACCAGGAGCTGGCGGGGAATGACCGGGTGATTGCGCTTCTCGCCGCGCATGTCCGCGCGGTGAACCGCGACCTCGCGGCCGAGCCGGCGACGGCGGCCGCGCAAATCCGACGCTTTCTGGTGCTGCATAAGGAACTCGATGCCGACGATGGCGAATTGACCCGCACGCAGAAGGTCCGTCGCGGCTTCATCGCCGACCGGTATGCGGTGCTGATGGAGGCGCTGTTCAGCGGCGCCGTCAGCGCCGACATTTCAACCGAGGTGATGTTCGACGATGGCCGCAAGGGCATCATCGCGGCGCGGATCAGGATTTGCGACGTGACGGCGGAGGCGGCCCCGGCCGAGCTGGCGGCATGAGCGGCGCCGGCGCCGGCGAGACGCTGCTGGGGGTGGCGGGAATCTCGCTGCGCTTCGGCGGTGTCCAGGCGCTGAGCGATGTTTCCTTCGATATCAGGCGCGGCGAAATCCGGGCGATCATCGGCCCCAACGGCGCCGGCAAGACCTCGATGCTGAACGTCATCAATGGCTTCTATCATCCGCAGGCGGGCCGGATCGATTTCGGCGGCCATCGTCTGTCGCGGATGCGGCCGGGCTTTGCCGCGCGCCACGGCATCGCGCGCACGTTCCAGAATGTCGCGCTGTTTCGCGGCATGACGACGCTCGACAATCTGATGGCGGGCCGCGCGCTGAAAATGCGGCGCGGCTTTTTCTGGCAATTGCTGCGCCACGGTCCCGCGATGCGTGAGGAGATCGAGCAGCGCCGCGCGGTCGAGGAGATCATCGATTTTCTCGAAATCGAGGCGATCCGCCGCGTGCCGGTGGGCCGGCTGCCCTATGGCCTGCAAAAGCGCGTCGAACTGGGCCGCGCGCTGGCGATGGAGCCGGAGCTGCTGCTGCTCGACGAGCCGATGACCGGCATGAACCTCGAGGAGAAGGAGGATATGTGCCGCTATATCCTCGAGGTGAACAGCCAGTTCGGCACCACCATCGCGCTGATCGAGCACGATATGGGGGTGGTGATGGATTTGTCGAACCGCGTCGTGGTGCTCGACTATGGCCGCAAGATCGCCGATGACGTGCCGGCGGTGGTGAAGCAGGACCCGGCCGTCATCGCCGCCTATCTCGGCGTCGCGGGCTAGGGCGGCGCGATGCATCTTCTCTATCTCATTCTGATCGACCCATTTGCGCAGATGGGCGCGGCGCCGGATTTGCTGGCGCAGACCCTGTGGGAAGGGCTGGTGTCGGGGGTGCTTTATGCGCTGATCGCGCTGGGCTTCGTGCTGATCTACAAGGCGTCGGGCGTGTTCAATTTTGCCCAGGGCATCATGGTGGTGTTCTCGGCGCTGACCCTCGTTGGACTTTATGCGGCGGGTGTGCCGGCGCTGCTGGCGCTGGCGATAACGGTCGGCGTGATGTTCGTGCTGGCGGTCGCGGTGGAACGGCTGGTGCTGCGCCCGCTGGTGAACCGGCCCGATATCATTTTGTTCATGGCGACGTTCGGACTGACCTATTTCCTGATCGGCTTCGGCGAGCTGGTGTTCGGCGGCGACACCAAGCAGATGATCACCGCGCAGCTTTATCTGCCGGCCGGGGCCATCGATCTCCACATTTTGGGCGGAATCGTGACCCTGCAGAAACTGGATATCGCGGCGGCGATCATCGCCTCGCTGATGGTGGCGGCGCTGGCCTTCGTCTTTCAATACACGCGGATCGGCCGCGCCTTGCGCGCCGTCGCCGACAGCCACCGCGCCGCCCTGTCGGTCGGCATTTCGCTGAACCAGATCTGGGTCATCGTGTGGTTCGCGGCCGGCATCGTCGCGCTGGCGACCGGCATCATGTGGGGCGCGCGCTCCGAAGTGTCGTTCGCGCTTGAGGTGGTGGCGCTAAAGGCGCTGCCGGTGCTGATCCTGGGCGGCTTCACGTCGATACCCGGCGCCATCGTCGGCGGCCTGATCATCGGCCTCAGCGAAAAATTGTTCGAGCTTTATTGGGGACCGCTGGTCGGCGGCGGCACCGAAGCTTGGTTCGCCTATGTCGTGGCGCTGATCGTCCTGTTTTTCCGGCCGCACGGATTGTTCGGCGAAGTCATCATCGAGCGGATCTAGCCAATGCTCTATCGCGAAGTCGGCCAGTACCGCACCAATTACCGCGCCGATATGGCGATCTTCCCGATCCGCCAGGACCGCATCGGCCTCGCAATCATTCTGGCGATCGCCTTTCTCGTCGTGCCGCTGGTCGGCGGCTCGTTCTTTCTCGATGTGGTGGCGATCCCGTTCCTGATCTATGCGCTGGCCGCCATCGGCCTCAATCTGCTGACCGGCTATACCGGCCTCTTGTCGCTCGGCACCGGCGGCTTCATGGGGATCGGCGCCTATACCTGCTACAAGCTGACGACTTGGTTTCCGGACGTGGATATCATCGTCTGGATTTTAACGGGGGGCTTCGCGGCGGCGGCGGTCGGCGCGCTATTCGGTGTGCCGAGCCTGCGCATCAAGGGCTTCTATCTCCTGGTGGCGACGCTGGCGGCGCAGTTCTTTTTGCAGTGGGCGTTCGAGCGCGTGCCCTGGCTCTATAACAACAATGTCTCGGGCACCATCGAGGTGCCGACCCGCACGCTGCTGGGCCTGCCGATAACCGGCGCGACGGCGACCCCGGTGACGCGCTACGAGGTGGCGCTGTGCATCGTGGTGGTGCTGACCTGGCTGGCCTCGAACCTGGTGCATGGCCGCATTGGCCGTTCGTGGATGGCGGTGCGCGACATGGACATCGCTGCCGAGCTGATCGGCATTTCGCTGCTGCCGACCAAGCTGCTGTCGTTCGCCGTCTCGTCCTATATCTGCGGCGTCGCGGGGGCGATGCTGGTGTTTCTCTGGTACGGCAGCGCCGAGCCATCGGTGTTCTCGATCGATCTCTCCTTCACCATCCTGTTCATGGTGATCATCGGCGGGCTGGGCAGCCTGCTCGGCTGTTTTCTTGGCGCGGCGCTGATCCATGTGTTGCCGATTCTGCTGCGGGGCGTGCCGCCGGCGCTCGGCCTTGATATCGGCTCCTCGACCGTCGAGCACCTCAACTTGATGATTGTGGGCGCTCTCATTATCCTGTTCCTGGTTGCCGAGCCGTTCGGTCTTGCGCGGCTGTGGCAGACGGGAAAGCAAAAGCTGCGGGTCTGGCCGTTTCCCTATTAGACGCCGCGGCGACAATTGGGAGGTAAAGCATGTCGCTGAAATGGACATCGATTGCCGCGACCGCGGCGATCTTGTTGGGAATGGCGCTGCCGGCGATGGCGGCGGACCAGCTCTATATTCCGTTATTTTCCTATCGCACCGGTCCCTATGCCGGATCGGGTATCCCGATCGCCGACGGCATGCATGACTATCTCGCCATGCTGAACGCGCGCGATGGCGGCATTGGCGGCATCCGGCTGGCGCTGGAAGAATGCGAGACCGGCTACGACACCAAGAAGGGCATCGAGTGCTATGAGGCCGTGAAGGGCAAGAACCCGGTGGTGGTCAACCCTTGGTCCACCGGCATTTCGCTGGCGCTGATCCCGCATGCCGCCGTCGATAAGATTCCGATCCTGTCGATGGCCTATGGCCTGTCGGCGTCGGCGCTGGGCGATACCTTTCCCTGGGTCTTCAACCCGCCCGATACCTACTGGGATGGGCTCTCCGTCATCGTCAAAGAGATCGCGGCCAAGGAAGGCGGTCTCGACAAGCTGAAGGGCAAGACCATCGGCTACATTTATCTCGATGCGCCCTATGGCAAGGAGCCGATTCCGCTGCTGCAGCAACTGGCGGAAAAATATGGCTTCACCGCGAAGCTCTATCCCGTCGCCGGCAGCGAGATGCAGAATCAGTCATCGCAATGGCTGAAGGTGCGGCGCGACCATCCGGCCTACATGATCATGTGGGGCTGGGGCGCGATGCAGCCGACCGCCGTCAAGGAAGCCGTCAAGACCGGCTATCCGATGGGGAATTTCTATTCGGTCTGGTGGCCGGGTGAAAACGATGTGCGCGGCGCGGGTCCGGGTGCCAAGGGTTTCAAGAATCTGAACTGGCATGCGGTCGGCGCCGATTTCCCGGCACTCAGTGACGTCAAGAAATATGTGATCGACAAAGGGATGAGCAAGGCGTCCGCCGGGGAATTCGGCGAGGAACTCTATGATCGCGGCGTCTATAATTCGGTCCTGATCGCCGAGGCGATCACCGATGCGCAGAAGCTGACCGGGAAGAAGGACGTGACCGGGGCGGATGTCCGTCGCGGGCTCGAAAATCTCAACCTGTCGGCGACGCGGTGGAAGGCGCTCGGTCTGGGCGGTTTCGCCAACGCGCTGACCCTGTCCTGCGCCGATCACAATGGCCATGGCAAGCTGTTCGTCCAGGAATGGGACGGCACCAAATGGACCAAGGTCTCGGGCGAGATCGCCCCGATGACCGATGTCATCGCGCCGATCCTGGCGGCGGCGGCCAAGGACTATGTCGATAAGAACGCCGGCTGGCCGAAGCGCACGGAGGCGTGCGACCATACCAGTTGATGCCGATTGCGCTTAACGAGATCGACGCCGCCGCTTCCACCGAGGCGGCGGCGCCGGTTCTCGCCGTCAACAATATCGAAGTCGTCTACGACCATGTGATTCTGGTGCTGAAGGGCGTGTCGCTGACGGTGCCGAAAGGCGGCATCGTCGCCCTGCTCGGTGCCAACGGCGCCGGCAAGACCACCACGCTGAAGGCGATTTCCAATCTGCTGCGCGCCGAGCGCGGCGAGGTCACCAAGGGTTCGATCGTTTTCAATGGCACGCGCATCGACCGGCTGACACCGAACGAATTGGTGCGGCGTGGCTGCATCCAGGTGCTGGAGGGGCGCCTGTGCTTCGGCCATCTCACCATCGAGGAAAATCTGCTGACGGGTGCCTTTTCGCGGCGCGACGGCAATGCCGCGATTCGCCGCGATCTCGAGATGATTTACGAGAGCTTCCCGCCGCTGCGCAATCGGCGGCGCGCGACCGCCGGCTATACCTCGGGCGGCGAGCAGCAAATGTGCGCGATCGGCCGCGCGATGATGTCGCGCCCGTCGATGGTGCTGCTCGACGAGCCATCGATGGGCCTGGCGCCGCAGGTGGTGCGGGAAATTTTCGAGATCGTGCGCGGCCTCAATCGGCGCGACGGCGTGTCGTTTCTGTTGGCTGAGCAGAACGCGCATCTGGCGCTGCAATACGCGACCCATGGCTACATTCTCGAAACCGGGCGGGTGGTGATGGATGGCGATGCCAAGAGCCTCAGTGAGAACGCGGACGTGAAGGAATTTTATCTCGGCGTGTCGGAACGCGGGCGCCGCTCGTTCCGGGACGTGAAATCCTATCGCCGGCGCAAACGGTGGCTGGCATGAGCATGACCGATCATTACGACGCCGCCGAGACCCGCGATCCGCGCGACCGCGAGACGTCGCTGTTCTTCCGGCTGCCGCGCGTGCTCGAAGCCGCGCTGGCGGCGTCGGGCTGGCGCGACCATCTGGTCGCCATCGAGCCGCGCACCGTCACCGACCGCGCGGCGTTGGCGCGATTGCCGATCCTGCGCAAATCCGACCTGCCGGCTATGCAGCGCGCGTCGTTGCCCTTCGCCGGCTTGGCACCGGTGCCGGTCACCGATTTTGCCCGCCTCTTTACCTCGCCGGGCCCGATCTATGAGGCGGAGCCGCGCGACGCCGACCCATGGCATGCGGCGCGCGCCCTGTTCGCCGCCGGATTTCGCGCCGGCGACATCGTGCTCAACACCTTCTCCTATCACCTGACGCCCGGCGGCTTCATCATGGATTCGGGCGCGCGCGCGATCGGCTGCGCGGTGATCCCCGCCGGCCCCGGCAACACCGAGCAGCAACTCGATGTCATCACCGCCTATCGTCCGACGGGGTATGCCGGCACGCCCGATTTTCTCAACATCCTGCTCGAGGCCGCGGCGGCGCGCGGCGGCGATGCCGGGTGCATCGTCAAGGCGCTGGTGTCGGGCGCGGCGTTTCCGCCCTCGCTGCAAAAGAGCTTCGCGGCGCGCGGCATCGACGCCTATCAGGCCTATGCGGTCGCCGAATTCGGCATCGTCGCTTATGAGACGCCGGCGCGCGACGGTCTGGTCATCAGCGAAGACCTCGTCGTCGAGATCGTGCGGCCCGGCACCGGCGATCCGGTGCCCGATGGCGAGGTGGGCGAGGTCGTCGTCACGTCGCTCGATCCGCGCCATCCGATGTTCCGGCTCGCGCTCGGCGATCTCTCGGCGATCATGCCGGGGGTCAGCGCCTGCGGCCGCACCAATCATCGCCTGCGTGGCTGGCTGGGGCGCGCCGATCAAACCGCCAAGATCAAGGGCATGTTCGTGCGCCCCGATCAGATCGCGGCGATCGCCCGCCGCCATCCCGAACTGGGCCGGCTGCGCCTCGTCGTATCGCGCGCGCACGAACTCGATGCCATGAATTTGCGCGCGGAGGCCGCCGGCGCCGATGCCGCCCTTGCTGAGGGGATCGCGGCGACACTGCAGGCGGTGACGAAGCTCAAGGGCACGGTCGAGCTGGTGCCGCCCGGCACGCTGCCCAATGACGGCAAGGTGATCGCGGACGAACGGCTGGTCTGAGCCTTACAGCTCCGCCGCCGGCAGCGGGGCCTTGCCCAATATCATGTCCGAGGCCTTTTCCGCGATCATGATGGTGGGCGCGTTGGTGTTGCCGCTCGGGACCATCGGCATCACCGAGGCATCGACCACCCGCAATCCCTCGATGCCGTGAACGCGCAGTTCGGGATCGACCACCGAATGTCCGTTCACCCCCATGCTGCAGGTGCCGACGGGATGGTGGCAGACCTCGGCCATCTTGCGGATATAGCCGTCGAGATCGCTGTCCGATGTGACATAGCCGCCGGGCATGGTTTCCTGTTTCACCATGTCGGAGAGCGGCTTGGTGTTGAACACCTTGCGCAGCATCCGCAGGCCCTCGCGTGTCGCGTCGCGGTCGGCGCGCTCCTTCATGAAGTTGAGCGTGATCTTCGGCGGATCGGACGGGTTGGCCGAACGCAGCGTGACGTGACCCCGGCTTTCCGGCCGCAAGAGACAGGCCGAGCCGCCCAGGCCGACCGTCTCCGCCTTGCGGATGCCGGGCATCCAGACCCTGGTATTGAAGCTGACCGGGCTGAAGAACAATTGCATGTCCGGCGTGTCGAGCTCGGGCCGGGTACGGACGAAGGCGTTGGCGGTTATGACCTGATTGCCGAACGGGCCGCCGCGCGTCGCGGCATAGCGTATGGCCTGCAGCGCCAGCCGGTCGAAGCGCAATTGTTGGACGAAGGTGTCCTTGGTCGAAGCCTCGAACTGCATTGGGACGATCGGATGCTCCGACAGGTTCTTGCCGACGCCCGGCAGATCATGGACCGGCGTGATGCCGTGGGCCGCGATCTCGTCGGCGGGTCCGATCCCCGATAGCATCAGCAATTGCGGCGAGTTATAGGAGCCGCCCGATAGAATGACCTCGCGCCGCGCCCAAGCCTTGAATCGCTGTCCCTTCTGAACATACTCGATGCCAACGGCGCGGCCATTCTCGATAATGACGCGCTGGGACAGCGCGTTGATCATGATGAAAAGATTGGGGCGCTTCATCGCCGGATAAAGATAGGCGCGCGCCGCGCTGGAGCGGCGCCCGTTGCCGACCGTGACATCGAGCCGGTTGAAGCCCTCGGGATCGTCGGCGAAATCATGCGTCAGCCGGATGCCCGAATTCACCGCCGCCTGCATCATCGGCTCGTAGCTGTAGTGCGTGACGTCGACGGGCGTGACCTGGAGCGGCCCGCCGGCGCCATGCACCTTGGTTTCACCGCGCCAATTATTTTCCGAGCGCTTGAAATAGGGCAGGACCTGATCATAGCTCCAGCCGTAATTGCCGAGCTGACGCCAGGTGTCGTAATCGCGCGCATTGCCGCGAATGTAGAGAAGGCCGTTGATGGTGGAGGAGCCGCCCAGCACTTTGCCGCGCGGCAGCGCCACCTGGCGATTGTCGAGATAGGCCTCCGGCTCGGTCTGGTACATCCAATTGTACAGCGGGCCCTGCCAGATGGTGCGCCAGGTCAGCGGCATGTGGACAAAGGGGTGCAGGTCGCGCCCGCCCGCCTCCAGCACCAGCACTTTGAGCTTCGGGTCGGCGGTGATGCGGTTGGCGAGCACGCATCCCGCCGAACCGGCGCCGACAATGATGTAATCATATTCTTGCATGGTGCCGCCTCCCAAGGGCCTGTTAGCCGGCACCATACAAGGCTGACGTTCCGACGCTAATAGTGAATTTCGTATTCCAACTGCCAGCGGGGGGTTCACCACGGGCACCGCCTTGGTCATGCCGATCAGGATGCCGCCATTCCATTCGAGCGTGCCGGGGCCGATATCAAAAATCTTGCCGAACAATTGCGGGCCGCCGCGATTATCCTGGTCGCTCCACTTGGCGAAATGACCGAACGCGCCGGGCTCGCCATAGATTTGGAAACCCGGCTCGACCACGAATTGCCGACCGAATTTCACTTGCCAGGCATCGATACGCGTCTCCCAGGCCCACAGGAATTGCGGCCGGCCGGAAGCGTGCTGGCCCAGATCCTTTTCGATGAACAGATTGATGCTGTTGCTGAGGCCCCAGAAATCCTTGCGCAGCACGGGGCCGAACGTGGTCTCGTCGGGGTCACTCTTCAACAGCCCATGGCCATACTCGGCGAAGAAGCCGAAATCGGCCCAATACTGCCCGCGCTGGGTGAACTGGAAGAGATTTTCGGACGTGATCTGGCTGAAAAAGGTCCCGACATGTGGGCCGGGATCACGCTCGAATTCCAGCTCCAGCTCGGTTTGCCACCAGGAGGTGACGCCATATTCCATTTCGGCGGTGTAGCTGCGCTCGCCGTTCTTGGCCGAATTGCCGTCGAAGCCGGCATCGCCGACATGCTCGAAGGCGAATTCGCCCTTGCTGACGTCGGGCGTCCATACCTTGAAATCGGCGTGGGCGGTCCCGGCGGCCGCCAGCAACAATGTTGCGATCACGACTGTCCGACCGGCGAAATTCCGTGCCAGCATCAGTACCCCCCAAATTTACGTCTAACCCGAAGGCCCGGTTCGCGGGCTCTTGGCCGCGCTATTTAATGGTCAGATGACCGCGCGTTTCCGGATGGAAATCATCGAAAAACTCATAGGAACCCGCGCTGAGCGGTCCGACATAGAGCGCGATCTCGCCGCCGGCCAGCACCACTTTTTCCCGATGAAAATCCGAGCTTTCAAATTCGGACGTGGTGGTGCCCTGATTGCGCACCACGATTTTCAGTTTCTCGCCGGCGGACGCGGTGACCTCGGCGGGCTGAAACTGATGGTCCTTGATCGTAATGGTGATCGTGTGATCATCCGCCCAGGCGGGCGGGGCGAGGGTGCCAAGGCACCCGAAGGCACCGATAACGACCGCGATCGCGAGCCGTCGTGGCGTAAGAGCGTGCGTGTTCATGCCCCGATTGCTAATGCAATCGACAATCATTCGCAACAACTTTGATCCTAATAATCGGTCGCAATATCGTGATCGCGCTCGTGCGATGCCTCGCGGATCGCGCCGCGGAGGGGTAGGTTCGTCGGATAACAGCGGCGCCGTCCAGGAGCGAACATCATGATTGAAGCCATCAACCCCACCACCGGCCAGCGCATCGCGCGCTATGACGAGATGTCGGCCGACGCGGTGGCGCACGCCATCGAGCGCGCGCATGAACAGTTCCTGGCGTGGCGGACCACCGCGTTCGCGCACCGCGCCGGGCTGATGCACAAGGCGGCGGCGATCCTGCGCGCCAACGCCAAGGATTATGGGCGCCTGATGGCGGAGGAGATGGGCAAGCCGATCAAGGACGGCATCGGGGAGGCGAACAAGTCGGCGCTGGGCTGCGACTATTATGCCGACCATGCCGAGCAATTCCTGGCGCCGGAAACCGTGGCGACGGACGCGCGGAAAAGCTTCATCGCGTTTCAGCCGATCGGAATCGTGCTGGCGGTGATGCCGTGGAATTTCCCGTTCTGGCAGGTCTTCCGGTTCGCCGCGCCGGGTCTGATGGCGGGCAATGCCTGCGTGCTGAAGCATGCGTCGAACGTGCCTGGCTGTGCGCTGGCGATCGAAAAAATCTTCGCCGAGGCGGGCTTTCCCGAGGGCTTGTTCCGCACCCTGATGATCGGCAGCAAGGGCGTCGATGCGGTGATCGAGCATCCGCTGGTGCGCGCCGTGACGCTGACCGGGTCGACCGCGGCGGGGCGGGCGGTGGCGGCGAAGGCGGGGCACATGCTGAAAAAGACGGTGCTGGAATTGGGCGGCAGTGACGCCTATGTCGTTCTCGACGATGCCGATATCGACCAGGCGGCGCGGATCTGCACCAAGGGCCGCCTGGTCAATTCCGGCCAGAGCTGCATCGCCGCCAAACGCTTCATCGTCACCGGCAAGACCCGCGCCGCGTTCGAGGCGGCCTTCGTCAAGGAAATGAGCGCCGTGACCATGGGCGATCCCTTGGACGAGGCCAACGCGCCCGGCCCGCAGGCGCGCCACGATTTGCGCGACGATCTCCATCGCCAGGTTCAGGACAGCATCGCCAAGGGCGCCAAATGCCTGCTGGGCGGCGCCATTCCCAACAATAAGGGCGCCTTCTATCCGCCGACGATCCTCACCAATGTGACGCCGGGCATGCCGGCCTATGACGAGGAGATGTTCGGGCCGGTGGCGTCGATCATCCCGGTCGCCGACGAGGACCGGGCGTTCGCGGTCGCGAATGACAGCGTGTTCGGGCTGGGCGGCGCGATCATCGGCCGCGATCTCGCCCGGGCGGAACGGCTCGCGGTGGAACGCATGGAGGCAGGCACGGTCTTCGTCAACGAGGCGGTGCGCTCCGACCCCCGCCTGCCGTTCGGCGGCATCAAGGAATCGGGTTACGGCCGCGAGCTGTCGATTTACGGCATCCGCGAGTTCGTCAACATCAAGACGATCTTCATCGCGTAATGTCACCGCGCCGGCGTGTCGCAATGTCCGGCGTCGGCGCAGCGATGATCGAAGCGGATCACCAGCGGCAGCCAGCCGACCGCGACCTCGAGCCGTTGCGGCATCATGTCGGCATCGTCGCGGAAGGTCAGCTCGATCGGTCGCGGCGCGTCCTCGGGATCGTGATTGTCGGCCTTCTTGTCCTTGAAGCCGGCGATCGCGATGAGATCGAGATGGAGGTGGATCAGCTTGGCGATCGGGTCGATCGAGACCACCGACACCGCGATATCGAACCGGCGGACGTCGTCGAACACCGGCAGGGTGAAGCGGTCGCGGGCCGCGACCCGGTGATGCAGCAGATGCTCGCGGATCACCGCGAAGGCGGTCAACGGGTCGATGATGTTGCGGCGATAAACCTCCGGCAGCGGCGGCTTGCTCGATGAATCGTCGACCGTGCGCTCGGCGATGAGGTTGCCGTCGCGCGCGACGAAATTCACCCGGACATGCTGGTTGCGAGAGCGGCGCAGATCGTAATCGAGCCCGTAATGCGCCGGGGTCGGCTTGCCGTCGGCGCTGAATGTGCCGGCGGCGTCGATATGCGCGCGGAAATGGATGAGCCAGCGCGGCGCGCCGACGGTTTCGATATGCAGCACATCGCGATAGGCGGCGCCGTCATCGCCCAGGCTGAGGATCATCGTCGCCGCCGGCAGCGAGGCCCAGCTCGCCTCATAATAGGCGACGAGTTCCTTGGCGTGCACGGCCGGTGCCGCGAGCAACAAGCCGGCGAGAAGAAGGGCGACGCGGCGCAGGGATCAGGTCCCGGTCTGCGCTGGGCGAGGCGGCTGCCCCGGCGCCGGCGTCAGCATCATCTCGCCTTGCCACGGCACGGCTTCGCGGGTCGACCAGGCGTTGATGCGAAGCTGCTGGAATCGCCAGACATCGTCGCGCTTGACGCAGACATCGTCGCGGGTGCCGATGCCGAACACGAAATTGGTCCGGTATTCGACGTTGAACTGGATGATCTGAAAGAAGCAGCGCACGCGGGCGCCGGCTTCGCCTTGCTCTGTGGTCATCGCATTCATCAGGAAATGATTGAACAGATGCTGGCGCCCGTACCACCAATGCTGGCGGTCGTACCACAGCTCTTCGAGGTTCTTGCGGATCGCCGCGTGGCCTTGCACGCGGCCCTGCCACAGATGATCGAACCAGGCATCCTTGGTGAAACAGGCGAGCGCGAGTTCGGCATCCGCGAGGTCGATGCCCCAGGAATACTTGGCGAACAATTCCTCGATATCGAGCCGATCCTCGACGGTGAGGCCGCTTTGCCGCGCCGTCACGCGCGTGCCTCCGCCAGCTTCGCATCCTGCAACAGCGTATAGGGATATTGCCCGGTTGCCAGCGCCTGCGCCGGCACCCACATGCCATGGAAGGTCGAGCGCACGCGGGTCGGCAGCTTGATCAGCGCCACCGGCCCGGCGGTGATGTTTTGGGCGTCGAGGATGACGAGGTCGCTGCGCATCTCCTTCATGCGATTGACCAGCGCGATCAGATAGCCGTCGCCCTCCGCGGCGTCGGGGTGGCGCGGCACGAAGCACGGCTCCTGCATGCTCGACGCCTCGCCCGGATGCCACGTCTCGAGCTTGCCGGTCGCGAGGTCGAGATGGCCGATCATGCTGCCCTGGGCGCGGTCCGGCCCGAAGCACATCATATAGCCGTGGCGATAGGGCCGGCCCTGAAAGCGATCGTCGGTGCGCGGCATCTCGCACGGCATCGGCGATAGTTGCGTCGTGGTATAGCCGTCGCCATTGCCGGCGAGATCGAAGGTCATGCGCGTCAGCAGCGGCGGCACCGGCGCCGTCTCTTTGCCGTCCGGCGTCGGGAAGAACGGAAAGCAATTGCCGGCATAGAGACAGAGATCGAGATGCAGCTTGGTGCCGTCGTCGATCGCGTTCAGCATATGGCCGGCGCTGGTGGCGGGGCCGCGGAACCAGCGAATTTGATCCGCCGTGCCGCGGCGCGGAATCACCGCGACCATGGTCTCGCGCTCCGGGTGCCATTGATAGAACGGGCCGCCCGCTTTGATGACAGCGAGATCGGTCGCGAGCGGAAAGAACGGAATCACCACATGGGTTTCGGTCACCGCGAAATCATGCACCATCGGCGCCCAGGGCGCGTTGAACCAGATTTCGTGGCGGACCTTGCCGTCGCGGTCGATGGTGTAGAACGCGACATCGGTGGTGGCGTCGCCCTTGGCCTGATAGGAGAAGGTCAGCAGCTCGCCGGTGCCCAGGTCGAGCTTCGGGTGCGCGGTCAGGCTGACCGCCGTCACCGCGCCGTCGTAATCCCATTGGCGCAGGGTTTCGAGGGTATCGGGATCGACCTCCCACGGCAGCGAATCCTCTTTGAGGATCAGCAGCTTGCCGCCATGCCAGATGGCGTTGGTGTTGGCCGTGCCCATGTTGGCGCCGGCGACGCTGGGGTCGTTGGTATAGCGGTTGCGATAGCGCCCGAACAGCGAGCGGCGTGACTCTTCCTGTCGTTTGAAGCGCTCGTTATGGACATAGCGGGTGCGGAAATCGACATGGCCATGATCGAAGCGGAACATGCTGACGAGGCCCTCGCCGTCGATGAAGACGCTGTCGCCCTGCATCGGCGGATATTGCGGATCGGGACCGCAGCGATAGAGCGTGCCGTTCAAATCCGCCGGCACCGCGCCCTGGATGACCTCCAGGTCGCGCAGCTCGCTCTCGAGCCGCACCGGCGCCCCCCAGCCCTGATAGGTCGGCACATCGGGAAAACGGATCGGCTCGGCCATGGCGCTGCTCCTCGCTCGGTTTGCCGACGTTCTCGCGGTGCCGCGTCAGGGCGTCATCGCTCGCCGGTCGCAACGGTTATGTAGCATATCTTTCCGACCGATGCGCCACACGTTACTTCCCTCCCCCGCCTGCGGGGGAGGGGCAGGGG
>Ga0208357_1000429_pt1 | contig 34215 bp, 38 predicted proteins | sample NGESurdeep092012_6_FD_184487 | JGI IMG/M metagenome (GOLD analysis project Ga0208357, IMG submission 184487) | Arctic peat soil microbial communities from Barrow, Alaska - NGEE Surface sample F52-2 deep-092012 (SPAdes) | ecosystem: Environmental > Terrestrial > Soil > Wetlands > Peat ...
GCCTCGTCGACCTCGGGAGCGCTCGAAGCTTCACCCAACTGGTCGACAATGCGGTCTAAGAGATCGCCGGCGCCTCGACCGTGTTGCGCACTGACCATGAAGGGATCGCCGACACCGAGACTCAGAAACTCCCAGCTACTCGCTTCGTGGTGTTGATCGTCGACTTTGTTGACGACGAGCATTACCGGACGACCGCTCTTTCGCACCCAGCGCGCGGCGTGTGAGTCTTCGTCCACGGGGCCTGTCACGCCGTCAACGACGAGCAACACGAGCGTCGCTGACTTGAGCGCGGCTTCGGCCTGTTCAGAGACCTTATTTTCGAGGGAGTCACCGGATTCGAGCCAGCCTCCGGTGTCGACGACGTCAAAAGCCACGCCGCGCCACTCAACCTCGACGGCCTTTCGGTCACGCGTGACACCGCGTTGCTCTTCTACAACGGCGATGCGCTTACCCGCCATGCGATTGACGAGTGAACTTTTGCCCACGTTGGGACGCCCGACGACGACGACTTGGGGATTCTTCACGCTCTACTCAGTTTCTTGGATAATACGGATTCGAGGGTTGTGCGCAGATCGCGACCCGTCGTGGCGACGGTCATCACGGGGCGAGAAAGATCTTCGAGCGTGAGGCCGTCGAGAAAGCGGCCTTCGGAGAGGCAGACGTCAGGAACGAGGCACACGTTGGACTCGGGAATTTCCGACAGTGCCACCTGGAGGTCTTGGCCAGTCATGAGGCCCGCGACTTTGATGTTGCCACCAAAGTAACGATTTTTTACAGCCTTAACTTCAACGTCACTAAAGCCGTGCTCGTCGAACAGCGTGCGAAGAATGGGTGCGGCGTACTCACCAGTTAAGACCGTCACGTCATCGCCGAAGTAATCCTGGGTTTCGAACGTGCGTGGCGCGCGGTACCCGAGGGCCGGTGCGCCGTCAACGGATTGAAAGAAGCCCGAGCCCAACTTGGCCATGTAACTACGCTCGGTGAAGCTTTCAATGAACGCCGCAATGAGTCCGACGCCGTTTTCGGCTTCGTCCAGACTTTCAAAGCTCTCGGTCGATGGGGGCAACAAGCCGGCCACTAAATAGAACTCGTCACTCGCGAAGACCTTGGCTTTGCCAAAAAGCTCTCTCGTGAGTTTTTGAAAACGATCAGCGAGTTCAACCACGTCGAGGGCCTCTCGAGCGTTATGAGGACGCATCGTCTCTTCTATCGTGAAATCGCTCACGCCAACAGGCACAAGGGCCACTGAGGCGAGTTCTGGGTAGAGCGACAGCACGTCGTAGAGCGTGCGTTCGAGTTCGGCTCCGTCGTTGACGCCAGGGCACACCACCACTTGGCCGTGAACCTCAATGCCGGCGCGCAACAACTCGCGCAACCAGCGAAGGCTCGTGGCACCTCGGGGGTTGCGCAGCATCTCGGCGCGAAGCTCAGGGTTCGTCGTGTGAATCGATACGTAGAGCGGCGAAAGTCCTTCGTCGATTACCCGTTCCAGGTCGAACTCAGTAAATCGTGTGAGCGTGGTGTAGTTCCCGTAGAGAAAGGAAAGGCGAAAATCGTCGTCCTTTACGTAGAGTGAACGACGCATGCCCTTAGGCAATTGGTAAATAAAACAGAACGTGCAGTGGTTATCGCAGGTGCGGATACGGTCGAAGACTGCTGAGTCAATGCTGAGACCGAGGGGCTGACCCTCATCTTTGGTGATGGAAACCTTGTGGGAGAGGGCTTGACCCTCACGCTGGACCACCAGGGTGACGAGTTTCCCGTCGATAAGTTGTTGGTACTCAATGATGTCCGTGGGCTCTTGACCGTTCACGCTCACGAGCTCGTCACCTACGGCGAGGTCAACGCTCGCCGCCGGGGAACCGGGTGAGATAGAGGAAATTCGGGCACCCGACACGCCTCTAGCCTAGGCACTCGGAAAAATCTTGAATTACTAGGCTGGAAGACGTGAAAGTTGACAAAGTCGTGCTGGCGGCTCCTCGGGGATTCTGCGCCGGCGTGGAGAAAGCGATTAAAGCCCTCGACTGGATGACCCGAGTCTTCGCTCCCCCGGTCTTTTGCTACCACGAGATCGTCCACAATCAGTTCGTGGTCGAATACTTCAGGTCACTTGGCGTGATCTTCATTGACGACGTCGCCGTCGTTCCTCCGGGTGCCCCGGTGATGCTCAGCGCGCACGGCTCTCCGCCCGAGGTCATCGAGGCCGCTCGCGAATCCGGTGGCACGGTCATTGACGCCGTGTGCCCACTGGTGACGAAGGTTCACCACGAACTCAAGGTTCGCGCCAAAAAGGGTTACACCGTGCTCTACGTGGGGCACGAGGGCCACGAAGAGGCCGTGGGCACGATGGCCGTGGCGCCCGACTCCGTCCATCTGATTCAGTCGCGTAGTGACATTGACGCTCTCGCCTCGCGCCGAGGCCCCTTCGCACTCCTCAGCCAAACCACGTTGAGTCTTGACGAATGGCAGGATTTACGCGAGTACGCCGAAGTCACTTTTCCCGACATTTGGATGCCCAATCGCAGCGACCTCTGTTTCGCCACCACGAATCGCCAGGCGGCGTTGCGCGATATCGCGAAGGGTGCTGACGCGGTCATTGTTATTGGCTCAGCAAACTCGTCGAATACCGTGGCGCTGACGAAAGTGGCCGAGGCGTCAGGATGCCCTCGTGTTCTTCGCGTCAATGGCGCCTTTGAACTGCCCGATGATCTTGAAGGTACCGTTGCGGTGACCGCAGGTGCCTCGGCGCCCGAGTCACTCGTCAACGACGTGTTGAACTTCCTCAACCCCACTGACGGCGTCATTGTCAACTCGGTAACGGTGGAAGATGAGTACTTCCCGCCTCCCCCAGAGCTCCGTGAAGTGCTGAAAGCGATCTCGGCGCTCGTCGATCTCGTGCTCCAAACCCCCGAAGCCTCAAGTTTTGACGGTCAGGCCGATCGTGAGTTCACCGCCGCCCAGGTGCTCTCGGCGATGAGTCGCTAAGTCTGAAAAGGGTGCAAAGGTTAGTATTTGATGTGACCTCGTTTCCCAGCATGGACGTGTCCACCCGAGAACAATGGATGGAAATCGTCGAAAAGACGATTGAGGCCCAACCCCGCGTAGCTCGCCAAATCCTCTCTATGGTCAAGGGGCTCAGTGACATCACTGACGGCTTCTCCGTCGACCAGATGCAGCACGCCCTGCAAACCGCAACTCGGGCCGAGCGCGACGGCGCCGACGAAGAGGTCATCGTTGCCTCACTTCTGCACGACGTGGGCAAACTCATCTCGGTTCCCAACCACCCAAAAATCGCCGCAGAGATTCTTCGACCCTACGTACGCCACGAGGTCTACTGCATGGTGGCCTTTCACCAAGACTTCCAGGGTCGCTACTACTACGAGCACCTCGGCATGAGTACGACGCTGCGCGAGCAGCACCGCGGACAGCCTTGGTATGACTTGGCCGAAAAGTTCGCTGACTGTTGGGACCAGAAGGCCTTTGACCCCGAGTATCAGTCGGAGTCCTTCGAACACTTTGAACCAATGGTGATCAACGTATTCGCGCAAGCAAAGTCGCTCTAAGGAAGTTTTATGTTCGGTCAAGACCTCGAGTCACAACGTTTAACGCGTCTTCGCACGTTCACTATCGCTCAAGCGATGGAGCGTTTCAACGCTGACTACCCCGCCTACAAGCCCTACGACGTCGTGGCGTCGATCTGCGCCTACGAAGAAGAGGGCAACATTGGTGACGTCCTTGACAAGATGCCCGAAACGATCGATGGAAAGCCCTACACGGTCCTCGTTGTCGTCGACGGCGGCAGTGATCGAACGGCCGAGATTGCTCGGGCACACGCTGGCGTCAAGGTCATCGAGTTTCCCGTCAACCTCGGTCACGGTGTCGCCCTTCAGGTCACGTACCGCTACTGCGTCGAGCATGACGTCAAGTTCGTCGTCACTCTTGACGCGGACGGACAGAATGATCCCTCGGAGATTCCTGAGATTCTCGCTCCCCTGCTCAACGACCAGGCCGATTTCGTGGTCGCGAGTCGCGTGCTCGGCGAAGACAAAACGTCCGACGTCGTTCGAAAGAGCGGCGTGCGGTTTTTCTCGTTCGTGATGAACCGCATGACCGGCGCGAATCTCACTGACACGTCTACGGGCTACCGTGCACTTCGCGTGACCATGCTGGCCGACGTCGTGGACCGCCTTACCCAAGAGCAGTATCAAACGGCAGAACTACTTATTACGTGTCTTAAGCGCGGCTGGCGCGCGGCCGAAGTGCCCACCGTGTGGTACCCGCGAGCATCGGGGACGACGAAGAAGGGCAAAAACTGGCTTTTTGGCTTTCGGTACGCCCGCGTTGTCTTTGGCACGTGGTGGCGCGAGCGCTAATCAGCGCAAGCGCTTTCGACTCTCTTCGTAGACCGTTTCGAGTTCACGACGAAGCTCTTCAGTCTTTGCTGTTATCGCTGAACGCGAGACGCGTCCTTTACTCGTGGGCGGCGTGATGGGCTTACCTACGACGATGTGAATCCTCGCGAACCGAGGCAACTTTGATCCCACGGGCATTGCACGGTCGCTGCCCGCGATACCCACCGGCACCACCATCGCACCGGTTCGAGCGGCGATGAACATCGCGCCGTCGTGCAGTGGATCAACTTGCTCGCCCTCTTTGCGCGTACCTTCAGGAAACATCACCAACGCTTGTCCGCGATGAAGTACCTCTTCAGCGAGACGCATCGATTCTCGGTCGGCACTGTCGCGGGTAACTGGAAAGGCGCCGAGTTTCGTCAGCAAGGGGCCAAGGACGGGCACGCGAAACACGCCGTCCTTGGCCATGAAGAAGACTTTGCGGGGAGAAATAAACAGAGAGAAGGCAAAATCGACGTTCGATCGGTGTATCGGCGCGATCAACACCGGCCCGTGGAGCGGGATATTTTCCGCACCTTCGACTGTGGGTCGAAAGAGCACTTTGGCGACGACGGAAATAATGAACGCGCAGATTCGATATGTCGGTGTCTTCTTCGGATTTAAGACAAGGTCTTGAGCTTCAGCCATTTCACGATCTCCTCAACGGCCTCATCAACGTTACGCCCCGTCGTGTCTAGCACGAGTGCGTCCTCGGCTTGGCGAAGAGGTGATGCCTCCCTCGTGGTGTCAGCGTCGTCGCGGCGCGCCACGGACGCCTCACCCTCTTCTCCCCTGCGTCGCGCCCGCTCTTCTAACGTCGCCGTGAGATAGACCTTCAACGTGGCCTCTGGAAAGACCACCGTCGTGATGTCGCGGCCCTCGACGACGGTACCTAAGGGCTGCGCGGCGGCGAATTCGCGTTGTCGCGTGACCATCTGTTGGCGAACCAAGGCGTTTGCCGCGACGACCGACACTGCGACGTTGACCGCGTCACTTCGAATATCGTCCTCCACGTCTCGTCCATTGACGCTGACGCGCGGGAGTGTCGTGAGCACGACGTCGGCGGCGAGTTTTCCAATGGCGTGCTCGTCGTAAACGTCAACACCCTCATCGAGCGCTTCGAGAGTCACCGCCCGATACATCGCGCCCGTGTCAAGATACGACCAGCCAAGCGCTGTGGCGAGAGAGCGGGCCACGCTCGACTTACCCGAACCGGCCGGGCCATCAATGGCAATGACGCGATCACTCACTGAGTAACGCTAGGTCTCGAAAGAAATGGGGGTAACTCGACGACACCGTCGCCGCGCCTGAAATAGTGCAGCCGTTGCCCGCACATCCCGCCACCGCGCTCGACATCACAATGCGGTGATCGAGGCCGGCGTTGATCGTGAAGTCGAGGAACTTCTGAGCGCTGCCCAGACCTTCGACAAAGAAATCATCGCCCTCTGACCATACGTTCGCACCCAGGCTGCGCGCGATCAACATTGAACCCTCAAAACGGTCCGATTCCTTAATTCGTAGTTCAGCCATGTCGCGAAAAACGCTCACGCCACTCGCCGCACAGGCCGCGACCGTGAGAATGGGAACCTCGTCGACTGATGGAATTTCTCGGGCGTGGACCTCGGTGCTCGACAACTCAGAACTCTTTGACCTCAAGACATGAAACGCTCCGCGCTCGACGAGCGCAACGTGAGCCCCCATTCGTTGCAGCACGCCCACAAAGCCAACGCGCTCTGGCGACGCTTCGACGGTGAGAACTTCGAGGGTGGCGTTACTATGAATCGCTCCGAGCACCGCGAAGAAGGCGGCCTGGGACGGGTCACCGGGCACGTGCCAATCGTGTCGACGCGGACGTCCTGGCGACAGCGTGACGCGACGCCCCTCGCCCACGTCCTGGCTGACAATCGTCACACCTCCGACGCGGAGCATGTCTTCGGTCGTCGCTCTTGTACGAACGTCCTCGGTGACGATCGTGTCGCCAGTGGCGGCGAGCCCCGCGAGGAGAATGGCGGACTTCACCTGTGCGCTGACCATCGGCACGTGATAGTTGATGCCACGAAGTTGACGAGGGCTCGTAATCGTCAACGGTGGCGTGACCGAGGGACCATGACCTTCGAGACTGGCGCCCATGAGAGGGAGCGGTGCCGCGACGCGGTCCATGGGACGACGTGACAGCGACTCGTCGCCAATGAGATGGTGTGTACCGGTGATCGTGCTCACGAGACCACACATGAGACGCATCGTGGTGCCCGAATTGCCACAGTCCAGAGCGGCGAGTGCCGGGTGGAGTCCTTCGTCGGGACCGCTAAAGAGAACGAGGTCGTCTTCCAGTTCCTGCACCGCACCCAACTGTTGGAGTATCACGCTCGTGGAGCGAACGTCTTCGCCCTTGGAAAGCCCCGTGATGGTGCTCTGGCCCAACGCAAGGGCGCTCAACATCAGTGCCCGATGCGAGGTGCTCTTGTCGCCAGGGACTCGAATCGAGCCCCGAAGCTGAACGGCGTGCTCGACGCGCTCGACGTCGCTCATTCGCGACCTACTTGATAACCATGCTCGGTGAGAGCGTGCGAAAACTCATCAGCTTGCAACGCGTCGATGGCCAGCAGCAACGTTCCGCTCTTGCCTTCGATGCCGTGGGCGATCTCGATGTCGTAGATATTGACAAGCATCTCTGAGGCCATCATCGTGACGCCCGCCAACGCGCCGGGTTGGTCACTCACCGCGACGCGAAGATACGCAAGGTTTTCAGAGTTCAAAGCGCGACCAGGCAACTGGCGCCGGGCAGACGCGGCCCTGACGAGATCGAGAGAAATAGCTTCGTGATCAGCACTATTGAGAGCGGTACGAAGTGACGCGAGGCGTTCTTCGAGAGCTTTTAGCGACTGACTGATGGCGACACGATTCTCGAACAAGAGATCGGGCCAGATACTCGGGTCACCCGCCGCGACGCGGGTCATGTCACGAAAACCACCGGCCGCCAGTTGGAGCAACACGGCGTCTTGTTCAGCGACGCGACTCGCTTCATTCATAAGAGCTCCGGCGAGCAGGTGCGGCACGTGGCTCGCCACGGCGACCAGTCGGTCGTGGTCGTCGGCGTTCACGGCCACGACATTCGCGCCCAGTTCACGCAGTACTCCGTGCAACACGCCGTACGTCTCGGGCGTTGTCGAGTCGGTGGGCGTCAACACCCACGTACAACCTTGAAAGAGATCCGACCTGGCCCCGGCGAGTCCTCTTAGTTCCGACCCGGCCATCGGGTGGCCGGCCAGAAAGCGGGGATCGGCAACGGCGCTCGCGATCGCACTCTTCACGCCCGCCACGTCGGTGACGATTAAATCATCCCTGTGGTGGCGGCTGAGAATTGCGTTCGCCGTGTCCGAAACGAATCTCGCTGGCGTGGCGATAACGACGAGATGATGATCGTCCGAGAGCTCAGTCCCCTCGATAACGCCGGCGCTGAGGGCAAGAGCAACTGTCGCGCCGTCAAGGTCACTACCCGTCACGCTCCAGCCGGACTCTTTGAGCGCCAGTGCTACGGACGAACCAATGAGCCCTAGGCCAACAACGTGGGCGCGACGACTATTCGGGGAGGTCATCGCGCAAAGACTGAGCGTTACGAAGGTAGACGTGACGAAGTTCGCTTCGCGCACGCGGGGTGTAGACATGCATCATCACCCTCACGGTGAGTGCCATGGCGCCGGGAACGTTGATCTCACTCGCGCACAGCAGGGGCACGTCGCCAAAGCCAACGCCGCGTGCGGCCGTGGCGGGAAAAGCCACGTTCAGATCGGGAGTGGTCGTGAACAGCACGCTAATGACGTCATCGTGATTGACACCGTTGCGCTCGAGCATCGCTTTCAGTAACTCCTGGGTGACCTCAGACACCTCGTTCGCGTCGTTGGCCCCACACGTTGAAGCGCCCCGAAGGGCTCGAACCATGGCAGAACTCATGAAGGCATCGTAGAGGCCAGCTCTTCGGTCATTCCAACCGCCTCCATCAAGCGACGCACTTCACTGAGCGAAAGTTGTCTCGAGGAACCCGGCGACAAGGTGGCGTCGTGCAAAGGACCGATGCGCGTTCGCACGAGTCGCGTCACTTCGTGACCGACGGACGCGCACATGCGTCGAACCTGTCGATTACGCCCCTCGTGAATGACAATGCGTATAAGACCCTCGCTTACGCGAGAAACCTGGGCGGGCGCGGTGACGCCGTCCTCGAGTTCGACGCCTTCTCTAAGGCGACGTAGAGCTCCGGGCGATGGGTCGCCATCGACACGCGCGAGGTACTCCTTGGCGATTCCTGAACTCGGGTGCGTCAAGAGATGAGCCAGGCGTCCATCGTTGGTGAGAATCAAGAGTCCCTCGGTGTTCATGTCAAGTCGCCCAACGGGAAAGATTCGCACGGGCGACTCAACGAGTTCGAGCACCGTGGTTCGTCCCTGAGGGTCCGACGCTGTCGTCACGACCCCATCGGGCTTGTTAAGGAGAAAGTAGACCTTGCTCTGCGACGTGGGAGCGAGCTTGCCGTCGACGCAGATCATCTGCACTTCGGGGTTCACGCGATTTCCTAATGCAGCGACGCGCCCGTCGATAGTGACGCGACCGGCGTCGATTAAGAGCTCACAGGCTCGACGAGAACCGTACCCCGCGCGCGCGAGGGTTTTTTGGAGTCGTTCGCCCTCGTCCAACTACGACACCTCAGTGACGTCGAAACGTTGAGCCATCTCATCGGCCAACACGTGGGCGGTTTCAACCGGTGGCATGAACTCTTCAATCGGGGGCAGATCGCTCAACGCGGCGAGCCCCATGCGGTCGAGAAATAGCTCGGTCGTGCCATAAAGAATTGGCTGACCCGGCCCCGGCGCGCGACCCTGTTCTTCAATGTAACCGCGCTGCTCAAGTAGACGAACGACGCCGTCGACGTTGACGCCGCGCAGGGCCGTGATTTGAGCGCGCGACACCGGCTGGCGGTACGCAATGATCGCGAGGGACTCAAGCGCAGCGGAACTGAGACGATGCGACACGTCGCGATTGGCAAACTTCGCCACCCACGAAGCCACCTCGGGAGAGGACTGCATCACCCATCCGCTCGCCAATTCAACGACTTGAAAGCCACGCTGCTGGTCGAGAAACTCTTGGCGCAGTGCGCGAAGCGTGGTCGTGACCGCGTCGGCGTCCACGTCAACGACGTCGGCCAACTCTTCGGCCGAAATCGGCTCAAGTGCCACGGTCAGCATCGCTTCAAGTTTCTGTTCCAATGAGAGTTCATCCCTCATAACTGTCAACTCCTCCAATATCGAGTCCGAAGGACGAATCGATCCATTCAATCTGCACGTCACCAAAGGTCTCGCCCTGACCCAACTCCACGTGACCGAGTTTGCAGAGCTCGAGCAGGGCCAAGAAGTGCACAATGACTTCAATGCGCGTCGAGAAGCCCTCAGTGAGCCGGCGAAAAGAGAGTCGACCCATCGAAGGAAGTGACTGGGCTAAGGAAGCGACCGTCTCAGCGACCGTGACGGCGTCGACGGTGACGTGGTGCAGGCGTACGACGGGCACGGGTTTTTCTTCAATGCCGCGCAGGTACGCCATGGCCAGTTGGGCCGTCGTCACCCCCGCTAAGAGGTCTGGTGGCTGCACACTAAAGCCCTCGTCCACGCCACGAAGGCGAGGAAAGGCCCGACTAGCTCGTTCGAAGAGCGACACGAAAGCGTCAGCCAACGCGGCGTAGGTCCTTAGTTCAAGGAGTCGAGCAAGGAGGACGTCACGCTCCTCCCAGCCAACGAACTCTTCGTCTTGTTCCCCACTGTCGCGTCCGGGCAAGAGTCGTTGACTCTTCATCTCCAACAAAACCGCGCCAATTAAGAGAAACTCAGAGAGATCGTTCATCTCGAGGGTCGTCGCCTCGTCGCGTAACACGGCCACGAAAGCGTCAACGAGTGGCGCGAGCGGCACGTCCAAAATGTCGAGTTCGTGACTGGAAATCAGCTGCAGTAAAAGTTCTACTGGGCCGCTAAAGGACGGCGTCGTCACGACGAAGGTCACGCTCAAACTCTACTTCCTGGCTCTCATCGCTCCCTCCCCTACGATTGAACGATGAAGATCCTTTCTGGAATGCAACCATCAGGAACGCTGCACCTCGGTAACTACCTCGGCGCGTTGCGCCATTGGGTGCAGGCGCAAAACTCTGACGCCTTCTACTGCGTGGTCGATCTCCACGCCCTCACGTTGCAAATTCCACCCGAGACGTTGCGAGCGAACACGACCGATCTCCTCGCTTCATACCTGGCCGCGGGGCTCGATCCCGAGGTCTGCACGATCTTCATTCAGAGCCACGTGTCCTACCACGCTCAGCTGAACTGGCTCTTGGAGTGTGTCGCAACGTACGGCGAGCTATCGCGAATGGTGGCCTTTAAAGAGAAGTCGCAGCGTCAGGACGGTTTTCGCGTTGGTCTCTTGACCTACCCGGTCCTACAGACCGCCGATATCTTGCTCTACGAACCTGAAGAAGTGCCCGTTGGCGACGATCAGCGTCAACATCTCGAGCTCGCGCGCGATCTTGCCGAGCGCTTCAACAACCGATTTGGCGAGACGTTTCGCGTTCCCGTGGGCACTCAGCCCAAGCTCGCCGCGCGCGTGATGGACTTTCAAGAGCCCACACGCAAAATGAGTAAGTCAGTGTCGAGTCCGCTGGGCACCCTCTTCGTGTTCGACGGAGCCGACGAAATAAAAAGAAAGATCTCTAAAGCCGTCACCGACACCGATGGCGAGGTGCGATTCGACTGGGAGAACAAGCCCGGGCTCTCCAACCTTCTCGAGATCTATTCGAGCTTGAGTCACGAAACGCCGGACGTTGTTGCTAGTCGATACTCGCGTTACGGAGAATTAAAGACTGACTTGACGGAGCTACTCATTGAACAGCTCGCACCCTTGAAAGAGCGTTACCACGAGCTCTTGAAGTCGCCTGACGAGCTCTACAAGATTGCTGCTCGAGGCGCCGAACAGGCGAGTGAGGTCGCGGGTGTCGTCTATCAACGGGCCGCGCACGCCATGGGACTTACCTCAGCAGGCTGAACCACCAGTTTTCCAGGTCCGAGAGAAAATTTGTGCCGACGTGCAGGAACGAATAGTCGAGGATGATGAAGACAATGAGAAACGGCATGGCACGCTGGCGTAGATGGTAGTAACGAGGCAAGTGCCTCATCGGCACAAAGCGTTCGATCACGGCTGAGCCATCCAGAGGCGGTATGGGAATCAGATTGAATGCCGCCAGTACAAGATTCACGAGACCGAGGGCCTCGCCGAAGGTGAACTGGGTTTGACTTACCGAGACGTGGATCGCGTACTCGCAGATCCCAAAACCCACGGCGGACAGCACAATGTTGACCGCCGGACCGGCCAGAGCCACCCAGAGCATCTGTTTACGAGGGTTACGAAGGCGCGCTGAGTTCACCGGTACAGGTTTGGCGTAGCCAAAAGCCGGCAGGCCAGAAAACACCAGCAACGCCGGCAGGATGATCGTGCCGAACGGGTCGACGTGGCGCAGTGGATTGAGAGAGAGCCGGTGTTGCTCTTTGGCCGTGTGGTCACCAAACAGATCGGCCACGTACCCGTGGCTCACCTCGTGGAACACGACCGAAGGAATCAGGCAGATGAAATAAAACCACTGGAACATCGTCAACTGCCTTTTAGTCGTGTGCTCGAGGGTGAGCGTGGTGATACTCGCGCTGAAGGGTCGTCACCGACACCGCGGTGTAGAGCTGCGTCGTGGCAATAGAAGCGTGCCCCAACAGTTCTTGCACCACTCTAATATCCGCTCCGTGCGCGAGCATGTGCGTGGCACAACTATGACGAAAGACGTGCGCGCTGATACGTGAACGATCAATACCAACAGCGAGGGCGCGCTTGTGGACGATGAGGTCGATTCCTTGACGCGTGAGCGCACCTGCACGAACATTCACGAACACGTTGGTGTTCTTCTTTGTCCCGACGAGCGACGATCGCCCCCCTGGTCCTAGGTACTCCTCCAGAGAGCGTCTCAACGTGGCACCGATCGGTACGAGACGCTGCTTGGCACCTTTACCGGTAAGAAGAATCAGTTCCTCATCGAAATCGAGGTCCGATAACTTCATGCCCACTACTTCGCTGACCCGGGCGCCTGTTCCGTACAAGAGTTCGAGGAGGGCACGGTCGCGAAGATCCGTGCTGGTGGTCGTTGGAATTGCGTCGAGCAACTTGACGATCTCGCCTTCAGCCAATGGCTTGGGTAGCGTTCGACCCCTTCGTCCGCCCTTCAATCGCGCGCTCGGGTCAACAACGAGGTGCCCTTCGTCGACCAGGTAGGCAAACCATCCACGTACTGAAGCCACGGCGCGCGCGACGGTGCTCGGTGCGCGCTTTGACGCGCGCGCTTCGTTAAAGAAACGTTCGAGGTCCGCCTCGACTAAGGCGTCAAGACGAAGGTCGTGTTCGTCCATCCACGTCTGGAGCACTTCGAGGTCGCGACGGTACGCTTCAATGGTCGCGCGACTACGGCCCTTTTCGATAGTGAGCCACTGCAGGTACTCCTCAAGAAGAGAGCTAGGACTCGTCAAGGAAGGTCCCAAAGACCCGATGGAGCGCGATCGTCGTCGTGGAGTCAATCGCTTTAGCCGAGCGAAGGGTCTCCTTGAGTTTCGCTGGTGAGAGCCACACGATGCTCGAGCTGCGCTCTTCAGGTCCGGCTGGATGGCGTTCACTTTGGGTAATGCCGCGCGCTTCGTAAATGGTCATGACCTGAGACGTCCAGCCAGGTGAGTTCATGAAATTACCTAGCAGCGTCCATTCCTTGGCTTCACACCCCATCTCTTCGAGGAGTTCGCGTTTGGCCGTTGCGAGAGTTGGCTCCCCAGGGATGTCTCTAGTGCCAGCGGGAATCTCCATCAGCACGTCATCGAAGGTCGCGCGGTACTGGCGAATGAAACCAATCTCACCGAGTTCGTTAATTACTAAAACGGCCACCGCTCCGGGGTGTACGGCCACGTCGCGTTCAAAGGTCTCATCATTGTGGTGAACAGTCCGACGTTCGACGTCAAAGTCGTATGAATTGAAGACAACCTCTGCTCCTTCAACGCGGAAGGAGTCGCTCACAAGGTGCTATCGACCGTCGAGGGATCGATGATGTGAGGCTCACGGCCTTCTTTTCGCAAGGCGGCGGCCTTAATAAGGCCCAAGAAGAGTGGGTGTGGTCGGTCGGGGCGAGACTTAAATTCAGGGTGCGCCTGGGTTCCGACAAAATACGCGTGACCAGGAAGTTCCACGAACTCGACCAGGCGACCGTCGGGAGAATTGCCCGAACAACGCATCCCCGCCGCTTCAAACTGGTCACGGTAACGGGCGTTGAACTCGTAACGGTGACGGTGGCGCTCGGAGACAACGGTCGTACCGTAGAGCTCGGCGACCTGGGAACCTTCGTCCAACATCGCGGGCCACGCGCCAAGACGCATCGTGCCACCGAGGTCAGTGACGTCCATCTGTTCGGCCAACAAGGAGATCACTGGCGCCGAGGAACTGTGCGTGAACTCCGTTGACTGCGCGTCACTAAGTCCCAAGACGTGTCGAGCGAACTCGATGACTTGGATCTGCATCCCGAGACAGATCCCGAGGTAGGGAATATCGTGTTCGCGAGCGATACGCGCGGTCGCGATCATGCCCTCGATGCCTCGTTCGCCAAAGCCGCCAGGAACAATAATGCCGTCGTACTGGCTAAGTCGATCAGCGTCGATCTCTGAAGGAACGCGTTCTGCTTCGAGCCAATCGATCTTGGTCTTCGCGCCGATGGCGAAACCGGCGTGACGGACCGACTCTCCAACACTTAAGTACGCGTCGGGCATGGTGACGTACTTACCAACAATGCCAATGCGAAGGGTGCTGGTGGTGTTGTGCACGCGACGAACCACACTCTCCCAAGGCTTTAGATCGATGGGATGTTCGTCAAGATCAATATTCAAGGTATTACAGACAATCGTGTCGAGACCGCCGTTGTGCAACGTGATGGGAATGTCGTAGATGCTCTCTTCGTCAACCGCGGAAATCACCGCGTTGACCGGAACGTCACAGAGCAACGAGATCTTTCGTTTCAGGCTGTCCGAAATTGGCTGGTCGCTTCGACAGACAATGATGTCGGGCTGAATACCCCTCGAGCGAAGTTCGGTCACCGAGTGTTGAGTGGGTTTGGTCTTTTGTTCACCCGACGGGGCGAGATAGGGAACGAGCGTCAAGTGGACGTAACAGACATTGTCGCGACCAGCGTCCCTGCGGAACTGACGAATCGATTCAATAAATGGCACGATCTCGATGTCACCGACCGTGCCGCCTATCTCAACAATCACGATGTCAGCGCCCAAAGACCCCTGACGGCGAATTCGTTCTTTGATCTCGTCGGTGATGTGCGGGATTACCTGCACGGTCTTACCCAGGTAGTCGCCTCGACGTTCCTTAGCGATTACCTTCGAATAGATCGATCCGGTCGTCGTATTGGAGATCTTGGACAACGATTCGTCAATGAAACGTTCGTAGTGGCCAAGGTCAAGGTCGGTTTCGCCTCCGTCGTCGGTCACGAAGACCTCGCCGTGCTCTCCGGGATTCATGGTCCCCGGATCGACGTTTAAATAGGGATCGAGTTTGCACATCGTGACCTTCAGGCCACGAGATTTGAGAAGGCGACCCAATGAAGAGGCGGTCAAGCCCTTACCGAGCGAACTCGATACCCCGCCCGTTACAAAGACGTATTTAGTCATTGTAAAACTGCTCTTCTCACGGAACAATATCTTAGTGAGTGAAATCGGCCTCGACACGAACTTGGGAAGAGTTTTCCAGTAATTGTTGCGCCAATGCTCTCGATTCACTGGTGATCTCGTCGCCAGCGAGCATGCGAGCAATTTCACGTACGCGATCGTCGGCCTTTAAGGATCGAACCGTCGTCGTTGTCACGCCAAGTTCAGTCTTCTTTTCGATGACGAAGTGATGATCAGCGCGCGCCGCCACCGAGGCTAAGTGCGTCACGGCGAGGACCTGTTGTTGGCGGCCGACTTCGTAGAGACATTCGCCAATCTGTTGAGCGACTTGGCCGCCCAAACCAGCGTCGACTTCATCAAAGACGGCCACGACGTCTTCGTTGGCGGTCTCGAGTGAAAGGGCGAGTAACACGCGACTCAACTCTCCCCCACTCGCGAGTGTCGCCAGTGGCCCCTCGGGCAGTCCGGGATTGGGCGTGAAAAAGATCTGTGCGTCAGAGCCGTCGTCGCCGTCTACGACGAAACGAAGGGAGGCGTGCGCGAGAGCAACTCTGGCCAGCTGGCCTCGAACGGCGTTCGTCAGGAGAGTCGCCGCAAACTCTCGCTCGTGGCGAACACGACGCGCGTAGAGCGTTTCGCGCTCTTCAAGTTCCTGTATCTCCTGATCAAGTCCGCCGAGACGTTCTGACTCTTCAGTTAAGCGTTCGTACCGAGTTCGTAGTTCGAGGTTGGTAGCGAGTGCGGCCTCGAGCGTGCCACCGTACTTTCGAGCAATTTGTTGAAGGACACTCGCTCGCTCTTCCAGCGTGGCGAGCGTCGACGCGTCAAACGCGTCGGGGTCGCCAAGAGCGGCCAAATCGCTCAGCGCCTCACGAGCTTGAATGAGCGAGCCACGAAGACCCGCTCGAACCGATTCGTACGCCTCACCCGAGGGCAGGTGCGTCAGCGCGCGTGAAAACTGAGCCAAGACGGCTTCATCACTGTCGGCGTCAAAGAGGGCCAGGACCTCGACCAAAGCAGCCTGACCGTCGCGCAAGGTCGTAAGTCTGGTCAACTCCTCGAGGGTCTCGCTGAGCTCGGTCGCCGACACGATGGCTACAGCCTCGAGTTCGCCCAGTTGAAAGAGGAGAAACTCCGACTCTCGTTGACGCGCCGAAGAATCGCCACCAAAGTCATCACGAAGCTGACGAGCTTCTCGAAGTAGGACGCGTACGTCGTCGAGGTCTTTGGTCTGGACTCCTCCGCTCTCGTCAATGAGACGTACCGTCTCGCTACGATTTCTTAGAGCGAGCGAGTCATGTTGGCCGTGCACCACAATGAGTTCGTCGGCCAAGGCTCGAAGCGCTTCAACACTCGAGGGCGCACCGTTAAGGGAACTACGCAGTCTGCCCGTCGTGGTGGTCTCTCTGGAGAACACAATCTCCTCGGTGCCGCCACGTAGGAAAAGTGCCGCGGCGCGCGTGTCCGACGTGAGCGCGTAACGCGACGTGTTCGCGTCACTTCCTAAGCAGAGTCCTAAAGCGCCCAACAATAAGGTCTTGCCGGCGCCGGTCTCTCCGGTAATGACGTTGAAGCCGGGTCCAAATTCGAGTCGAGCATCGTCAATAACGCCGAGGCCGTGGGCGTAGAGCTCTATGAGTTGCGCCTTAGGCATGACCTTCTCGAAGGCTGTGGCGAAGACGAGTCGCTAAATCAAAACTCCGCGTCGCGACCACGCGCACCGGCGATGGGTTTTGGCGAATTTCAACGAACTGTCCGGGCTGCAGTGAACCTATTGTTCGTCCGTCGGCGACCAGGACGGCAGGATTCTCCTCGGTGACGAAGCGAATGACCTTGTTGTCGGGCACCACAATCGAACGATCGATGGTGAAGTGCGGGGCGATTGGCGTCAATATCATCAGCGACATTGACGCGTCGACGACGGGACCACCAGCAGAGAAGTTGTAGCCGGTACTCCCGGTGGGCGTCGCCACCATGACGCCGTCTGCCGCGTAGGTCAAGTACTCTTCATCGCCGACAAACGTCTTCACTTTGACCATATGACCGGCACTCGCTCGTTCGACGACAACTTCATTGAGCGCGAACTCATGAACGTCACTACCCGAAATGGTGATCTGAAGTGCCAGGCGCTCAGAGACCGCGTCACTGGCGAGGGCCCCTCGAATATTCTCCAAGATCTCATTCGGAGGAACATTTAAGAGAAATCCCACGCGGCCGAGATTGACCGCGATGACTCGAGCACCCGCGTCGTGGGCCAACCTCGCCGTCTTTAAGAACGTGCCGTCACCGCCAAGACTCACGACCAGGGTCGACGCGTCCAGTGTGGGTGGTTCACTCGAATCTAAGAGGAAGACTGTCGAAGAAATACCTTCGTCGTTCAAGTGCCCGCCCACGTGATGAGCGAGTGCGACAGCGTCGTGTCGGTTGCTAAAGGCGGTAAAAAGAAGATCAGTCACGTGGCACCTCGACTAATGGTAGTTACAAAGGTCGAACGAACGTACAACGACACAGAACGTTCAGTCTCACAATTCCGGTAGAAATTCCCCACATGAAGCGAAGTATCCCTGTCGCGATGGCCGCGTATAACTCAATGACGCGCTTACGTTGAACGCGGGGAACTGCCGGATCGTCGCAGTGGAGGCAACGTCGGCGGTGGTTTAAGCCGTGGAGGCAGATCACGAAGAAGCTCGGTCGTCACTTCGCCAATGATCCGAACGGCCTTCTCGAACGCCTCCTCGGTGTGCTTTGACGTTGCCCCGACCCCGCTGACCTTTCGAACGTACTGTCGCGCGGCTGATTCAATCTCTTCGTCGGTGGCCTCGGGTTCGAGCCCGCGGAGCGTGGTTATGTTTCGACACATCCTGAGAGAGTAGAACGTCATTTGGGAGTAAATTACGTCAAATCTCGGTATCAGAATAAATATACTGTATAGATAGTGCGTATCTGGAATGAAGACTCGGATCAAGTACTCCCAGGTCAGCGGTTATTTCTTTAAAATACTTAACGGTGGCCAAGGTCTCAAGGCCGCTCCCCTGCCTTAGGATGAAGCCTGCAGTTTCGACTGCTTCGTCGCCCCACAGAGTTGTGGACCAGGTGATCAACCCAAATGTGCCCCTTGGTGCGGGTAAGTAGAACTCACCAAGCTCTAGGCCGAACACCAGCGACTCTTCGCTCCATTGTGTTCGAGCCTTTTTGTGCAAATACAGGAGATAACCGTGCGAAGAGTTCTTTTTGCCGTTTTGGCGATCCTTTTCAGCCCTTTGGTACTTCTTTTACCGCCAGCTAACGCCGCGGTAGTGCAGAAGCCACCAGTACCAACTGTCCGCCAGGAGACGGTGCCCGTCACTGTCGTTGCCCCAGTCCCCGTTGTTGAAAACGCCAATGAGCGCCAAATTCAGAGTCTCGCGGCGAACGCAGGCGTCAGTGTGGTAACACTTCGCGCCGAGTGGCAGCACGTGGCCGAGTGCGAAGTTGCGGGAAACTGGTCGATGACGGGCTCTGCCTACTCAGGCATTGGCTTTCTCAACTCCACGTGGTACCAGTACGGCGGCACTCGCTATGCGCAACTCGCCGGACAGGCCACTGAAACCGAGCAGATCATCATCGGCATGGAGATAACTGGCGGCTGGGTTCCCGACCAAAATGGATGCTCCCCCTCGGGTTGGTAGTTCTCATGAGGCCCCAAATCCACCGAAATAACAGCACTAGATTCCGGCTATGTCCAGATCGCGTCATTCTGTCGATTTCGTGATCAATGCTTCGCGCTAGCGCGACACTCCTCGTGGGTGCGTTGATTTGTGCGCCACTTTTTGCACCCGTCTCCGATGTTGGAGCAGCTGAAGTATCGCCCCACCCGTTCCATCAGGATTTCGTCGCACTCGTTCAGACGACGAGCCGTGGCACGATACTTCCAAAGACCAACTGTCGAGTCTTCCCCGCCAACAACGTGTGGAATACCCCGATCACGGGACTGCCGGTCAACACGAACAGTGCAACGTGGCTCGCTTCGATGGCGTCGTCCAGCACGAACCTCCATCCCGACTACGGTCCTTCGTCGAATCCCGCACAGCCTTACGGAATCCCATGGAGACTCGTCGCGCCGCACACCACGTTCACGCACATTACGTTTCTCTACGCGTCGGAGAGCAATCGGGGGCTCTATCCCCTCACTGCTTCAACGCCCATAGAAGGTGGCTCCGATCGTCACGCGTTGATGGTTGATCCCACGGCGTCGGCGACGTCCAAGGCGTGCACGCTTTTTGAGACGTACGACACGCAGTACAAGAGCGGTGGACACTCAACCGCGGGTTCGGGCGCGGTGTGGAATCTCAATTCGAACGCTCTGCGTCCCGCGGGATTTACGTCCGCCGACGCGGCGGGGCTTCCGATTCTGCCGGGTCTTGTGAACTACGACGAAGTCGCGTCAGGTTCGATGAATCACGCGATCCGTTTCACCGCAGAATGCTCCCAACAGTCGTACCTCTGGCCCGCGCGTCACGAAGCCGGTCAGGCAAACACCAACTGTCCGCCCATGGGCGCGCGTTTTCGTTTGAGCGCCGCCTTTACGCTTCCGGCCTCGACGTGCAGCGCGTTCTGTCAACGAGTTCTGACCACCATGAAAGCCTACGGTTTGATTCTGGCCGACAACGGGAGCAACTGGTATTTCCAGGGGACGGCTGACACACGCTGGACCGGCAACGAAGTCAATCAACTGAAGCAGATCCCGGCCAGCGATTTCGTCGCGGTGGACGAGTCGTGTTTGATGGTGAGTCCCAATTCCGCTCAAGCGCTGCAGCCAGGAACTGCGCCGTACGTACAGAGTTGTGGCTGACGGCGACGAGAAAACTACCCTCGCCCAGTGGTGCCTGACGTCGCCAAAAGCCCTTTGGTCAAAAGAGAGGCACCTTGTTAGTCTGAGGTCATCAGGACTGAACAAAGGTAGGTAATCGTGAGTGACAGAGATGCAACAGCGCCCACAGCGGCCGAAGCGGCAAACGCTTGGAACCGGACAATTATCGACGAATTTCATAGCAACGCTGGTAAGGTTGGCGGCCCCTTTGAGGGCAACACCTTGTTGTTGCTCCATACCACTGGCGCACGAACGAAGGCCGAGCGCGTTAATCCGGTCGTCTATTTAGACGAAGACGGAAAGATCTACGTCTTCGCCTCCAAAGCTGGAGCGGACACGGATCCCGATTGGTACCGCAATCTCGTCGCCAATCCCAACGTGACGGTGGAGATTGGCACCGAAAGCTTCGCTGCCACAGCGAAGACGTTGGCGAGCGATGAGCGTAATCGCGTCTACGCCGCCCAAGCCGCCCTTCGACCTAATTTTGCCGAGTACCAAGAAAAGACCGCTCGCGTCATTCCAGTCGTCGAGCTCGTTCGAAGCTAACAAGGCTCCTAATTCAGTTAGACCGGATGTGGTTCCAAATAGTGAACCTCTAAGGGCGACGCGAGAATCGGTTCGAGCATTTCCACAAGTCCTGTCTCGAGGCGCCACGTCATGTACTTCTCGTTTTGAGCCCTCGTGTCCCACTCTTCGTACAGCACGATCGAATCAGGTCGATCCGCGTCAACGAACGACCCTACTGAGACGCATCCGTCGTACGCTCGCGTCTCAACAAGAGCAACGCTCAGGATGTCCAGAAGCTCACTGCCCTTGCCAGGTTGACAGTGAAAGAAAAGAATCACTTTTTGCACATTCGTCCCATCGTCCAGAGGAGTTCTTTCGAGTGACGCCGTCACGCGTGACGACGCCGAGCCCATTCATAGCAGCAATGTCGCCGATCTTGTTTGTTTCAGCTCGCTGCAGCGCGGCCAAAGTCGCGCGCCGGGAGATTGAAACGTAATCGTCTAGTGATTGGGACCGTGGCCCTTGCCATTTCCGGGCCCTCCGTGTGGAGGCGTAACGGTGGTGGTGGTCGACGGTGAGTTGACGCCTAACTCCGACGCGAGTGCAGAGAGATCCGTTTGCAGTAACGCGGCTTCGCCCGACGCGATTTGACCACTCTGCACACCGTTGCTGATCGTCATCGAAGCCTGTTGAAGATCATTCGTCGCTTGAACGGTGTTGCCCGCGGCCGCGTCGGTGAGTGCCTTTTGCGTCTGTTGGGTAATCATCCGCACCGAGCCCGGATCAATCCCTCCCGTGGCCTGGCCGTTAGCGAGATCACTCAGGAGCGTGGCGAACGCAGGCGAACTGTTCGTCAACGCGCTCGTCGTGGTCGTCGCGCGTTGGGTCGTGGTCGTCGATGACGTCGTTGTTGTTGTCGTCGCTGCTTTAAACGGCCCAGTCGTAAGCCAAAAGATGAGGGCGATGACGATGGCCGCGAGCGCCACGAGTCCCGAAGGTGCTCTCCACCAGTTTGGACGACGTCGAGATAATGGTGGCGCACGTTTCACGGGCTTTTCTATGACGGTCTCGTCGCCCGTCACCATCGCCGCCACAGCAACACCTGGCATCACCGAGGTGGCGTCGTAGGGAGTCTGGGTGTCGAGGCGAACGGTCTCGTCGCTCGCTGACGGTATCCACGGGGTCTCGTACGCCGCACTCGCGAGCAACGATGAAACGTGCGCGGCCGAGAGACGTTGCTCGGGGTCATGTTCGAGCATGCCACTCAGCACCAACTTCCACGGGGCTGGAAGATCGGCGGGCACCGGCACGGGACCCGAGAGTCGATGCGCAACGATCTCACTCGGTCGTCCTTCATAGACACGCTTACCCGTCAGACATTCGAGCAACACCATTCCGAGCGACCACACGTCGGCACTTGGACCAACCTGGTGTCCCTCAAGCTGCTCCGGTGCCATGTAGACAACCGTGCCCATCGTTGTTCCAGCCGCAGTGAGTGTCGTCGCGTCCTGAAGTTGCGCAATGCCAAAATCTCCGATCCAAGCGTCACCCGTCGATGAGAGCAGAATGTTCGAAGGCTTTACGTCGCGGTGGACTACACCTCGTTCATGCACGTACGCAAGTGCGTCGGCGAGACGCGAGCCAAGATGCGCCGTTTCAGCCGCTCCCAGTGGGCCGTTCTGGAGCGACTGCGCGAGGGTTGGTCCATCGATGTACGCCATTACCAAGTACGCGTCGTCACCCGCGAGTCCCGTGTCTATCAGATGAATGAGACCGGGGTGTTCAAATCTCTCGAGTGCTCGAGCCTCTTGTGTCAGTCGACGAACGAATTCAGGATCGCCCGATCGCACAACCTTCACGGCAACCGTGGTTCCGCTCTCCTCATCGGTTGCCACGTACACGTCGGACATGCCCCCTCGCCCGAGCAATCGAACGAGGCGATAGCGTCCGCCGAGCACGTCAGCGACAGAAGGCATGTTCTCCGGTCAAGGTAATCAAGCGTAATCCTTGGTCAAGAGTTGCTTCCTCCTGGCGAGTCCACGAGACACACGCAAGAAACACACGAATTGGTAAAGCACAACCCCACGATTCCCCTTCCGTCGCCATTCGTCATGAAAACTTCACATGAGGCACTAAGACCAGATTCTCAAGTCAACGCACGGCATCAGCGTCGAGCGCATCGACTCCCATACAACCCGAGAGAATGAATGACTTCGCTCGCACGTTCTTCAAATCGACAAACTGCCCATCGTGGCGTCACGACGCTGAGGTGATGGTCACGTGCTGTGACACGTCGATGAGTTCAACCCACGTTCGTCCTGGTGTTAAGTCAATGACTTTGCCGGACGAGTTCCTGTAAATGGTTCGTTGGTGAAGACTCCCCCGCGACCACGTCCCTCTCTGCACCGTGCCGCGAGTGAACACCTCGACTGATCCAGTCCCTCGCATCTGTGCGTAGGAGTCGATGACGCCAACACCCCCGACGTAGTGCATGGTCATCACGATGACGTTCTTTGGCGCGATCCGGACACCATTTGCTGAGACGTCAGGAGAGCCAAAGATAGAGCGGTCCCATGACACGGTTTTTGGGTTCCACGCGTACGTCGCCGCGTAACCCGAACCAAAACCCACGACGAACGATCGAACTCTTGGACCGTAGGTCTTGGGCGACGATGTATAGGAGAACAACGCGGGGGGTGGCCGTGGTACGCCGTCCTTCTTCATCAAGAGCACCGCGTTAGCGAACAGATTATGGGGCGGATAGCGCGTCGAGACACGAAACATCGCTGGCCCGCTGTTCGATTCGTCGTAGAGCTTCACCGGTGCGGTCTCAATGCTCTTGACCGCGTACTGGGCGCCCCCGGAATAAGCGAAGATGCCGCCAATAGGAAAGACAATCTCGCGATCAGTGCGGCGAACAGAGCGCACGGGTCCCACAAGCATGGGCAGTTGCGAGTTGAAAATAGCGGCGAGGCGCGTGATGCCGCCTTCGACTACTTCTTCGTAGACGACGTCAGCGTCTTGAACGCCGGCTTGTGGCACTGCTTCAGGGGTGTTGTCAATCTTTATCGTCAGTGCCGATCGGCTCTCGGTGACCTGCTGGGGGTCAGCCAGTCCCGTCAGAGGTGCCAACGACACGTGTTTTGTCGGTGGCGATGACGTCGTTGTCGACGACGTGGTGACGACCGACGTCGTCGTCGTCGTGGCGGCCAAAGCACTCGTCACAACCAACCCACTCGAGAGAGTTCCGAGGACGAAGGTCAGTAGAAATAAACGACGCATGGATGAAAACTACTTGTCCATCACGGAGTGGCGTGGCAATTAATGTTCGCTACGATTTCGCACTATGAGCGCTGAGGCGTCAGCCACTGTCGAGCGGGTTTTACGAAGGACGGAAGTTGGGAGATCGCGACGTTCAATGGCTCCGAACCCGCGAACGATACGTAAGTCTGCTCTCTTCCAAGAAGTCGTGCATTTCCGTCCCATGTTGAGCAGTATTGAAATGAAAGGAATTGTGAGACGTGTCAAAGAAAGAGATCGACGATTACCTGGCAACGCTCAAACTCGCAGAGCGAGAAACGTTGGAAATATTGCGTCACGACATCATGGAGATAGTTCCTGACGCTGAACAGTGCATCTCGTATGGCATTCCGGCCTTTCGTCTTAGGGGCAAGGTCATCGCCGGATTCGGTGCGTACAAGCAACATTTGAGTTATTTCCCGCACAGTGGATCGGTGCTTGAGGCTTTTAAATCGGAACTCGCCGCTTATTCGCGGGCAAAAGGTACGCTCCACTTTCGAGTCGATTCTCCCCTACCAAAGGCTCTCGTGAAAAGGCTCATTCAGACGCGGATCGACCAAGCGTTCAACACTGAGTGAACCAACGTCGGTGTTTTTCAACCTTGATTACTCTCCGGTGAGCCCATCGATCGATTCACGAATGAGGTCGGCGTGTCCGACGTGACGCGCGTACTCCTCAATCATGTGACAGAGAATCCAACGCAAGCTAGGTGAGCGACCATCTGGCCAGGTCCGTCGGGCCAACTGTTCAAGACCACCTTCGCTCAGGGCTTCCCCAACCAATACGCGCGAGCGCGCCACGGATCCTTGCCAGAGGGCGTAGAGCTGTTCAGGTGAATTTTCGAAAGCCGAATGCCAGTCCCAGTCAGGATCGGCCTCCCAGTTCGCGGCGACCCACGGTGGTTCTCCTTCTCGCCCGCGCAGCCACTGAGCAAACCAATAATCCTCCACGAGCGATAAATGCTTGAGCATCCCGCCAAGGGTCATCGATGAAGCGGCGACCGTCGTATTGAGGCCAGACGCGTCGAGTCCGCCACATTTCCACGCAAAGGTCGCTCGCTGGTACTCAAGGAAACCCAGGAGCGTCTCAGACTCGTCGGCCGCGAGAGGAGGTTCTGGGCGACCCTGCTCGTCCAAGTTGGTCATGCTCAGGGATTTTAGACACGGATACGAAGATCAATGCTTGCGTTTCGCGCCAATCCACGTAAATGCCTGTATTGATCCACTGGGCGTCGTGTGCGGTTCCTTCCTGCACTCGCTCACTTCGAATTGATCGCCTAAGAACGCCGTAATCTCCTCGCAGCCGTAGCGAGAAACCGCAAGGCCTGAGCAGTATTCGGGCCCGTCGAGAGCAAACGTCCCAAGAACCACTGCGCCTTTTGGGGTCAGAGACTTGAGGAGCAGTTCTCGGTAGAGGACGACGTCGCTTGGTGCGAGGAAATGGAAGACGGCGCGGTCGTGCCACGCGTCATAGCGCCGTTCGGGTTGCCAAGTGAGAAGGTCATGAGTAATCCATGTAACGCCCGATTCAGGACCAACTCTCTGAACGCTCGCCTTGAGGGAAACGTCGGAAATATCCAGCACGGTGACGTCGGAGAAGTTCTTGGCAATTAAGTGATCGACAAGTCTTGACTCACCTCCGCCCACGTCGATGACGGCACTACTCTCTGAGACCTCAAGTGCTTCGAAAAGCTCGAGTGATGTGGAAAAATCCTTCTGGTACCAACTACGCGACTCGGGTTCTGACGCGACATAAACGGCATCCCAGTGACTCCCCCGATTGACGGATTCTGAGGAATCGCGAGACGAAGTGACGTTGGTGGGCATGTCAGATGCTTCCTTAGAGGTGGAAAGGGGCAATCATGGACGTCGCGGTGCGAGCGGCGCCAAGAAGCGGGACATTCAACAATGTTTCCGTCGTCCGCAAAAGAGAATAGTGAGTGAATCTCGTGCCCACGCGAGCCCCTCGACGCACGGACGGCGCAATCACGAGTGTTGGAACTTGGTTCGACGCCGCTCCGTCATTCTCGTCAAAAGTAATGAAGAGTACAAGGGAACCCGACTGGTACTGAGAACTGGCAATTATCGACGGCACCATCCGTTTGAGCCACGTGTCGCCGACCCTTACCGAACAACTGTGCATGTCATCACAGATGTTTGGCACGATCAGCGTAAAGCCCGCTCTTAGATTCAACGGCAGCGTGAGCGGCACGTCGTTTCGCTTACACGTCGCCGCGATCGAGGTGTAGTACACGGCGGGATTGTGGCGAGCGGCGTACTGTCCACTGGTGACGTGATCACACGATGAGGGCATTGACTCGTCCAGCGACCGCCAGTTCGAACCCAGTTCAGAGAAAATACTTGGCACCGCGAGCGGATGCGAGCTTGGCTCTGCGTCATCGACGATGCCTTGGGTTGAACCAGAAGTGAGCGCAATGTAATTTGGCAAGCTTGGGTGAGAAATCGCAAAGTCGTTAGTAGCCAGGCCGCATCTCGAGGCCAGTTGATTCAAATAAGGAGCCGCGGAAGAGCCAACCACGGAGTAGCCCACGTTCTCCAACAAGATCCACGCGACGTGACTGTAGTGATCGGTCCCTGACGTGCCACACGGGGCCGTCACGGGAATCTTCTTCGACGCCACTGCGCCGGACGTCGGAATAGTCGACGCCAAGCACAGCAACATGACCAAAATGCCGTAGTGCCACTTTCGAAGAGTCATGACATCAGTCTGGCGCTGTGATAATCTACAACTATATGGTTGTAGATAATGACAGGCACCGAAAGGCGGACCTCGTGTTTCACGCGCTCGCGGACAGCACACGCCGTGACATTCTGTCGAGGTCCATGCGGGGCGAAAATTCCGTCTCAACGCTCGCAACGTTTTACCCGATGAGTTTTGCCGCCGTGCAGAAGCACGTGGCAATTCTCGAGAGAGCAGAACTGGTGACCAAACGCCGACAGGGTCGAGAGCAATTGGTTCGTGGCGACTTGGATGCTCTGCACTACGCGCGCCAATTACTTCAGCAGTTCGAAACGATCTGGCAAGGTCGCGTCGAGCGGTTTGGCGACATTGTGAATGACAACTTAAGAAAGGGAGATTCATGACTGTTAGAGATATCCACAACGACCCAGAGGCATTAACGATGACGATCACCGCGGAGTTCGACGCGCCGATAGGGCGGGTGTGGAACTTGTGGGAGAACCCTCGCCAACTCGAACGATGGTGGGGACCGCCAACGTATCCCGCAACGTTTGTCGAGCACGACCTCTCTCCTGGTGGGCGCATCTCTTATTTCATGACCGGACCCGAGGGCGACCAACCACATGGCTGGTGGGGCGTGGTGTCGGTCGACGCGCCGTTCCAACTCGAATTTGAGAATGGCTTCGCCGACGAATCCGGTGTACCCGACGTGAAGATGCCAACGATGATGATACGAGTGACCCTTAGCGAGGAGCCCACTGGGAATACACGCATGGAGATCGTGACAACGTTCCCGTCAGTAGAAGCCATGGAACAGATCATCGCAATGGGCATGCAAGAGGGATTGGCGGGAGCCATGTCGCAGATTGACGAAATTCTCGCGTAGTTCGATGGCGGAAGTTACGCGCGATGAAACGACCTTCTTTGGACGAGTGAGTTTCTATTTCACTGTGACTATAGAAAGCATGGTGTTTAGAGAAGAGTCTCTCGCCACGATCCACATATCAGCTTCGTGCGTCCCGCCAAGGTGGAGCAGACACATTGGAACCACGCCCCAAATTCCTTTAACTTCAGCCGTAAGAACTTCTGCTTTGTCCCATTGAATGGACACTGCGCCGCGGCGCGTCGACCTCGCGCTCGGAGACCATTTCAGTCCTCCGTTGACGACTCGAAGTCTCCCCGACAACTCAATCGAATCGCGAAGTTTGGCTGACGGACCCGACTCCGCCCCGCGGTCCGCCCACACTGGCAATCGAGCAGAGAGACCATTTTCGAACAGTTCAGCCGTAGTTTGGACTCTCTTTCGAGAAACGAAGAATACGCACACTGACGCGATGATCGCTACCACGGGAATCAAGAACAACCACGCGCTAACGCCAAGAGGTTGAGACGCAGTCATCAGAACCAAAAACAGCAAAATGAAACACAACCTTGACCCCCGACGTCGTTCGCGACTGGTCGCGTAGGTCGACATCATGATGGCAATTCTAGTTTGTCTCCCAACGAGACATGGTCAACGTGAGTCCGTCGGGCCCGTAACCCATGGCCGTCCGTTTCTCGTAGAGCAGTATGTGACAATTGGTAGATGAGTGACAATCGTCGACAGCCACGCTACGCAGCCGTACTGGCTCGACTCGGTGAGCCGGATTCGCGCGAACTCCTCGCTACACCGGCCCTCGTGTGCGATTTAGACCTGCTTAAGGCCAACATCACACGCATGGCTACGCGAACTGCGTCGGCCGGCATCAAACTTCGACCGCACGTCAAATCGCATAAATCTGCCTACGTCGCGAAACTTCAACTCCAAGCCGGAGCGGTGGGCCTCGCGTTCGCAAAGCTTTCGGAAGCGGAAGCGGTTATTGGTCGACTTCGAACTGACGGTTACAACGAACACATCTCCGCTCTCCTCACGTCGCCGCCTGTCGGAATGGAAGCTGCGCGTCGGGCGACGGCACTGGCGATCAATTGCGATCTGATTGTGGTTGTCGACAGCCCAGGCGCCGTGGATGAGCTGGGTCTGGCCGCGAACGAGGCGGGAGGGAGTCTGGCTGTCCTCTGCGACGTCGACGTTGGTCTTGGGCGAACCGGCGTTGCCAACGCGACGAAGGCGCTCGAGGTAGTCGAGCGAATTGCGTCGAAGTCCGCACTCTCCTTCGCCGGAGTCCAGGGATACGGGGGTCAACTCCAACACATTGTGGGACACGAAGCCCGACGTGCAGCAACGAACTCTTCGACCATGATGCTTACTTCGGTCATTGACGCCCTCGAGATAGCTGGTTTCCCTGTCGCGCTGCGAACGGGCGGCGGGACCGGAACCGCGACGATAGACAGTGAACTCGGAGTTCTCAATGAACTGCAGTGTGGGAGTTACGTCTTTATGGACCGCGAGTACCGCGACGCCTTGGCTGGTGATCGCGAAGGGGCCTTTCACCAGAGCCTCACCATTGCCACGACGGTTATCTCTTCGAATCAAAAAGGATTTGTCACCGTCGACGCGGGACTTAAGTCGATGGCAACCGACGCGGGCAGTCCCATCGTCGTTGGTCACGAACAGGAGTCGATCTACCACTTCTTTGGTGACGAGCACGGAATGGTCTCAACAACACCCGACTGGACGTGGCGACGCGGAGATCGACTCAACCTTGTGCCGCCGCACTGTGACCCAACGGTGGACCGCTACGACGTACTTTGGCTTGTTCGTGGTGACGTGGTCGTAGGCGTGGAGGACATCGTTGCTCGAGGTTGCTCCCAGTAACTATCGTCGCGCGACGCATCCCTTTACTTCGATGACAAGTTGCGCGCGACGCGTCACACGGACAAAACCGCGAACGCTCTTGGTGTACTGGCGAACTGTTGACGTAAGAGTGTCGACTGCTACCTGAACAGAATGAGATTGCCAGTAACGATCCCAACTGCGGCGAGCCAGACAAACACGCCCAGGCCACGCTTCAGCCAGACGTTCGTCCAGTCCACGCCTTCACGACCAAAGAGCCCAACAACGCTAAGTACGACGCCCGGCAAAAGCAGCCAGAGGAATGTGGAGTCGATCGTGGACGTCGATGGGTCAAGCCCGAGGAAATGAAAGGACAAGAATGAACCGAGCAGCAGCATGAAGAGAAAACTGGTTAGACCGCGAGGCAGCCAGCGATGCAACAAAGGCGAGTTCGGCAATGAGTCCTCGCGCAGTTTCAAGATGCCAGGAATTGCGAGCAATGTCGCCGCCGTGACCGTGCGTATGGAAAACCCAAAGTAGGGGTCCATGACGACGAGGTAAAGCACAAACTTAAAGACCAGTGACCCAATGCTGTAGTGAATATTGGGTGAAATCAGTTTCTCGGGCTGCACGGCTTTGGAACGCTCGGGGTAGAAATGGAGCGCGACGTCTTCGCCCAGTAGTCGAACGACTATCCCTATCGCCACGAGCCAGCGGATAGCACTGAGATTCGGATCGCTCAATATGGTCAGCCCCGAGAGCCCGTTGAGCGCCTTGGCCACGGAAGCTGCGGCGAAGGCCACAAATATTGGCATCAAGATGTAGTCGAAGACGCGCTCCCATCGTTCACCTACTTCGTGCACGATGTATCGCCGCAATGGACGAATAGCGTGCGCCAAAAGTGGCACGGTGACAACGAGTACGCCTAGTCCTAACAGCGTTCGAATGTCGGACCACGACTGGATCGAGCCGCTGACGATTGAAACCATCGCAATGACGAGCCAACCAACGAAACTAGCCACCGCGTCAAATATGCCAAGACCAATGAGCAGGTAGATCAAGAACACTGACGGTACAAAGGGTGCGGCGGAATGAAAGAACAGGCTCAAGACGCCGAGCGCAAAGCCAGCCATCAGTAGCAGAACTGACCAACCACCGATCACCGCGCGAATCCAAGAACCGTCAGTAATTACGCGAGGGGCGAGCGCCGAGTACTTTCCGACCTTGAGCGGTAGTTCGCGAAAGAATTTATCGACTCGCTCAGTTAATGGATGTCGCCACGTTGACGATTGATCTCCCCAAGAAGTGTGTTGAGTGTTCACGGCCTTCAGTTTCTTGGTCACGGCACTCGCTACTTTGGCGTGACTTTGATGCGAACTACTACTGCTACTACTACTGCTGCTGCTGCTGCTGCTTCGCTGGCCGTACATACCCGCCGAGCTACTTCCGAGTCCCCCAGCGCCCGCGAGCGCCAGCAGCGATCCTCCGGCCACAACGAGACCAACCGTCGTTCCAGAGTGACTCTTCACGTCGTACGCCGGAAGTCCGAAACGCAGCGCCCGCTGAAGTCGAGGATCGTTGACGCCGGTAAAATTAGCCATCTGAGTGGGTTGGACAATCGAAGAGAACACCCCAACTGGTGATAAAACGAAGCCACCGACCAGCGTGACTGGCTGTCCGTGGAAAATTGCTCGAACGATCACTACGTGGGTGCCGGGCACGAGCGAACTAGGTAGCGTTGCCGTGCCCGAATATGAGCCATTGGCGGTGGTGGTGGCGCTCAGAATTATCTGCGGCGTTGAGTGAACTTCGACCGTAATGGCAGTATTCGGATCGGCAGTGACGGCTTCAATACTTATCTGTGTCCCGGACTCCGGATCGGTGGGGGTGGCGTCAATTTGCGCGACGAGTTGCGATCCGTCTGATGAGTTAAAGAGACTTGAATTTGACGGAAGTGGTGTGGGGGGCGGCGATACTGAGGGATTCGGCGGTACCGTCGTGGTTGTCGTCGTAGTAGGCGGTACCGTCGTACCGGTAATTGGCGGTGGCACCGTGGTTTTCGTCGTGGTAGTTGTTGTCGTTGACGCCGCGGTAGTGGTAGTGGTGGGCGGAACCGTCGTCGTGGTCGGCGGCGGTGAGGTTGTCGTCGTAGTGGGCGGAACCGTCGTCGTGGTCGGCGGCGCCGCGGTTGTCGTCGTAGTGGGCGGCGGCGGCGGCCTGTACACGACGACTGCCGCCACAGTGACATCCGCCGTGATGGTCACCGAAGAATATGTCGCTGAATCAGTAGGCATAAACGTTGCGGTGATTGTGGCATTTCCGGCAGAGCCAAATGTGATCTGGTTATCACTTATTGATGCCACGTCGATATTGGATGATATATAACTAAAAGTTCCAGGAATCGTTGTCCCATTGGACGACGGTGTGGGTGGAGAGATTGTTAGTGGCGCTTCTCCCTGTGTCACGCTGATACTGGGAAATGCAGTGAGCGTCGGGATGGTGAGAGCGCTTATCGACATGAGAAAATTGGTGGTAAGGGGCGATGACCAGCTCGTTCCGTTATTAATTGAATATTCGGAAACGAAAGTTGGTGGAGGATTCACGTCGGTCGATGGCGATGCAGCGTTCAAGTCCCATTCCCACGTGTACGGACTGATTCCACTGAGAACGACAAAGAACTGTGAGTCTGGGGAGAGTGTGATCAGCCTGGTCGGCGTGAGAACGATCGAGTTTTGTCCCGGTCCGACAGTGGTCGTTGAAGAGAGTGTCGCGATGCGAGTTGATGGAGCAGGATTAGCGTTGTTGTCGCTCGCGAACAACTCGACGGTGAATGTTCCCGGATCTGAAGGTCCGTCGTTGATATTTTGCAGTTGGAGAGTAACGGACCCAAGTCCCAAGGGCTTACTACCGGTGGAAAACGACTGAGTAAGTTGTTCGGAGGCGCCGAGAGAAGCGGAGCCGCTCATGCCCGAGTTGTCGTACAACGAAATGCTTGCGGCTTGGGCACTGTGAGGAAACGCCAGTACACCCCACAGAATGAGTAAAAGGAGGACACCCCGCCCCCACAAGCGTTTCTGTGGCACTCGATGAGAATAACAGTCATATTCCGTTAATACACATCATTTAAAAGGGTAGTTTGCATCGCGAGAATACGACTATTACGCCCTTTCCACGGTCTCTCCGCCAGTGAGGATGAGTGGACACCGACGACGAGCAACGCGTGAGCGGCCCGACAATAAAGCAGTTCGATGAACTGGAACCTCTAGCTGGAAAGACTCGCGAGGACCGGAAGCGCCGACGGGTAACGGTCGATTACACGCACTGGCATCTTTGCCAATGGCTATTTCTCGTGACCCACGTGCCACTTGGCGCACGTGCCACACTGATAGACGTTCATTGGCGCGCCGTCGCGCTTTGTTAACACGCGGGCGCGCGCAGCCGCCTCGTCACGTGTCGCGTAGGCCATCTTGGGACGACCCCTCGAGGTCGTGTGCGAACGTGGGCCACGACGAAGTGATGTTCCAGATCCCCTACTTCGACTTCCGTAGCGACCTGACCAATAGAAGATGAAAAACAGCAACGCTACCGCGGCGAGTAGTACGACGACATCAGTCATGATGCTTCAAGCCACCATTGGCAGCGCACGACTTCGTGACTTCACTTGTGGCAATCTTCGAACGTGGACGCTTTGCGACATACTCCTTCAACTCTAAGGACTACGTCCTCGTAGGCCGGCGAATAGATGACTGTCTCGAAGAAACATCCACTTTGATGATCAATTAGTCGTGCCCATCCACTATTCAATTCCCTACTTCGAATTCTTCAGGCTTCGTCTACTTCAAAGTCTGACGCGAGAGATGCAGTGGTTACGGTGATCAAGACCTTATTACCGAGTGCTGTCACCGAATTCGTAGATTCAGGAGACTCTAAATACTTTCTCATGCTTGAGCACATATGTCACTCCTAGGATTGAGAGGCGTGCGATTACTCCTGACGAAGTTGACAGCGGCGGTCCTCGTGGCCGCAGTACTCCTCGTCACTCCAGCTGGCACCGCTTTAGCGGGAGCAACAATTGCGTCCGCGTCCACTGGTTTTGACATCAGCTTTCCTCAGTGCAGCGAAACATTGCCTGCGTCGCCGACCTTTGGCGTCGTAGGCGTCAACGGGGGTTCGACCTTCACTGCAAATCCATGTCTTCCGAGAGAGTTGACCTGGGCCCAGAACGCCGTCAGTCAAACACCGAGTTTTTACGCCAATACCGAGAATCCGGGTCCCGGTCACTCGAACTGGCCCACGAATCAACAGACTCCCCGCGTTTGTTCAGGTGCGAATTCCGTTGCGTGCTCCTATGACTACGGCTGGAACGCGGCACGTCTATCGTTCGCCAACGCCACCGACGCCGAAACCTCCAACGGATCGACGTCGCCGTCGTCCCAAGTGGCCGCGACCCCATGGTGGCTCGACGTCGAGACCGGCAACATGTGGGAGACCATTCTCTCTGGAGCGAGCGCGGCGTCGGACGCGAACGACCAGGCGATGCTCGAAGGCATGCTCGCCTCATTCACTAACGCTGGAGTCACGTCAGTTGGTATTTACTCAACACCCTCGCAGTGGAAGACGATTACCGGTGGCACCGGGTCTGCGTTTCCTTCCGTGCCCGCATGGATCCCCGGCTTCGCGACGTTGACAGCAGCCCAAGCTGCCTGCGCCACCACATCCTTCCTCGGTGGGCGAGTTTCTATGATTCAGTACCCCTCACGGGGTTACGACGGCGACTACGTGTGCGGTCTCTTGAATACACCCGTAGCAACGTCAGTCTCGGTGGCCAACTCAGCAACCTTCACTGATCAACTGATTTCAACCAACAACAGCGGTGTCGTGTCCTACGTGCAGTCGGGTGGCAGCCCTCAATTGGTAGTGAGCGCAAGTGGTCTCGTTACGACGAGTGGCGCACTGACGCCCGGCTCGTACGTCGCTACCGGT
>Ga0208357_1000430_pt1 | contig 34207 bp, 33 predicted proteins | sample NGESurdeep092012_6_FD_184487 | JGI IMG/M metagenome (GOLD analysis project Ga0208357, IMG submission 184487) | Arctic peat soil microbial communities from Barrow, Alaska - NGEE Surface sample F52-2 deep-092012 (SPAdes) | ecosystem: Environmental > Terrestrial > Soil > Wetlands > Peat ...
TTGAGGTCTTTGCAACTCGCGTTCCGCGAGGCATCGACCATTGCAGACCCGATCGGCAAAGGCCCCGGCGAGAAGTACACCGGCCCGGTCAACTGAGTTCGCTCGGCGCAGCTCAGTTCAGGTCGGTTCGGTTCAGTTCGGCCAGTTCAGTTCAGGTCAGGTCAGTTCGGCTTAGTCAGTCGGCCGCTGGCGCCAGCTGCACGGTCAGGGAGTCGACCCGCGTGGCGATCACGTCGTCTGCAGCCCAGCGCGCGGCCAACCGGGCCAGAATCACGTCGAGTTCCTGCGCCGTGAGACCCGCTGCCAGCTGCAGGCGCACGATCAGCTCCGGCCCGGCAAGCCGATACCCGGGGTCACCCGCGGCGAGCTCGACCGCTTGCACGGCGAGTTCGCGCTCGATCGACGTCGAGAATGCATCACGCACCGCGGCATCCGAGTAGCTGGGAGTCCACGGCTGACTCTGCGCGAGCGCCCAGAGTGCCGGTCGGCGCAACACGAATTCGGTGTCGCTGCCCGGGTCGAGCACAACGAGCTCTGTCTGTTCGCTTACGGCGCCCAACGCGACGCGCGCCCCGTTCTGCGGCACCGGCCGCGCCTTCGGATTCCACGCGCTCATCGTCGCGACACAGGAGAAGACCGGCAGCACGTTGCGGCCTTCCGGCCCCGCCACCGTGACGATTGCCAACTCCTGCTTCTTGTCGACGCGGCGACCATATTCGTCTATGCCGGCCTCGGCCAGATGTGCGACGAGCGGAACCAGCAACCGCGCGTCACGGAACGCGTCGACGACGTCTTCGGCGCCGCCGACACCATCGCGAAATGCCTGTAGCGCGGCAGCCAGAGCCGGCGTGGCAGTGCCGTCGTCGGTCGCGGCCGTGTTCGCGCTGAACTCCCGACCGGCCCACGGCTGACCGGCGGAGTCTGCTGCGTGCGTGTGCGGATCAGTCTCCGGCAACATCCAACGCTTCCGCCAGGGTGAAGGCGCCGGCGTACAGCGCCTTGCCCACGATCGCACCCTCGACGCCCGACGGCACGAGCGCTCGCAGGGCGGCGATATCGTCGAGGTTCGAAACACCGCCGGACGCGACAACCGGGCGCGCTGTCCGGGCAGTCACTGCCCGTAGCAACTCGAGGTTCGGGCCTTGCAGAGTGCCATCCTTCGTGACGTCCGTCACCACGTAGCGTGCGCATCCGGCCTCTTCGAGGCGGTCGATGACCTGCCAGAGATCCCCGCCGTCCTTTGTCCAGCCACGTGCGGCCAGCGTCGTGCCGCGCACGTCGAGGCCGACGGCGATGGCCTCGCCGTAACGCGTGATCACGTTGGCGGCCCACTCGGGGTTCTCCAGTGCCGCCGTGCCGAGGTTGATCCTCTTGGCGCCGATTTCCAGTGCGGACTCCAGCGACGCGTCATCGCGGATGCCGCCGGACAGCTCGACGTTGACACCCTTGACCTGCTTGATCACTCGGCGCAGGACGGCACGGTTGTCACCGCGGCCGAACGCGGCGTCCAGATCGACGAGATGAATCCACTCAGCGCCCTGGGCAGCCCAATCCGCCGCAGCCGCGACCGGGTCGCCGTAGTTCGTCTCCGAGCCGGCCTCGCCCTGCGTCAACCGAACGGCTTTGCCCCCCGCGACATCGACGGCGGGCAGAAGCACGAGACGTGGCGTTCTGTTGAACTCACTCATGGTCGTTTTCGATCCTCGAATAGCAGTGATCGCGCCGATTCCGGCACAAGCATCAAATTTAGCGCAGGCCGTTCACCCAGTTGCGCAACAGCCGGATGCCGGCTTCGCCGGACTTCTCCGGGTGGAATTGCGTGGCCGAAAGCGGCCCGTTCTCGACCGCCGCCAGGAATGTCGACCCGTGCGTCGCCCAGGTCAGGGTCGGCTCCCGGAAGGCACGGCCCGGCTCGATCAGCCATTCATGTGCCGCGAAGGAGTGAACGAAATAGAACCGCTGATCGCGAACCCCGTCGAAAAGGACGGAGTTTTCGGGCGCCTCGATCGTGTTCCAGCCGATGTGCGGGAGGATCTCGCTGCGCAACTCGGTGATCTCACCGGGCCACTCGCCGAGGCCGTCGGCATCCGTTCCAAACTCCACGCTGTGTTCAAACAGCACCTGCATGCCGACGCAGATGCCGAGTACGGGCCGGTCGCCGGCCAACCGGCGGTCGATGATCACGTCGCCGCGCACCGCACGCAGCGCGTCGATGACGGCACGGAACGCGCCGACACCAGGCACGACGAGTCCATCCGCTTCCTGCGCGCGAGTTGCATCGGCCGTCAGTTCTACGCGCGCTCCCGCGGCCTCGAGCGCCTTTGCGGCCGAATGCACATTGCCCGTTCCATAGTCGAGGACGACGACGGATCGCTGCGTCACAGAGCACCCTTTGTTGACGGGATGCCGACGATGAGCGGGTCGAGCGCCTTGGCTTGGCGGAATGCGCGCGCGAACGCCTTGAATTCCGCCTCGGCGATGTGGTGCGGGTCACGCCCGCCCAGCACCGTGATGTGGGTCGTCAGCGCAGCATTGAACGCGATCGCCTCGAACACGTGCCGCACCATCGATCCAGTGAAGTGGCCACCGATCAGGTGGTACTCGAACCCGGCAGGCTCGCCGGCGTGCACGAGGTAGGGTCGCCCCGAGATGTCGACGACTGCCTGGACAAGCGCCTCATCGAGGGGCACGAGGGCGTCTCCGTAGCGGGAGATGCCACTCTTGTCGCCGAGCGCCTGCAGGATCGCCTTGCCCAGCACGATCCCGATGTCCTCCACGGTGTGGTGCACGTCAATCTCGACGTCGCCGGATGCGCGGACGGACAGATCCGTCAGCGAGTGCTTCGCGAACGCGGTAAGCAGGTGATCGAAGAATGGCACGGAGGTGTGAATGTCGGCGATTCCTGAGCCATCCAAGTCCAGGGACAAGTCGATGCTCGACTCTGTCGTCTCTCGCTGAACCTGCGCGATTCGCCTACCGGTGCTCATGATTCACAACCCTAGCGGCGCAGCGACGCTGTTCGCCTGCGCGTGGAAGCGCGCTGCCGCCTCGAGGAACGCCGTCGTCTCCGTCTCGGTCCCCGCACTGACCCGCAGGTGGCCGGCGATCCCGACATCGCGGATCAACACTCCGTCGGCCAGGAGCGCCTCGAACATCGCGTTCGGGTCGGCGACGCCGCCGAACAGGATGAAGTTGCTGCCGCTGTCGTGCGGGCGGTAGCCGAGTGCAGTCAAGCCCTGCGCGATGCGGTCACGCTGCGTGCGGATGTCATCGACCATCGCGAGCATCTCGTCGGCGTGGTCGAGTGCTGCGATCGCAGCAGCCTGGGTGAGCACAGACAGGTGGTAGGGCAGGCGGACCAGGCGCATCGCATCCGCTATGGCCGGGGCTGCGGCCAGGTAGCCAAGGCGAACACCGGCGAACGCGAACGCCTTGCTCATCGTGCGGGAGACGATCAAGCGGTCGCGCCCGGGCAGCAGTGTCAACGCGCTCGGCTGACCCTGTGGCATGAACTCGGAATAGGCCTCATCGACGACGACGATTCCGTCTGTGGCGTCGTAGGCGGCGGCGATGACGTCCAACGGCAACGGCGTGCCGGTCGGGTTGTTCGGCGCGCACAGCAGGATGACGTCAGGGTGACTGCGATTGATCCAATCGACGGCATGCGCGGGCGACACGCTGAACTCGTCGCCACGGTCCCCCGCGATCCACCGTGTTCCGGTTCCGTTCGCCAGGATCGGGTACATCGAGTACGTCGGAGTAAACCCGAGCACGCTCCTTCCCGGTCCGCCGAACGCCTGAAGGATCTGCTGCAGGACTTCATTGGATCCGTTCGCGGCCCAGATGTTGTCCGCGGTGAGTCCGTGGCCCAGATAGCGCGCAAGCGAGTGTCGCAGCTCGGTGAACTCGCGATCCGGATAGCGATTCGCGCGGCCAACCGCATCCGACAGCGCTGCAACAATGTCGCGTGCAACGGCATCGGGAATCGGATGCGTGTTCTCATTCACGTTCAACGCAACCCGCACATGCTTCTGCGGTGCCCCGTACGGAGCCTTTCCTCGCAGGTTGTCACGCAGCGGCAGATCAGAAAGTGAACTCACCCTTCAATGCTAGAGGCTCGTCGCGGCGGAACCTTCGCGGTCACCACTCGGCGCAGCAGTCGACGCGCGGCTAGTGGTCGTACTGCGGCTAGTGGTCGTACTGCGGCTAGTGGTCGTACTGCGTTGGAATGGCCAGGCTCTGGCCCGGCATCAACACGGAACTCGACAGCTGGTTGAGATCGATGATCGCTGTGACGACATCGCGCGGATCGGCTGACGGGGCCACGGTTTCGGCGATCTTCCACAGTGATTCGCCCGTTGTCACCGTCACGTGCGAGAACGTTGTCGTGTTTCCGTGACCCGCGGCGACCGCAGCGGCGCCGTTGAACGCGAACACCAGCACTGCGACGAGGAGCGGAATCGCTGCAAGCGCAGTGAGAACGATCCTGCCGCGACGGGTCAGGTGCAGACGTGTGTGCGCTGTTGGTGCGGTGCGTGCGATGCTCATGACTGCCTCCTGGCACTCTCTTCGGATTCAACATCTCCGGATTCAACATCTCCGGATTCAATTTCTCTGCTGTATTCGACGGCCGGCCGATCGAATTGCGTGAATTGATTCGCATCCGGCGTTCGGCCGGAATCACCGGATACGAAACTCTGTTCCGAATATATCTTCGAAGTTACGTGAATTCAACCTTATCTTCGTACAATTCTCAAAATAGTTTCAGACACGCTCGAACAGGTGTTTGCCTTGTCGAGGTCAAACAGCTACAGTTTCGATTGTCTGGATCACATGCAACCAGGCACCACCGACATTCGGGCATCCGAACGGTGTTGGCTCATCCGAATCGAGCGGTCGCATGGCGAGAAGGGACGCACGACGTGGCGAGCAAAGGCGACGAACCGAAACAGCGCGGCACCCGTCGGCGCAAGTCTCTCAGCGACAAACAGTTGTCGATTCTGGACTTCATCCAGCGATCGGTCAGCCAGCGCGGCTATCCGCCGAGCATGCGCGAGATCGGCGATGCGGTCGGGCTGGCCTCGCTGTCCAGCGTGACACACCAGCTCAACCAGCTCGAGTTGAGCGGTTATCTGCGGCGTGACCCGAACCGGCCCCGCGCTCTTGAGATCTTGATCGACATCCCCAGCACCAGCGGCGACAGCGCGGACTTCGAGAATTCGACACCCGTCGGCGATGCCGCGATGGTCCCGCTGGTCGGTCGAATCGCTGCCGGCATCCCGATCACGGCGGAAGAACAGATCGATGAGGTGTTCCCGCTGCCGCGGCAGCTTGTCGGAAACGGCACACTATTCATGCTGAAGGTCGTCGGAGAGTCGATGATCGACGCAGCGATTTGCGACGGCGACTGGGTCGTCGTTCGTCAACAGAGCGATGCCGAGAACGGCGACATTGTTGCGGCGATGCTCGACGGCGAAGCCACGGTCAAGGTCTTCCGCCAGCGCGACGGCCACACCTGGTTGCTGCCGCGGAACAGCGCGTTCGAACCGATTGTCGGCGACTTCGCCGACGTACTCGGCAAGGTCGTCGCCGTTCTCCGCTCCGTTTAGGGTCTCTCACGCCGAATTCTCACGCCGAGCTCTCGCGTCAGCGCATTGGTCTTCTCGCGCACGCGTTGTGGTCTCTTCGCGCAAGACCGGACTTTGCACGCTGCCCCGGACTGGCAACCGGCTGCCAGTCCGGTTTATCGTCAAATCTCCGGGGCAGCGTGAAGGCGGCCCACCTGGTCGCGCACCAAACCTCCTAGCCAGCGCGCAGCTGGCTCGGCCACCCCCGGATCAGCGCGCAGCCAGCTAGACGGCAGTGGCCGCAGCGCTTGCGCGAACGGCGCGCGTCGCCTCCAGAATGTTCTTCAACGACGCCACGGTCTCGTCGTAGCCGCGCGTCTTGAGGCCGCAGTCGGGGTTCACCCAGACCTGTCGCGACGGGATCGCTTCCAGCGCCTTCTGCAACAGTTCGGTCACCTCGGCGACCGACGGTACGCGCGGCGAGTGGATGTCGTACACGCCCGGCCCGATGCCGTGATCAAATCCGCTGGTCTTGATGTCGGCAACGACCTCCATCCGACTGCGTGCTGCCTCGATGCTGGTCACATCCGCGTCAAGGTTCTTGATGGCGTCGATGACCACACCGAATTCCGAGTAGCACAGGTGCGTGTGAATCTGCGTCTGCGCTTCAACGCCTGCAGTGGCGAGCCGGAACGATCCGACCGACCAGTCGAGGTATGCGGGCTGATCCTTCTTCTTCAGCGGCAGCAGCTCGCGTAGCGCCGGCTCGTCGACCTGGATGATCCGGATACCCGCGGCCTGCAGATCCGCAATCTCGTCCCGCAGAGCGAGCGCGACCTGGTTGGCGGTGTCGCCCAGCGGCTGGTCGTCGCGCACGAACGACCACGCAAGGATCGTCACAGGACCGGTGAGCATCCCCTTGACCGGCTTCGCGGTCAGCGACTGCGTGTAGCTGGACCAGTCGACGGTGATCGGCTTGGGCCGCGAGACATCGCCCCAGAGGATGGACGGGCGCGTGCAGCGACTGCCGTACGACTGCACCCATCCGTTCTGGGTCACGACGAACCCGTCGAGGTTCTCGGCGAAGTACTGCACCATGTCGTTGCGCTCCGGCTCCCCGTGGACGAGCACATCGAGGCCGATCTCCTCCTGCAGGTCGATCACGCGACGGATCTCGGCCTGCATGGCCTCGCGATAGTCCGCCTCGCTGAGGTCTCCCTTTGCGAACTGAGCCCGGCTTCGGCGGATCTCTCCGGTCTGCGGGAACGACCCGATGGTCGTGGTGGGCAGAAACGGCAGGTCGAGTGCCGCATTCTGGGCAACGACGCGGTCCGCGTATGCACCGCGGTGGAAGTCGGCCTCTGACAGCCCGGCGACACGCTCACGAACGGCTGCAACGTGCACGCCTGCGGCGTTGTGTCGCTGGGCGAGTGCCGCGGATGCCGCGTCCAACTCAGTCTGGATCTCCTCATGCCCGTCGTCCAAACCTCGAGCAAGAACGGCGATTTGGCCGACCTTCTGGTCGGCGAAGGCCAACCAGCTCTTCAGCTCGTCGGAGAGATTGGGTTCGTCGTCGACATCGTGCGGTACGTGCAGCAGCGAGGTCGATGTGGATGCGACGACGTTGATGGTCAACGCGAGCAGGCTCTCCAGCTTGCCGAACGCTGCTTCGAGGTCACCGCGCCAGATGTTGTGCCCGTCGACGACCCCGCCGACGAGCGTCTTCGTCTTGAGTGCGCTACGTGTGGCGTCATCGAGATCGGCAACAGCCGGGACCGACCCGCGTACGAGGTCGAGACCGATGGCCTCGACCCTGCTCGCGGCGAGTACAGGCAGGGCGTCGTCAAGGGTCCCGTATGGGGCCGCGACGAACAGAGCCGGCCGGTCGGCTGCGTCGCCGAGCACCCCGTACGCAACGCGGGCTGCTTCGAGGAGGTTCACGCGGGCATCCGCGACGCTCTCACTGACCAGCGCAGGCTCATCCAACTGCACCCACTGCACGCCCGCAGCTCGAAGCCTGCCCAGAAGTTCCTGGTAAACCGGCAGAACATCAGCAAGTCTCGACAGCGGGCGGAAGCCGTTCGGGGCGGCGTCGCTCGGTTTGCTCAGTGCGAGGACGGTGACAGGGCCGACGATCACCGGGCGGGTGCGGTAGCCGGCCGTCGCGGCCTCCTCCGCTTCACGCACGATGCGGTCGGACGCCAGCGAGAAGGCAGTCTCCGGCCCGATCTCCGGCACCAGGTAGTGGTAGTTCGAGTCAAACCATTTGGTCATCTCGAGTGGCGGCCGGTCCCCTTCGCCGCGGGCCAGGGTGAAGTACCCGGCCAGATCGAGCGATCCGTCTGCTCCGACAAGAGAGCTGAAACGCTCCGGCACCGCACCGAGCGTGACCGCGGCGTCGAGCACCTGATCGTAGTAGCTGAAGCTCTCGGGGATTGACGAGTCTGCACGCCCGAGGCCGAGTGCGGAAAGGCGCTCCCGAGTCACGGCACGCAACTGCGCTGCGGTCTGCTCCAGTTCGGTCGAGCTGATCGCCCCTGCCCAGAACGCCTCGACGGCCTTCTTGAGTTCGCGTCGGCGCCCGATTCTCGGGTAGCCCAGGATGGTCCCGGTCGGGAATGGTGTGATCTGGCTCATGCTGGTTCCTTTTCGGTACAGGGGGTGAGGATGCCGCATCGTTCGAGAACGGCGAGGACTGTTTCGTGTTGGTTGAATGTGTACAGGTGCACTCCAGGCGCACCGCCGGCGATCAGGCGATCGGCGAAGCGCGCAGCGTGTTCGATTCCGATTTCCCGCTGCCCTTGTTCGGTCGGCTCGATCTCGAGTTGAATGGCGAGTTCGCTGGGCATGTCCTCGCCGCTGAGTTCGAGCATCCGTCGCAGGCGCGCCGGACTGGTGACCGGCATGATGCCCGGCAGGATCGGGAATTCGACGCCCGCCTGCTTCGCGCGCTGCGCGAAAGCGAGGTAGTCATCTGCATGGAAGAACAACTGCGTGATCGCCAGGTTTGCGCCGGCCGCTTGTTTTGCCAGCAGCGTGTCGATGTCCTGACTGACTGAACGCGACCGCGGATGCCCGTTCGGGAACGCCGCAACGGCGATCGTGACACGTTCGCGGCGGCTGCGCACCGTGCGCAGGCCGGGCAGGCCGGGCACGGATACCTCGCTGTACGGCACGCGCTCGGCCTGGACGCGATGGATCAGTTGCACCAACTCCGCGGCGCTGTGCAGGTCACCACCGGGCAGATCGCCGAGCTGGTACTCGCCTTCGGCCGAGCCGTCTGGGGGATCGCCGCGCAGCGCGAGGAAGCTTCGCACCCCGGCTTCGAGGAATTCATGAATCAGCCGGTTGGCTTGCGCGTGCGACGAGCCGACGCAGGTCAGGTGTGCCATCGGCTCGACCGAGGTGTTCTCTCGGATGTAGCGGATCACGTCGAGCGACGACGATCGGGAGGAACCGCCTGCACCGTAGGTAACCGAGATGAAGTCAGGATTCACTGCAGCAAGGCTATCGATCGTGTGCGGCAGCCGGGCCGCTGCCGCGTCGCTGCGCGGTGGATACAGTTCGAACGAAAACGCCGTGCCGGCACTGTCTCGATCAGCACGACATCGGCCAGTGCCGGTGTCGTCGTGCTTCTGCTCGCTCATGCGCGTGGATCGTCTCCTGGATGATCAGACACGCGCCGGCCGGTCGGGCCGCGCGCGTCCGTTGTGGAACGTCAGCCCGAGGGCCTGTCGCGGGCGGATGCCGGGCTCGGCTGTCGCTCCACATCGACACGGGCGGTCAGGCACGTGCCGACGTTTGTAGATCAAGAATACCAAGCCGACGCACGCCTGCCGCGGTCGTTGCGTACTGTTACGACGTCGCGATTTCGGATGCCGGTGGCGCAGTATCCGTGTCTGCGAACGTCTCGAAGGCCGGCGCATACTCGGGCATCACGAGAGCGCGGACGTGAGTGCCGTCGGCAACGTAGGCCGTCTCGAGTACTCGACCACGCTCGTGCAACGCAGAGATCAGGTCGCCCCTGTCGTATGGGATCAGAAGGGTCAGTTCGATCGATGGGTCCGGCAGCAAGCGAGCGATCGCGGCAAGCACATCGTCGATGCCCTCACCGGTTCGCGCCGAGGCGAATACGGCATCCGGATCGATCCCGCGCAGGACGAGGCGCTGGTCGTCGTCTACCAGATCGGCCTTGTTGAAAACCACCAGCTCCGGCACGTCGCGTGCATCGATCTCGCGGATGACGTCGCGAACGGTCGCCAGTTGGCTGCCCGGATCCGGGTGCGATGCGTCGACCACATGCACGATGACGTCCGCATCGGCGACTTCTTCGAGGGTCGAGCGGAACGCTTCCACCAGCTGATGCGGAAGATTGCGCACGAAGCCCACGGTGTCGGTGAGCGTGTACAGGCGGCCATCGGCCGTCACCGACTTGCGAACAGTGGCGTCGAGTGTCGCGAACAGTGCGTTTTCAACGAGCACGCCGGCTTGGGTGATCCGATTGAGCAGGCTTGACTTGCCGGCGTTGGTGTAACCGGCGATCGCGACAGACGGCACAGAGTTGCGTTTGCGGTTGGCGCGCTTCGCCTCGCGCGCCGGTTTCATGGCCGTGATTTGCTTGCGCAACCTGGCCATACGGGTGTGGATGCGGCGGCGATCGAGTTCGATCTTCGTCTCACCGGGCCCACGACTGCCCATACCGGCCCCAGCGCCACCGACCTGGCCGCCGGCTTGGCGGCTCATCGATTCGCCCCAGCCGCGCAACCGAGGCAGCAGGTATTCCAGCTGCGCGAGCTCGACCTGTGCCTTGCCCTCCCGGGACTTCGCATGCTGGCTGAAGATGTCCAGAATTACTGCGGTGCGATCGATCACTTTCACCTTGACCACGTCTTCGAGGGCGCGCCGCTGGCTGGGGGCCAGTTCGGTGTCTGCCACGACGGTGTCTGCGCCGAGCGATGCGACGATGCCCTGAAGTTCTTGGGCCTTACCGCGGCCGAGGTAGGTGCTCGGGTCCGGATGCGGCCTCCGTTGCAGCAGTCCGTCGAGCACCACCGCGCCCGCGGTCTCCGCCAGTGCGGCGAGTTCGCGCATCGAGTTCTCTGCGTCTGTCTGGCTACCCTGCTGATATACGCCGATCAGAACGACGTTCTCCAACCGCAACTGGCGGTATTCGACCTCTGTGACGTCTTCGAGTTCCGTCGACAGGCCCGCGACGCGGCGCAACGCGGCGCGCTCCTCGCGATCGAGCTGGTCGCCATCCGCGCCGCCGAGGTCGCCGCGATCGGCGTCCGCATTGTTCTGCAGCGCCTGTGCCCCTGTGCTGAACAGGGAGTATCCGGATGCCCGCGCCTCGGCGTGCGCAAGCACCCGAGCGACCACGTCGTCGTCGATCGGTGTCTGATTGTCGGAATTCTCGTGCGTATCACTCATTCCTGTTAACCCTAGCCGCACGATCTTGCGGTACCTTTCCCCTATGGCAAGCGGAGACCACTATTTCACCTCTGCCCCGACGAGCGATGCTCAGTTGCGGCCGTTCACCGTGCGGGTTGCCGATCAGACCTTCGAGCTCACCACGGCGAACGGAATCTTCAGCCCGGAGCGGATTGACACCGGCACACAGGTACTTCTTGCGAACACCCCACCGGCCCCGCCCGGCGGTGACCTGCTCGACCTCGGTTGCGGTTGGGGCCCGATCGCGCTCACGCTCGCACTGGCGTCGCCCCACGCGCGGGTGTGGGCCGTCGACGTCAACGAACGGGCTCTCGACCTCGTGCGCCGCAACGCGAAGACGATGGGACTGACCAACGTGACGGCGGTGCTGCCACAGGATCTACCTACGGATGTGACATTCACCACGATCTGGTCGAACCCACCGATCAGGGTCGGCAAAAACGAGCTGCATAGCATGCTCGAACACTGGCTGCCCCGCCTCGACTCAGAATCGGATGCCTGGCTCGTCGTGCAGCGCAACCTCGGCTCCGATTCGCTGCAGCGTTGGTTGCAGGCAACGTTGGGCGATGAATTCCACGTGAGCCGCGCGGCCACGAGTAAGGGTTACCGGGTGCTGCGCGTACGGCAGAAGGGCTGACGTCGCCCTGAGTCAGCCGCGACGGGCCGGGCAGGCCGGTCAGGCGAGCAGTAGTGTGCCGTCGTAGACGAGTTCTGCCGGGCCGGACAGGCCGACGTGTTCGCCGTCTTCGGCGGCGAACATCCGCACGCCGAGGGTTCCGCCGGGCATCTCAACCCGCCATTCGTTCGGCGCTTTGCTTCCCGCGTAGTAGCGAATCGCCAGCGCGGCCGCGGCGGTGCCTGTTCCGCAGGACAGGGTTTCGCCCACGCCGCGCTCGTGCACCCGCATCGTGATACGCCCAATACCGTCCTTCACCAGCGGTTCCATCGGTACGACGAATTCGACATTCGCGCCATCCACCGGCTCAGGGTCGAGTTGGGGAACGTAGGTGAGGTCCGCCCCTGCGAGTTCCGATTCGTCGGCCAGCGCGACCACGACGTGCGGATTTCCCACGTCAATTCCGAGCCCAGGGCGCGCCACAGGCACTTCCCTCGCGCGCACGAGCGGTTCGCCGCCCTCAAGGCGCCAGCGACCGAGGTCGACCTGGAATCCCCTGGTGCTGCGCTGAACGTCGCGCACTCCTGCTCGGGTTCCGATCGGCAGCGTTTGGCCGTCGGCCAAGGTCGCGAAGCCATTTTCGATCAAGTACTGCACGTAAACCCGGATGCCATTCCCGCACATCTCCGCGCTTGATCCATCGGCGTTGTGATAGTCCATGAACCATTCGGCGTCGGGGTCCTCGGCGAGAGCCGCTGCTCCTGCCGGCAGGTTCGCCGAGCGCACGGCGCGGATCACTCCGTCGGCACCAACCCCGAAATGACGGTCGCAGATCGTCGCGATCTGGGTGGCGCTGAGGTCGACGGCGCCATCCGGATCAGCGAACAGAACGAAGTCGTTACCGGTGCCGTGGCCCTTGGTGAAGCGGAGCGTGATCGCCATTGTGCAATTCTATGGGTTGCGCGATGACCGCGTTCATCACGCTGTCGGTGAGCTGTGGGGCTCCTGAGTTGAACCAGGTGAGGTCGAGGTAGCGCTTGAACCAGCTGACCTGCCGCCGCGCATATCGGCGGGTCAGCTGCTGTGTCTGCTCGATTGCAGCGGCCTGGGTGAGCGTGCCATGCAACTGGGCGAGTGCCTGCGCGTAGCCGATCGCACTCCGCGCCGTTGTGCCGCGTTCGATACCGTTCTGCATCAGCCCGGCGACCTCGTCGAGCATGCCGTGTGCCCACATCGCCTCCACGCGCGCATCCAAACGTGCGGTCAGAACGTCGCGAGGCGTATGCAGACCGATGATACGAGAGGATCGCCAGAGAACGGGTCGCTCAGGCAGCGTGCCTCCGTGCCCCGCTGCAGAGAGTTCGAACACCTCGAGTGCACGGACAATTCTGCGGCCGTTCGCTGCGTCGACGCGCGCGGCCGTCTGTGGCGCAACCTCGAGCAGGCGTGCATGCAACCCTCCGGGGCCCAGGTCGTCGAGCTCCCTCTCCAGACGAGCGCGAACGACCGGGTCACGCGGGGGAAAAGCGAAGTCGAAGATGACGGACGACACGTACAGCCCGGAACCGCCGACGAGGATCGGGGTGGCTCCGCGCGCGACGATCTCGTCGATTTCTGCACGTGCCCGCGGTTGGTACCAGGCAACGCTCGCGCCTTCCGTGACGTCCAGAACATCCAGCAGGTGATGCGGGATGCCGTGCCGTTCATTCAACGACAGCTTTGCCGTTCCGATGTTCATGCCGCGATACAACTGCATCGCATCGGCGTTGACGACCTCTGCGCTGCGATCCGATTGCGCAAGCCGCTCTGCAACGGCCAGCGCGCAGTCGGACTTTCCGGTTCCTGTTGCGCCGACGATGACGATCAGCTCAGGGCCTGCACCCGCGCGGCGCCGCGCGTGTGGCGCGATCGTCACGCCTGCGGCTGCGTCGTGCGAATCGTCGGCAGCCCGAGTGAGACGCGACCCTGCCCCGATTGCCCGTCTGCGCCGTGCCCGTGCGAACCGTGCCCGTGCGAGCCTGCTGCCGGTACGGCGCACGAGTCGGCTTGCACACGATCCCAGGCCTCCCCAGCCCGCGTCCGACGGATGCGCAATGGCTCACCGTCGCGCGAGTCGGCGATCAGGTAGAACGGAGCCGCCTGGGTGATGGTCACCGTGACGATGTCACCAGGGCGCGGAACGTCCGAGCCGGCAGGCACCTCGAAGTGCACCAGTCTGCTGTCCCGCGCTCGGCCGCTCATACGATGCGTTGCTTCATCTTTCTTGCCCTCGCCATTGGCGACGAGGAGTTCGACCTCACGGCCGACGACCTTCTTGTTCTCCTCCCAGGAGATCTCGTCCTGCACCGCGATCAGTCGGTCGTAGCGGTCTTGCACGACCTCCTTGGGCACCTGGTCCGGCATCGTCGCTGCCGGCGTACCCGCACGGATCGAGTATTGGAACGTGAACGCAGACGCGAACCGTGCAGCCCGCACTACCCGCAGTGTCTCTTGGAAGTCTTCCTCCGTCTCGCCGGGGAACCCAACGATGATGTCCGTGCTGATGGCGGCGTCAGGGATGCGCGCACGCACCCGGTCGAGAATGCCGAGGAACTTCTCGGACCGGTACGACCGGCGCATCGCACGCAGAATACGGTCGGACCCGGACTGCAGCGGCATGTGCAGCTGCGGCATCACCGTCGGTGTTTCGGCCATAGCGTCAATCACATCTTCGGTAAAGGCCGCCGGATGCGGGCTGGTGAAGCGGATGCGTTCGAGCCCATCGATCTGCCCGGCCGCGCGCAGCAGTTTGCCGAAGGCCGCACGATCACCGAACTCAACGCCGTAGGAGTTGACGTTCTGTCCGAGCAGCGTGACCTCGATCACCCCATCATCGACCAGGGTCTGGACCTCAGCAAGAACATCGCCTGGGCGCCGATCCTTCTCTTTGCCGCGCAGTGACGGGACGATGCAGAACGTGCAGGTGTTGTTGCACCCGACGGAAATGGACACCCAACCGCTGTAGCTCGATTCCCGCTTTGCGGGCAGCGTTGACGGGAAGGTCTCCAGCGCGTCCAGGATCTCGATCTGCGCTTCGTCGTTGTGCCGCGCTCGTTCAAGCAGGCGCGGCAGCGAACCCATGTTGTGCGTGCCGAACACGACGTCGACCCACGGCGCCTTGTCGAGGATGACGTTCTTGTCCTTTTGCGCGAGGCATCCGCCGACGGCGATCTGCATGCCGGCGTGGCGACGCTTGACGGAAGCCAGGTAGCCGAGGTTTCCGTAGAGCTTATTGTCGGCATTCTCGCGCACGGCGCAGGTGTTGATAACGACGATGTCGGCTTCTCCACCGTTCGCGGATACGTAGCCGGCGGCTTCGAGCGACCCGCTGAGGCGCTCAGAGTCATGGACGTTCATCTGGCAGCCGAACGTGCGAACCTCATACGTTCGTGCGTGCCCGTTCTCATCGATTGCCGCGCCGGAAGGCGCGATCACGGTGCGTACTTCGGCGATGGTGGTGGGCGCGGCGGTGCTCATAGTGCGTCCATTCTACGTTTTACGCGTGAATGAGCCACTCTCGGTTCGAGGCTGCACGGCGCACTACTGGAATTGGACGCCGGGACGCCGCGTGCCCATGGCCGAATCGACCGCGGCCCTGATGATCTCCGATGAATACCCCTTGCGGGCAAGAAATCCGGTCAGCCGTCGGCGAGCGGTCTCATCGTCGAAGGAATTCAACTGGACGACCCGCTTGTGGGCGAGTTGAAGAGCGCGTTCGCGTTCATCGTCGTCTTCGATCTCAGACAGCGCATCGTCGATGATGTCTTGATCGATGTGGCGGCGCTTCAGCTCGTGAGCGATTGCCTGACGGCCGAGCCCTTTGCGGGTGTGTTGGGTGTAGACGAGGGTCACCGCCAGGGCGGCATCGTCGAGCAGTCCGACCCGCTCCAACCTGTCGAGTTCCGCCGCGGCGACGTCGTCTGCGACTTCACGCTTCTCGAGCACCTGTTGCAGTTCCCACCGCGACATGCCGCGGCGTGCCAGCTGGTGAATCGACACGTTGGCGGCACGCTTCGACGGCCGTTCGCCGGCCCCCGGAGTGACGCTTCGTTCGCGTTCCTGCTTGACGTCGTTCAGCGCTTGCGCGGCCTTCGCGTTCGGCTGAGCCCCAGGCAGATAGGCGATCGGAGCGATGCCCGCGGTGCGCTCACGCCGCGCCTTGGCGTCCTGCCCGGCCCCAGCCCCGGCGTCCGGGGCCGACGGGAATCGCACGATCATGGCATCACCGACACGTCAGCCCGGGCGCCTAAGCGCCCTTGCGCTTCGCGAGCTTTTCTCCGATGGAGTCGACGTTGTCAACGACGTCTTCTGCCACGGCGGCCGGAGCTGCCGGAGCGTTCGGGTCGGGGATGATCCCCAACTTCACCTTGATCTTGTGTTCGATCTCATTGGCGATGTCCGGGTTCGCAAGCAGGAAGTTCCTCGAGTTCTCCTTGCCCTGGCCGAGCTGATCGCCATCGTAGGTGTACCAGGCACCCGATTTCTTGACGATGGAGTGTTCGACGCCGAAGTCGATCAGGCTGCCCTCACGGGAGATGCCGATGCCGTAGAGGATGTCGAACTCCGCCTGCTTGAAAGGTGGGGCCATCTTGTTCTTGACGACCTTCACGCGCGTACGGTTACCAACGGCCTCCGTGCCGTCTTTCAGCGTTTCGATGCGACGAATGTCCAACCGCACGGACGCGTAGAACTTCAGCGCCTTGCCACCGGCTGTGGTTTCGGGACTCCCGAAGAAGACGCCGATCTTCTCGCGCAACTGGTTGATGAAGATCATCGTCGTGTTGGTCTGGCTGAGCCCGCCAGTCAGCTTGCGTAACGCCTGCGACATCAGCCGCGCCTGCAGGCCGACGTGGGAATCGCCCATCTCACCCTCGATCTCGGCGCGTGGCACGAGTGCGGCGACGGAGTCGATAACGATGACATCGATCGAACCGCTGCGCACGAGCATGTCTGCAATCTCCAACCCCTGCTCCCCTGTGTCTGGTTGGGACACCAGCAGAGCGTCGATGTCGACGCCGAGCTTCTTCGCGTACTCGGGGTCGAGCGCGTGCTCTGCGTCAATGAAGGCGGCGATGCCACCTGCCGCCTGTGCGTTGGCGATCGCGTGCAGGGTCAGCGTGGTCTTACCCGAAGACTCCGGCCCGTAGATTTCGACGATGCGCCCACGCGGAAGCCCGCCGATCCCGAGCGCGACGTCCAGCGCGATCGAGCCCGTTGGAATAACTTCGACAGGTGCACGGTCGTCGCTGCCGAGCCGCATGACGGAACCCTTGCCGAACTGTTTGTCGATTTGGGCAAGAGCGCTCTCGAGTGACTTCTCACGATCGGCTGGTGATGGCATTTCGGATCTCCCCTTCGCAGGCTATGTATTCGTGACGAGACTGTACGCCGCGGGTCCGACATTCGTGTCGCGCGCCCCGAGAACGGTGGACAACTCGATTCGACTGCCTCTGTGGAGTAAGAGTATCAAAACCCGAACATATCTTCGAGGTGGTGGTTCCGCGTGTCGCGCGGTTCAGTCTGCCATTCGGGGAGCCGGTTTGCCGGCGCTGTTCCAACGCGACCGGGGAACATCCTTCGCCGCACACAGCGCGAACCACACGTCGCGAGCTGACACACCTGACGCAAACGCCTGGTCACCCGTGCGACCGCCCAGTTCCCCGAGTACCAAGTCATGCATCAGGACGGCACCGTACGCCGCACCGAACTCTTCGGCCAAGGCCAGCCGTAATTCGCTCAGCCGCACGTGAGAGCCCCCACGCCGATCCGACCCGCGTCGCGGTGGACGCAGAACGGGCGCCCCGGCAATCGGGGCGCCCGCGCCGTCACGCAGCTATCAGCGGGCAACGAGGTCCGCGTCCAACTCTGCGACGAATTCGTCCGGGACGGTGTCCGGGATCAATGGATCGATACCTTCCAGCACCGCAAGCCTGTCCCCCACCTCGCGCATGATGACCGAAATCGGGGTGCCGAGGGCGTCTGCCACCGACGCGAGGATCTCACTCGACGCTTCCTTCTGGCCACGCTCGACCTCGCTCAAGTAACCCAAGGCCACGCTGGCCTTGCTGGCGACCTGACGAAGCGTGCGGCCCTTCTGCAGGCGGAAGTCCCTGAGCACGTCGCCGATTTCCTGACGTACAAGAATCATTGGAGCCTCCCTCTCATATCCTGCCAACCCATCGGGTCTTCATTCTGGAATGCACAACTTTACACGCATACAGTGCCAGAACTCTAACGACGACGACTGGAGTTTTCTTGTGAATGTATCGAGTGCAACGCCCGCCGATTGCTGGCTATTCCCCAACAGCTGCGGCTACTGCCGCAACCGCCTGGCGCACGGTCTCCGCTCTGATCTCGGCGCGCGAGCCGTGCAATTTCAGAGCGATCACCCGCGTGCCCGCGTTGGTCGACACCCCGACGAACACGGTTCCGGCCGGCTGCCCACCCTGCTGGTCCGGCCCTGCGACCCCCGTCGTCGACACACCGATGTCGGCCGACCTACCTGCAACGGTCGCCGTCGTGCGCACACCGTCGGCGAGTTGCGCGGCCACGTCGGGGTGCACCGGTCCGTGCTCAGCCAGCAGCGCGGCATCCACACCGATCAGTGAGTGCTTCAGCTCGGTCGCATACACCACTACCCCGCCCATCACGACAGCGGATGCGCCGGCCGGCCTCGTGAATTCGGCGGTCAGTTCTCCTCCGGTCAGCGACTCGGCGACGGCCAGCGTGAGCCCTCGCCCGGCCAACCCTGCGATCAGGCGTGCCGCCTCATCCACCGGCGTGCGCGGATTCATGAGGGTTTCGTCACTGTTCGGGCGCGAGAACCCCGCCAGGCCTGCCACAAATAATCCAGCCCGGTGACGACCGTCAGGATGACCGCCAAGGTCATCAGGATGCCGTCGAACCAATACACCCACGGTCCGAGGATGCTCCAGAACGGCAGCAATGCCAGCGAGATCGCGACCGACTGCACGATCGTCTTCAGCTTGCCGCCGCGCGATGCGGCGATCACCCCGTTCTTGATCACGATGAAGCGATAGACCGTGATGCCGATCTCGCGCGCCATGATCACGATGGTGACCCACCACGGCAACTCGCCGAGGATGGACAGTGAGATCAGAGCGCCACCGATCAAGACCTTGTCGGCGATCGGGTCGAGCAGCTTGCCGAGTTCGGTGACCAGACCGCGGCGCCGGGCGATGGCCCCGTCGACACCGTCGGTTGCGATCGCCAGGATGAAGAGCACACCGGCCCACCAGCGGAGGGCGCCGTCCGCGCCGTTGTCGGCCAGCAGCATCCAGATGAAAAGTGGAGCCAGCAGGATGCGCACGACCGTGATCAGGTTCGGCACATTCCAGTTGCTTGCGCCAGCCAACGATCCGGGTGCAGAGGCGGAGTCGCCACTGCCCATTTTCACTCCCTGCCGGTCAGGTTCCAGGCATCCTCATCCGACGACGCCTCCACCTCAGGATAACCGGACGTCGCAGCCGCAACGGGGTCGTCGGCATACCGATCCGCGTGCGCGGAAGCGCCCGCTGCAGACGCAGCAGGTGAGGCTGCTGCGGGCGGTGAATCCTCGCCGCGCAGCTGGGCAAGCACCTGCGGCAACTGGTCGGCCGGGACGAGTACATCGCGGGCTTTCGAACCTTCAGACGGTCCGACGATGTTCCGCGATTCGAGCAGGTCGATCAAACGCCCGGCCTTCGCGAAACCGACACGCAGTTTGCGCTGCAGCATCGAGGTCGAGCCGAACTGTGTCGAGACGATGAGCTCCGCCGCCGCGAGCACGAGTTCGAGATCGTCGCCGATATCCGCATCGATGTGCTTCTGTTCGGTGGCGGCGGCGACGTCCTGCCGGTAGTCCGGCCTCGCCTGCGCCGTCACGTGTTCGACAACCCTTTGGATCTCGCTCTCGCTGACCCACGCACCCTGCACGCGGATCGACTTCGACGCCCCCATCGGCAGGAACAGGGCGTCGCCCTGACCGATCAGTTTGTCGGCACCCGGCTGGTCCAGGATGACGCGGGAGTCCGTCACACTCGTCACCGCGAACGCCAAGCGAGACGGCACATTCGCCTTGATCAGCCCGGTCACGACATCGACGCTCGGTCGCTGCGTTGCCAGTACCAGGTGGATTCCGGATGCGCGCGCCAGCTGCGTGATGCGCACGATCGAGTCTTCGACATCACGTGGGGCCACCATCATCAGGTCGGCGAGCTCGTCGACCACCACCAGCAGATACGGGTAGGGCTTGAGCGTGCGCTCGCTACCCGCAGGCAGGATGATCTCGTCGTTGATAACGGCCTTGTTGAAGTCATCGATGTGCCTGAACCCGAAACTTGCCAGGTCGTCGTAGCGCATATCCATCTCTTTGACGACCCACTGCAGCGCCTCCGCTGCCTTCTTCGGGTTCGTGATGATGGGCGTGATCAAATGCGGAACGCCCGCATAGATCGACAGTTCGACGCGCTTGGGGTCGACCAGCACCATCCGCACCTCAGAGGGCTTGGCCCGCATGAGCAGGCTGGTGATCATCGAATTGACGAAACTGGACTTGCCCGAGCCCGTCGAGCCCGCAACCAGAAGATGCGGCATCTTCGCAAGATTGGCCACAACGTATCCCCCGCCGACGTCTTTGCCCACGCCGATCGTCATCGGATGATGACTGTTGGTCGCAGCCGCCGACCGAAGGACATCGCCGAGGGAGACGATCTCCCGGTCGGAGTTGGGGATCTCGATCCCGATCGCGCTCTTGCCCGGGATCGGCGAGAGAATCCGCACCTCATTGCTGGCCACGGCATAGGACAGGTTCTTGCTCAGAGCGGTGACACGCTCGACCTTCACGCCGGGACCGAGCTCGACCTCGTACTGCGTGACGGTCGGCCCGCGGGAGAAACCGGTGACCTTCGCATCCACATGGAATTGGCCGAGCACGTCGGTGATGGCCGCGACGACCTCGTCGTTCGCCGCTGAACGGGTCTTGCCGGGCGCACCCATCGAAAGGGTGGACGCTGCCGGCAGTCGGTAGGGCGCCTGCGGCACGGGCGCGAGCGGGGTGGCCCCGGACAGGTCGAAGCCGACTCCGTCGTCATCCGCGCCCAGGTCTGCCGACGGCATGACGAAGCCGGGCAGCACATCAGTCGTACCATCGCCGCGTAAGCCTGTCGATGTCTCGCCGCCGAGCGCAACCTCGCCTGTGAACCGTTTGACGGCGTCCTCAGCCACGCGCAGCTCGCCGAGCACCTCGGTACCGTAGTGATCGGATGCCGGGTCCGGTTCGATCGCAGACGCGAACTCACCCTGACCGGATGCCGCGCCCGCACCGAGCACGTCCGTCACGGACTCGACGACCGGCGTATCGAAGGCCGGATCCTCTTCGCGCTGGCTCTTGTTACGACGCCACCAAGGCAGGTTCGTGTCTGCGACCTCGTCGTCGACGCCGTCGAGTTCGACCTGTTGCGCCTTCTCGAGCCGTTCGAGCTTCTCGGTTTTCGCTGCCGCGCGCTCCTCTTCGCTGGGCAGCTGAGCGCCGAATAGATACGCATACAACTCGCGGGATCGTTCGCCGATCTTGTTCGGCGGGGTCTTGGTGATGATGAACAGGCTAAGCAGCAGCAACACGATGATCACGGCAATCGCGCCGATCGGAGTGATCAGCGCGATCAGCGGCGCGGCGATCATCCAGCCGATGATGCCGCCGGCGCGGGCGAGCACGGCCATGCCATCGCTCGGCTGCGGCTGCCCGCTGAAGATATGGCACAGGCCGGAGACGGAGACCAGCAGGAGGATCAGGCCGATTCCGATGCGGGTGTTGTCGTGCACTGAGCTCGGCTGCCGGAACAACCAGATCGCGAAAACCAGCATGATCACGGGCAGCGCGAACGCAACGCGACCGAACAGGCCACCGAAACTCCAGGCATCCAGGGTGTGGGCGATCGCATTATTGATGAGGAACCATTCGACCAGCGCACCAGCCACCGCCAACAACACGATGAAGAACGGGAGCCCATCGCGCCGCTCTTCCTTCTCCAGCTTTTCGGGCCCGAGGGCCCGCGCCGCACCGCCGGTGAGGTGCGCCAAACCCATCCACGCTCGTACGAACAGGTTCGGCCTGGCATCCGCAGCCGGGTAGCGAACAGTCTTCTGTGTCGATGTCCTCCCCGAGTTTTTGGCGGAGTTCTTCGCCGCAGACGAGCGCGCCGACGAGCCACCTCGCGACGCGGCGCCGCGAGAGTTACGGGTCGGTTTGGTGCTCATAGCCATGGCTTCAACGGTACCGGTCAGCTCCGTCATTGACCGGTTAGCAGTCCCGAGTGTCTCGGCGGAAGGAACGAGGTCAAAACCTCCCTGTAGAACATCCCGATACGGCAGGGACCACGGTCACTACCGAACGGGACAGCGATCGTCGCACACTCGAGCTATCACCGAGCGCCGTGCAACGGCCGGACCGAAAGGAATGTCATGACCGCAGAAGTATCGACCACAGAATCATCAATTTCCCAATCAGCAATGTCCGAATCAGCAAACCGGGTGACACCCGCGAAGGCGGCGAAGGCGGCGAAACCACCACTCCTTCTCGTGAGTCGGAGTTCAACGATCATCGGGCTCACAGTCGGAGCGACACTCAATCTCGGTGCCGCTCTGCTGACTCAGGCCTTCCTGGGCCCAGGCGGGGATTTCGCTGCCGCACTGAGTGAACGACCGACCCTGGGCATCGCGTCGGCACTGCTCAATCTCGTCGGCATCCCTCTGATGCTTCTCGGGCTTACGGGTCTGCTGTACCTCAGCAGCCCGCGAGCACCGATCAGTTCACGAATTGCGCTCTGGGCCACCGCGATCGGCATGATCGCCTTCCTCGCGAAGAGTGCCGCACTGGCGGCGCTCTACGGTGCAGGAGCGGCGGCAGCGCCCGCGGTGCCGACCGCCATCCTCGATTCGATCTCCGGCAAAGGCGACCCGATCCCGATGGTGCTCGCCCTGCTTTTTCTGGCCGGCAACGTTATCGGCATCCTGTTCGCGTCGTTCGCGTTCTTCCGGTCCCGGATCATCCCGCTGTGGGTGACTCTGGCGCTGCTGGTGTTCCTTGTCGGGGACTTCGCACTGCCGGCGGTTCCATGGTTCGATGCGCACGCACTGTTCGTCGTCTTCGCGATCGGCGCATCGATCGCAGTCGCACGCACCACTCGAGACGCCTGGCGTCTTGGCACGTTCGTCGATTAGGGTGTGTGGCTACACGACGACCGGTTCGGAGGTCAGTGGACATGGGAACGGCCGATCTCACGACGGGACGGAATGCATCCCGCCGCCTGGTCTTGGTTCCTCGAGCCTTCACCCGCACGAACTCCGCGGTGCCGCTGCGAACGATTGCCTATCTGCTCGCCGCTCTGAGCGCCGTCGCGACGGCGCTCGGAACGGCGTTGACTGTCGGATCGGCCGCCTCCAGCCCCGTGCAGTTGTGGCCGGACGCCGTCATGATCTCCGGCTTCGGCGCCGCGGCTGTCGGGGCGATCATCGTTTACCACCAGCCTCGTAACGCCGTCGCTTGGCTTTTGGTGGCAAGTGGGGCGTCGGCAAGCATGTTCGTGCTTGCCGACGGCCTCACCCGTTACGGCCTGGCTGCGTGGGGTGGCGCCGGCTGGCTGCCGTGGTCGGCATGGGTGACCGGCTGGGCTTGGATTCCGACTGCCACGATCGCCATCGCGTACCTCCCGCAGGTCTTCCCCAACGCGCGGCCCATGCCCGGACTGCTGTGGCGAGTGTGGTGGCGCAGTTCACTTGGAGCCGGGGTGCTTCTGATCGCTTTCGTCGCCGCCGCTCCTGTTGCTCCGAACTTTCCGGAACTGGCCAATCCGATCATCGGCAGTTATGTTACCTCCGACGCAATGGCGCAGTTGTTCTCCGGAGCAGAAGCCGGGCTTCTGATCCTGTTTCTCGTCCTCTCCGCGGGTGCGATCGTCAGCATCATCATCCGGTTCATCCGCTCCGACGGGCGCGATCGACGCAAGATCGGCCTGGTCTCCATAGCCTCCGCCATCCTGATCGCGGCGTCCAATCAGCCGATCGGATGGCTTTCGGGCAGTGCCGTCGTCGTCTACCTCGGCGCGATCCTGTACGCGGTCGCGCGGCATGGCCTGTGGGACATCGGCAACCTCGTGTCTCGCGCTGCAGTCGGAATCGTGCTCCTGATCCTCCTCGGGACGGCCTTCGTGGCGACGGTTGCTGCGATCGGCGCGATCTTCGGGCAAGCCTCCGGGTCTGTGGTTGCCGCCTTCACCGGATCACTCGTGGTGGCAGCCCTCTTCAGCCCCGTGCAGCGACGCGTTCGCACCAGCGTTGAACGGGCCTTCGCACTCGGACGACCGGATGCGCGCGCGCTCGGAATTCGGATGTCGTCCGCGGCACGGGGGTCGCTGGGCGCTCAACAGTCTGTGGACTCCGCCGCCCACGTGATTGCGTCCGAACTGCACACGCCGGATTTCGCAGTCACCTTCGACAACCGCTCCGGCTCTCCTCACACCACAACGCCGGATCCGCGTTCTTCACAGGCGGACTCGGATCCGTCGCTTTTCATCCTCCCCGTGCGTTGGCAACAGGAAACGCTCGGCCACGCGATTCTTCCGCCACGATCTGGCGCACAGCGCGTACATCCCGCCGACCGGCGTGTTTTGATCCAACTCGAGCCTGCGCTCGCGATGCTCGTCCATGACGCCGTCCTCACACTCGACCTCGAGTTGTCGCGCAGGGCGGTTGTGACGGCGCGCGAAGAAGAAAGGCGCCGGCTCCGGCGCGACCTTCACGACGGCCTTGGCCCGCTCTTGGCCGGCGCTGCGCTGTCGATCGGTGTGGCGCGCGACGGGATGCTCGCCAGACCCGACGCAGCAGCTGACCTGATGGGAGACGCCGCGAGTGACCTCGATCAGGCGATCCGCGACATCCGCGAGCTCGTCCACGGTCTGCGCCCACCTGCCCTCGACGATCTGGGACTTCTCGCGGCGATCGGCACCCTCGTTCCTGCGGAGACCCTGCAGCTTCGCGTCGATGCGGTCGGAGACCTAGCGAGGATGCCTGCGGCTGTCGAAGTGGCCACTTTTCGGATTGTGCAGGAGGCACTCACGAACGTGATGAGGCATGCGCGGGCGACCGCGGTCGTCGTAACACTCCTCCACGAGGCGCAGGGCACCTGCGTGACGATCACCGACGACGGGATCGGGCCCGGCCCTACCGGTTCGCCGCCCGGTGTCGGCACGGTGTCGATGGCGGAGCGCGCGGCAGAGCTCGGCGGCACGCTCACAGTGACACCCGCACTCCCGCGGGGCACCATCGTGCGCGCATTCCTCCCAACGACCCGAGACAGCACACCTGTTGAAGTCGGGGTGTCACGGTGAACGAGCGCATCCGGGTCCTGATCGTCGATGACCATCCCACCTTCCGGCGCGGTCTGCGCTCCGTGCTCGAGGCCGCCGACTTCGACGTCGTCGGAGAAGCTGAAACCGGGCACGAGGCGATCGAACTCGCAACGACGGCAGCGCCTGACGTCGTCCTGATGGATCTCCATCTGCCCGACATCAACGGGGCGGAGGCGACGAAACGGCTCCTTCGCAACAACCCTTCGGTCCGCGTGTGCGTTCTGACCATGTTCGACGACGACGAATCCGTCTTCGCCAGCATGCGGGCAGGGGCACTCGGCTATCTGTTGAAAGGATCAGGGACCGAGAATATCGCTCGCGCTGTTCATACCGTGGCGAATGGAGACGCGCTCTATTCTGAAACGATCGCGCGACGCTTACAAGCCTTCTTCAGCAATGCGGCCGAGCTGCACCCTGTGCCTTTTCCCGAACTCACCCCTCGCGAACGAGAGGTCCTCGAATTCATTGCACAGGGCAGAACAAATCCCGACATCTCCAGAACGCTCGGACTCAGCGAGAAGACTATCAGGAACCTGGTTTCGTCCGTGTTCAGCAAGCTGCACGTCGCGGAACGCTCGCACGCGATCGTGCGGGCACGCGAGGCAGGCCTGGGTGGCACGGCCTGATCAGCGCCGCCCTTCGACAAGCTCAGGGACCGTGGGGCGCTGCGCCTCGATACTGTGCCGTGAGTCCTCGCTCGCAGGCTCACTCGGCGCTGGGGTCGCGCAATCGCTGGCGCGATTGCCTGAGCTCCACCGCGCTGCACTACGCCTCGATGACGAGCGGCACGATCATCGGCCGACGGCGATAGCTCGTGTTCACCCAGCGACCGACAGTGCGGCGCACCGTCTGACTGAGCGCGTGCGGGTCGCGCACACCGTTCTGTGCGGCCTCGGCGAGCGCGGCGACGATCTTCGGTTTGACCGCGTCGAAGACCTGGTCGTCCTCGGCGAAGCCCTTCGCGTGGATCTCCGGACCGACGACAACGCGACCGGTCGCGGCCTCGACAACGACGATGATCGAGATGAATCCCTCTTCGCCGAGGATCCTGCGATCCTTGAGGTCGGCATCTGTGATCTCACCGACACTGGACCCGTCGACATAGACGAAACCCAGATCAAGCTGCCCGACGACGCGAGCGACGCCGTCTTTCAAGTCGATGACGCTGCCGTCCTCCGCGAGGATCGTGTTCTCCACCGGAATTCCCGTGTCCTGCGCCAATTTGGCGTTAGCCACCAGGTGTCGGTACTCGCCGTGCACCGGCAACACGTTCTTCGGCTTCAAGATGTTGTAGCAGTAGAGCAGTTCCCCGGCGGCGGCGTGCCCGGAAACGTGCACCTTGGCGTTGCCCTTGTGAACCACCGTTGCGCCAAGCTTGGTCAGCCCGTCAATGACGTGGTACACCGCGTTCTCATTGCCGGGGATCAGGCTGGAAGCGAGGATCACTGTGTCGCCCTCACCGACTTCGATCTGGTGGTCGAGGTTGGCCATGCGCGCCAGGACGGCCATCGGCTCGCCCTGCGACCCCGTCGACATGTAGACGATCTTGTCGTCGGGAAGGTCGGCGGCCTTCTTATAGTCGATCAGAATTCCCTCGGGCACCTTGAGATAGCCGAGGTCGGCCGCGATCGTCATGTTGCGCACCATCGAGCGACCCAACAGCGCGACACGACGCCCGTTCGCCGCTGCAGCATCGAGCACCTGCTGCACACGATGCACATGGCTCGAGAAGCTGGCGACGATAACCCGGCGCGGTGCGCGGGCGATCACATTGTCGAGCACCGGCCCGATCGACCGTTCTAGGGCGGTGAATCCCGGGACATCCGCGTTTGTCGAGTCGACGAGAAAAAGGTCGACCCCCGCCTCGCCGAGCCGCGCAAACGCACGGAGGTCGGTCAGCCGGTTGTCCAGCGGCAGCTGGTCCATTTTGAAGTCGCCCGTGTGCAGCACGACGCCCGCCGTGGTCTTGATTGCGACGGCCAGCGCATCCGGAATGGAGTGGTTGACGGCCACGAATTCGAGGTCGAACGGGCCGAGCTTCTCATGCTGGCCCTCCTTGACGGTCAGACTATACGGCTGGATACGGTGCTCCTTGAGCTTCGCCTCGACCAGCGCGAGTGTCAGCCCGGAACCGATCAGCGGGATATCAGCGCGCAACCGGAGCAAATACGGCACGGCGCCGATGTGGTCTTCGTGGCCGTGGGTCAGCACGACGCCGACGACATCCTCGAGGCGATCGCGCACCGGCGTGAAGTCGGGCAGAATCAGGTCGACGCCGGGCTGGTTCTCTTCAGGGAAGAGCACGCCGCAGTCGACGATCAGAATCTTGCCGTCGATTTCGAAGACGGTCATGTTGCGACCGATCTCACCGAGCCCGCCAGTAGGGATCACGCGCAATGTTCCGGGCTGCAGGGTGGGCGGGTCGTATACGGAATTGGGCATATGCCCTCCTTGTTGGTTATGGATGCGGTGCGGTCGCGCCTCGGGCACGCCTAGCGTGTTGTTCCGGCGACCTTGGGCAGCGCGCCACCGGCTGCGGCGTTGCGATCGGGCCGGAAGTTTGTGAAGTCGACACCGGGAATGTCGTGGACGAAGTCGAGTTCTTCCTCGATCTGCGCCGCCTCGAAGTCCTCTGGGCCGACGAGAGGCAGCCGCACACGCGGACTGCCGATGCGACCGAGCCCGTGCAAGATGTACTTGGCTGCGACCGTGCCGGGCACGTGGGTCATGACCGCGCGAACGAGTGGTTCGAGCTTCTTGTGGGCGAGCGTCGCCGTCGCCAGATCGCCGGCGTTGACGGCGTCGACCATCTGCCGGTACGGCCGCGCCGCGATGTTCGCGGTCACGCCGACAAGACCTGTCGCGCCGATCGACAAGTGGGGGAGCACGTTGGTGTCATCACCCGAAAAGTAGAGGAGATCGGTGTTGTTGAGCACGCGACTGACCTCGGCGAAGTTGCCCTTCGCATCCTTGATGGCGACGATGTTCGGGTGCTTCGCCGCGCGCAGGATCGTCTCGTACATGATCGGGATGCCGACCCTGCCCGGGATGTCGTAGAGGATGACCGGCAAGTCCGTCGCATCCGCAATCATCCGAAAGTGGGTGAGCACCCCGGCTTGGGTCGGCTTGTTGTAATAGGGCGTCACGATCATGACACCGTCGGCGCCGGCCTTCTCGCTGGCCTTGTACAACTGCATCGCGTGGGCGGTCTCATTCGACCCGCCGCCCTGAATCACCTTGGCACGTCCGTCCGCGACCTTCTTCGCCACCTCGATAAGCCTGAGCTTCTCCGGGTCGGTCAGGGTTGAAGTCTCTCCCGTCGTGCCCGAGATCACGATGCCGTCGCAGCCGCTCGTGATGACGTCGTCGATGTGCTTCTCCACGCAGGGCCAGTCGACTTCGCCGTCTGCCGTGAACGGCGTGACCAGCGCGACGAGTACTTGACCGAAGGGGTTCTCAGACGCAGGCATGTCATTAGGTTATCGGGTCGACCCGAGCGCGGTAACCCTTGCGTGGCCGCGCGACCGCACGTAATTTTGCGTCACAGATCACTACACCTGCGCGGGTGAGCGTAGCGTTGGACGCACCATGAACGTTCTTCTCGCCCTCGCCATCGTCATCGGGTTGGTCGCAGCGACGACCGTTGGCGGCTTGGTCTTGCGATCACGGACCGGACGAGTGAGCGACGCACGGGCGACCGTCGTGCACGCAGCAGAGCTCCCCTCCCCCGCCGCGTTCGGCTCTGAGGCGACTCTGCTGCAGTTCTCCACCGAGTTCTGCTCGCCGTGCCGGGCCACGCACCGGCTATTGGGCCGGCTGGCCGAGGCGCGACCGGGAGTCGCGCACCTCGATGTCGATCTGAGCGAACACCCCGAGTTGGCAACTCGGTTCCATATCTTGCAAACCCCGACGACGTTCATACTCGACTCTTCTGGGACGGTGCAGGCGCGGATCGGCGGCGCCCCGCGCAGCGATGAACTCGTCAAGCGTCTTGACAACCTGATTGGACACACCCATGTCGCAGCCTGAATCCACACCATCCTCCCGCGCGTCGAGCGCGATCGGGCCAGACAGCTCGGAATCAGACAGCTCGGCCCTGGGGATCGATCCCCGCGGGCCGAGGTTCGGCGCGTCGATCACCGCGATTCTGCTCCTGGTCGTTATCGTGCTCGGCTTGATCGGCGCAAGCGTCGCGGCGTTCGTCTTGCTCGCCGTCGTCGCCGCACTGTTCGCATGGGGTTCGTTCGCCGGAGTCGCACGACACCCGTACGGTTTACTCTTCAAGGCACTGATTCGGCCGCGCTTGGCAGCTCCGGCCGAGCTGGAAGACCCGGCACCCCCCACGTTTGCACAGACGGTCGGTCTGATTGTCACGGCAATCGGACTGATCCTGCAATTGGTGGGCCTGCCGTACGGGTTGGTCATCGCGGCGGCCGCAGCGTTCGTGGCAGCGTTCCTCAACGCGGTGTTCGGCTACTGCATCGGCTGCCAGCTGTATCTGCTCCTGGTGCGCCTGGGCCTGGTGCGCCGGCACGCTTCGGCAGCGTAACCGCCCGCGCGCCACGACCGTGCCCGCTGGGAAATCGCCCAGAAGTCCGGCTCAGCACGCTCGGTGCAACAGTAGGCTGGGGGGCACTCACAAAGCGGGAGGTTTGCCATGTCGATCACCAGCGAAGCGACAACACTTTGGGACGGCGACCTGATGAGCGGGGCCGGCACGGTGTCCCTTGATTCGTCGGAAGCCGCGAAGTTCCCGGTGAACTGGAAAGCACGATCCGCCGGTGAGACCGGAGTGACGAACCCGGAGGAATTGATCGCGGCGGCGCACTCGTCGTGCTTCTCGATGGCGCTGTCGAACGCCCTCGCTTCATTCGGAACACCACCGACGAGCATTCAAGCCACGGCAGCTGTGACCTTCGACCCGGCGCACGGAATCACGGGCAGCCATCTTCTTGTCAATGCGACGGTGCCCGGTCTCAGCGAAGACGATTTCCAACGTCTGGCCGACGAGGCCGGACGCACCTGCCCTGTTTCACGCGCACTGGCCGGCATCCCGATCACACTCGAGGCCAGCCTCGCCTGAGATGCCACCGCCAGCCCGGTCGTTGCAACCCAGCGGCCCGTTGGAACCCACCCCAGCGGTGACGGTCCTGGTCGCTGGGGCCTCCGGCATGATCGGCAGCGAGGTTCGCAGGCAGCTCGAAGCGCAGGGCCACACCGTCCTGCGGCTCGTTCGACGCACGCCGCAGGCAGTCGACGAGTTCGAATGGGATCCGCGCGTGCGCATCATCGACACCGCACTGATGGATCGCGCCGACGCCGTCGTGAACCTGTCCGGCGCCTCGCTCAGTCGCTTGCCGTGGACGCCCCGTTACAAGCGGACGATCCTCGAGTCCCGGCTGCAGGCAACCAGCACGCTGACGGATGCGATGCGGATGGCGGCTCGACCTCCCGCCGTTTTCGTCAGCGCCTCGGCCGTCGGCATCTACGGCAATCAGCCGGGTCAATCATTGACCGAGGACTCTCCTGTCGGCTCAGATTACCTGTCAGGTGTCGTACGCCGGTGGGAGTCCGCCGCGGCTCATTCTCCGGATTCGACCCGCACGCTGATGGTGCGAACCGGGCTCGTCGTCGGGCACGGTGGTGCGCTCCGCCCGTTGCGCCTGCTTGCCCGCCTGGGCCTGTCAGGCCGCATCGGAACCGGTGCGCAGCATTGGCCGTGGATCAGCCTGCACGACGAGGCCGCCGCCATCGTCCACCTCCTGACTTCTGAGCTGAGCGGGCCGGTGAACCTGGTAGGTCCGACCCCTGCGACAGCCGAGCGACTGCTACGCAGCCTTGCCGCCGCCCTACACCGGCCATATGGTTTTCCACTGCCCGCGCGCGTGGTCGAGATCACGCTGGGCGATGCCGGGCGGCAACTCCTGCTCGCCGATCAGAACGTTTCGGCTGCGACGCTCACAGGTGACGGATTCGAGTTCCGCCACCAAACCGTTGATCAAGCGGTTGCGTGGTCGCTGGCCCGGTAGAGCCTGATCGCCTCGCGCAGCGCATGTCGGGCACGCTTACGGTCCCCTGACGCGTCGTACGCGAGCCCAAGCCGGAACCACGCACGCCAACTTTGCGGTTGTGCTTCGACTTCCGCGCGATAGGCCGGGAATGCCGCGTCGGCGGCTTCTCGGAGCGGACGGCCGCTCGCTCGGTGCGGCAGGTCATCGACCGGGAGTCCTCCTTCAGCGTCGAGGATGCGCACCAGCTTTTCGGTGCGGACGCCGAACGCGAGTTCGCGCGCGATCGCCCAGAGCGCGATCAGGGGGAACACAATGAGGGCGCAGCCCATCACGATGCCGACGGCCTGACCCGAGACCAGCATAAGCACGGCCTGCTGCCCGACGAGCACAACGTAGACCAGCAGAAGCAGCGCCATCAGAATCGCCGCGACGCGACCCTTCATTGCGAGCTCGCTCCATGTGTGTGTGTGTCGCTAGCACCCGGAATGGTAACAGACAGGTCGATCAGCTTGTCGAGGCCGACAACGACGCCCCGCACTCCGACGGCGGCACGGAGTGCACTGAGAATCCCGGGCGCATATGCACTCGAATCGATAGTGTCGTGCCCGATGGTCACGACCTCGCCCGGGCCGCCGAGAATCACCTTCTGGCTGGCGACGACTCCACGCACCCTCAGGCTGTGAACCGGGATGCTCGCCACCTGCTGCCCACGGGCGCGCTGGTCGACGTGCGGCGCCTCGACCGGTCCGCGGGTTCCGCGCGCCGCCGTGATCAGCTCTGCCGTGCGCACCGCAGTACCCGACGGCGAATCGACTTTGCCCTCCCCATGAGCCTCGACGATCTCGATGGAGTCGTAGAACCGGCCGGCGGCTACCGCAAACGCCGTCGCGAGCGCCGATCCGATGGAAAAGTTCGGGATGACGACCACGCCGGATTTCGGAGAGTCACCGAGCGCGAACTCGAGTTTCGAAATGCGCTCAGCCGACCAACCGGAGGTGCCGACCACGACGTTCACCGCATGGTCGACGGCGAAGGCGACGATGTCGGGGCTGACGGCCGGCAGAGTGACGTCGAGCACGACATCCGTCGGGGCAGAATCCGTGCCGAGCATGGCCTGCAGTGGGCTCGTCGAATCGAGCTCCGCCACGAGTTCGAGGTCGCCAGCAGCCTCGATCAGGCGGGTCGCGACGGAACCCAGTTTGCCCGTCGCGCCGACGACTGCCACACGAATTGTCATGGCTTCACGATACCAATCGTCGCCGCCCTCCCCGCGCCGGCGGCCGCCCGATGCCACGGGCCTACGCTGGAAGCATGGTTCGCTTCATCGACACGGACGTGACGGATGCGCGCGCGCACGCGCTGCTGACCGACTACTTCGCCGACCGCACACGCTCCTTCCCTGTCACTCAGGGCGGGTACAGCACCAACTTCCCGGACCGCGCCGCATTCACCCCGCCGGCCGGGGTGTTCCTGGTTGTCGTGACCGACAGCTCAGACGACAGCGACGACGCGGTCGGGTGCGGAGGTATCCGCCGCATCGAGGTCGGTGCGACCGGCGGTGCCCGCTATGAGGTGAAGCACCTGTGGCTGAAGCCGCAAGCTCGCGGCAGTGGTGCCGGACGGGCCTTACTGAACGAACTCGAGGCGCGTGCTCGTGGGTTCGACGCGACCGAACTCGTGCTCGACACGAACGTGAGCCTCGTTGCCGCCGCCGGGTTGTATCGCTCGAGCGGATTTCACGAGATCGCGCCGTACAACGACAATCCGAACGCGACGACCTGGTTCCGCAAATCGCTGTAGCGCGTTACACCGGTTGCAGTTCCGGCATGCCCGTGCGCAATTCGACCGGAAGGTGGCCGAGGTCGTTGTGCACGACGAGCACAGGCGGTTTCGCCGAACGCACCCGGATGATCGTCAGCCCGCAGTTGGCTTGGTTCAAACCCATCCAGCGCCAGGACGGCGCATCGAACACGTGCCGCACGAACCAGCCGATCACGAAGTTGTGCGTGATCAGAAGGTCGTGCCGGTCGCCGCGGGCCGGTGTGAGGAACTCGCTGACGGCATCCGCCATTTGGGCGCTGCCCGCTTCGATCTCGGCCTCGGTGACCGCACCGTAGAAGGATTCGAACGCCTTCGGCATGTCAGCGCTCGGGCCGGACGGAACGCAGTCGAACAGCAGATTGGACGGTTCGGGATGCAGCGCCGGCATTCGCTCGCCGATGATCTTCGCGGTTTCAGCAGCGCGTTTGAGGGGCGAGTGGTACGCGTTCGTGAACGGCACACCTCCGAGGCGCTCGGCGATGAGCGCTGCCTGCCGTTTCCCTTTGTTCGAGAGCGGTCCGTCGGGCATGCCGTACTCGGCGTCCTGCTGCTCGCCGTGGCGTACCAAATACAAATAATGGGGCACGAGAATCGGCCTTTCTTGTGTCGTGCGCGTCGGTGTCGCGTGCTTCTTGACGTCAGGACGCGATGCGGGAGAACGTGTCGTCATCGACCGCTCCGACCGCGGCCACCGAAATCGGCCTGTGGGCCAAGTCGGCAGCAAGTGCCTGCACGTCTTCCGTGGTGACGAGAGCGAGCCGCCTCAGGCTCTCGTCGAGGTCTGTGAATTCCCCCAGTGTGATCTCGGCGCGGCCGAGACGTGACATCCGGGTGTCCGAGTCTTCCAGCGCGAGCGCCGTACTGCCCGACAGCTGGCCGACTGCGCGGCGCAGCTCGTCGGGGGTGACGCCGGCGTCCGCCATCCGCCGCAGTTCGGCGAGCATCAACTCGGCAACCTGGGCGGCTTTCGCTGGAGCGCAACCGGCATACAGGCCGAAGACACCGGCGTCCGAGAACGCGGCGGAGAACGAGTACACGGCGTAGGCCAACCCCCGCTTCTCTCTGACCTCCTGGAACAGGCGACTGGACATGCCGCCTCCGAGGATCGAGTTGAGCACGTTCATGGTGCCTCGTCGCTCATCCGCGGCGACCAGCCCGGGCATCCCGACGAGGATGTTCGCTTGCTCGAGAGGACGCTGGACGGTCACAACGGCTTGCGCGCGAGCGATCGCTGCCGGTGTGCTCGCGCGACGCGGAACCGGGCTCGCCTCGGCATCCAGCGACCAGTGCGCAGAG
>Ga0208357_1000432_pt1 | contig 34195 bp, 29 predicted proteins | sample NGESurdeep092012_6_FD_184487 | JGI IMG/M metagenome (GOLD analysis project Ga0208357, IMG submission 184487) | Arctic peat soil microbial communities from Barrow, Alaska - NGEE Surface sample F52-2 deep-092012 (SPAdes) | ecosystem: Environmental > Terrestrial > Soil > Wetlands > Peat ...
CTTCATTCTTCAACGCCCGCGCAACCAAATGCCCCCCCGATATCACCCCAGCATCACGCGTCTTCTGCTTTAACGTGTCCTCCGCTGTGGTCGTTACCGCCGGTGTGGTGAGAACTGCAGACATGGTTTAACTCCTCTTAATTCGTGGCTAAGACAATTCGGATTTCAGCCTGGGACATTACGTCGCGCAAGGCTGATGCATATAAAAAAATCATAGCGAAACGGGTCCATCGGCTCATTGACCACGGTCAATTTTCGACGCATTATAATCGGCTCAGATCTTCGCTGGAAGAGGAAGAAATACCTCCAGGGGAAAGTGTCAATAAACGTAAAAATGTCACGAGATTTCGAATCCGAGCCGTTTATTCAAAACGGAATGGAAGGTGTGACTCCGGACAATATCCCTTGTGCGACGACAAAGAGCCGGAAATACCTTTTTGCCGCGCCAACGGGTGCAGAGGACCATAGGTGTTTGGACTAGCATCCCGCGCCAAAACGCGTGAAGACCAGCCGATCTGCCCTTGCAAGAAATAAGTCGGGCTATCTACCGGGATCGCTCGAATGCGCAGCAAATCAACAACGTTCCCGCTTGACCATCGGTTTTAGGGACAACGGTCGGCGGCCCCTATTGGAAACACAATTTGATATCTTCTGCCCCGAGACAAACTTATCCTCATTTTACAGGCGGCTCAGATCGCAAGACATGAAGCCGCTCGTATCTCGTCGCGTCCTATCCGCTTCATCGGCTAGTCGATTATTCGGCTCCGGAACCGAAATAACGTTGCATTGATCGGCCCATTGCCGCCACTACTCCCATGTCGTCCATATCCAACCATCAAGAACGCAATGTCATTCGCGTTCAACTCAAGCAGAATCTCGTCCTGAAAGACATGAATGAGAGCCAATTCCTTGAACTCGAACCCCATCTGGTCGTTGTCGATTGCCCCAAGGGTGAATTCTTGCTACACCAAGGCGTCCATAGCATGGAGCAGTATTTCATCCTTGACGGTATCCTTAAACGCGTGGTGACGACCCAGCAGGCCAAGGAAATGATCCTGCGCTTTGCCGACGAACGCGATATCGAGACCAGCTACGCCGCATGGCGCCTGAAGACGCCAACGCCCTACAGCATCGTTTCTGTGACCAAGGTGCGCGTGGCCAAGATGGCTCTCCCGCGCTGGGTCGCCTTCATGGACAAATATCCCGCCATTAAGCTCGCGTTTGAATATGAAGTCATGCGTCTGATGAGTGAGATCATGGCGCATACCATCACGCTGCACCTGCTGGATGCGCCCGGGCGGGTGCACCGATTTCTGCGCAAGCATCCGGAATTATCCGACAGAATCCCCAAAAAGGAATTGGCCGCATACCTGAACCTATCGGCGGAAACGCTCAGTCGCCTAAAGCATCAAGGCAAGATCTGACTGCGCGCGTCCGAATTCCGACGAAATTTCGTTCGTGTTTCTGCTTATCGCACGCGTTCGCGGCGGCAGACGGGGGGTGCGGTTGGCAGCCCATGCCGACGGGCATAGGCTGTTTCGCCCTGATTCAAAATCTAAGTTGCGGCGGCCAGCGCTCTTTGCGGCGCTGCCGCTTGTGCGCACTCCTGCTTCATCGTGTGGGCCAGGAGTTTCACCAACGCGTACACGGTATCGATATGCGGCGTGGGCGTACCCGTCAGGCGTCCCAGTTCCACCACCGAACCCACTAACGCATCAATCTCGGGCGGACGGCCCGCCTCGATGTCCTGCAACATCGAAGTTTTGTGTCTTCCGACCTTCTCCGCACCGGCGATACGCTTTTCAAGGGTCACGCGGAATTCGATGCCAAGCTTGTGGGCGACGGCCTGGGCCTCGCGCATCATGTCCGCCGCCAATTCGCGCGACAATGGGTACTGACAGATATCAAGCAACGTCGAATGTGCGAGTCCGCTGATCGGATTGAATGTCAGGTTACCCCAAAGCTTCAACCAGATTTCAGCGCGAATGTTATCCAGAATGGGCGCCCTGAATCCCGCCACGGTGAAGCATTCGGAAACTCGAGTAACGCGCTCTGTAGTTGCGCCGCTCAGTTCGCCGACCGGGAAGCGATCACCCTCGATGTGTTTGACAACCCCGGGGGCGATCAATTCCGTGGCCGGATAAACCACGCAGCCGACGATACGTTCCGGCGGAATATGCTCACCAATCATACCGCTTGGATCCACGCTGCTGACGCGGCTGTTTTCGAGCGCACCGCCGTGCTTGTGGAAGTACCAGTAAGGTATGCCGTTTTGCATGGTGACGACGGTTGTATCGGGTCCATACAGTTTCGGAAGATCCTGGGCCACCGCCTCAAGCTGATGTGCTTTCGTAGCGAGAATCACCAAGTCCTGGGGCCCGGCCTCACTATAGTCGTCGGTCGCCTTGACTTTGGTCACGACGTGCTCGGTGCCATCATCCATAATCAGCCGCATGCCTTTTCGACGAATGGCTTCGAGATTCGCGCCACGCACCAAAAAGGTCACATCCTCCCCCGCCAGGGCGAGCTTCACCCCGACGTAACCGCCGATCGCTCCGGCGCCTATGATCGCAATTTTCAAGTCCGTACTCCTTGAAAGACAACTATTCGAAACGGTTGCTGAGTTTGCCAATTCCGGCAATCTCGATTTCGACAGTGCTACCCGGTTTCATCGATCCGACACCTACAGAGGTGCCGCACAAGATGATGTCGCCGGGATAGAGCGTCATGTCGTTGGATATCAGATGAACCAATTGACGAACAGAAAAGCGCATGTCGCTGATCGGATAGTCCTGACGCACGTCACCATTGAGCGTCGTTTTTACGGTCAGCGTCGCAGGATCGAGGCCAGTCGCCACCGAGGGGCCGAACGGACAAAATGTGTCGAATCCTTTGGCACGAACCCATTGGGTAAAAGACGGGTCACGATTGAGGATGTCGGCGACGGTCACGTCATTGGCGCAGGTGTAGCCAAAGACATGGTCCATCGCCTCTGCCTCGGCAACCTCCTTGCAAACCTTGCCGATGACAATCCCAAGTTCACCTTCGAACACCACTTTTCCTTCGCATGAGGGCTTGCGAATCGTCTCGCCAGGATTCAGATACGAATTCGATGCCTTAATGAGATAGAGAGGCTCAGCCGGCACGGCAAGCTTCAGCTTTTCGCCCAAGGCGTAAAAGTTATTCCACAACGCGATGATTTTGCTCGGTTGAGTCGGCATGAGCAATTTGACGTCGTCCCGTTTAAGGACAATTCCGGTCGATTCGGGGTTGGAAAACATCTCACCCTTGTATTGCCGGACTGCGTCACCCTCGAGCGTGCCGAAATGAGTCGCACCAGCGTGAGCAAAACGGATCCAATGCTGAACCATGCCATCCCTCGTATTTGAAAACACTTACTCTAATTCTCGATCAATGAGTGCACTATGCCAGTCAACCCGCGCGCCATGATTCGACGAAACGAACGGCGCCTGCAAGGTCAGTCTCAATGACCGACCCGGCGCGATGACTGGGGGGCTGAATAAGCTTTCGCTTTATCCGCCCCCCCCCCGAGAACCCTATTGGCGCCCGCTGCGCCTTGGACGCGAACCTTCCCTGTTACAGGACCGATTTGAGAAGTTTCCCCATTTCGGCTGGATTGCGTGTCACCTTTATTCCACATTCTTCCATCACCGCCAACTTTTCTTGCGCCGTTCCCTTGCCTCCAGAAATAATCGCACCGGCATGTCCCATTCGTTTTCCAGGGGGAGCTGTAACGCCCGCGATAAATCCGACGACAGGTTTTTTCATGTTGCCCTTGATCCAGCGCGCACACGTCTCCTCCGCGTCGCCGCCGATCTCGCCGACCATGACAACCGCATCGGTGTCGGGGTCCTCGTTGAAGAGACGCAACACGTCGATGTGCTTGAGTCCGCTGACAGGATCGCCACCAATACCCACGCACGTGGATTGCCCCAAACCTTGATCCATCAGTTGCCCGACCGCCTCATACGTGAGTGTTCCGGAACGCGATACGACACCAATACGTCCCTTTTTATGGATGTGCCCGGGCATGATGCCGATCTTGATTTCATCAGGTGTGATCACGCCGGGGCAGTTCGGACCAAGCAGCAGGGTCTTCTTGCCTTGCATGCGGTCGCGCGTACGAACCATATCGCGTACCGGTATACCTTCCGTAATGCAGATCACCAGATCGAGGCCGGCGTCCACCGCCTCATCGATCGCGGCTGCCGCAAAAGGCGGCGGCACATAAATCACCGACACCGTTGCGCCCGTGGCCTCTTTCGCTTCCTTTACTGTGCCAAAAATCGGAATGTTCTCGAAAATCTCACCCGCTTTTTTGGGATTCACGCCAGCCACGAAGCAATTCTTGCCATTCGCATATTCCTGACACATGCGCGTGTGGAACTGTCCGGTCTTGCCCGTGATTCCCTGGGTAATGACTCTTGTGGTCTTGTTGATCAGGATCGACATCTTTATTTCCTCTTCGCTGCCGTGACGACCTTCTCTGCCGCCTCAGCCATATTGTTTGCGGTGATTATAGGCAGCCCCGATTCCGCCAAAATCTTTTTCCCAAGGTCCTCGTTGGTTCCCCTCATACGGACCACGAGCGGCACGCTCAGATTGACCTGACGCGCGGCCTCGACGACACCAGTTGCAATCACATCGCATCTCATGATGCCGCCAAAAATATTCACCAGAATTGCGCGAAGATTGGGATTGCGAAGCATCAATTTGAACGCTTCCGTCACCTTTTCCGTAGTTGCGCCGCCTCCCACATCCAAGAAATTCGCGGGAGCACCCCCGTACAGCTTGATCACATCCATGGTCGCCATCGCAAGGCCGGCGCCGTTAACCAGGCAGCCGATATCCCCGTCGAGGGAAATGTAGGCGAGATCAAATTTCGACGCCGCGATCTCCGCCGGATCTTCCTCATCTAGATCTCGCATTGCAACGATATCCGGGTGACGGAAGAGCGCATTGGAGTCGAAGTTGAATTTCGCGTCGAGCGCGATCACGCGGTCGTCGCCGGTCAGTATCAGGGGATTGATTTCCGCGAGCGACGCGTCGCATTCGTCAAACGCCTTGTACAAGCTCTGCATAAAGACACGGGCCTGGTTGACGCTCTTTTCGGGAATTCCGATCTTTCGCGCAATATCGTCCGCTTCATTGCCCTTTAGGCCGGTTTTCGGGTCGATAAAGACCTTGTGGATCTTCTCCGGAGTGTGGGCGGCGACTTCCTCAATATCCATGCCACCCTCGCTCGACGCCATCAATGCCACACGCTGCGAACCGCGATCCACCACCATGCCGACGTACAGTTCCTTTTTGATGTCCGCGCCTTCTTCGATCAAAAGGCGCCGCACCAAACGCCCTTCGGGCCCGGTCTGGTGCGTAATAAGATTCATCCCCAGTATCTTCGACGCATAGTCGCGCACTTCTTGGATTGATTTCGCTACTTTGACGCCGCCGCCCTTGCCGCGGCCGCCCGCGTGAATTTGCGCCTTGACGACCCAAACCTTGCCGCCCAGCTTTTCAGCCGCCTGAACCGCCTCGTCCACAGAAAAACAAGGAAAGCCGCGCGGTGTCGCTACACCATACTTGCGCAGTATTTCCTTTCCCTGATACTCATGAATGTTCATATATCTCCTTTTTTGAGGGCAGCACTCGCCTTGCCTCGCGGACGTGGCGGCCGTATTTTTGCTAAACGCGTTTCAGTCTATGAAAATGCAACTCCAATTCACATTGACCCAAGTCAATTTTGCACATATGAACCCTTCCTTAACCCGTCTTTCGGAATCATACCGCTGACACCAATCCACATTCCAAAAGATCGCGGTCATCGGTATCCGTCTGGCAGACCCTGAATTTACTCGATATCTGGCGTCGCCCGGGACTTTCGCTTGATTCATAGTCATTCGCACTGGCTTTCTCGTGGCCTTCCGCCCTTGCGAGTGCTTGCGCCGCCTTCTGTCAATCTCATCGATCGCGGCCCAAGAGACCACTGCGACGCCGCAGATCTGCTTAACAGCAAAAATTGCGCCGTCCTGAGAACGCTTGCCTACTCAATCGAGCGGAACGGAGCGCGGACTCTTACAGCAACCGCGGATGATATGAACTTCTACCCTTAATCGGGCACGGTGCGCTTGGAAAAGCTTGGGATCTCTGTCAGAACAACGAGTGCGTAGCACCGGTCTTTATATCTTATCGAATAACTCACGCCGCCCCGGCGCGGCCGGTATGACCATACTCGCAAAATCAAATCCCTACGTCGGCGCTCTGGACGGCCGCCCAGTCCGTACGCGACGGGGTGCGCACACCCCGCGCAACCATCGCGGCGTAACAGCGGGCCTTGACGGTTTGAATGGCTTGGCAGAGAAAGTCCGCATCATAGGCCTTAAGCAGATGCGGCTGTCGGGTCTGAAGGTAGTCGGCCAGATTCTCTTTCGCTTCCGAATGTGGAAAGAGATTGCGGTAGACAGGAAGGTCCCAGTGCCACCGTAAGCCCAGTTCGTAGAATGCGGCGTTGTACGCGTCACAATGAAGTGCTGCGACGTCCCCTGCCTGGGGGCTGTTGGTCTTTCGGTCGCGCATGTTGACTATCCTTTGGTGGGGCCCCGCTCGCCCGGAGGGGAGCGGCAGGTGAAGTCGGCTTAGGCGGATCGTAGGGGCAACAGTCTGGCAGCGATAGTCAAACCTTTTAATCGTAATGATTAGCCATCCCCTATCATCGACCTTCTTTTCGTGGGGGACCAACCGCGCAGCTTGGCGCCGACCGAGACGTGGCCTCATCACCTCAATAGCAATGCGCCGACGCAAACCTCTCGACGTACGGTACGGCGCCGTAACCGGTTCGCGCCAACCCCATGGGGTATGGGCGGGGTCGCCACCGGTTCAGTAAAGATGGGGCCCGATTAGCGCAAACGCCAACCGCCGCTTGCGAGGGCGCTCCTCGGAGCGTAAAGTCCAACTGGGCAACGAACTGCGCCAAGTAAACCTGAGAGGCCTGCCAATGCAGGGGGCGCTCGTCCACATTCCACCGCTTCCAATCGAACAAGAGCTCACCTCTAGCGATAGGTGTTGCAAGAAGCTCTATTAGCGACCGACTCGAAATGCCCGACCATGAAGAATGCAACACTGCGCCAGCTCAAAGTCTTCGAAAGCGTCGCCCGGCATCTGAATTTCTCGCGCGCGGCGGAAGAATTGCACCTGACCCAGCCGGCGATCTCAACCCAGGTCAAAACGCTCGAAGACCACGTCGGATTGCCGCTATTCGAACAGTTCGGCAAAAAGATCTACCTCACGCCGGCGGGCACGAAGCTTTTGTACTTCAGCCGCGCGATCATTCAACAGTTCAAGGAAGCGGAAGAAGAAATGGCCCAATTCAAGGGCGTCTCCGGCGGCACTCTCAATGTGGCCGTCATTAGTGCCGGTGATTATTTCTTCCCGCGGTTATTGGTCGAATTCGCACGCAGTAATCCGGGCGTGGTACTCAATTTCACTGTCCACAATCGCGAAGAGCTGCTGGGACAACTTGCAGACAATCTCACCGATCTCGCCATCATGGTACGTCCACCGACCGATATGGACACTGTCCATGACGCTTTTTCGCCTCATCCCTACGTCATTGTCGCGCCTCCCAATCACCCTCTGGCAACGCACAAGCGCATCCCGATGAGTCTGCTCGCCGACGAAAAGTTCGTCGTCCGGGAAAAAGGGTCCGACACATGGAACTCCATGCAGGAGGGCTTAGGTAGCCGCCTGCCGCATATCAACGTTGCGATGGAAATCAAAAGCACCGAAACCATCAAGCAAGCCGTGATTGCCGGCATGGGTATCAGTTTCCTCTCGGCGCACACCATTAGCCTTGAACTGCAGACGGGAAGCTTGGTCGTACTCGACGTACAGGGTTTGCCATTGATGCTGAACTGGTATGTCGTCCATCGAAAAAATAAGCGACTGCCTCCGGTTGCGCAGGCGTTCAAGAGTTTCCTGATGACCGAAGGTGCCGATCTGATCAGGCAGATCATTCGCATTGACCCCAAACTCGAGCGACGATGGAAGAGAGCCGGCTAAGCCAGAATTCGGTCGCGGACGTCATCGAAGATGAAGCCGCATGGGGCGTCGCGCCACACAATTGTGGTGGCCGCCGGAATTTTGCCTTCGGCCCAGATCGGGAATCAATTCGCACTGCTCTGCCCGGCCAAGTTCGCGCCCTGCCCCAGTCGATCTCTGCCGGGTACCGCATTTACCCGGGAAACGCCGGATCCCGGCAAAATTGTCCATTTCGATCACAGGGGTACTGGAAATCAAGTGATCGTCGCGATCTGATCTGTGCAACATTGACCTCGGTCAATGTAAGCCGTGCAGGTTTATCCGTAGATTCAATCTATGCCGCAATAACACGGAGTCCGTCATCGCTGCCCGCACGGTATAGTGCGGCGCGTGCAACGCTCCCTTAAAATTCTATCGAAACGCCTCGTGCAACCCATTTTCGAGGTCTTTTTCTCTCAATGTCACATGAGCAAAGGAACGCCATGAACGCCAATCCGAAGTTTCTCGCAGCCACCGCGACGGTGGACCAGGCTGCCATCGAGCCGCTCCCCAATTCGCGAAAGATCTATGTGACCGGCTCACGCCCTGATATCCGTGTCCCAATGCGGGAAATCAGCCAATCCGACACTCCGGCCTCATTCGGTTCAGGTCAGAACCCGCCACTCTATATTTACGACACTTCGGGCCCGTACACCGACCCAAACGTGAAGATCGATATTCGATCGGGCCTGTCGACCCCTCGCCTGCCTTGGATTCTTGAGCGCGAGGATACCGAGGAACTGGCGGGTCCGAGCTCGAACTACGGTATTGAAAGACTAAACGATTCACGGCTCGCAGAATTGCGATTCAACCTGCACCGAAAACCGCGCCGGGCATTGCCGGGAAAAAACGTGTCCCAAATGCACTACGCTCGCCGCGGGATTATTACACCGGAAATGGAATTCGTCGCGATCCGCGAAAACCTCAACCGCGATGCGTACATGGCGCAGCTGAAAGCATCCGGCCCCACGGGCCAAAAGCTGGCCGAGGTAATGGGTCGCCAACATCCAGGTCAATCCTTCGGTGCGAGCCTCCCCGCCAAAATCACCCCCGAATTCGTGCGTGACGAAATAGCCCGCGGGCGCGCCATCATTCCAGCCAACATTAATCACCCGGAGATCGAACCGATGATCATCGGTCGCAATTTCCTGGTCAAGATCAACGCAAACATCGGTAATTCTGCTGTGACTTCGTCGATCGGGGAGGAAGTCGAAAAAATGACATGGGCCATCCGATGGGGCGGCGACAATGTGATGGATCTGTCGACGGGCAAGCACATCCACGAAACGCGTGAATGGATTATTCGGAATTCTCCGGTTCCGATCGGAACCGTCCCCATTTATCAGGCGTTGGAAAAGGTCAACGGCAAGGCTGAAGACCTGACCTGGGAGATATATCGCGACACGCTCATCGAGCAGGCAGAACAGGGAGTCGATTACTTCACAATCCATGCAGGTGTACTGCTGCGCTACGTGCCTCTTACTGCGCAACGCCTGACCGGCATCGTCTCACGCGGCGGCTCCATCATGGCCAAATGGTGTCTGGCGCATCATGAGGAATCGTTCCTTTACACCCATTTCGAAGACATCTGCGACATCATGAAGGCGTACGACGTTTCATTTAGCTTGGGCGACGGCCTACGCCCCGGATCGATCTACGACGCCAATGACGAAGCACAGTTGGGGGAATTGCGTACGCTGGGCGAGCTGACCCAGATCGCATGGAAGCACGATGTTCAGGTCATGATCGAAGGGCCTGGCCACGTACCCATGCATCTGATCAAAGAAAATATGGATCTGCAGTTGGATCAATGCAGCGAAGCGCCATTCTATACGCTCGGCCCACTGACGACCGACATCGCCCCGGGATATGACCACATCACTTCCGGCATTGGCGCTGCCATGATCGGATGGTACGGTACCGCGATGTTGTGCTATGTGACGCCGAAGGAGCACTTGGGCTTGCCCAACAAGGTCGACGTCAAGGACGGAATCATCACTTACAAGATCGCGGCGCATGCCGCCGATCTCGCCAAGGGACACCCCGGGGCACAGATCCGCGATAACGCGCTTTCAGCGGCGCGATTCGAGTTTCGCTGGGAGGATCAGTTCAACATCGGCCTGGACCCGGACAAAGCGCGCGAGTTCCACGATGAGACGCTGCCCAAAGACTCTGCCAAAGTGGCGCATTTCTGCTCGATGTGTGGGCCGCATTTCTGTTCGATGAAGATCACGCAGGAAGTGCGCGAATACGCGGCCAAGCAAGGTATCTCCGAGATCCAAGCGCTAAAGAAAGGGATGGAAGTCAAAGCAGTAGAGTTCATCAAAGGCGGAGCAGAAATCTACAGCAAGCAATAGGTACGATGAAAATGAGACTCGAAGGTGCACGCGCTACGTTCTGGCGAACCAAGCCAGCCGCGAGCGAATGGGCCACATGCAGGCAGGTCGATCAATGCGTCGGGGGCCCGATCTACAGGGAACCGGGGCCGCGGCACGCCGAGTCGGGACGAGAGATCAAATGCCCAATGGGTAGACATCGCATGCGCGATAGGCGGCAATTGTTCTCTATCACATGAGGCCGAAATAAAATGAATCTTGTCGATTACCCTAACCGGGTCGCGCAAAGCGAACCTCTGACAATAGCCGGTAAGACCTATCGCTCACGCCTTTTGGTGGGAAGTGGGAAATACCGTGACCTGGATGAGACAAGGGCCGCAACGGAGGCCAGTGGCGCCGAGATCATTACTGTGGCGATACGTCGCGTTAATATCGGCCAGGACCCCGATACGCCCAATTTGCTTGATGTGATTTCGCCGTCGAAGTACACCATTTTACCGAACACTGCCGGCTGCTATAACGCGAAGGACGCGGTGCACACGCTGCAGTTGGCACGTGAGCTATTGAACGGACATAAGTTGGTCAAACTGGAAGTGCTCGGTGATGAAAAGACTCTGTTTCCAAACATGCCCGAGACATTAAAAGCGGCCGAAGTTTTGGTGCACGACGGCTTCGATGTGATGGTCTACTGTAGCGACGATCCAATCCAAGCGAAGATGCTGGCACAAATTGGTTGCGTTGCCGTCATGCCGCTCGCATCGCTGATCGGGTCCGGCATGGGAATCCTGAACCCGTGGAATCTATCCCTCATCGTTGAAGCGGCAACGGTGCCCGTCCTGGTCGACGCAGGCGTAGGCACTGCGTCGGACGCCGCAATCGCTATGGAACTCGGCTGCGATGGCGTGCTGATGAACAGCGCGATCGCCGGTGCCGGCGATCCGATCGAGATGGCGCATGCAATGCGGCTTGGCGTCGAAGCGGGCCGCAGGGCTTACCTGGCGGGACGCATGCCGAAACGCTTTGCGGCATCCCCGACTTCTCCGATGGCCGGACGCCTAAGATAGTTTGACGCTTTTTTGCGCACCCTGATTACGCGCTGGCCCATGCTCGGGCCAGCGTCCGAAGCATCGAACTAGCGCGTCACTTCCGCAATACGCAAAAGATTCGTCGTGCCCGATTCCCCAAAGGGCATGCCCGCCGCGATCGCAAGCTGATCGCCGGGTTGCGCCATTCCTTCCCTTAGGGCCGTTTCGCAGGCCGCCGTAACCATTTCATCAACATTGGTAATGTCCGGGCTCACCGTCGAGTGCACACCCCACACCAATGCCAATCGCCGCGCAGTTGAAAGCGCGGGTGTGATGCTTAGGATCGGCGCAGTGGGCCTTTCGCGCGCAGCGCGAAGACTCGTATATCCAGACGTTGTGTACGTCACCGTGGCGACGGCACCAATGATTTGCGTGACGCTGCGCAACGCTGCACATATTGCGTCACCCCGATTGGCCAACGGCGCCTCATGTTGCGCATCAATCAGATTCTGGTACAGAGGGTCGCGCTCCACTTCGCGGATAATCCGGTCCATCATGGAAACGGCTTCCACGGGGTAAGAGCCGCTCGCCGACTCGGCCGACAGCATCACCGCATCGACGCCGTCATAGACTGCGCTGGCCACATCGGAAGCCTCGGCTCGAGTTGGCATCGGTGCGGAAATCATCGATTCGAGCATTTGCGTAGCGACCACACTCGGTTTACCGTGATGACGGCATGCTCGGAGGATGCGCTTTTGCACACCCGGGACACGTTCGGCCGGCAACTCCACGCCGAGGTCGCCGCGGGCCACCATGACGGCGTCGGACAACCGGACAATATCGTCGAGCTGCTCCAACGCAGCGGGTTTTTCCAGTTTCGTCATGACGCCGGCGCGGCCACCAATTATTTCACGCGCATCGACCAAATCCTCCGGTCGCTGCACAAACGACAGGGCCACCCATTCCACGCCGAGGGAGAGCGCAAAGGCCAGATCGCGTCGATCTTTCTCCGTCAGCACGGGAATCGGCAAGATCGCATCCGGAACGTTCACCCCCTTGCGATCAGAGAGCGGTCCGCCATTTATCACAAGCGTTCGAATACGCTGTCCATCACTCTCCAGCACCTGCAAGCGCAGTTTGCCATCATCGAGCAGCAAAGACTGGCCCACCTTTATGGCTTGAAACAACTCAGGATGGGGTAGATAGGCGCGCTGCACGGTACCCGGGGAGGGGTCATTGTCGAGAACGAAATGCTCTCCTTTACGCAAAGTTATTTTGCCGTCGGCGAATTGACCGATGCGTAATTTCGGACCCTGCAGATCCGCCAATACAGCAATGGGGCGGCCCAGTTCGCGTTCGACGTCGCGCACGATCTGATATCGCGCGCGGTGGTCTTCATGCGAACCATGGCTAAAATTGAAACGGAACACATCGGCTCCCGCTTCAAAGAGCATGCGGATGGTCTCTTTCTGAGAGCTTGCGGGACCAAGGGTTGCGATGATTTTTGCATTGCGTTGACGGCGCATACTGAACTTTCCGCGAAAGGAATTCACGCTTGGACAATTTGGACTCTGACACCCACACTCAAAACAGGTCAAGAAACTAAGCCCGCCCCGCCGAGCAGCGTGGATAAATCATGCGAATGAGCAGCCTACCTCGAAAATACCGGATTGGTTTTCGCCCACGATTCTCACTCGCGCATCATTCTGTGAACGGTGGTCGTGGGGCCCATGATGCACTCGACCCGTGGCACCAGCACTCCCGTATCAAACACGGGATTCTGAGGCGCACACGTTTCCCGCTATCTACTGACCGACGCTGCCTTCCCTCGAACAGGAGAGAAAGCAGCATGGCGGCTTACTGCTCTGCAATTTTATGATTTGACATCAATTCAATGGCCTGACACAACGCGGAATGGTCTAACCCGCTCATTCCATTCGCCGCGCACGCATTCATCAATTCCTGCACGGCGGCCGTATTGGGTAAAGATACGCCCAATGCCTTGGCGCCCTGCAACGCGAGGTTCAAATCCTTCTGGTGCAGTTCAATACGGAAACCCGGGTTGAACGTCCGCTTTAGCATACGCTCGCCATGAACCTCCAAAATGCGTGACGACGCAAAACCGCCCATCAGCGCCTGACGGACTTTGGAAGGATCAGCACCCGCCTTGGAGGCGAACAAGAGCGCCTCTGCGACAGCTTGAATGTTAAGCGCGACAATGATCTGATTAGCCACCTTGGTGGTCTGGCCATCGCCATTACCGCCAACGAGGGTAATATTTTTGCCCATTAGCTCGAACAAGGGCTTCACGGTGTTGAACGCCTCTTCCGGGCCGCCAACCATGATCGTGAGAGAAGCTGCTTTCGCGCCGACTTCACCACCGGATACCGGTGCATCCAGATACTGGCAGTCGAGCTTATTGATTTTTTTGGCAAAACCTTTGGTGGCGATCGGCGAGATTGAGCTCATGTCGACCACGATTTTGCCGCGCGTCAACCCAGCCGCCACACCATTTTCGGCAAAAAGAGCAGCCTCCACGTGCGGCGTATCAGGCACCATGACAATGATGATATCGGCGCGCTTGGCAACGTCAGCGCCTGACGCACATACGGTAGCACCGCCATCGAGCAACGTCGCTGGAGGCCCCTTAATGTCGTGCAGAAAAAGCTCGTGCCCAGCCGCCAATAAATTCGCCGCCATCGGCGCGCCCATGATACCCAAACCAATGAATCCCACCTTACTCATGCTCTCCTCCAGGGTCTCGTTAAATCACTCGTTGTTCTGAAATTGTACGTAGTCAAATCGGTAGAAGGCGCCGCGCGCCGTGCCGCTGCAATCGGTGCAGTCAAACCGCTGGCACGGAGCATCATTCGAATGTCGTATGCGCGACGTTGTGGGTGTTGCGCCAGCCCAGTCCCTCAATCGTGCCGGCTTTGGGCTTGTATTCACAACCGATCCAACCGTCGTATCCAATTTCGTCCAGATACGCGAACAAAAATCGATAGTTAATCTCGCCCGTACCCGGCTCAAAACGACCTGGATTGTCAGCTAACTGAATGTGCTTGATCATCGGCAAGTTCGCTTTGAGGGTTAAAGCGAGCTCGCCTTCCATTCGCTGCATATGATAGATATCGTATTGCACGAACAGATTGTCCGAACCGGATTCCTTGATGATATCGAGCGCTTGTTTGGTGTGACACAAAAAGAAGCCTGGGATATCAAAAGTATTGATCGGCTCGATCAGCAGACGAATCCCTGCCCCCTTGAGCTTATCTGCCGCAAACTTTAGGTTGCTGACGGTCGTCTTATGCGCATTTTCGTTGGTGACGGATTGAGGTTTTATCCCAACCAAGCAATTGAGTTGCTTGGCTCCCAACACCTTTGCATATCGAATGGCTTCTTCCACGCCTTCCTGGAATTCGTTGACGCGATCAGGATGACATGCGATCCCGCGCTCGCCTGCTTCCCAGTTCCCGGCCGGCAAGTTGTGCAAGACAAGGTCTAGTTGATAAAGATTTAGCTGGTCAGCAATCTGATCCGCATGAAATGCGTACGGAAACAGAAACTCGACACCGCGGAATCCGGCGCGTGCAGCTGCCCCGAATCGGTCGATAAATCCTACTTCGTTAAACAGCATCGTGAGATTGGCAGCGAATTTCGGCATGGCTCTTCCTGTCCCTATCCGTTTATTTAAGGTCGATGATTTCTTGGAACTCGTTGATCGCGTCGATGTTCGTTCCCATCGCGATATTCGTCACTCGTTCAAGAATGATCTCGACGACGACAGGTACGCTATGCTGTTTCATGAGAGCCCGCGCTTTCTCGAACGCGGGAATGATGTCTTGGGGCTTGAAGACGCGAAGCGCTTTGCACCCCAAGCCCTCGACCACGGCCACATGATCTACACCGTACCCATTCAGCTCGGGCGCATTGACGTTCTCGAAGGCAAGCTGCACGCAGTAGTCCATATCAAAACCGACCTGCGCCTGCCGAATCAGACCGAGATAGGAGTTATTCACCAATACGTGCATGTACGGCAGTTTGAACTGCGCCCCGACAGCCAATTCTTCGATCATGAATTGAAAATCGTAGTCGCCGGAAATTGCCACGATATCGCCGCTCGGGTCTGACGCGCGTACGCCGAGCGCCGCCGAAATAGTCCAACCCAAGGGGCCTGCCTGACCGCAATTGATCCAATGTCTGGGTTTATATACATGCAAAAATTGCGCCGCCGCAATTTGGGACAGTCCGATACTCGAGACATAGCGCACGTCATGGCCGAAGAACTTGTTCATCTCTTCATAGACGCGAAGCGGTTTGACCGGGACGTCGTCAAAATCAGAGCGGCGCAGCATCGTGCGCTTGCGCTCCTGACACTCACGCACCCATGTCGAGCGGTCCTTCAATTTCCCCGCAGCCTTCCACTCTTTGGCGACTTTTACAAACAGTTCAAGCGCCGCTCCGGCATCCGAAACAATGCCGTAGTCGGGGCCAAAAACGCGGCCGATCTGGGTCGGCTCGATATCGACGTGTACGAATTTGCGGCCCTTGGTAAAGACCTCGATCGTGCCGGTGTGCCGATTGGCCCAGCGGTTGCCGATACCAAGCGCGAAATCTGACGCCAACATTGTGGCATTGCCATAACGGTGACTGGTCTGCAATCCAACCATGCCCGCCATGAGCGGGTGATCATCGGGAATGGTGCCCCAGCCCATCAAGGTCGGTACCACGGGCACGCCGACGGTTTCGGCAAATTCGACCAACAATGGCGATGCATCCGCATTGATGATGCCGCCACCCGCAGTGATCAACGGTCGGTCCGCCTCGTTGAGCATCGTCAATGCCTTTTCGATCTGCGCCCGCGACGCCTTCGGCTTGTACACCGCCATCGGCTCGTAAGTGTCGGGATCAAATTCAATCTGCGCGACCTGAACATCAAACGGTAAATCCACCAAGACCGGGCCGGGCCGTCCGGAACGCATTACGTGAAATGCTTGCTGGAGAACTCGCGGCACTAGAGCCGGCTCACGCACCGTGACCGCCCACTTCGTTACCGGCTTGGCAATCGACTCAATGTCTACCGCCTGAAAATCCTCTTTGTAGATACGTGCTCGTGGTGCCTGGCCGGTAATACAGAGAATGGGTACCGAATCGGCTTGCGCCGCATATAGACCCGTGATCATGTCCGTGCCAGCCGGACCCGAGGTGCCAATGCAAATACCGATGTTGCCCGCCTTGGCCCGGGTATACCCTTCGGCCATGTGTGATGCGCCTTCCACATGGCGAGCCAGAAAATGTTTGACGCTATTACGTTTTTTGAGGGCAGCGTAGAGCGGGTTTATCGCCGCACCCGGCACACCGAATGCGACGGTGATGCCTTCTTTTTCCATTACACAGACAGCTGCTTCGGCTGCAGTCATTTTTGCCATTTTGCATCTCCAAAAGGGAATTTTTTTAATCGGCCGCAGCGCTGGAGCTGCGGCATTGGTAATCTTCTTTCTCCGACGCAATGACCATACGCATCGTCACCAGCGCGTTGCGCCATCGCTTGGACAAGATTGAAATCAAACAGCATGTACGCGTGCCCCAGCGTGACCATGACTGAGATTTCGGTTCAAAACGCTACCCTTTGGGCAATGCTTTTACAGATCCGCTACCGCAAATTTCCCGCCAAGTATTGGGAACACATGCTAACAGAGGCTGAATCTGGGGCCAGCTACCCGAGGCCGGTGAAACTAGAGCAACTATAGGCCTTCCGCGAGGGCGCATCACGGCACCTCGTCCAGATTGAGAACCTAGCAAGAAAGACCGGCCGGCATCCTTGACTGCGGTTAAGAATCGCGAAATCTCATGACGCTTGCCGAGCCGCCTTTTGACAGCCGAACCCCGTCTCCATCTTGCATCATACAAGGCATCGCAGCGCCGTAGATCCCCAGGCCAGAGAAAATCGCGGGATCCAGCCGTGGGCGTCCCGTAAGGAGGTTCCGGCAAGCCCATTCCCTAGCCAGTCGGATCACTGCGGTGGACAGAGCGGTGGCGCGCTGCAACACGCAGCTACAAGCGCAGAAACCTGAGACCGGGGCCCGCCCCGATAGAGATGATCCGTTGGCGTTAATGCTGTTCGGGGGCGGGTGAACTCGACTTGCTCTTCATTGCCCAATCCACTGCTGCGGCCACGCGCCCCATCCAATCTACACGTCCGTAACGGGCGCGGGTGTAAAACCCACGGGATCAAGGATTTCCACGGGGGCATCCTACGATCCCGTATCATCTCATAGCCGCTTTTGCGTGCGGCGGTCGATCTGCAGTGCGCACCCGCCTCCATGACGTGGTGACCGATGTCCGGGGCCCAGCACTTCGGTCACGTCACGCCGTCGGCAGGAGGAATTTTCCCAAAAAAGCGCGCAATGCGGCGCACTCCAATCAGTGCTCAGCAGCGCGCTCGAAACTGAAATGCCCGTGAGAAAAATCGACAGGAATCACATCCTTCGGGGCGAACTTTCCCTCTAGAATGAGTTTGGCCACTGGGTTCTCAATCTGCTGCTGGATTGCGCGCTTTAGCGGCCGTGCCCCAAACAGTGGATCGAAACCGGCGTGGGCAAGACGGGCCAACGCGGCAGGGGTAACCTGCAAGTGCATCTCCATTTTTTCCAGTCGTTCTTCCAGATTTTTCAATTGAATCTGTGCAATGGCTTGAATGTTAGATTGATCGAGCCCGTGAAAAACCACGACTTCGTCTATGCGATTTAAGAATTCCGGCCGGAAGTGCTGCTTGACCTCTTGCCACACCAATCCCTTGATACGCTCATAGACGGCATCCGACGACTCATTGTCCACGGGAACGCTCTCAGCCAAGATCATCTGGGAACCAATGTTCGACGTCATGACGATCACAGTGTTCTTGAAGTCCACCGTGCGGCCTTGTCCATCCGTCAAACGGCCATCGTCCAGAACCTGCAGGAGTATATTAAAGACATCCGGGTGTGCCTTCTCGACTTCGTCGAGGAGAATGACGCTATACGGCTTGCGCCGTACCAGCTCGGTCAAATAGCCGCCTTCTTCATAACCGACGTACCCGGGAGGCGCGCCGATTAAGCGTGCCACCGAATGTTTTTCCATGAACTCGCTCATATCCACACGAATCAAGGCGGTTTCCGTGTCGAACAGAAATAATGCCAATGCCTTGCACAACTCTGTCTTTCCTACGCCGGTGGGACCCAGAAACAGAAACGAGCCATAGGGTCTGTTGGGATCCGACAGGCCGGCGCGTGAACGTCTGATCGCATCGGAGACGAGGCGTACTGCCTCGTCCTGACCAATCACTCGCTCGTGCAATTTTGCTTCCATGGCCAAGAGTTTGTCGCGTTCGCCTTGCATCATCTTCGAGACCGGAATGCCAGTCGCGCGGGAAACCACTTCGGCGATTTCTTCGGCACCGACCTGGGTTCTCAGCAGATGCGTCGTCTTTTGAGCATTCGTCTGACTCTCGGCAGCCCGAAGTTGCGTCTCCAGCTCGGGTAAACGCCCGTATTGAAGCTCCGCCACCTTGTCGAGCTTACCTTGGCGTTGCAGGCGCGTGAGCTCGACCTTCACCCGGTCAATCTCTTCCTTGATATGAGCCGCACCCTGAACCGCCGCCTTTTCGGCCTTCCAAATCTCTTCGAGATCGGAATATTCCTTCTGCAGGCGAACGATTTCGCCTTCGATGAGCCCCAAACGCCGCCGCGAGGCTTCGTCGGACTCCTTCTTAACCGCCTCGCGCTCGATCTTGAGCTGGATGAGCCTGCGATCAAGACGATCCATTGATTCAGGCTTGGAGTCGATCTCCATTTTGATGCGCGCTGCCGCTTCGTCGATCAGATCAATTGCCTTATCCGGCAGAAATCGATCGGTGATATAGCGGTGCGACAACTCGGCGGCCGCAACAATGGCGGGGTCGGTAATTTCAACGCCGTGGTGCAACTCGTATTTCTCCTGCAAGCCTCGCAGAATAGCGATCGTTGATTCCACGCTGGGTTCATCGACGATGATTTTTTGGAATCGACGTTCGAGGGCCGCATCTTTCTCGATGTATTTCCGGTATTCATTGAGCGTGGTCGCACCAATACAATGTAACTCTCCCCGCGCTAACGCGGGCTTGAGCATATTTCCGGCGTCGATGGCACCCTCAGCCTTACCCGCACCGACCATCGTATGCAATTCGTCGATGAAGACAATGGTTTGGCCTTCATCTTTGGCCAAGTCGCTCAAAACCGACTTTAGACGTTCCTCGAATTCGCCGCGAAACTTGGCCCCCGCCAAAAGAGACGCCATATCCAGCGCTAGAACACGCTTACTTTTCAGGCTCTCAGGAACCTCGCCATTGACGATGCGTTGTGCAAGGCCCTCGACGATCGCGGTTTTTCCCACTCCGGGTTCGCCAATTAGAACGGGATTATTCTTCGTACGCCTTTGCAAGATCTGAATGGTGCGCCGAATTTCGTCGTCTCGTCCGATGACCGGGTCGAGCTTGCCCTGGCGCGCCCGCTCGGTCAGGTCAAGCGTGTACTTCTTGAGCGATTCGCGCTGACTCTCGGCGTCTGCGCTTCCGACCGGCTGGCCGCCACGAACCGCATCGATTGCCGCGTCCAGCGCGCTCTTCGTGAGACCATTTTCCTTGGCAATTCGGCCCGCTTCGCCTTTATCCTCTAACAACGCCAACAGAAACATTTCACTGGCAATGAACTCATCGCCTCGTCGCTGTGCCGTTTTATCCGCAACGTTTAGAAGGTTCGCCAAATCGCGGCCCATCTGAATCTGGCCTGCTGTGCCCTGAACCTGGGGCAGACGTTCTAGGGTGGCAGCCAGATCCGTCGTCAACCGCTGCACGTTTACCCCTGCGCGCTGAAGGAGCGACGCCGTCGAGCCATCGCCTTGGCGCACGAGGGCCAAGAGCAAGTGAACAGGCTCAATATACGGATTCTCGCGGCCAACTGCCAGGCTCTGCGCATCCGCCAGGGCTTCCTGAAACTTGGTCGTTAATTTGTCGATTCGCATGTTCTGTAGAAATGAACCTCAATGGCATTGCAAATTGGGGCGGGAGCGCGAGATTCAAGCTTTTGCACCGTAGGCGCTCAGCTCCGACCTGAGCATGGAGAATGCCTGGCGCGAGGTCCACACCCGATCCTACCCGTAGGTTAGGATAGGCCTAATTTGGAGAGCGCTCAGGCCGGACCGCGGATCACGGCGTAACCCAAAGCACATAGGGCGATCGACCCGAACAGGTTGATGGCAATATGCCCCAACGCCCACGCAAATTCTCCTTCGTGGATGAGGATGACAGACTCTCCCGAAAAGGTCGAAAAAGTCGTCAGTCCGCCCAAAAATCCTGTCATGACAAATAAGCGCCAGTGCGGAGCCCACTCCGGGTGCCGCGAGATGTAGCCCAAAGCCAGGCCCATGGCAAAACCGCCTGAAAGGTTCGCAACCAGAGTCCCCATGGGTAAAAGCGGTGCGATGGCGTTCAGTCCGAGCGCGAGTAGCCAACGTAGCCAGCAACCGATGGCCCCCCCAGCGCCCACCGCGAGAACGGCACTCCAAGTAATGGCGTTCAATTCGGCTTTTCCCAACGTGCTGCGGATTCATCGTCGCTGGCAAGCGCTACAACCCAACGCGAACCCTCTGAAGTCGTCTCCTTCTTCCAAAAAGGCGCCCTCGTCTTAAGATAGTCCATCATAAATTCGCAGGCTGCAAAGGCGTCGGCGCGATGGCTGCTCGTCGCCACCACCAGAACAATTTGATCTTGAGGCTTTAATTCGCCGTATCTGTGGACAATCAATGTATCGATCAAGTCCCAGCGCTCGTGCGCCTGAACGCGTACTTCCTCCAAGGCCGACTCGGTCATGCCGGGATAATGCTCAAGGGTTATGCCAGTAACGCTCGCGTACTCACCCGAGACAAGGTTCTGATCACGCACAGTACCGATAAATGCGGCGATGGCACCCACGTGCGCCGCTGCACGGCGTAACCGATCAATCTCAATACCTGCGTCGAAGTCTTCCTGTTGTACTCGGACCGGCACGCTTACCCTCCCGTGACAGGTGGAAAAAAAGCGACTTCAGCGCCTTCTTTCAACACCGCATCTTCCTTGACCATGTGGCGATTCAAGGCTACCCGCACATTGCGCTGCTTGCCCAGCGCATCGCTCCATGCATCACCTCGCTGCTCAAGCCACGCCCGCACTTCACCCACAGTCCGAATCTCGCCGGGAAGTTCAACACTTTCGACCGCAATATTCAACCGTTCGCGCAGGGCCGCAAAGAAACGCAGTTCTATTTTCACGGCAATCGCTTCCTTGATTCATTGAATCGACCCGAAAAAAGAGCGGCCGGTGATTTTTCTGGCCGGCCAAACCCCATCGATGGAAGCTTTTTCACGCAGCAAACCCAAAGAATGGGAGAAAACGCACGATGTCACCGGCGGCGATCGCCGTGGACGGCGGATTCTCGACCAGGCCGTCCGCCCAAACGGTCGACGTCAGCACCGCCGATCCTTGATTCGGAAACAAATCCAATCCTCCCGCAGGATTCAATCGTACCCTCAGGTATTCCTGACGACGATCGGGTTTTTTCCAATCGAAATCGGCCCGAATGCCGAAAGCCATCGGAGCCACATCAACTACGCCCTGAAGCCGAAGCAACGCCGGACGAACGAAAAGAAGAAAGGTAACGAAACTGGACACCGGATTCCCCGGCAACCCCAGAAAAAGTGTGCCGCCAACCCGGCCGAAGGCCAGAGGCTTGCCCGGTTTCATCGCGATTTGCCACAGATCCAGGTGACCTTCGGCCTCGACCGCAGGTTTAATATGGTCCTCTTCGCCCACGGATACACCGCCGCTGGTGATGATGCAATCATGGCCCTGGGCGGCGCGACGCAAAGCGCTCTTCGTCGCCACTAACGTATCAGGGACGATACCCAGATCCGTTACGCTGCAATCCAGATCCTCCAGCAGGCTACGCAAGGTAAAACGGCTCGAATTGTAGATCGCACCAGGCTTGAGCAGCTGCCCGGGCATGGCCAATTCATCGCCTGTAAAGAAAATGGCGACATTCAGGCGGCGGCGCACCGGCAAGGTGGCTCGCCCTACAGATGCTGCCAATCCAAGCTCCTGAGGTTTCAGACGCGTCCCGGACGACAATATCGTCGCGCCACTGCGAATATCCTCACCGGCCCGGCGGATCCAATCACCCGCTTTCGGCGTCCCTTTAATGACCACGTAATTACCGTCTTCGCTGGTTTCAGCTGTCGTGTCCTCTTGCATCACGACCGCGTCGGCGCCCGATGGAATTAGGCCACCTGTAAAAATGCGCGCCGCGCTCCCCGCAGCGAGCGCTGTCCCGACATGTCCGGCTGGAATACGCTGACTCACGCGTAAGCGAGCATGACCCGAGCGACAATCGGCCACCCGAACCGCGTACCCATCCATCTGGGTGTTGTCGTGCATGGGTACGTCCAAATCGGACACCTGACTCTCGGCGAGCACGCGGCCGCGCGCCTCCATCGTCGGTATCCGTTCGATCTCATCGACCGAGACTATCGATTGCAACACACGCTCGAGTGCCTCGTCGACGCTTAACATGGGCCTCGGCACGATATCCATTTCTATGCCCCTGGGCTGTGCTGCGAAATATAGGTCATGACATGCGCCGCGGATGCAGGCAGCTCGTCATAGCGCTGCGGACGATTCTCGATCCCGGCAAAGCGCGCAGGTCGATCGGGCAGCGTCCCCAAAGCTTCCTGGATCGTATCGGCAAATTTTGCCGGAAGTGCGGTCTCCAAAGCGACCATAGGTACATCTTTTTGGATGTACTGAAGGGCACCTTTGATGCCGTCCGCTGTGTGCGGGTCGACCACGATACCGTACTGCGCCTTGACCGCGCGAATGGTACTGATTCGGTCAGTATGGGTGCTAGAGCAAGAGACAACGCCAAAGCGCTCACGAAGGCCTTTGAATTGTGGAGTCTGCGAAAGATCAAACGCGCCATCTTGGCCAAGGCAAGCCCAAAGTTTGACGACCTCATTACTATCGCCGTCAAAAAGATCGAATACAAAACGCTCGAAGTTCGAGGCCTTGCTGATGTCCATGGACGGACTGGAGGTCTTTAGTGTCTGCGCCGTTGTGCGCACGCGGTAACGACCTTTCTGGAAGAACTCATGCAGCACGTCATTCTCGTTGGTTGCACAAACCAACTGGGCAATCGGTAAACCCATCTTCCGCGCCATATGCCCGGCGTAAATATTGCCGAAGTTACCCGATGGGATGGCGAACGACACCTGCTGCCGATTCGATTCGCTTGCCGCAAAGTAGCCCTTGAAATAATAGACGACTTGTGCAACGATGCGCGCCCAGTTAATCGAATTGACGCTGCCAATGTGGTGGCGCAACTTGAACGCGACATCCGCGTTTACGGCTTTGACGATATCCTGGGCATCGTCGAATACGCCATGAATCGCGATATTGAAGATATTTGGATCCTCAATCGAGTACATCTGCGCTGTCTGAAACGCGCTCATCTTCCCAAAAGGGGAGAGCATGAAGACACGAACCGATTTCTTACCGCGCAACGCGTATTCGGCGGCGCTACCGGTGTCGCCCGAGGTCGCGCCAAGTATGGTCAATTCGCGTTTTTGTGTCTCGAGTACATATTGGAACAGGTGACCCAGCCATTGCATGGCGATGTCTTTAAAAGCAAGGCTCGGGCCAAACGAAAGACGGAGAAGATGGAGTCCCGGCTCAAGAGTGGTCAACGGGGTTATTTCACGGCTACCAAATACGGATTCTTGATAAGTCGCAATTGCCAAAGCGCGTAAATCGCGCGGGCCAATGTCGCTGACAAATTTGCGCATGATCTCGAACGCAAGCTCGGGGTACGACAGGTAACGCCAAATCTCGAGTTCCGCGTCGCTCACGCGCGGACATGATTGGGGCACGGCCAATCCGCCGTCAGCCGCGAGCCCCTCAAGCAATATCTCGCAAAAAGATGCGCTCTGCGCGATGCCGCGAGTACTGATGTAGTTCATGAAGTCGACATTCTCAATGTATTGCCGCGGACCTAACACCCACTCAAAACAGCGGCACAGAATTTGATGTAACTATACTGCCGTGGGGTGCTTGCAGCCACAGTCACATGGCCCCCCCGCTAACTCAGTGACTCCAGCCGGATCCGTGTCATGCGCGACAAGACCGTGGGCAACGCCTCAATGCGGGCAATTGCGCCATTGACATTCTCTTCCCGGGTCCGGTGCGTAAGCATGATGATGTCGGTCTGATTTTCGCCTTGCTCCGGCTCCTTTTGCAGGAACGCGTCGATTGAAATGGAAGCATCGGCAAGAATGCGCGTGATGTCGGCCAATACGCCTGGCTGATCGGCTACCCGAAGCCGTAGATAGTAGGCCGTCTCGACTCGACTCATCGGCAGAATCGGTGTACTCGCCAACGAATCCGGCTGGAAAGCGAGATGCGGGACACGGTGCTCCGGATCCGCGGTATGGAGGCGTGTGACGTCGACGAGGTCGGCCACAACCGCGGACGCGGTCGGCTCCGCACCGGCACCGGCACCATAGTAAAGCGTCGCACCCACTGCATCGCCGCAAACGAGTACCGCATTCATGACCCCTTCGACATTCGCAATCAAGCGCCGCGTTGGGATGAGTGTTGGGTGAACTCGGAGTTCAATACCTTCGCTGGTTCGACGTGAAAGGCCTAATAGCTTGATACGATATCCCAGCTCTTCCGCATACCGGATATCCGCCCCCGTCAACGCCGCGATACCTTCGGTGTAACACTTCGAGAATTGCATCGGAATACCGAAAGCGATCGCGCTCATAATACTGAGCTTGTGCGCGGAATCCGTGCCACCGATATCAAAACTGGGATCCGCTTCGGCGTAGCCCAGCGCCTGAGCTTGTGAAAGGGCCGTCGCGAAAGACACTTGCCTATCTCGCATCTGCGAGAGGATGTAATTGCTCGTGCCATTGATGATGCCGGCAATCCACTCTACGCGATTGGCAGTTAACCCTTCGCGGAGTGCTTTGATAATGGGAATGCCTCCAGCCACTGCTGCCTCGAAGGCAACCATGACCCCGGCGGCCTGCGCGGCCGCAAAAATCTCGTTCCCATGAGTGGCCAGCAATGCCTTGTTGGCGGTTACGACATGCTTACCGGAAGCGATCGCTGCCAGGACCAGCTCACGCGCAAGCGTTGTCCCGCCAATGAGTTCAACAACGATTTCGACCGAAGGGTCGATAACCATCCGGTGAAGATCTGATTCGACCCGCACGTGAGCGCCGACCACTGCGCGCGCTTTCGCTGGATCGCGTGCCCCGACCAGGACGATCTCAATACCGCGTCCGGCGCGACGCGTTATTTCCTCTTGATTGCGCTGCAACACGCGGTAGGTGCCACCCCCAACCGTGCCGATACCTAAAAGCCCTACCTTGATCGATTCCATTTAGTAACTCTCAGTAAAATCGACGCAGTCTGTTGCATGCCCGGCGTCCTGCTCCGACGCAATGGGGCGGCCGACGAAGTGCTTCGCCGACATCGGGTTTCCCGCAATCAGAATGATTCCCGGAACACGACCATTGGCAACACATCTATATCGCGCTCGCCCGAGGAGTGCCCCGATTTTTTTTCGCAGGGATACGACCCGAACTCGCCGGATGCCCATGCACTGCGCACAGTCACGATTAAGCGACCCGTTTGATCAAACCATCTTTGCGAAACATTTCTTTGATACCGCGTACCGCCTGTCGGATGCGCTGTTCGTTCTCGATCAAAGCAAAACGAACATGGGTGTCACCATAATCGCCAAATCCAATTCCGGGCGAAATCGCGACTTTGGCCTGGGAGAGAATTTTCTTCGCAAATTCGAGGGACCCCATGGGCTTGTATGCATCGGGGATCTCGGCCCAAATATACATCGAGGCCTTGGGCACATCGACTTTCCAGCCCGCCTCTTCCAAGCCCTGTGTCAGAACGTCGCGGCGCCGCTGATACTTGGCGGCAATTTCTGCGACGCACTCTTGCGGCCCTTCGAGGGCAGCGATGGCCGCCACTTGCAACGGCGTAAAGGTGCCGTAATCGTGATAGCTCTTCATACGCGCGAGCGCTGCCACGAGGTCAGAGTTACCCACCATAAAACCAATGCGCCATCCCGCCATGTTGTAACTCTTGGACATGGTAAAGAATTCGACGGCGACCTCGCGTGCGCCCGGCACTTGCATAATCGACGGCGCCTTCCATCCATCGAATGTGATATCGGCATAGGCCAAGTCATGCACCACCAGAATGTCATGTTGGCGCGCAAGCGCCACGATTCTCTCGAAAAACTCAAGTTCAACGCAGCGGGCGGTGGGGTTGCTTGGAAAGCCCAGAATCATCATCTTCGGCTTGGGGATCGACTCCCGGATTGCGCGCAGCAGTTCCTCGAAGAAATCCACTCCCGGCGTCATACGAACCGATCGGATGTCGGCACCGGCTATCACGGCGCCATAGATGTGGATCGGATAGCTCGGGTTGGGCACCAGAACCGTATCGCCGCGATCGAGCGTCGCCAGCATAAGGTGCGCAAGTCCCTCTTTTGAGCCAATCGTGACGATGGCCTCAGTATCGGGATCGAGTTGAACGCCGTAACGCACCTGATACCAATTGCAAATAGCCCGCCTCAATCGCGGGATACCCTTGGATACCGAGTAACCGTGCGTGTCGCTCCGACCCACCGCTTCCACCAATTTTTCGACGATGTGATTTGGCGTGGGGCCATCGGGATTCCCCATGCTCATGTCGATGATATCTTCGCCGCGCCGGCGGGCCGCCATTTTGAGTTCGGCGGTGATATTAAAGATGTAGGGCGGCAATCGCTTGATGCGCGAGAACTCTTTCATGACAACCTCGATGGCTCCAGATACTGTCTGCCCCGTACAGGAGCCGATAGGCTCTTGGATGGACGTTTCATGTTGCAGTGCCGAAAAAAGTATAATTTAACATCGAATTGCATCGTGCATCGCACGAGCTTATCGCGATCGCCCCGTTTTTGCGGTTCGGGTAAAAGCCGCCTTCCGACCAGTGCTCGCATCCGTGAAACTCCATCCCTTACCTCCTTCGGCCTTCTACAACACCTTTACCGCTTATGGTGATGGTTTTGTCGAGATCAACGAAAAGCGCTTTGAATCCAGCATACTGGTGTTGCCAGAAGGAGCAATCATCCCATGGCCCGTGGCGCGCTTTGAATCACTGGCGCCGGAGCATTTCGAGCAAATCTTAGCGCTTGCCCCCGAGGTCGTTGTTTTCGGAAGCGGTGAGCGCCTACGTTTTTTACCTCCGCGTCTGGCACGTGCCTTAACGAATCACCAAATTGGAATCGAAGCCATGGACCTGAGAGCCGCCTGCCGTACTTTCAATATCCTGATGGCGGAAGGGCGTCGGGTTGTCGCCGCACTGCTATTTGAGACCCTCGAGGAACGCTCCTGATGCGTGCACAGGGGCGTGTGCGCCCGGCGTATCTCTGCCTTTTGCTTGCACTCTTGACGTTCGCATGGTTCGCAGCCTTGGTTCCACGCCATCTCGCGAAAACCGACGAGGGCCGCTACGCTGAAATCCCGCGCGAGATGGTGGCCAGTGGTGATTGGCTCACGCCGAGGCTTGACGGACTGAAATACTTCGAAAAACCCGCTCTTCAATACTGGGCCACCGCTACCATTTACAAGGTGGTCGGGATGTCGGATTGGAGTTCGCGTTTTTGGACCGGGTTGACGGGTTTTCTGGGTATTTTCGTGGTCGGCGCGACCGCCGGGCGTCTTTACGGTCGTGCCACCGCGTTATACAGCGGTGCCGTTTTGGGCAGCTCGCTGCTCTACGTTCTCTTGGGCCATATCGATACGCTCGATATGGGTTTGACGTTCTTCACCACTGCCGGCTTGTGTGCCGCGCTGTGGGCGCGCCAGAGCCCGGATGTGCGCAGTGCACGCTATTGGATGTTGGCATGTTGGGCCGCGTTGGCCCTCGCGGTCCTCTCCAAGGGGCTCATTGGGATTGTCCTGCCGGGTGCCGTATTTTGTCTGTATTTGATGTTTACACGCGATTGGGAATTCCTCCGTCGAATCGAGCCTTGGCGCGGCCCACTCCTTTTTTTCGGCATCGCCGCGCCGTGGTTCGTTGCGGTTTCGGTCATCAACCCGGGATTCGCCCGGTTTTTTTTCATCTATGAACACTTTGAACGGTTCCTGACAACCTCGCATCACCGCGTCGGCCCATGGTGGTACTTTGTGCCGATTTTGGCGCTCGGGATGTTGCCCTGGACGCTCCTGCTGCCACAGGCAATTTGGCAAGGGTTCGGGCGCCAAAAGCGATTGCTATGGACACCCGAGAGCCATGTTCTGCGCTTTCGGCCCGATCTTTTGCTTAGCCTCTGGTCGGTGTTCATATTTCTATTTTTCAGCATTTCGAGTTCAAAATTACCGTCCTACATTCTCCCGATATGGCCTGCGCTCGCGATCCTTTTGGCGCGCACGTTGGTGACAATGAAGGCGCGAATCCTGGCGTGGCATAGCGTGATGATCGCGATGCTCGCATTGGGTCTCCTGGTCGCCGGCACGCTCGCAGAACGATTCGCACCGCATTCCGGCTTGGATCTCGCACAGATTCGACTCGAGTACCGTCAGTTTGGCCACTGGGTGGTTATGGCCGCGCTTCTTTGGCTTGGAGGGGCCATCGGATGCTGGTTCTTTTCGCGCCGCGGGGCGCAGACTGTCGCGATCATGATTCTCGCATGTGCCAGCACGGCAGGCGCGCTCACTGGGCTCGTAGGTTATGGCGCACTGGATCGTGTCGCCTCTGCCTACTATGTCGGCCAAGCCTTGAAGGGGAAAATTGGGCCCGACACTCGCCTATTTAGCGTCGAGATGTATGAGCAAACGCTGCCGTTCTACCTGCAACGCACCATGACCCTCGTCAATCAGCGTGACGAACTCGATTTCGGATTGCGCGCTGAACCGGAAAAGGGTATTGCCACGATTGCGGATTTTGCCCAAGTATGGCGCGCGTTACCCTCAGCCATTGCCGTCATGCCGCCCACCACCTTCGAGAAACTCGCTGCCATGGGCCTGCCGCTGCATGTCATTCTAAGTGATCGACGGTTTGTCGTCGTTTCCAGATCATGACTGCCACAGCCTTCTTTCTCATTCTTACCGGTGTACTCCTGAATGCCGGTGCGCAGCTTCTTCTAAAGGCAGGCGTTACTGCGATCGGCACGTTCGCATTCACTACGGAAAATATTGTGCCCATCGGCGTGAAACTCATGACGCAGCCGCCGATATTGGCCGGCCTGGCATGTTACGTGGTCAGCGTTGTCGTGTGGATTCTCGGGCTATCGCGGGTCGATGTGTCGGTGGCCTATCCGATGCTCTCTTTGGGTTACGTGGTCAACGCTTTGGCTGCCTGGTGGCTATTCGGCGAGGTTGTCACGCTCGAGCGCGCCATTGGCATTGGTATCATCCTCGTCGGGGTCTATTTCGTGGCCCGCAGTGCAACTTGAGCCCGCCATGAGTCGACCTTACTTGCCGTTTGCCCGCCCAACGATCGATGAGGCCACGATCGCCGGCGTCGTTGAGGTGCTACGCTCAGGATGGATCACGTCCGGCCCAATGGTGGCGGCCTTCGAGGCCGCCTTGTCCGAATACTGCGGTGGCCGTCCCGTGCGCGCCTTCAATTCGGGCACCTGTACCATGGAAATCGCCCTGCGCATAGCAGGTGTTGGCCCCGGAGACGAAGTGGTCACGAGTCCTTTGAGTTGGGTCTCAACGAGCAATGTGATTCTGCAGGTGGGAGCGCGGCCCGTATTTGCCGATATTGACCCGATAACCCGGAACATCGACCTGAATCAACTCGAGGCAGTGATTACACCCGCCACCAAAGCCCTCATTCCGGTCGATCTCACCGGACTACCGGTCGACCGCGATCGACTGTATGCAATCGCAAACGCGCACGGCTTGCGCGTTGTCGAGGATGCTGCCCAGGCGTTTGGCAGCCTTTGGAACGGACGGGCAATCGGCTCATCGGGGGATTTCGTATCGTTTAGCTTTCATGCCAACAAAAATATCACCACGATCGAAGGCGGTTGTCTCGTACTGAACAATGACACCGAGGCACGTCTCGCCGAACAGTATCGCCTGCAAGGCGTCGTCCGCTCGGGAACGGATGGCATGGACGTGAATATCGCCGGCGGCAAATACAATCTGACCGATGTCGCGGCACGCGTAGGCTTGGGGCAACTGCCCCATGCGGAGGCGTTTCGCGCGCGACGCATGAAGCTCGCACTGCACTATTTCAAGGCCTTCGAGGAGGCAGGTACGACACGCCTGGGGCTGGAACTGCCCGTGGCGGACTTTACCAACACCAATTGGCATATGTTTCATGTCGTATTACCTGAAAACAGACTCCGGGCGCCGCGCGCGGAAATCATGCGACAACTGCACGAGCGTGGCATCGCAACCGGAGTGCATTATCCGGCTATTCATCTCTTTTCCCTATATCGTCGTCTCGGTTGGAGTGCCGGGGACTTCCCCCATGCCGAATATGCCGGACGCAATCTTTTGACGCTACCTCTTTATCCGACTCTGGAAGAGAGCGACGTCGAATATGTCGTGGAATCCCTCAGCCAGATTCTTTTAACCCTTCAGAAAAAATGACACCCTCTCTCGTTTCGGTAGTCGTGCCCGTCTACAACGAAGAGGCTACTCTGCCGACACTTTTTCGCCGCCTTTATACGGCCTTGGACAGCCTCTGCCACGAACAGACGGTCACCTATGAGATCATTTTCGTCAACGATGGAAGCCGGGATCGGTCGGCCGCACTTCTAGCGGAGCAATTTCATCTGCGCCCCGGCGTCACGCACGTGATCTTGTTTAACGCCAACTATGGTCAACACGCAGCGATCATGGCCGGCTTTGAGCATGCCCGGGGCGAAATGGTCGTGACGATCGATGCCGATTTGCAAAATCCTCCGGAGGAGATTTCACGTTTAGTCGCCACGATGCGTGAAGGTTACGACTATGTGGGCACAATCCGCAGACAGCGCCACGACTCGTGGTTTCGCCGTATCGCCTCGCGCGCGATGAATAGACTGCGTGAACGGATCACACGCGTGCGCATGACCGATCAGGGTTGCATGTTACGCGCGTATAGCCACAAAATTGTGCAGACGATCAACGAATGCAACGAAATTCATACCTTCATCCCCGCCCTGGCCTATACGTTTGCCAACCATCCAACGGAGATCGAAGTCGAGCATGAGAAACGTGGTGCCGGTGAGTCGAAGTATTCGATCTATTCGTTGATGCGACTCAATTTCGACCTCATTACCGGATTTTCCGTCGTGCCGCTTCAAATTTTCTCATTTCTGGGAATCGTACTGGCACTTTTTTCGGCAGTCTTCGTCGCCTACCTCGCGTTACGACGTCTATTCGTCGGCCCGGAAGCGGAAGGGCTGTTCACGCTATTTGGCATTGCCTTTTTCCTAATGGGTGTGATTCTCTTTGGCATCGGACTGTTGGGCGAGTATGTAGGGCGGATCTATCAGCAGGTGCGTGCGCGGCCACGCTACATCATCCAGGCGATTCTGGAAGAGCCCGAGAATTTCTGATGCGCGCAGTGGTATTTGCTTACCATAATGTGGGTGTGCGCTGCCTCAAGGTCGTATGCGCACGTGGCATTGAGATTGCTCTCGTCGTTACGCACGAAGACGACCTCCTCGAAAACATCTGGTTTGACAGCGTCGCGGCAAATGCTCGCGAACTCGGACTACGCGTCATCACTCCGGCTCGTGCCGATTCCGACGTCTGCCGCGACGCGGTGCGCCAAGCCGACCCAGACTTCATCTTCTCTTTTTACTACCGCCAGATGCTGCCGCCAGATCTTCTCGGATTTGCGCGACACGGTGCATACAACATGCACGGCTCGCTTCTACCCAAATATCGCGGCCGCGCCCCCGTGAACTGGGCCATTTTGAATGGTGAGACCGAAACCGGCGCCACACTTCATGAAATGACTGCCAAACCCGATGCCGGCGCAATCATCGATCAGACCGCGATACCAATTTTGCCCGACGACGACGCACCGGTGGTCTTCGCCAAAGTGACCGTGGCGGCCGAACAAACCTTATGGCGTGCGTTGCCCGGTCTCATGGATGGCAGCGCCATTCCCCGACTGAACGACTTAGGTCGCGGTTCATACTTTGGCGCGCGTAAGCCCGAAGATGGGCGCATCGATTGGAAATTGCCGGCCCAGAACGTCTATAACCTGATACGCGCCGTCGCGCCGCCTTATCCGGGCGCGTTCTGTGACGTGGGAGTCCACCGATTCACAGTCACGGGAGCGCGACCATTAGGGCCAATTGCATATGATTTGGAGCCCGGCCTCGCAGTGCGGGATAATCAAGTTCTCGGCGTTTGCGGCGACGGTCGCGCGCTATCCATCAAACACCTCCTCTACCAGGGCAGCAACTTGAGTGCCGCGAAAGTTAAGGCACTTATCGAACCGACATGAAAAAAATTCTGATTCTTGGTGTCAATGGTTTTATAGGCCATCATCTGTCCAAGCGCATTCTGCAGTCGACCGACTGGGACGTTTACGGGATGGATATGCAGTCTGAGCGCCTCGGTGATGTCCTGGCCCATCCACGCTTTCATTTTTTCGAAGGTGACATCACCATCAACCGCGAATGGATCGAGTACCACGTCCGAAAATGTGACGTCGTGCTGCCCCTTGTGGCAATTGCCACACCCGCCACCTATGTGCAGGAGCCACTGCGCGTATTTGAATTGGATTTCGAGGCCAATTTGCCGATCATTCGGCAAGCCGTGAAATACAAGACGCGGGTCATCTTTCCGTCGACATCGGAAGTCTATGGCATGTGCTCCGATGAGCAATTCGATCCCTATCAATCCGATCTCGTTTATGGGCCGATCAATAAACCGCGCTGGATCTATGCCTGTTCCAAGCAGCTGATGGACCGCGTCATTGCAGGTTACGGACAGCAAGAAGGGCTGGAGTACACCTTGTTTCGGCCGTTTAACTGGATCGGCGCAGGCCTCGATTCGATTCATACGGCCAAGGAAGGGTCATCGCGCGTCATTACCCAATTCTTCGGGCATATTGTCCGCGGCGAGAACATCAGTCTGGTTGACGGCGGCGCGCAAAAGCGCGCCTTCACCTACATCGACGACGGCATCGCGGCACTCATGAAGATCATCGACAATCGAAACGGTATCGCGGCGGGTAAGATCTATAACATTGGTAACCCCGCCAACAACTATTCGGTGCGCGAACTTGCGACCATGATGCTCGCTTTGGCCTCCGAATACCCGGAGTATGCCGACACAGCGAGCCAAGTAAAACTCATCGAGACGACGTCCGAGGCGTATTACGGCCGTGGCTACCAGGATGTGCAAAATCGCGTTCCGCGAATAGACAACACCTGCAGCGAGCTGAATTGGAAGCCCGAAGTAAAGATGGATGAAGCCCTGCGGCGCATCTTCGACGCCTATCGCGGCCAAGTTGCGCAGGCACGACAACTGGTCGAGTAACCCTTGTGGCACACGACGACTACACCATCGTGCCCGCGCGCCCCGACGATGTCGCGGCTCTGTGTTCGCTGATTCGGGGTCTGGCGGACTACGAACGGCTCGCGCACTTGGTGGTTTGCA
>Ga0208357_1000433_pt1 | contig 34145 bp, 39 predicted proteins | sample NGESurdeep092012_6_FD_184487 | JGI IMG/M metagenome (GOLD analysis project Ga0208357, IMG submission 184487) | Arctic peat soil microbial communities from Barrow, Alaska - NGEE Surface sample F52-2 deep-092012 (SPAdes) | ecosystem: Environmental > Terrestrial > Soil > Wetlands > Peat ...
GATCGCGATACTGTGCGCGAACCACGGAACGACGGCCGATGTCGAACGTTGGAAGAGTTCATACTCGGGATAGTGCGAGAGTGAGATCTTCTCGGTGAAGCGCGTCGAACCTACGAACAGCAACGTGAGTAGGAAGGGACCTAGCACAGTCCATTCCAGAATCGATCCCGCGGCCACGGCGCCGAAGAGGAACACCACCCACCACTGCGCAATCTCGAAGAAGTAGTTCGGGTGCCTCGAAAATCGAAAGAGTCCGCTCTGGAGGAATCGAGGATTCGGAGTTCGACCGGCCTCGACCTCGGCGTTCTTCCACTGGTGGAAGTCCCACTGCTGTTGATCGGCGACGGTCTCGGCGACGGTGAAGAGAAGGAAGAGCAACGTCAACAGAAGGTCGATCGCGCCGAATGACGTCGAGCGATGCTGATAGGCGGTCCAGGCGGGAAGCGAGATCAGTACCAACAGGGCGTTTTGGTACAGCACTATGAAGAACAGATTGAACAACTGAAACTGCCACGGTCGCATCGACGCGCGAAGAACTGCCCAGCGATAGTCCTCGACGCCGTTATAACCACCTTTTCGTGCGAAGTTATACGTGAGCCGAACTCCCCACACCGTGACGAGTGCGGCCATGACGTCCAACCGCGGATTGTCGAGATGTGACTTGGCGGCGAAGACCCACACGTAGATCACCGGCACGATCGACCACATCCGATCGACCCATGACGTGTCGCCCGTCAGGAGCGACGCGATCCACGCGAACGCGCACGCCACCGCGGCGATCAGCACGGTGAGCAGGAGCGGTGGCATGGAGCGACCCTATCGCGACATTTCGCGCTCCTCGAGAACCCCTAGGAGGCGTTTCGCGACTCTTCGCCCTTCTTCAATGCGGCGATCGTGTCGCGTAGGTAGTGCAAACGTTGGTGGTAGAACCCGAGAACGCATTCGCCAAAGAGAATGGGCACGATGGTCCCCGGTTGGTAGGGGTTGGCTTGAGCGAGGCACTCTCCACGGGCGTACGTCATGAACGTTGACTGGGTTCGTCGCGCGACGCGCCAATCTCGAGCGTGTGAGGCGTAATGAAAATAGACGGACTCCATTCGTAGCAACGAATCCATTTGGACGGTCATCACGCGGATCTTCGACCCGAGGCATTGGTCGATCTCGTAGTCCGACGTGAGTTGCGCGCTCGCGCACGGCAGGGTCGTTGTGGTGCTGGCACTCCTCGTCACGGTCTTCTCAGGTCGCAGGACGAGGACCGCGACCAGGGCCACGATCACTACGAGGGCGACAAGGACCGACCACTGCACTCGAGTTGGCTTCGACACAGACGATGTTTATCATCTCGCCCCAACGACGTCCTCGGCCCGACGACGCCGTCGCGCCGTAGATTATTGATTCAAGTCCAATGGTTAAGGAGCCGAAATGCCGTTTCCCATCGTGGATGGCCTTCGAACTCTCGAAATTGGCACGCCCGGTGCGATGCGACAGCGCCTCAACCAACTCATTCTCGACGGACACAAGAGAGCGACCGCGGGACTGTTGATGGAATACGTGAGAGAGAACGAGGAGTTGGAGACGAAGGGCGAACTTTTAGCGCTCGTCGATGACGACACGCAGCGCATCGCGACGGTCGTCGTGGTCGAAGTTGAGACGGTTCCATTCATTGAAGTTCCGTGGAAGTTCGCGCAGGCCGAGGGTGAGGGTGATGAGTCACTCGAGGAGTGGCGTGAGGGCCATAGGCGATTCTGGTCGGCTGAGGGCGACCCGGTTGATGACCAAACGCCCGTCGTCCTGATCTGGATCGAGGTCGTGTCGGCATGAAGTCGAACGACCGGTCTCGCGCCCACAACTGTATTGTCGCCACTTAGACTTTCGTCATGGCACAAATGGACGACCGAGAGCTGGCGACGCAACTCTTCAATCGCTGTTGGGACCTCTTGGCCACGACTCGCGACGCCGACGATGACGTTGAGTTGTTGACCGCGGCGTTCAGCTCACGGTTCCACTGGTTGAACGCGGGGACCGTTGAACAGTGGATCGTCAGTGACTGGATGGTCGCGCGGGCCGCGGCGGCCATTGGGGAGGGCGAATTGGCCCTTCGTTTCGCCACGCGAGCGCATTCCGCGGCCCAGGAGAACGAAGTTCCGGATTGGCTGATCGCCTCCAGTACTGAAGGTGTCGCCCGGGCGTACGCGGCGCTCGGTGACGTCCAAGAGTTCAACAACTGGACGGCGTTGGCGACTCGTCTCATCGACGTCATCGCAGATCCCGACGACAAGGCACTCATCGCGAGTCAACTCGCCGATATCGATATCCCGTAGGGTGAGCCGTGCGAGGGCCCGTCCTCACGAAGACGGTCAAAGTCGAAACTACGACTCACCGACAATGCGAATAGCCCTGTTCGCCGCCGTTCGTACCCGGGCGTTCTCGTCGTCCGGGAGTTTCACCACGACGTCGACCGCTGGCCACACTCGATGTCGAGCGATCACTTTGGCTGCCATCTCTCGAACACGCCACGCCTCGTGTGCCGTCGCGTCGATGATCGCGTCGGTGGCGACGTCGTCCCATACGTGCAAGAGCCCCCGCGCCGCCCACACGCGCGGCCAGTAACCGTCGACGCCACCATCTCGGCCCTGGAGAACGCTCTCGGCGCTCGGTCCGCCAATCACGCGCAAAAAGTCGCTGTCCACGTGTCGACCGCTCACGATCGCCACGCAGTCCTCGACGACGACGTGGCGTCCACGACGATCACATTCGAGTTCGATCGATTGCTTGGGTGTCATTCCCCAGATGCTCGCTGTCAAGTGTCTCTTCTAGTCCCCGGAACTTGTGGCTCCGGGCGCGACGCCGAGTCTGGAAGCTATGAACTCCAGCACGTCTTCGAGTGCTCGACGGGTCGGTGAGCCGGCGTCGTCGAGGTAGTCCTCGGTGAGCACTGAATGGGCTGACTTCTTGTAGCCCCACGCATTGCCCGGGGACGAGTCGATCTCAACGCTAATGAACTTGTCGCCGAGCGCCTCGCGAAATCGAACGAAGCGCTCGGCCGATGACTTCTTATCCCCACTGAAGCGCAGGCCCATGACGCAGAGGTCCCCTCGTGTTCGCCTTTGCACTTCTGCCAAGTCCGCGTCGGAGAGACCGAGCGCGCGGCGATGCTCCGCGTTCGTTGGAAAGGGGAGCGATGGCTGACTCATGACCGGCGCGATGACGGAAGGCTCGACGCTCATGGCCAGGGCGAAGCCACCAGTGAGACACATACCTACGGCGCCGACACCTGGTCCACCATGTGCCTCACGTTCGTGCGCGGCCAGCTCACGTAGGTAGTCGACGATGACGCTGGTCTTATTCAACGCCAGCAGGGTGAACTCTTTGCTCACGCACACTCGAGCGAAAGAGGTGAGGGCATAGGAAATCGTCATTGGTCGACCGGCGGTGCCAAAGAGTTCCGGCAGAACTGCCGTCATGCCCCGCGCGGCTACCTTTCGTCCAAATGCCGCGACCAGCGGTGTGATGCCGGGCATCTCGTGAATGACGATGACCGCCGGTCCGGACCCAGTGCGGTACACGTCACGCGTACGACCACTTGAAGAGGTGAAGGGTGTCATTTCGAAACCCTCGAGAGTGAACGGCGTGACACTCATGGATGTTCCTATCTTTCGAAGTAACCATCCTGTCAGTAAACGAGACCAGGTAAAACTCTGATTCGTTGACATTTCCGAGAAATGGAAGCCTTGAAATAGGAATTCGCATGGCGCTGCCGGTCGTTGAACTCTACGAAAGGAATGATCGGTGTTTTGGGCTTATGAGAATTGGCGGGCGCATGGACATAGAGCGACCATCCATCTCGAAAATTGCGGCCACTGCAATGGAGGTCTCGGCAAGCGTTCCAGCGCCAACCATCAGAATGGGAGGTCGCTGCCTTTTCATGATTGACACGAAGTGCGCGAGTACTTCTTGGAGCGGTCGAGTTGATCCGCGTCGAATGTCTAGATCCGAGGTCAAAATGACGAGACGAAGTACGGGATCGTGTTCCCGAGGGGCCCTACCGGCTTGCTCTTCATGCGGATCACACGTGCTCTCGGCTCGAGGACACGGGTCGGTCCATGACCGTCGAGATGAGGACTTTCGTCCCTAGTTCAGGGTGCCTCGCAGTGCTGGAGTGAAACACATGAGACTTCCTCTTATCGCAGTGGACCGTTCTCGAGTCAAAGTGGGATTGCAATCGCGCCCGCTGGGACGAGAAGACGGGAGATTGCCGAGCTATCTTCAGCCCTTGTCCAGACTAGAGACTGTGGTCTTTGACCCCAGATTGCGCACCGCAGCAGAGTTGGTTGCAATGTCCTTCTCTCCGGTAGCTCAACATGTGCCACGAGGGAGCGATTCCGGCCTTCTCGGCATAGGAGCGAGGCGACAATGACGAACAGATTCAAGATCTCGCGCTGGGTCAAGCCGACGGAAAAGGACGAACTTCGGCGCATCGAACAACAGGCATCCACGAAGCACCCGCGACATCGCGCGCACCGTTACTGGTCGCGGAACCGTTAGTCGCCACACGCCTGGCGGACCACTCGTCAATGAAGGAATACACGGGGCCGAAGATGGCTGCTTCAGTGTTCAGTCAACGACCGGCCATTCTCGAATAGTCGTAGGCCCATCGCCTCGAGTCGCCACCGACATTTCACGCCGATGGGCACCGGCGCCAATGCGAGGTCGCGGGCCCACCACGTCGGACCTCATGGTCAAGACGCCTCGGAGCTACGTGAGAGGTGTTGATTGAGACCCTTACGTGGTCCTCAAGGTCGTCTGAACCTCTGAACCCAACCCGACAAGTGAAACGACCGCAGCCCTTCGGATTCGAGTTCGCGCTGTCAAGAATCTGTGGCTTGGTGTGGATAACTGTTGTGACATTAGTCCCTAACGCCACACACAATTACCGCATTACGTTCGGACTCGGTGGAGTGGGAGGGGGGATTTGGTTGGGGTCACACTGTTCCACAAAGCCGAGTTAGCGAGTCTCCATCGATCCCCCTCGAGAGACACGGCCCTGAGACAACGAGGGCCACTGGCCCTTGCAAGTAGCCCTCGTTGTCTCACAGCGTTCTGGTTCTATGAAGGCGAGCGTTTCGCAGCGGACGACGTTCGGATCATGGACCGATTCTGCCCTGAAATGGTTCCTCGGTCTCACGATGGTCGCGTTCAACGGAGTCGAGAGCCAAGACCATGAAGGCGCCCGAGGTGGACTTCGTCATCGCCAACCATCCTTTCAGCAAACGAGACCGGGGAGAGTTCGGACTCTCAGAAGATCCCGAGAGCGTCGTTCACGGCGCCCGACGAGGAAGGCTCACGGTCACGCGGGTACCTGTCGCTACGTCCGACGCGAAAGAGACTTCACCGTGGTGGGCATCCACAATGCCACGAACGATAGCGAGGCCCAAACCCGCGCCCGCCCGGGATCTACTCGAATCGGATTGCCAGAACCGATCGAAGGCGCGCGCCGCATCTTCGTGGGCCATACCGGGTCCCGAATCCTGCACTTCGAGCAGCGCCACGTCCTCTCGTTCAAAGACGCGGATGCGCACGTCAGCGTCGTGCGACGTATGGCGAATGGCATTGCTGACGAGGTTGACGGCAACTTGGCGCAGGCTAGCCTCGTCGCCCTGCACGACGACGGAGAGGGGCACGTCGAGCACGATGTTGCGTGTTGGGTCAGTGGTTAGGACGTCGGCCACAACGCCGCGCACCACGCGCCCCAAATCAACCGGTTCATCCTCGAGGGGCCGGCCTTCGTCGAGTCGAGCAAGGAGGAGGAGATCTTCAACGAGCCTGCCCATCTGGGTGCCGGAGACGCCAATGCGGTGAATGGCCTCATCACGTTGGTCGCCATTTCTCAACTCGCCGCGCCGCCAGAGTTCCGTGATACCCAGAATGACCGAAACGGGCGTGCGAAGCTCGTGCGACGCATCAGCAATGAACTGTCGAAGGCGTGCCTCTAAGGCCTGCTGCTCATCGAGCATCACGTTGAAGGCGCGTGCGAGGCTACCCGCTTCGGTCCCTTGTTGTCCCCCCGCGACACGCCGTGTACGGTCACCTTCGACGATGGCCTCGGCGACCTCGGTGACTTCGGCAATCGGACGAAGTCCGAGCCGCGTAATCCAAATGCCCGTTGCCGTTAGTACGACGAGAATGATGATGCCCGTCAAGAGCAGCGAGAGCTGTAAAAACTTCATCGTCGCGTCGACCTGGTTGAGCGGCGCAGCGACGAGGACCTCAGTGTGAACATGGGGCAACGTGACGAGAATGGCCCTCCACGAAAGTGAACCTGTGGTTGATCCCACGGTGACGATTGCCGCGTGGTGAAGCGACGTCGTGTTCTTCGTCGGAAGCTCGGGTGACGCGTGCTTGGTGCCGAGCGGTGTTGAAACTACCTTTCGAGTTCCGTTGGTAATGATTGCCAGGTAGAGCGCACTGTAGTGGCTGGTGTTAAAGACCGGTGGCGTGGAGCCACTCGACGGGTGCGCTGGCGGTTTGGCGGTCTCGGCGATTCGCGATACTGGGAGAAATGTCTCGAGTTGCTGATCGACCTGTCGAATCTCCGAGGCCCGCACCGAATGGACCAACAACAGACCGAGGAGCGACGCAATCACGATGAAGACCATGGTGGCGCTCAATAGTCTGACGCGAAGCTTCACCGCGGCGTCACCCTCGTTCGAATCGGTAACCGATGCTCCGCACCGTTCGAATTATCGACGGCGGTGACGTGTCAATCTTCTTGCGAAGTTGGGACACGAACGACTCAACAATCGTGGGGTCCCCCTCGTAGCTGTAGCTCCAGACATGATCGAGAATTTGCCAACGGCTCAAGACCGTTCCCGAGTTTGACATGAAGAAGCGCAAAAGGCGATACTCGGTCGGCGAAAGTTCCACGGGCTCGCCGCCCTTCGTGACCGTGTGGGAGTTGTCGTCAAGAGTGACGTCATGGCAACTCAAGAGCTGGCTCTCTGGCGTCCTGCCCACCCGGCGAAGTTTCGCTCGGATGCGCGCGATGAGTTCTTCGCCACTGAACGGTTTGGCCAGATAGTCATCACCCCCGATGACGAGACCCCGCACCTTGTCGCCAACCGAATCGGCAGCGGTGAGGAAGATGACGGGGATCGCGGAGCCTGCCTCCCGCAGTCGCTGACACACTTCGAATCCGTTGAGGTCCGGAAGCATGACGTCGAGAACGATCAGGTCAGGCTTCCCTGCGTCGAGTGCGAGGCGGAGTGCTTCGTGGCCATCCTTCGCCCGCGTGGCGTTGAATCCACTGAGTCGAAGCGTTGTCATAATGACGTAGGCAAGATTGTCGTCGTCCTCGACGGACAGTATCTCGATCATCACTGCCGCAGTATGACAGGCGATTCTGGGGATTGAATAAGAAGCAGACGTGGAGAGCCTCAACATTTGATACCGTCGACGTCACTGTCCACGAGGTGCGTCCGAGTCTCCAGGTAATCATTATCACGCTCTCAACGATTCTCCAGATTCGCCTCGCATACTGTCGCGATGACCAACATTTCTTCGACGACAGGCAAACCACACGAGTCACGTCGAGTTCGTGTCCGATTCTGTTCGGGACTCGCCGTCGTAATCGTCGTGGCACTGTCGGGAGGCGGACTCATCGTTGGGGGAAGTGTCGCCTCAGCGTCCTCCAAGGTCGCGGCAAAGACATCGACCAAGAAGGCACTGAAGAAATTTGAAAGTTGTCTGAAGAAGCATGGTGTCAAAATCTCGCTCCCCGGTTCGGGCGGACCTTCAGGTGGTGCACCTTCGGGGACGTTTCCTTCCGGTGGTGGCGCGCCGGGCGGCTTCAAGGCCGGGAAGAAGTTTCAAAAGGCGATCAAGGCGTGTTCGCACTTACTGCCGGCGGGATCGCAATTTGGCGGCGGAAGTGGATCTCCACCGAACAGCTCGACAGCGTTCGCAGCGTTTCGCAATTGCATGACGCTGCATCACGTGACGCTTGCCAAGGGGTCTTACGGAGCTAAGTCGTCTTCGTCCGCTGTCACGTCCACCTCGAGTTCGACATACAAGAAGGCGTACTCGGCGTGCTCGCCGCTGCTACCGAAGTCGCCCCCTACGAGCACCTAGTCCCGTCGCACTTCACCCCTTCAGACACTCATCCACGGAGATATTGACATGAGCATTACGGCATCCGGGTTCCTCTCGCGCAAGCGCGTGGGCCACAGCGCGCTGGCCCTCGCGGTCGCCATCGTCGCCGCGTTCGCCTTCCTTTCGATCTACCACTCACCGTCATCGTCGAGTTCGACGGTGACACGGACTGTCAAGGTGACCAAAGGCACGGTGCAGGCTAGCGTTTCGGCGTCGGGCAATCTCTCGACTGTGAAAACCGCCGAGGAAAACTTCGTCTCCGGCGGCACGCTCACATCGCTGACGGCGAGGGTTGGCGAGAAGGTTAAGGCGGGTCAGGTCCTCGCAAGCGTGGACTCAACCTCGCAGAGTTCGGCAGTCGACCAAGCCACTTCGTCACTCAAAGTGGCCAAGATGAACTACACGAACGCCCTCAGAGCGTACGCGAACGACGAACGGTCGCTGGCCAAAGATAAGTCAACTCTCGCCATCGCCGAAGCCGGGGGTACCCAAGTCCAACAAGATCAGAATCAGGAGACTCTCGACACCGCCGAACAGCAGCTGACGAACGACCAAAACCAACTTAGTGCCGCACAAACCCAAGAGAGCAACGACGCAGTGACACTTGCGAGCGCGACAGCCACGCTCAGTTCTGATGAAAGTCTTGGCTGTCCTGCGGCGTCAACCGGTCCGGGTTCGTCCGGTGTCGGCTCGGGCTCGGTGACGGCGTCGTCGGGTTCGGCCCCTTCGGTGGCCACTGATTCGGCGACCTCAATCTCAACGTCCTCGGCGGTACTGAACGCCACAGTTGAACCCAATGGAGCGAGCACGACGTATTACTTCGAGTACGGAACGACGTCCAGTTACGGATCCACGTCGGCTCCCGAAACGCTCACCGTGAGTAATCCCGCGAGTAATGCCGCGATACAGGTGTCGACCACGATTACCGGGCTCAGCGCCGATACGACGTACCTGTTTACGATCGTAGCGACCAACAGTGTGGGCACCAGCGCGGCAAGTGGCGTGACGGTGACTACCGCCAAGTCCTCGTGTTCTGTCGACAGTGCGTCAATCACTACCGATCAAGCCCAGGTCAACTCAGATGAGAATCAGGTCACGCAGGATCAGTCGAGCATCAAGGTCCAAGAGCTGGCGGTGAAAGTCGATCAGGCGAACATGAAGGTGTCCTCGTCGAGCATTGAAGCGGACAGGTCGACCATCACCCAGGACCGGTCCACGATTTCACAGAGCAGGGTCGGCTTCGTGCAAGACCTGGCCACCATCGCCCAAGACAGCACGTCTCTTGAGCAGGACGAAAAATCGCTGCAGGAGACCCAACTGGTGGCACTTATCAGTGGCACGGTGACCGCGGTGAACGGATCGGTGGGCCAGACGGTGAGCGGCGGTGGCGCTTCTACGTCGAGTTCCAGTTCGTCGTCGAGTTCCACATCGAGCTCTTCATCGAGTTCGGCGCTCGTCACCATCCAGAGTATTGGTACGTTCCAACTGGTGGCCGACGTCGCCGAAGCCGACGCGATCAAGATTCAAGAGCACCAGACAGTGTCGTTGACCCTGGCCGCCCTCCCGAACACTGAGGTGAGCGGTGTGGTGACTTCGGCGTCGCAGGTCTCTACCGTGGTCAACAACGTCGTCGAATACCCCGTCACGATCGCTCTCGAACACGCGCCGAAATCGCTCAAGGACGGCATGACCGCAGAAGCGGCGATCGTGGTGCAGTCCGCGTCGAACGTTCTCTTGCTGCCGAGCGCGGCAATCACGACGACCGGGAGCGTCTCGACGGTAAAGGTACTTAGCAAGGGCGTGCAAAAGACCATCGTGGTAACCCTCGGAATAGTGGGCACGTCATTCACGCAGATCACGAGCGGGCTCAGTGAAGGCGAAACCGTCGTCGAGCCCACCGCGTCGGTCAGCGCGACGACCGGCTCGGGATTCTCTGGCCCAACTGGCGGCGGTTTTGGCGGCGGCGGCTTTGGCGGGGGAGCACCATGATCGTCCCGAGTGAGCTCGAAGCACCGGACCACGAAGCCATCGATTCGAGGAAACCAGAGCCGATTATCGCCTTGAAGGACATCATCAAGAGCTACAAGATGGGTGGCGTCGAGGTGCTCGCAATTCGCGGCATTTCTCTCGTCGTAGAAAAGGGCGAGTTCGTCTCGATCATGGGTACCTCGGGATCAGGCAAGTCAACGTTGATGAACATTGTTGGTTGTTTGGACGTGCCGACCAGCGGTCACTATCGCCTGGACGGCGTGAACATCCGTCATCTCGACGACCTGGCCCTTTCTCGGATCAGAAACAAGAAGATTGGTTTCGTCTTCCAAGGGTTCAATCTGATCCCGCGAATGTCCGCGATTCACAACGTCGAGTTACCCATGGCCTACTCGGGCGTGAAGCCCGCTGAGCGTCGCAAGCGAGCACTGGTCGCGTTGGGCATGGTGGGGCTCGGCGATCGGCTCAGCCATTTTTCCAGTGAATTGTCGGGTGGCCAACAGCAGCGGGTGGCGATCGCGCGTGCAATGTGCACCAACCCTTCGCTCATCTTGGCCGATGAGCCAACGGGCAATCTCGACTCTCGCTCATCGGCCGAATTGATGTCGCTCTTCACGGGTCTCCACGATCAAGGTCGCACGATTGTCATGATCACTCACGAGCCCGACATTGCGGCGTACGCCTCGCGCGTCGTGGTGTTGCGCGACGGCGAGATCGTTAGTGATCGCCCGCAGGACGCTGCGGACGCGGTGTCCTATGAACTTGCCCCGTCAGGTCGCTACTCCTTCGGGGACGGCGGAGTCGAGAGCTAATGGCGACGGCGTTCGGGAATCTTGTCATGGCCGTTCGAGGCATCGGGTCGAACTGGTTGCGAACGCTGCTCACGATGCTGGGGGTCCTGATCGGTGTGGCGTCGGTCATCGTGTTGCTGGCCATCGGCACCGGGAGTTCACGGTCCATCGAGAAATCGATCGAGAGCCTGGGGTCCAACACCCTGACCGTCTTCAGTGGCAGGAGCTCGGGTTCGTCGAGTGGCACGCAAATTCGAAACTCGACACTCAACACCGCTTCGGTGAGCGCGTTGTCGAACTCCCTGAACGATCCCGACGTGAAATCGGTGTCGCCCGTAGTGACCACCAGCGTGACCGCCGCCTACGACGGGTCGAGTTACTCAACGTCGGTCATCGGTTCGACCGCCTCGTACCTTTCCGCCGAGAACTATACGGTGTCGGCGGGCCGCTCAATCTCTCACGCCGACGTCGTTGACCGCGCGCCGGTGATTGACATCGGCACCTCCGTGGCGAGCGCCCTATTCCCCACCGGCTCCGATCCCTTAGGCAAACAGATTCAGCTCGGGTCTTCGGAGTTCACCGTGGTGGGTTTGCTCGCGTCGAAGGGGTCAAGTGGCCTCAGTAATCAAGACGCCGTCGCGATTGCTCCCTACACCGCCGTGCAAGATCAACTCACCGGCGAATCAGAGTCCTTCTCGGAATTGCTGGTCCAAGGCAATTCCTCCACGACACTGTCACTGGCCGAGAGTGAAGTCGAGAGCACGCTGGCCTCTCTCAACGACACGACCGTGACGAATCTGCCCTTCACCGTGATCGACTCGGCAAGCCTGCTCTCGACCGCGACATCGAGTTCCAAGACCTTTACGGCGCTCTTGGGTTGGGTGGCGGCGGTGTCGCTTCTCGTCGGTGCGATTGGGGTGATGAACATTATGCTCGTTACCGTCACCGAGCGGACGCGTGAGATCGGCATCCGAAAGGCGATTGGCGCTCGAAGACGAGTCATACTCACCCAATTTCTGATTGAGTCGACACTCATCTCGTTCCTCGGCGGCATCTTCGGTGCATTCGCGGGCATCTTGGTATCGCACTTCAAAATTGACGGCGTGACGCCGGTCCTGGCGTCATACTCCATCCCGCTCGCCCTGGGCGTCGCCATTTCCGTGGGCATCGTGGCGGGATTCTACCCAGCTCATCGAGCCGCGTCACTGCGTCCGATCGACGCGCTTCGATACGAATAGTGAACGAAAGAAGGTCGCGATGACGAATCAACTAACGGACAGCGTGAGCGAAGAAGGGTTCGACGTCCTGTTTGGTGACGAATCTGAAGAGTGGCCCCAACACGCGTCATCGAAGGCGTTCCGCGCGCCGTGGTTTGTCACGGTGCTCTCGGCGTTGTTACTGGTGGTCGCGGGACTGTGGCTCGGAGCCTTTCTGCAGCGCGGTCAGTCATCGACATCGTCAACGTCGCTCAGTAACTTGTTCGCGCCCGGCTCTGGCTCGGGGACCGGACCGAGCGGCTTTAGTGCGATCGCCAAAGCGCAAGCGAAGGAGACGTCCGGCACCGTGACCGACATCGTGGGCAACACGCTGTACGTGACGACCTCCAGCGGCTCGCTCATTGCGGTCAAGGTGAGCTCTTCAACGACGGTGGACCGAAACGCTTCAACGACGATCGCCGGATTGAAGCCCGGCGACACCGTGACGGTTCAAGGGAAGAAGGAGAAAGGTGGCACGGTGAGGGCCACATCAATCTCTGACACCGAGAAGGGCGTGACGTCAAGTGGATTGGGTGGTGGCGGAGCATTTCCATAGGAGACCTGGGCGTGGGACGAGTGCGAGTTTTGAGGGCTGAGTGCAATGGCGCTGAGAGATGCGCCGCGTCACGAGGGCCACGGCGTCGCGAACTAATCCAGCGTGCGCTTATCGGGTTCGCGCCCGCGGCGATTCTCGTTTGGTTGGGGGTCAATGAGGCCGTCGACGCGCTTCGTGGCGGAGTACTCCTGACGACGAACCCGAGTTGGCCGATCGCCGTCGAGGTTGCGCGCGAGATTCTCTATGGGGCGTTCGTGCTGGCTGCGGCCGTTGTCCTCGGGACCAGGAGGAATCCTCGGTTCCGTGATGGTCGTGCGCGGGTCATCGTCGCCTCACTGAGCGCAAGTTTTCTTCTGGTCGGTGTGGGACTTCTGCCGACGGGACCCTTCGTGTGGGAAGGGTCGGTGCGCTCAATCCAGATCGGTCTTCTCATCACCTTTGTTGGCGCGGCGCTCGCAGTAGCCGCCCTGGCGAGTCTGGGGTCGAACTTCTCGATCGTCCCCGAAGCGCAGTCGCTCGTGGTGACGGGACCGTATCGATCGATACGCCATCCGATGTATTTGGCGGAACTCCTCATGATGATTGGCGTCGCTTGGAGCGACCTGCGTATCACGTACCTACTTGGGTCGGTGGGTGTCTTTTTCCTCCAGGTCTATCGAATTCGCGTGGAAGAACGACTCCTTAGTACGGCTTTTCCCTCCGCGTACAAGAAATTCATTGCGCGCACCCGCTATCGACTTATCCCAGGGGTGTGGTAGTCGCCCAGAGATCGAATTGAATTTTGTGATTCGCGTTGTTCACTCTTCGCCCTCGCAACGTGGCCGACACCGTTTGAAGCGACGGCAGTTCTACGTTCCTCGTCAGAGGTTCAAATCGTCGACAACTCGAATCGTGATTCCGCCGTGAGTGCGTGGATTCACTTTCACAATTGAGTACTCGGCACCGGAGTATTGCGGTTCGGACGTGAGACATACTCAAGACCCGGTGATCCCAATTCCGGGGCCGCCGCACGAGTGGTGTTCGTACGACAGTGAGCGGTTGCGGTTCAATAGTGCCTTCGGTCGCGGCCAATCAACGCTTCGTCGACATCTATAACTGCGCGCTGAGGCGATCTGGCGTATCGAGGAGCGGAATCTCCTTGATTCGCTCGAGAGAGGCGAGAGCCGGCGCGCTGAGCGCCCGGCGGCTCGGCACGAGCAGCGCCGTCACGACGCCGACCGCCACGACGAGCGCGCCGGCGTACATCGCGGGTCGAAGCCCATTGACGTAGTCCTGCGCGGAGAGGTAGCCGCCGCGAGAAGAGAAGACCGCGCCTAAGAGGGCAATTCCGAAGACTCCACCGAGTTCACGGAACGCGGCGTTGGTGCCTGAGGCGAGTCCCTCTTGGTCCTTGGCAACCGAGCCCAGCACCAGCGACGCCACCGGAACGAAGAAGAGCGTCATGCCCACTCCGGCAACGATGAACGCGGGGACCATGTCCGAATACGGCGTCGTTGCCGTTAGCAGCAACGCCAACCACGTCAAACTGGTCGCTTGGAGGATGAGACCGGTCACGACGAGCGGCTTACCGCCAATGCGCTGGGGCGAGTAAGCCGACGACGGGGGCGAGCAGCATCGGCATACCGGTCCAGGGCAATACACGCATTCCGGCGCCGAGGGGCGAGTAGCCCTGCACGGTCTGGAGGAACTGCGAGAGGAAGAACACGGTGCCGAACATTCCGAAGCTGAACAGCAGTGCCGTTGCATTGATCGCCGCGAAACCGCGGTTCTTGAACATCTGCAGATTCAGCATCGGAGCCTTTGCCTGTACTTCCCAACGGACGAACGCCGTCAACAAGACAGCCCCGACGACGAAAGAGGCGAGCACGCTCGAACTGGTCCAGCCGCTGGCGTTCCCGCGCACGAGGCCGAGCACCACGCCGAGGAGGCCGCCACTCACGAGGAGCGCTCCGCGAAGGTCCAAACGGTTCTGCGTTCCGCGTGATTCGGCCAGCTTCCACCACGCCAGAGGTACGAGAACGATGCCAATGGGAACGTTGAGCCAGAAGATGTAGTGCCACGACCACCCGGTGGTGACCGCGCCTCCTACGAGGGGCCCGAGTGCGATGGCCGCGCCGCCGATCGCTCCCCAAATGCCGAGCGCGGCGTTGCGACGTTCGGGCTTCACTGCGGCACTCAGCAACGTCAGCGACAGCGGCATGATCATCGCGCCACCGGCGCCCTGGAGGGCGCGGGTGGCGATGAGACTACCAATGTTCGGCGCGATCGCCGCCAGAGCCGACGCGGTGGTGAAAATCGCGATGCCGGTCATGAACGTCCGACGGCGACCGAAGCGCTCTCCAACGGCGGCGGCGCTGAGGAGGAGGACGGCGAAGGTGAGGGTGTAGGCATTGACGGTCCACTCGAGACCGGAGAGTCCGGCGTGGAGGCGAACGCGGATCACCGGAAGTGCCGTCGTCACGACGAGGTTGTCGAGTGACGCCATGAAGAGTGCGAGGCCGGTGATCAATACGGCCCACGCACCGCGGTGGCGATCGGCGCGTTGCACTGTCGGTGCATCAAGTGGCTCGATGTTCATCGGCCGAGTCAGTGTGGTGGTCATTGGTGTGTTCCTTGCCCTTGCTCCGACATCTGAAAATTCCTGATGGCGGGGATTGTTAGTTGTGAGTGATCACTATCTTGATCGGAGAAAAAAAATATAGGGGTCTTCACGAAGTCTGCTCGGCGGAAACGTTGGCGCCACGACGGCGGGCATCGGAGGGGGCGTTCATCGCCTCGAACTTTTCCATTCCGGGACATATGGACTGCGCCCACTGTTTTTTGACCGAGAGCAGGTCGATCGCGGACATCACCGAGATCAACATCCCGTTGGCGAAGAAATCTTGGATCATCTCCGGGTCCAGGTCCAACTTGTCCTTCACCAGGTGCCAGAGGACCTCGAAAGTCTTTCGACAGGCCGCGGCGATGTCGGGGTCGTTCGTTGCGGCGGCGTAGCCGTGCATTTGCATCTGCAGCATTTCGGGGTCTTGCATGAGTTGCAGATACGCCATTCCCATGGCGTGGAGTGCATCTTCGCGCTCCAGTCCTTCGATCGCCCGCGTGAGTTCGTGGACGATACGGGTACCGCCCAGGTCGTACGAGGCGATGAAGAGATCCTTCTTCGTTCCGAAGAGGCGAAAGAGGTACGGCTGGGAGATGCCGGCGCGTTGGGCGATGGCGTCGGTTGACGTACCGGCGTAGCCGGACTTGGCAAACTCGGTGACCGCGGCATTCAAGACGGCGATTCGACGTTCGGCGGCTGTTTGGCGGGTCGATGTCATCATTCGGCGAAAGTGCTTACTCACTACCTTGTCAAGCCATTCGTAGAAACCCTTGAAGTAAGGCTAGAACTGCGTCCGTGAACGGGTCAAGGATCCTTCGGCCCCGGGTCGAAATTCGAACGTACGGTGCGGCGACCACCGAAGACCCTCGGCGCTCGTCACCACCAAGTCGACAAATGAACACTGAGAGTATTCGGGTTAGGACTCGGCGCCTCGACTTCGCCAACGAATGAGTTCGCCACTCAGGTCCCCTGACCGGAATCCACATTTTTCGAGAACGCGTTGGCTCGCCACGTTCTCTCGGTCGGTTTCGGCGATGACCACCACGCTCATTCGATGAGCAAACTCGCATAACGCGCGCACTGCTTCTGTGGCGACGCCTCGACCCTGTTGCGAATCACTTATGCCGTAGCCAATCTCGACTTCGTCACGTTCATCGGGCGAGCTCTTAAAACCGATCCCTCCGATGAACAGTCCGTTCGATTTCTCCACGATGACGTAGAGTCCCCACGGTGCGGCGGCGCTCGCGAACGCCGTGTTGCCCGCAAGCGCGAACGCTGCGACGCGAATGTCGCCCGCGGTGGGATAGTCCATCGACCATGGCTGGCCGGTGCGCTCGCCCGCGACGATGGCCTCGGCCTCATCAGGAGTCAACGCTCGCAGCAACAGCCGGCTCGTCTCAATCACGTAGTCATCTTGACATGGATGAATCGATGCAACGTCAGCGATGTCATTCTTCGAGGTCGCCGATCCATGCAGCGATTCGTCATCGGTCGATCGAGATCACTTCTTCTTCTTCTTCTTCTTCTTCGGGTGCGCCCGGCAATCGCGACACCGGCAGCGGTGATCTTCACAAAGAGCGTGTTCTCACAGACGAGCGCGAAGATCTATGAGCGATTCATAACCTCGTGTTCGAGCAGCCACGACTTTCTCTCGAGTCCGCCGCCGTAACCGGTGAGAGCACCGTTGGCCCCGATGACCCGGTGACACGGCACGATGATCGCAATGGGATTTCGCCCGTTCGCCAGTCCAACGGCTCGCGACGCGTTCGGGCTCCCAACGCGTTGGGCCAATTCGCCGTATGAGATCGTCTCGCCAAAGGGGATTTCGCAGAGCCGCGCCCACACGTTTCGCTGGAACGACGTACCGAGCGGATTCATCTCGAGTTCGAACGACGACAGTTCACCCGCGAAGTACGCGCCGAGTTGGGCGGCGACGTCCTTGAACCAGGCGTCGTCGCGCATCGCTTCAATGGGCGGCGCTGACGCATGGCGCTGTTCGTGCATCGAGACGTTCGTAAGAACGCCGTCACGAGCAATCAGTGTGAGTGGTCCGATTGGACTCTCGACGGTGGTGGTCAGGATTTCATGCATTGGTTTCCTTTGTTTGATGAGTGGTCCTCATGAACGAGGTGGCCACTCGTTGATTCGGTGGTCGTCAACCGACCAGAGGTACTGCACCGCGTACGCCCGCCAAGGTCGCCAACACTGTGATCGGTTGACGAGCGCCGCCGGTGATGTGGGGAGTCCAAGTCGTTCGGCCGCGTGACGAATGCCGAGGTCGGTTTCGGGAAAGGCGTCGGCATCGCCGAGTGCGCGCATCGCGATGACCTGTCGCGTCCACGGTCCAATTCCGGGAATCACGGCGAGCGTGTTCATCGCCTCGAGGCGGTCACCGCCCGGACCGAGTTCGAGGTCGCCGCTTCGCAGTGCCCGCACGAGGGCCGCGAAAGTGTCGCGTCGCTTCGTGGGCATTGCCAGGTCAGCATTACGCAACGAATTGGGCGACGGAAAGAGGTGCGTGAGTCCACCACCCGGATCGCTTACGCGTTCACCGTGGCGCTCAACCAGACGACCAGCGTGAGTTTGGGCCGCGGATGTGGAGACCTGTTGGCCCAATACGGCTCGCAGCGCCATTTCCGCGCCGTCGACGCACCGAGGCACTCGTCGTCCCGCTGACTTGGCGATGAGCGGAGCGAGTGACTCGTCAATACTCAACTGACGGTCGATCGCTACCGGGTCGGCGTCGAGATCGAGCAGCCATCGACTCCTCGCGATCGTCGCCGTCAGGTCTCGCATGTCGCTCAACACGGCGCGACAGTCGATGTAATCGGGCTTCGGCGTGAGTTCGACAACGCCGGGACCGTGGGCCAACCGCAATGTTCGCCGATAGGTCTGTCCCCGAACCTCTTCGACGCCGGGAACAGCCGTGGCGGCGAGATGCCCGAACAGGTTGTCGGGACACAGGGGCTGGCGAAACGCGAGACGCAGGTGAATCGCGGTGGACGCCTCAGCAACACCGATTCGCCCCTTCACTCGGGATCGAAGGGTCGTGGGAGACGACAAGAACACTGACTGCACGGTGTCATTGAACTGTCGGACGCTGGCGAAGCCGGCGGCGAAGGCCACGTCGGTCATCGCCAAGCTGGTCGTCTCGATGAGAATTCGCGCCGTCTGGGCTCGTTGGGCCCGCGCGATCGCGATCGGACCGGCGCCGATCTCGTTCTGGAGGACACGTTCCAACTGCCGGACGCTGTAGCCGACGTGCCGGGCGAGGCGACTGACTCCCTCTCGATCGACGAGACCGTCCGCGATGAGGCGCATCGCTCGAGCGGCCACGTCAGCGCGCGAATTCCACTCCGGGGACCCGGGAGAGGCGTCGGGGCGACATCGCTTGCGGGCACGAAATCCGGCGAGCTGCGCGGCGGCGGCGGAGGGGTAGAAGCGAACGTTCTTGCGCATCGGGGTCTGAGCCGGGCAACTTGGTCGACAGTAGATGTGCGTCGAGGTCACCGCGGTGTAAAACCACCCGTCGAAGCGCGGATCGCGTGACAGTACTGCGAGATAACAGCGTTCGAAATCTTCGACCATGTCTCGAACCTACTGGGGCGCGCCGACTTCCACTAGCGGAAAAGCGACATCGCCGTCTGGCTCGTGTTGAACCGGATTGTGGTGTCGAGAATCCGCTAGATCGAGCCCACTTCACTGGGCGCGTCGAAACGTCGATTGGAACGTAAAGGCTTACTTAATGGGCCCGAATTGCTCCAAGGAATTAAGGCGAGTGACGGCGTCGGACGGCTCAGGAATCATCCCGGCACTAATCCACCACATGCCCGTCTGGACTCCCTCAATTCGGTCGGCCCACTCTCGGCGGTGGCGTAGGACGTCCCGGTGACCGCTTTGATTTACCTACGCTCTGAGAGCTTCAGTTGACTCCCATACGCTCATATTGACCTCACGCGGCTGCGACGTACGCGTCCTTTTGGTCCTCGAGCGCAGAGCTGAGGACGTCGGCGATCGTGGCGGCGAGGTGGAACGTCATGACGTTGCGGACCTCTTCGGGTACGTCTTCAAGGTCCGGCCCGTTTCGCTCCGGCAAGATGACTTCGGTGAGCCCGGCGCGATGCGCCGCCAGGACCTTCTGTTTCAACCCGCCGATGGGCAGCACTCGACCCTGCAGCGTGACCTCGCCAGTCATTCCGACGACGGGCCGGACGGGTTCGCCTCGCAACAGACTGACGAGTGCCGTCGTCATGGTGACGCCCGCTGAAGGACCGTCCTTGGGAACGGCACCGGCCGGCACGTGGAAGTGGAATCGTTTGTTGTTGAAGAGTTTCGCATCGATGTTCAACTCTTCGGCGTGGCTACGCACGTAGGACATGGCGATCTCGGCCGACTCCTTCATGACGTCACCCAATTGGCCGGTGAGCGTCAAGCCTTCCGGTCCCTCGGACATGCTCGCTTCGACGAAGAGGACGTCACCACCGGCGCCGGTCACGGCGAGTCCGGTCGCCACCCCGGGCACGCTGGTGCGATCGGCCGATTCGAAGTAGAAGCGCGCACGGCCGAGCCATTCGCGAACCGCGTCCGCCGTCACGTCGATGGGCGCCTCGCGTTCGCCGGCGGCCAGTTTGGTCGCGGCTTTACGAAGAAGTCGTCCGATCTCTCGCTCGAGGTTGCGCACTCCGGCTTCGCGGGTGTACTCGGCCACGATGATGCGCAACGCGTCATCGTCGATCGTGACCTCGTCGTCGCGTAGCGCGGCGCGGGCACTTTGTCGAGCGAGTAGGTGGTGACGAGCGATAGAGACCTTTTCGGACTCGGTGTAACCGTCGAGACGAATGACTTCCATACGGTCCAGCAGCGGACCGGGAATTGTGTCGATCACGTTGGCCGTCGCCACGAACATCACGCGCGAGAGATCGAGGTCGACCTCGAGGTAGTGATCGCGAAACGTGTGGTTCTGCGCCGGGTCGAGGACCTCCAACAACGCCGAGGAGGGATCGCCGCGAGAGTCCGAGCCCAATTTGTCGACCTCATCGAGGACGATGACGGGATTCATGGTGCCGGCCTCTCGCAACGCCCGCACGAGGCGTCCGGGTTGGGCGCCGACGTAGGTGCGACGATGTCCTCGGATCTCCGCCTCGTCGCGAACGCCCCCGAGTGAAACTCGCACGTACTTGCGCTCGAGCGCGTTCGCAATCGACTCGCCGAGCGAGGTCTTGCCGACGCCCGGGGGACCGACCAGGGCGAGAATGGCGCCCGAACCTCGACCGTCGACGGGCGCCAAGCCCCGCTCCGCTTGGAGTTTTCTGACCGCGAGGTGTTCGAGGATGCGTTCCTTCACGTCTTCGAGTCCGTCGTGATCTGCGTTCAAGATTCGTTGTGCTTCGGTGACGTCCAAACGATCTTCGGACTCGACGCCCCACGGGATCTCCAGGATGGTGTCGAGCCACGTGCGGATCCAGCCGGTCTCGGGACTCTGGTCATTCGTGCGTTCCAACTTGTCGATCTCACGAAGGACGGCGACGCGCACGTGTTCGGGAAGGTCGCGATCGGCGATCTTGGCGCGGTAGTCATCGGGGTCGACCTCGTCCTCACCGAGTTGGCCCAGTTCCTTCTTGATGGCGTCGAGTTGTCGGCGAAGTAGGAACTCTCGTTGCGTCTTTTCCATCCCCTCTTCCACGTCGCTCTTGATGCGATCGCGCAGTGTGATGTCGGCCAGCGTGTCGCGGGCCCAACCGAGTACGAGACGGATTCGAGACTCGACGTCGATCGTCTCGAGGACCTCAACTTTTTGCGCGAGCGTGAGGTCGGGGGAGTAGCCGGCGACGTCGGCGAGACGCCCGGGTTCGGTGATCTCGCGCAGCTGCGCGGCAATTTGTCGCGCGCCACGACTGAGCAGAATGTTCTCCAGCACGGCGCGGTACTCTCGGGCGAGCTCGACGACCTCGGGTGTCGCTTCGGCGTCGCTGAGTGGTTCGGCCTCCACCCAAAGGGCGTCGCCAGTCCCGGGAACTCCAGTGCCGATAGTGGCGCGCTGATCTCCACGTATGGCGATCGCCTCGAGGCCTCCGGGCAACGAACCTTCTTCCATCACTTCAGCGATGACACCAACGTTGGCGTAACGGCCTTCGATGTGGGGAACCAAGAGGAGTCGACCGCCGGCGGAACGCGCCGCATCGACCGCGATGCGGGCCTCATCGGATTCGAGGGCCATGGTGAATACCATGCCCGGCAAGATGACGCCGGACTTCAACGGGAGAAGCGGCAAGGTGACATTCTCGTGAGTCATTGCAAAATCCTTTCAAGTGATCGAATTCACCTGATTGACCGTCGTGCTACCAGGCAAACTCCTCCCGACCGGGACCCGGGTAGGTCCGAGACCAAAGCCGAACCGAGGATCGGGACGTCGAGCATAACGGAGGTTTTCGAGAATCTGGCAGTCTCGAGTGGTGAGTGCCAAGGTCGAGTTCCGACCGGCACACCGCCTGGTGGGCCGTCCTATACTCACCTCAAATTACCGTGAAACAAGGGAATATTGTCGGGCGAGGGGGAGCGATGGCGCTGGAAACAGGTGTGGTCGCACCGGACTTCGCGCTACTGGCGACCCCCGATCAAAAGGTCGCGCTCTCGGAGTTCAACGGTCCCGTGGTCCTGATCTTCTATCCCGCGGACTGGAGTCCGGTCTGCAGTGACGAGCTCTCGGTCTTCAGTGCGGCGAGTCGAATGTTCCACGCTCGCAATGCCCAGTTACTCGGGATCTCCGTCGATGGTCCGTGGTGCCACGAAGCGTTCAAGGAACAGCGCAACGTGGCATTCCCGCTTCTCGCGGACCATAACCCCAAGGGCGCGGTCGCCAAGGCCTACGGCGTGTACCGCGCGGACGATGACACCTCGGAGCGCGCCCTTTTCGTAATCGACGCACATCGCAACATCGTGTGGAGCGAGGTCTCACCCGTGGGCATCAATCCCGGTGCCGATGGCGCCCTTCGAGCAGTGGAGGCGTTGTCGTGAGCGAGCCCGTGCGTTTATCGATTCCCGTGGGGTCCGACGACCACTCTCGCGGACCACTCGACGCGAAAATCACCGTGGTCGAATACGGCGACTACCAGTGTCCCTACTGTGGCCAGGCGCATCCGATCGTGGAGCGGTTGATATCGGAGTTCGCCGATTCCGTGCGACTTGTTTTTCGCAACCTGCCTCTCGTTGACGTGCATCCGCACGCCGAGGCGGCCGCGGAGATGGCCGAAGCCGTGGGACGGCAGGGAAAGTTCTGGGAGATCCACGACGCCCTATACGAGAATCAACGCGATCTCAGCGACGCGGCGCTCCGTCGCTACGCCGAAGGCGTCGGTGCCGACATTGACGAAGCCGTGAAGTCCATTGCCGGCGGCGAACCCCGCGAACGAGTCGAGGCCGATTTTGAAGGGGCCATTCGTAGTGGCGCGAACGGGACGCCCACGTTCTTCGTGAACGGCGTGCGCTACGACGGCTCGTGGATGTATGAACCGTTCTCTCAATACCTAGAGCAAGTACTGGATGGTCGGTAACTGCGGAAGTAGTCATGAGTGAAGCCACCCTCGCCGCAACTGGTCCTCGACCAGTACTTCGAATCGAGCGTCACCTTTCGGACCCGATCGAAGTGGTCTGGAATGCGGTCACCGAACCAGTCGTGATGCACTCATGGTTTCCTACCCGCATTGAGATAGACGAGTGGAAGATTGGCGCCACACTCATGCATCACTTCGATGACTATGACATCGGTCCCGTTCCGGGCTCCGTGCTCGAATGGGATCCACTGCGCCGAGTGAGTTTCACCTGGGAACTGGATACGATCACCTTCGCATTGACGTCCGCTCTGGAGGGCGGAACAGTTTTCGTGCTGACCGAGGAGTTGAGAGCCTCGCACGCCGCTCGCAACGCCGCCGGCTGGGATGGTTGTCTGGATCGACTTCAATTCGCACGAGAGCGCGAATCGTGGACGACGCGATTCAATCGTTACTCCGTGGCCTTCGAAGCGGTCCTCGGACCTCAAGAGGGCCCGCCGGGAATTGTCAATCTCTCGTGAGACCGGTTGGAGGCTGTTCGGCTAGGTCCGCGTCGACAGTCTCGCCATAAGTTCTTCGAGCACCCCGAGATCCGACGTGGAAAGTGCCCTCAGGCTCGGCGGTGGTTCGCCGAGGATCTGTCGCGCGAGCCGTGCGGTGTCGTGGCCCTTTTCGGTGAGCGAGACGAGTTTGCGTCGGTGGTCATCGGGGTGCGCTGTACGAATCACGAAGCCCTTTTCGACGAGCTTGTCGCAGATGACCGTGGCGTACGGCGCGTCAAGTCCGTTCGCGTCGGCGATGTCGCGCAACGTCATCGGGCCCCGCTCCAGGTGCAACAGCACCTTGACCCGACCGAAGCCACCGCCCAGGCCGAGCGCCGCTTGTAGGTCGCGCCGTCGATCTTGCGCGTTGACGTAGTCGTAGAGCGCCGACCACACCCGCACTAACTGGTCATCGTGAGGCCGCGTCACATCACTCATCGTGCCATCTCCTTGGTCCGTTCTTCGAGGCCTTCGCCATTGCGGGTCGCGGTCGCGCGACCCCACTGGCCCGTCGAAACGAAGCCCAAGAGACAGACCGCCGCCCCGCACCCCGCGACCACGTACCACGCGGCGTGACTGGCCCCCACAAAGGTCGCGCCGGTGCCGAGCGCGACGATCGAACCGGTCACCGCGACGCCGAACGACGAGCCGACCTGGCGACTGGTCGACGCGACGGCACCGGCGACGCCGGCTTGGTCTAGGGGCATGCCGGACATCGCGGTCGTGCTGATCGGTGCATTGACCAGACCACACCCCACTCCGAAGATGACGTAGGCCGCGACGAGGTAGAGCATCGACGTGTCCACCGTCAATCGAGCGAGCATCACCCCACCGATCGCCAATGGTGGACCCGAGAGGATCAACGCACGTCGCGGTCCCTTCGTTCCCACCAGATGACCCGAGACCCGAGCGAAGACGAAGAGCGTCGCGGCCATCGGCAGTAATAGCAGACCCGATTCGAGCGCGCTGTAGTGGCGGACGTCTTGGAGATACAGGGTATTGAGGAAGAGGAATCCACCCAGTGATCCGAAGGCCGTCAGCGCGATCAGACTCGCGCCGGCGAAGGGCACGCTACGAAAGAAGCGAGGGTCGATCAAAGGTTCGTCGCGACGTAACTCGACGCGCGCGAGCACGAGGAAGGTCACCGCACTGAGGATGAAAAGTCCCATGATCAAAGGTGAGTGCCAGCCTCGTCGGGGTCCTTCGATGATGCCGTAGGTGAGCGAGGCCAGCGCCACGATCACCAGCGCTTGACCAACGGGGTCGAGTCGGCGTGCTCGCTGCGCTTTCGATTCCGGTACGAAGGCCCCGGTCAAGACGATCGCCGTGATGCCCACGGGAACGTTGATCCAGAAGATCGAGCGCCATCCGATGCCCGAGACGAGGACGCCACCGAGCACGGGGCCGAGGGCGAGGCTCAGTCCAAACACGGATCCCCACACACCCATCGCTCGGGCTCGCGACTTGGGGTCGGTGAAGGTATTGAAGATGATCGAGAGGGCCACCGGGTTCAGCATCGACCCACCGATGGCCTGGAGCCCTCGAAAGGCCACCAGCCAACCGAGTCCGGGCGCGACGCTACACAGCAACGAGCCGACAGAGAAAATCGTCAGTCCGATCTGAAAGACCCGTCGTCGACCAAATCGATCGGCCAATGACCCCGAGAGCATCAAGAGACAGGCGATGACCAACGTGTAGGCGTCGATCGTCCACTGCAGGTCACTCACCGTGGCATGAAAACCGTGTTGGATGGAGGGCAACGCCACGTTGACGATGGTCACGTCGACGCCCACGATGAACAGGCTCATGCAACAAATAATGAGGACGAGTCGCTGTCGTCGGGCGCTCAATTCGGCCACGATCGCTCCCTCCCTCGTAGTTATATTGTGATAACACAACTATCATATCGACGACATCTCCTCACGGTTCATGGTCGAAATAGTGGACCGAAAACACTTCGCCAATCCCGAGCAAAAGCGTCGGATCACGGTAAACACATGGAAGATCTGTGGATTCAATCTTCGAAAAGGGATGCGAGAACCGTCTCGTAACGTGGTGAGATGCCTTCTGCGAGCGACGCCACTTCCCAGTACGAGCGCTTGGGAGTGTTCCCGACGGTTGACAGCGGGGTTCGCCTGAGTGAGACGCGACTTTGGGACGAGACGACGCGACCGACGAGGTCGGAGTCGCCAGCCGACGTCACGTACAGCGCCGTGGGCCGACTGGTGGGCTCGCACCTTATCGCCGTACACGATCACCTCCGCGAAGAACTCGAAAAGATCCGCCGTCTCGTCGAAAGCGTCGAACTCGGGATTGTGTCGCCGGTCGACGCGATCGATTCACTCGATCGGTTCACGATTCGACAGAACAATTGGATCGTCGGCGCGTACTGCGCCGCCTATTACCGAATGATCGCGCTGCATCATGGTCTCGAGGACGCCGAAGTATTCCCACATCTGCGGACCTGCGAGGCGCAACTCGAACCGGTCATCGACCGACTGGGCGAAGAGCACACCGTCATCCACGATGTCCTAGAGGGCCTCGACCGCGCTCTGGTCGAACTCGTCGCCAACCCGGGCGACTTCGCCGAGCTCCGCAGGGCGACCGACATTCTCACCGACACGTTGCTTTCGCATCTCGCGTACGAAGAGCTCGAACTGGTTGAACCGCTCGCCCGCTACGGCTTCTACATCGGACAGGTTCGTTAGGACACACGGTCCATGCGATCAGACACTCGACGGTCTTCCCGGTCGACCCACCAATCGCTTCTCCGCCAACCGGTCCAACGGCACGTCTCGCGTGACTCGGGCACCCGCGATTGGCCGCGACCGAAGTACGCTCAAGGCGAGCTCTGATGAGCGACGTAAGGAGCAATCGTGCGCATTCCACCGCAGGGAATCGAAATGCTGGCTCAACGACCTCTGTTCGCCGGACTTTCTCGTAAGGAGTTGGAGTCGGTGGCGGCCCTCGGCGTCACCGTAGAAGTTCCGGCCACTCAGGTGCTGACCAAAGAGGGAGCCATCGGCGAGGAGGCGTTTCTTATCGTGTCGGGCAACGCGCACTGCATCGTCGGTGATCAAGTGGAGGTGGCGAACCTCGGGCCCGGTGACCTCTTCGGCGAAATGTCGCTTCTGGACGGGGAACGCCGGAGCGCAACGGTGATTGCCGAGACCAACATGACCGTCACGGTGTTCGAACGAAGAGAGTTCGTTCACCTCGTGGAGACGTCTCCAGTCGTCGCAATGAAATTATTGGCCGCGATGGCCGCTCGTCTACGGTCGGTCGATCTTGATCTAACGACTCGACGCGCCGAAGAAAAGTGATTGCAGCGAATCTCTCGCACTCTAAATGCCGAGCATGGATTTAAGTGTCCTAATTTCTGAATCGAGAGCTTTCTCACCGGCCCTCGTGATCTTGACCCACGTGCGGGCTCGTTGGCCCTCGTGACCTTTACGAATTGTCAATAGTCCATGATGTTTCAGAATCTCAATGTGCTGGCCCAGATTGCCGTCCGTCAATTTGAGTCTCGCCTTCAAATATGAGAAATCTGCCTGTTGGGTTTCACGCAAAACGACCAGTAGTCCGAGGCGTGTTCGCTGATGGACGACATCGTTCAAGTCTCCGATGTGAAAATCGTCAACGTCCTGAGGCAGACTTTCAACCGCTCTCTTAAGCATTGGCCGCACGGACTTCGCGCGAGCGAGCGATGAGCCCAGCCGCCACCATGAGCAGTCCCCACATCACGCAAACAATCGCTGTTGCGCCGCTGAAATACCCGTCGGCGGACTTGAAGAGCCCGAAGTAGTGAGCGAGACGATACAACTCGTTGTCAAAAGTAAAAATACTTTCCAAAAAGCCGATTACGCCGAAGAACATCGCACATATCGCGAGGAAGGTATTGCGTTGACGCACCGCGATCACCAGCAGTGCAAAGCCAATTGTTGGCAGTGCGATGACCCACAAGGGAATCACTATTGCGAACGAAATTAAAAGGACAACGCCCGTCTTCATGTATGAACCGCGTCCCGCACCCACACCAGTTGTTGAACGGCGACGTTGGTACCACCCTGCACACAAGAGGAATCCCGTGGGGCCAGCGATCAACCAGTAGAAGAGTCTCCACAGTGAGAGGTCGCTCAACTCAAATGGTGCGCTCAGGATTGCGAGTGCGCCGAAGATGAACAGCGGCACTGACGAAGGTCGGCGATCCGCCCAGGCCAGTCTTCTCAACCGACCAACCTCGACCAACAGTTCTCCTGAATCTGAAGTCACCATGTTGTCACTCGTTCCGCCGGTCCTCTAAAATACAGAGTACTCTGTATTGCAGAGTTAATCAAGGTGTGATCACTTACACGGATTCGTGGGACGTGAGCGATAAGTGAGTCTGTAATTCGATTTCGAACTTTTGCAGCACCGCTGAGGGCCGTGGGTTACGGCGATCCGGTCGGCCCCACTGTCCCCTCGAGCATCGCGAACTGAGGCCACCACTTCTTCGAAACTCTCAGCGCCACGAGTCGCCCGGTCAAGAACCCTTTCCTGGACGGAAGGCTTAGTAGGTTGCTCCTAAGGCCGAGAGGTGAGGTGGCAATTGATTTCAACATCATCAATGGGAGCGATTGTGGGCACCTACGTCTCAGTACTCGTGATGTTGAGCGTGCTGGCGAGTGTTGGCAGCATCGTCACGTACATCATCATCGTGGTGGCAAATCGAGCCGAGCCCGATCCAACGGGGAATCGCACGAGCGCCATCTACCACGTGGGAACCGCGTTCATTGCTCTTTGGCTGGAGATCGCCGGGGTCATCACGATCTTCGTTACGGTGTTCGCCCTCATCGGAGCAGGAAACAAGACCTACTTTTCGAACGAAGTTCACCCGCTCGGGGATTCGACGATTAGGGGAATCACGATCGGACTTCTCTTATCGATCGTGGGCGGCTACACGGCGCTCACGCATCGCGCGAGGGCCATCGACCTTGCCAGTGGTGATGTGCTTGAGACGAGTCCATCTAAGCGCGTCGTTCGTAGTTACGCAGCGGTGGTCAGCTTCATCTGCGTGATCGTCATCGTCATAGCTTTGCTCGCGTTTGTGTGGTCCGTGTTGGGCCTCATTGCTCCGGGTGTCTATCAGACCGGAGCTCGTACCGACGATCTCCGTCTGCTGTTGGACGTGTCGACAGTGCTGGCGGTTTTCGGGTGGGTCTTCTCGACTCACCGGCACCTGGTGGGAGTCCACTAGCCAGTCGGGTTCGAGATTTAACTTTTCAGCCACTCGGGATGCCGCCGTTAATACTTCGCTCGATGGCACGAATACTGCGTCGACGTCAGCTGTCGCCCTGCGAGTGTCGTACGCGATCGCCATGGCGGCACCGCCGACGACGAACACCTCGCCCCGAACATTGAGGATGCCCAATTCTTGGTCAAGCTCCTCAAGGACATGGAGGAGTTCTCGACGACCTAGGAGCGCCACGACGCGTACCCCAATGCGCCCTGCGTTACAAGGACTCCCCGACGAGCGAGTGAGATTGGACTGTGCACAAGCGCGTTGGCTGCAGCGACGCCATGCCTGAGACGAACCACCACTTACTCAGAAAGTAGTGCTCTGCATTCACCCAAGGTGGGGCGACGACCCCGCGCGAAGCACAGGCAAACTCGACAATTCCGGCCAAGAGCGCGTCGTATCGATCGCGGCCTGTGGTCAAGGGCGGCTCGGCTGTGATGCGATGGCGAGTTTCCCAATCGGATTTGTCATATCGCCCCAAGAAACGAAACGCCAGTCGAGTGGCCGAATTGAAATCCCCCTTGGAGAGACAGGCAGCGATCTCCTCATCCGCGTCGCGCACAGAGTTTTCATTCCACTTCATTGCCATATCGTACGACCCCTAACAGACAGTTGGAGATAGCGATAATCAAAGAAAAAAGTTGATCATCTTGAAACCGTCGGCCGTGCGACGGAGTTCCCTATTTCAACTTCGACGCCGACGTGTACGTCTAGGGAATGAGAAGGCGGCAGAGGGTATCGGCCAACCATCCTTCGTAACTGCTCAGAGACCAGCCACGTTCGTTTGCAAGGAGGTCGTACAGTTCTGGACTGTTGATGGCCCAAACCACGTCGGCGGCCCTCCTAACCGATAGATCCGAGCGAAGTCCTCCAGCATCACGCAGATCACGGACGAACTTCCTCATGTTGCGGGCCCGGCGATCGCTGATTTCGTGCCACACTGCCTGAGCCTCCGAGTCTGTTGACGAAGCGTCACGCAACGCCAGGAAGAGTGGGGCCAGGCGCGCCTGAGTCTGGCGCATGGCGCGCGCGTAGATGGTCAGTTTCTCGACGGGATCGGTCGACTTGCGCATCGCCATGATGTGACTGCGTTCCTCGGCGACCACGGCGTGGTCCACACCCGAAATCGCCTGCTCAATTAACTCGCGCAGGAGCACGGACTTGCGGCCGGTCAACTCGTAGATCGTATCTATGTTCACGTGGGCTCGTATGGCAATCTGCGCCATAGTCGTGGCTCGATATCCATGCTCGAGAATGAGTTCGCGGGCGGCATCGACGATTCGTTGCTTCGTCTCGGCGGAGCGCCTTCGTCGAAGTTCAGCGTCGTAAGAGTGGGCCTTGACTTTCGGGGCGTGGTGATTCATACTTAATCCGATCCTACTTCGGATTAACAGTGAGGAGTCACAATCATGACTTACGCGTTCACCCAAGACGTGCCGATTGATGCCGGTTTCTACGAGCGGATTGTTGCCGGTCTGGGAGACGAGACGCCAAGGGGGATGATTATGCACATCGCGGCAGAGCGACCCGAAGGGGGCCTGCGCTACATCGATGTCTGGGAGACAGAGGAGGACTGGAACAGGTTTGCCGAAGATCGGCTTCACCCCGTTGTCCACGGCCTGTTGAGCGAGATCTTTGGCGACCAACTTCCTGACGAACCTGAGCGCACCGAACTATCGGTGGTTCATGTTTGGCGTCGGTAACTTCAGTCGTTTCCGCCACGGCGGTACTTATGAATTGCCTCACTTGATGCTAGAGATTGAAATCAATCCAACTACGGCGGGGACACTTCTTGGTATACCTACAGTCCTTGATTCTTGATGGCAATCGTCGCGTCAAAATAACCAAGGTCACGCAATTGCTTCGACACCGACGGAAATAATTGTTTGAGAAATTGGTGAGTCTTGGCGAAACGGGTGATGAGGGAGTTCAACCGGTCTAAAATTTTCCAACGTGATCAATCGTTCGATGAAAGTGCTTCTCGCGGCGCTGTTTGCATTGACCGGAGTCATTACAAGCACTGGCGTCGCCTCGGCGAGTTCCTCGACGCCGTCAACGTCGTTGGGCTACGACATCAGTTTCCCCCAGTGCGGCGGCAATCTTCCCGCGTCGGTGGGATTTGGCGTAGTCGGGGTGAACAACGGACATCCATTTTCCGCGAACCCGTGCCTCGCAAGAGAACTCCAGTGGGCCTCCACCACGCTGACCGGGAACCCCGAGTTCTACGTCAATACCGCCAATCCGGGACCGAGCGACACGTCCAATTGGCCCACGTCGCAACAGAGTCCCCAAATCTGTCTCGGTGCCAACTCGGTGCCCTGCTCTTTTGACTACGGCTGGAATGCGGCCCAGGGCTCCTACCAAAATGCGGTGAGCGCGGAGACGCAGATCGGGGCGTCATCACCGGGCGCCGCCGCAACCGCCGCTCGCTGGTGGCTGGACGTTGAATCGGGCAACGCCTGGCAAACGATCAGAATATCTACCGGGCCGACACCCGCGGCGTTTGCGAATGACGATGCCGTCATACAAGGTGAGCTCGCGTACTTCAACAGCATCGGCGTGGCGTCGGTTGGAATTTATTCGACGACGTCGCAGTGGAAGGGTCTGATGGGCGTGACCGGATCCACTTTCGTGACGACCAAGGTATGGATACCCGGCTACGCGACTCTCGCCTCCGCGCAGAGCGGATGCGCCGCGACGTCGTTCACCGGCGGACGAGTAGCGATGATTCAGTACCCGTCCATTGGCTTGGACGGTGACTACCAGTGTGGATTGGTGAGTACTCCCGCTACGTCGACGGTGTCGGTGGCAAGTTCGGCCACTTTCACCGATCAACTCGCGGTAAGCGGCGAAACCAGTCCCGTGACGTACGCGCAGACGACCGGCTCGCCCTACCTCAGCGTGTCGAGCACTGGTCTCATCTCGACGGGCGCGCCACTGGCGCCCGGAACTTACACCGTGACGGGAACCGATGAGACCACCGGCGGCGACAGCGGGACGTTTGTCTTCACCCTTATGGTAGGCACCGTAATCCAGGGCGCTCCCACGTCGGCGTTGATTTCGGTGCCCGCGTCGGCGACCTTCACCGATCAACTCGCCGTCACCGGCGCCAGCGGTACCGTCACCTACCTCCAGAGCGCCGGCGCTCCGTCGATGATCGTCTCGCCCACGGGACTGATCACAACCAGCGGCACCCTGGCCGCGGGCTCGTACGTCGTGCGCGGAACCGCGACCGACTCGAGCGGTGACAAGGGGACGTTCATCTTCAATCTCAAAGTCGGCACCATGAAGCAGAATCCCCCCATTCGGGCCACTGCGACGACGGTGAGCGCGGCCACCTTCTCCGATCAACTCGCCGTCACCGGCGCCAGCGGTACCGTCACCTACCTCCAGAGTGTCGGCGCTCCGTCGATGATCGTCTCGCCCACGGGGCTGATCACAACCAGCGGCCCCCTGGCCGCGGGCTCGTACGTCGTGCGCGGAACAACGACCGACTCGAGCGGTGACAAGGGGACGTTTTTCTTCAACCTCGTGGTCAACCCCGCCGGCGTCCTCAAACAGAACCCCCCGATACGCGCTATGAGCACCTCGGCCGCGTCGGCCACCTTCACCGATCAACTCGCCGTCACCGGCGCCAGCGGTACCGTCACCTACCTCCAGAGCGCCGGCGCTCCGTCGATCATCGTCTCGCCCACGGGACTGATCACAACCAGCGGCGCCTTAGCCGCGGGCTCGTACGTCGTGCGCGGAACAACGACCGACTCGAGCGGTGGCAAGGGGACGTTCTTCTTCAACCTCGTGGTCAACCCCGTCGGCGTCCTCAACCAGAACCCCCCGATACGCGCTACGAGCACCCCGGCCACGTCGGCCACCTTCACCGATCAACTCGCTGTCACCGGCGCCAGCGGTAGTGTCACCTACCTCCAGAGTGTCGGCGCTCCGTCGATGATCGTCTCGCCCACGGGGCTGATCACAACCAGCGGCCCCCTGGCCGCGGGTTCGTACGTCGTGCGCGGAACAACGACCGACTCGAGCGGTGGCAAGGGGACGTTCTTCTTCAACCTCGTGGTCACGGCAACGTCGGTGCCGCCGTCACCTTCGACACCGCCGCCGAGTGTCGCGCTGCTGGTGGCTCGTCGGGTTGTTGGCCACGCCGTTGTCGGCAGAACCGTGGTCCTGAGGGTCCTCGGCGCGGGCTTTTTCGGTCGACCACTCGTCTTGAGTCGCGCAGGTACCGTTGCCCTGGTCACGAAGGACTCCGGCACGATGCTCACTCTGCGAGTGACGACGAGGTCGCGATCTCGTAGGGGTGTCTTCACCTTCACCATTGCATTGGCGAATGGCAAGGTGTGCGCCGTCCGTTACGTCCAGCGATAGTCGCCACTAGCGAGACCACGCGATCGACTATTCGGGTGGCTCTTCAACCGAACTCCACATTCGTCTGATGTGACCAGGTATCGCAGACTCGTCTGGCGACGACGCAACGGCATCAGATGTTAGGACCTCCCATTGCGGGCGAATGGCGCCTGAAGCGTCGACGATGAATCCATCCCTGGCTGGGAGATTCTCGAAATGGGATGGTCCTTCGCGGCTTGCTGATTAACTCAGGCTTACTGTCGCCGAATCGAACTGAACCCCGAGTACGCCCGTACTGTTATCGAGTAGGTCCATGGTCTCTCTCTCGATACCTGAACAACTCCGAGACGGGCCGAAGTCCGGGTCGATTTCCATTTCGACCATTCATCACCTAGTTAGAACTGAAGGAGAACAATGTGACATTCAGCCGAGACGAACTTGTGGCACGACTGGTGAGGGCCGGTGAGCTTGAAGTATCTGGCGCGTCCCCTGAAGAGGCCCGGGACTACTTTGCATCGAACTTCAAATTTCACGGACCCGGCCGACTCGAATCTGATTACGACGGTTTGGCCGCGTATTTCGCGTCCTTGCGGGCGGCATTCGACGATCGATCGATCCGCCGGGGCATCGTCATAGTGGAGGGAAATGACATTGCTTGCCAGACTTGGATCAAGGGGACATTCGTACACGAATTCACGCAGTCCCCGATCGGTCCAGTGGCCCCCAACGGCAAACGAGTCGTATTCGACCTCATCAACATTTTCCGTATGGACGATGACGGTCGCCTCGTTGATGAATATGTACGAACGGACAACCAAAGCCTCCTTGAACAACTCGGTGTCGCCATCTGAGGTAATAGAAATCGCTCCGACCTGCCAGCACGAACTACCAGTTCGAAGTTGACTTCACTTGACCATCAAGATTCGTGCGACCTCGAACTTGCGAGTCGTCGCTGACTCCTGAGCTTCCGGGTCTCGGCGTACTTGCCCCGTGTTAGTCGAGGAGCTGTGTTGCCAAGCAGAATGGGTGACCCGCCGGGTCGAGAAGGATTCGCCAATGCTCCGGATTAGTTTGCTCTGT
>Ga0208357_1000434_pt1 | contig 34012 bp, 30 predicted proteins | sample NGESurdeep092012_6_FD_184487 | JGI IMG/M metagenome (GOLD analysis project Ga0208357, IMG submission 184487) | Arctic peat soil microbial communities from Barrow, Alaska - NGEE Surface sample F52-2 deep-092012 (SPAdes) | ecosystem: Environmental > Terrestrial > Soil > Wetlands > Peat ...
GTGAGACGCCAAACGGCAACACCCACGTTCGAGTGACCGCGTACATCGTGCCTTACAGCACGCTCGTGGCGAGCATCCCCTTCACGACGGGCCACGGCATGTTCGTGCCCGTCGACGACTTCACCTGTATGCGGTACTTCTTCGTCACACAAGACGACCAGAACCCGCAGAAGTACGGCGGGGAGAACCTGTTCGCTCCTGCTCCGTACACCACACCGATGCTGTGGGATAACGGCGTTGTGAACCGGACCCACACCGAGGAGAACCACTACCTCATTGATCGTGCGGCGCAAAAGAGCAGCATGTTCAGCGGCGTCAGCGATTTCGTCAGCCAGGACCTGATGGTCACTGAGTCGATGGGCGCGATCTATGACCGCAGCCAGGAACATCTCGGTACGACCGATATCTCGATTATCCGTATGCGTACGATTCTTATTGACGCGGTGAACGCGCTCGCCGCTGGCGGAGATGTGCCAGCGTTCGAGGGTGAATTCACCACAATTCGTGCCGCCGAGAAGATTCTTGAGGTTGATGAGGACTGGCGGCTGCTCGGGACCGACATTGACCCTGCGGTCCAAGAGGCTGGCCAGGTGACTTCTACCCTCACAGCGTTGGCCACGTAGGCATTACCGCCGCGAATGGCTTCCAATCCGCAGTGAATCGGACGCGAGTGTCGGCGGATTGAATGCAATCCAATCGCAAGATTGGATGCAATCCGTGCGCGCAAGTTTAATTTTTGCATTTATATTGACGTTTTCGAATTCACTAGCTAACTTTCGTGTCACTCTCGTTGCAGCCTCATTAGGCGCTTCGCGAGGGTGCGCGGAATGTTGTTTCTGTGCGGAATGTTGTTTCTGTAAGGCGCGGTACACGCGGGCACGGTGGGTGTTCGTGAGGCTTCTAACAAGGGGGATTCAATGCGTTCAACGGGCAATCGCTCGTGGCGCGGTCGCGGCGTAATAGCAGCGACCGTGGTTGCGTGCGCGGCTTCGATGCTTGCGGTAGGGATAAGCGGTGCCGCTGAGGCACATGCTGCTGCTCCGCACGTGACGGCGGCGCCGCACTTCAAGGGCACCTATACCATCTGTGAGGTCGACGCGAACTCCGGAAGCTTCTCCTTCCTCGGCAATAACGACGAGCTCGGCGCCACTGCGTGGGCGAAGGATATCAACAAGGCCGGAGGACTAGACGGCTACAAGGTCGTACTCGTCAAGGAAGATGACGAGACGAACCCGGCGTTAGCGGCGAGCCTCGTCCGCAAGTGCGTTTCCCAGGTGCACGCGAACGTGATCTGGGGACCAGAAGAGACCGCCACGATGGCGACGGCGGTGCCCGTAGCTGACGACCTGCACATGTTCTTGATGACGATGGGCTCGGGCTGGGCCGGACAGGGCATCCCGAACAACCAGCTCGATCAAACCTCGTTCCCCGCTGTCGACAATGTCTTCTATGCCGATGACCTGGCGACCTTCCAGTACCTGATCGACCCACAGCATTTGAAGCGGGTCGCGGTTATCCAGGACGACTCTCCTGGTGGACTCGGGAACGGCGCCTACACGACGGGCCTCTGCAAGGTACACGGCTGCAAGGTCGTATCCACTCAGACGATCCCGACCGGTGAGCCGGACCCAACGCCTGCGGTGTTGTCGATGCTCGCGGCGAACCCGCAGATCATCGTGCTCGGCCTGATCCCTGGTGAGCCGACCTTCTCGGTTCTGAACGCGATCCGTGCGCAGAACCCGAACATTCCGATCTCTGAGTGCTCGGGCTGCACCACTAGCTCGTTCATCTCCTCTGCTGGCGGAGTGACGGGCATGCACAACATCTACAGCATCGGTGGGCCCTACTCGACGATCAAGCTTCCTGCCACCGGTTTGAACGTCCAGGCGATCGCTGCCACTAAGGCTTACATCGCCGGGATGAAAGAGGCAGGTCTCGGGAGTGCCGACGACGTCAACGCTGGTGGAATCGGTTGGGACGCTGGTGTTGAGCTGCAGGCGGCAGTTAAGGCTGCGGGCACAATCAACTCCCCAGCGGTCGAAAAGGCCCTCCGGACGCAGAGCGTCGTCACCGGTGGTGACGGTCAGGCGCTGTTTTGGAACCGCAACGCCAAGCACTACGACACGATCGCCCACATCATCACGTCGATGGTGACGATCACCTCAGGCGACGGCCAGAAGGTCTACACGCCGCCGAATAATGGCTGAGCTGATCTAGCAACGAGTTATTCAGTTGATTCACGCCAGTGTGGCGCCGGCGGAGTTCGGCGCCACACTGGGCTACCACTCCTTGTTCTTCCGGCGGTACGCGCGGCTGCGCGACCCCTCCGCGTAGCGGGAACCTGGCTGGGCTAAGCATTTTTCGTTCTGGGGGTACTAATGAGCTTGACCTCGGGTGCACTTGAAGTCGAGAACGTAGCGGTGCACTACGGAAAGTTCATCGCGGTCTCTTCGGCCTCCTTCTCCCTCGCGCCTGGCGACTTCGTTGCGATCATCGGCCCGAACGGCCACGGCAAGTCCAGCCTCGTCAACTCCCTCGCCGGACTGGTACAGCGAAGCGGGGAGGTCCGCATCGACGGGGTTCCACTGCCGTCTCGAAATCCCAAGGCTGCAGTCGCGGCAGGTCTCGTGTTGGTACCCGAACGTCGACACCTTTATCCGGGCCTGAGCGTCCGTGACAACATCTTGCTTGGCAGCTACGTGAAGACTTCCCGATTCTTCGCGGAGAAGGCCTGGGAGGACGTCGCTGACGTACTCGAGGTGTTTCCAGAGCTCTCGGAGTTGTTGAACCAGCGCGCGGCGACGTTGTCGGGCGGTCAGCAGCAGATGGTTGCTCTCGCCCGGGCGATGGCCGCTCGACCGGCGATAATTATGCTCGACGAGCCCTGCCTCGGCCTTGCCGAGGCAGTAAGTAAGCGTGTCTATGAGTGGCTGGTGATGATGGCCGCTACCAAGGTGACGATTCTCCTAGTCGAGGAGAATCCGGTCCACGCGCTCGAGGTTGCCGATCGAGCCCTAGAGATGTTCAAGGGCGTTATGAGCGTTCCCGACATGGCGACGTTCGCGAAAGAGCAGCAACCATGAGCAAATTCATGAACCTCATCGCGGCGGGTCTCGCATCCGGCGCGACCTACGGCGTTTTCGGTGCCTGCCTCACTATCTGGTTTCGGGTATGCAACGTCTTGAACCTCGCTGTCGGTGACTTCGCGATGTTGGGTGGACTTGGCACCGCGGTACTCATCCAAGTGCACGGCGTCCCGCTCGGATGGGCCATCGTGCTCGACCTTTTCGGAGTCGGACTTCTTGCGTACATCTTTGACCGACTGGTCCTGCATTTCGCCTTCGATCGGGGTCGCTCCGAGCACGGCATCGTGAGTGTGTTCTTCTACACTTTCGGACTCTCGTTGGCGATCGAGGGCGGGGCGCTCCTGCTCTTCGGCTCCGATCTGCGTGCCGCACCGACGCTCTGGTCGGGTCAGGCACTCCACATATTGGACTTCAACATTGAGCGTCCAGCCGTCCTCGTTATCGCCCTCGCGATAGTTAGTGGCACTGCTTTGTGGCTCTATCTCCGCTTCACCGTCTCGGGGCGGGCCGCGAGCGCGTGTGGCGAGAGCCTGATCGGTGCGCGCATCGCTGGAATCGACAGCGCCAAGTTTCGCCGGTGGATCTTCATCATGACCGCCGTGCTGGCGGCACTTTTCGGTGTACTTGAGTCTCCGATAATTGGATTTACCGTCCAGACCGGGCCCACCATCAGTCTGCTCGGCGTCGTGGCGGCTGGTTTTGCCGGATTTCGTCGACCGGGCAAGGCGGTCGTCGTCGGACTTCTCATCGGTCTCGCCGAGGCTTTGATTCAGGGCTACGTCAGCATCTCGAACGGAGACGTCATCCTGTACGGAGCACTGTTTTCCGTGATCATCTTCAGGCCGAGCGTGCTCGGGCTAAGCGCACTCGCGTAGGGGTAGGCAGATGACGATTGCACCCGAAGAGGCGCTCAGCCTCGTCGATTCAGCGGAGGCCCCGCACTCGCGATTACACCGCTTCGTCTACGGCAGCGCCGCGGCGTCGCGACGCGACCCGGTTCCCGTCGCGACGGCGCTGTTCATCGCGGTCGCGGGTACGGCGCTCGTCGTCGGGTTGAACGGCCAGTACTTCGGCACCGTCGTCGGCTTTGCGCTCGCGTATTCGATCGTTGCCATCGGAATGGTCGTCCAGCTCGGGTACGCGAAGCAACTGGCATTCAGCCAGACGGTCTTCATGGGTGTAGGTGCCTACGGCACCGGGATTTTGGAGACGAAATACAACTTCGACACGGCCGAGACCGTCGTCTGTGTGCTGTTGATCGGGTTCGTGTCTTCGCTCGTGATTGGGAGCATCGTGACGCGGGCACCTGGGTTGGCGCTCGCGCTGGCGACATTGCTCCTCCCGCTATTCGTCAGCACCTACCTTGGAAACTCGAACTACTTCGGCAGTTTCACCGGTATCCTCAACATCAATCCGCTGTGGGGCACGATCTCGAACTACAACAACGCGATGACCCAGACAAGCGTGATCGCAGTGTTGTTTCTGGCGATCGTCACCTTCGCAGCGCTTCGCGTGATGCGTTCCGGCGTCGGCCTTCAGCTGATGGCGATGAGCGAGGACGAGCGGCTTGCTGCGGGCCTCGGCACGAGCCTTCGCCAACGGCGGCTCGAGGTGTTCGTGTTCGGTTCGGTGGTGGCCACGCTCGGCGGCATCGTTCTTGCGAGCGCTCAAGGTGACGCGACCTACTTCCTAGTTGCAGAGTCGGCGCAGATCACGTTGTTGATCATTCTGTTCGTGCCCGGCCGAAAAAACGTCCTGGCGGTGATCGGCGGCGCGATTCTCGTTGAGTACCTCTCGACGAGTTCAGACTTCATGAGCACGAATCTCGCGACCTTCGAGGCGATCGTGCTGGTCGTGATCTTGCTTATCGAACCGAATGGATTCGTCGCACTGGTCGCTCGCATCTACCGTTTCGGGTATTCGAAACTGAGACCGCCGAAGTCTGGCGCGCCTGCTCCGTACGAAGAGGTGACGGAGTGATGAGCGGCACGACGTCTGCTTTCGAGACCGAGTCCGCGAGGGTGGTCGGTTGCGAGAACCTGTCGAAGGCCTACGGTGGCGTGCAAGCGGTTCGGTCCGTCTCTATCGACGTTCGATCTACTGGCGTCTTTGGTCTTTGTGGATTCAACGGAGCGGGCAAGTCGACGCTCTTCGATCTGCTCGCGGGCGCGACGCCCGCCGATGGCGGGACTGTCTGGCTTGGCGATGATGACGTCACGGGGCAGCCGGCTGCCTTGCGCGCTCGAATGGGACTTGCTCGAACCTGGCAACAGGTTCGACTGGCGATGGATCGGACTGTGCTCGACAATGTCGCGGTTGGCGCGCTGGTCAACAAGAGCCAGTCGATCGTCGGAGCGATTTTTCGGCCACAGATTGCCCCCGCGAGAGCGAGGGCAGCCGAGGTTCTGGCATCGCTTGGTCTTACGAGTATCAGCAACCGAAACGCCGGGGACCTGACGCTCGAGGGTCAACGCCTGACGGAGTTGGCACGAGCACTTTCTGGAGACGCCCGTCTAATTCTCGCCGACGAGCCCGCCTCGGGACTCAGCACCGCGCAGCGCGGCGTGCTTTCCGACGTGTTGACCCAGATCGGTTCCGACAGGACCGTGATCCTGGTCGAGCACGATATCGACATGCTCATCTCGATCTCGCAGTATGTCTGGGCGATGGTGAGCGGCGAGATCGCCTACGAAGGATCAATCGCGGACTTCCGGGCTTCGAGGGTCTACTCCGATCTCCGGGGCCTCCACATCGAAGGGTAAACCTCAGCGACGGCCCCCGGCAGTTCCCGGGTGCGTCCCTTTGACGTCTGATAGAGCGAGCTCTCGCAGTCGCCTCGATTTCGCAGGTACGGACGAGTGCCGCGCTGTACCGCTTAGCCGAGTGTCGAGCGTGAGTAACCGGTGACCACCTTGTAGCCCTCAGATGGCGCCGCGAGCTCTTCTGTGGAGATGACGTCGGTGAGGTCGACGAAGGGCTGGTCGCCCGTCCGTTCACATACCTCGCGCAAGATGGTATCGGGCGGATTGGCGCGATTGGTGTACACGATCTTGGTCGTCGCTGGCCGTCGTTCCGCCTCATAGGCAAGCAGTGCTTTCATTGGATCACGGGCTCCTGCCAAGGCGTCGGCGAGGCTTCGGCAGTCTACGATCGCTTGACCGGCGCCGTTTGATCCGCGCGGCACCATCGGGTGCGCGGCATCGCCGAGCAGGGTGACGCGCCCAAACGTCCATTGATCGAGCGGGTCCTGGTCGACCATCGGATACTCGAGGATCGCGTCGGCTGCTTCGAAGACGGCCGGTACGTCCAAGAAGTCGAAGTGCCACTCCGCGAAGATGTCGATGAAGTCCTCGAGGCGGCCCTGTCGACCCCAGTCCCGGTCGAGGTACCGAGGGGTCTCCACCGCAGCGATCCAGTTCATCAGCTGATTGCCGTCTTGGTCGGTCGGCCGACAGGGATAGATCGTGAGCTTCCCCGTCGGGTACCACCCGACGCGGAGCATGCTCGCGCCGGTGAGGAACGGCGGCCATCGCGTGACGCCGCGCCACATGTTCAGCCCCTGGTAGAGCGGTTCACCTTCGTCTGGATAGAGCAGTTTGCGAAGTCTCGAGTGGATGCCGTCGGCTCCGATCAACACTGCGCCCTCGACGACGAAGGGCTTTGTGCCCATGTCGTCGCCGTCGTTGCCGGTAGGGGTGAACGTTGCTCGGACGCACGTATCGTCCTCGGAGTAATCGTCGAAGCGTGCCCCGAACACCACGCGGTCTGCCTCAACGCGTTCGAGCAGAGCCGAGAGCAAGACGTCGTAGAGGTCGGCGCGATGGATGGAGAGCTGTGGCCACCGTAGGCCACCTCGCTCGCCGGCAGGTTCGGCGTAGATGAACTGGCCGAACCGGTTGTAGAAGACCGACTCGGCGGTCACCACGCAGCGAGCGCGGAGCTCGGCCAAAAGGCCGAGGTCGTCAAGGATTCGCGTCGCGTGGGGCAGCACCGTTACGCCGACGCCTGCCTGGGTGACGCGCGGCAGTGATTCGAATATCCGAAACGGCACACCTAGTCGGTGCAGCTCTAGACCGAGCGTCAGTCCGCCGATGCCACCTCCGGCGATCAGGACGTCTTCAGGCGTTGCAGCGGTCATCGTCATGCCTCCCAGGTCGTCCATTTGCAGTCTCGCAGCTCAATCGCAGGCCCGAATCTTCTGGCGCCGACGCGCCTCGCGTCGTGCCCGCCATCGCTCGCGCTCGTTCGAACCACCGAGCATGGTCGCGGGGGAGCAGTTGCCCAGCCGAGTCAGGCGGCTCGATAGCAGGCCTGCTCACTCCCACGGCAGGATCGCGCAGTGGAGCGCCCGGACGCCGTCGATGAGCTCCCCCTCGGTCGCTCGCACCGCACGGAGCGCATCAGCGAGCGGAAAGTTGTGGGTGTGCATCAGATCGAGATCCACTGTGTCCGACGCGATGAGCTCGAGTCCCCGTTCTACCGCCGCGTAGCTGTGACCGCGGGCGGGCCTGATGGTGATGAACTTGTCGGAGATACGAGTCATCGGAAAGTCCGGGAAGTTGGCCTCGCCCTGGACGATCATCGTGCCGCCGCGGGTGCGAAGCACATCGATCGCGATCAGCGTCGGCTCGCTCCCTGCTCGTGCGGTGGTGTCGACGACGAGGTCGACGCCACGACCGCTCGTCAGCGTCAGAACCGCCTCTCGGACATCGGTGGCGCTCGCGTCGATCACGAAGTCGGCCCCGAGCGCGAGGCACGTCGCCAATCGATCGGCATCACTTGCCAGACCGCTCACGATGATCGGACCTGCACCGACGGATTTCGCAGCGACGACACAGGCAGCGCCCGTCTGTCCGGGACCTTGGATGAAGATCGACTGCCCAGCGCGAAGTCCGCCCTCGATAACACTCCACTGGACGCCATTGGCGAGCGCGATGTGCAGCGAGGCCTCGATCGCTGACGCCCCGTCTGCGACTCGGTGCCAGACGGCCTCGGCTGGCATATAGAGGTACTGGCTATAGCCGCCCCAGAGCCCAGGAGCGAGATTGAGCGACGTCGAGCCGTAGCGGAGGGGATCTGGGTTGTTGTGCGTGTCGGTGCGCCAGCAGTGCCGGTACTCACCGATGTGGCACCACTCGCAGTGGTGACAGACCAGGTACTCCTCGAGCGCGATCAGATCTCCCTCGTCAAGGCCCCAGAGATGCCTCGCACTCTTTCCGATCGCGGCGATGCGTCCGACGTTCTCGTGACCTGGGATGCGCGGCGACGCAGGTATGCGTGACAACTGGCCGACGTCGCTGCCGCAGACACCGACGACCTCCACGCGCAAAATCGCGCCATCGTCGGGGACCTCGGGCATTGCAAGCTCTCGGGCGTCGAGCTGCCACTGACCGGTTTGGACCATCGCGAGAACTGGTTCGGCCAACGCACATCCTTCGATCGGTCCTGCTCCGCCGAGCTCACGCTAGCAATCGCCGTCTCGTTGACTCCGGGACGCCGCGAGCCGAGTAGTCGCGCATATCGCCTGACCTAGCATGGGCGAGTCCGGCCAATACCTCGTCTCGCTGACTGGGTCGATGAGGGGAGACGCCATGTTCATCACCAAAGAGGTCAACGAGCGGCTGACCCATGTCGGCCCAGGCACACCGATGGGAGAGGTTTTCCGCCGGTACTGGATACCTGCGTGCTTGAGCGAGGAAATACCAGAGCCGGACTGTCCGCCCGCGAGGGTCCGCCTTCTCGGCGAGGATCTCGTCGCGTTTCGGGACTCGTCCGGCGAGGTTGGCTTGATCGACGCGTTCTGCGCGCACCGCCGTGCGCCGCTGTTCTTTGGACGAAACGAAGAGTGTGGGCTGCGCTGCGTGTACCACGGGTGGAAGTTCGACACGCTCGGCAACTGCGTCGACACGCCTTCGGAGCCGCCGTATTCGAAGATCCGCACGCGCGCATCGATCAAGGCGTATCCGGTGTTCGAGGCAGGTGGTGTTATCTGGACCTACATGGGTCCGACCCCACAGATGCCGCCGCCACCTGAGTTCGAGTGGCTAAGAATCCCGTCGACCCATCTCGGGGTCTCGAAGACGAATGAGAGCTGCAACTTCCTCCAGGCGATCGAGGGCGGAATCGACACCGCGCACTCTTCGTTCGCGCACAACAACGATCTGCAAAATCCGCGACTGCTACGCAGCAGGGATCCGCATCCGACCCTCGAGGTCGACATCGAGGAGTATGGCTTTCGCTACGGCAGCATCCGGAACATCTCCGACGAGCAGAGCTATGTCCGCATCTACCAGTTCGTCATGCCGAACCAGCAGATGCGGGCGAACCTCGTGGACGGAGAAGGTAACCCGGCCAAGGTTCCGACGCTCGATGGCCATGTATGGGTGCCGATCGACGACCACTCGGTGATGGTTATCAATGTCCACTACGCGTCGACGCAGGTAACGCCGATCTCCCACGACGACTTCCTTCGTTTCGAGAAGGTCAACGGGCGCCATCCTGAGGACTATCTCCCCGACAGTTACTGGTTGAAAGCAAACGGCGCCAACAACTACCTGGTTGATCGCGAGGTTCAGCGAACCAAGACCTACACCGGCATAGCGGGGATCAACACGCAGGACTTCGCGATTCAAGAAGGCATGGGCGCCATCGTCGACCGGTCACTTGAGGCGCTCGGCTCGACTGACAAGGCGATCAGTACTGCTCGCCAGCTGTTGGCGGAGGCGATGGACGACGCCGCGGCGGGTCGTCCGCTTCGTGGAACACGACCTGACACCTACCGCGACGTCCGAGCTGGAGAGACGATCCTCGCCAAGGGCCTGCCGTGGCGAGACGCTACGAAGGGCCTGACCGATACCAACTGGTAGGCAGGTCCATCTGCACGGCCGGAAGCCGCATCGGCGCTTGAGCTGGCCGGAACGTCCAGGTGGGGGAGTAGGAGCTCGTGGCTGAGCACAAGGTCATCGAGGTCCGCGCTACTGGACGACAGCCAGACGTTGTGGCAGCCGACATCCAGTCCACGCTCGATGCCTACGACGCCGAGGGCTGGGAGCTTGCAACCATCCAGCCGGTCATCTACAACTCCTCGACCACCGGCTACTTCCTGTTGATCTTTGCTCGAAACCGGTGACCAGCGGTCGCTCAGATCGCGAGAGCGTCGCGTCGTTGCCATCGCCAAATGGACCAAACTCGGCCCGCTCGCTTCTCGAGCGCCCGATTAGCATGTCGGCAACCACATTGGGGGAGGTGGCAGGTGCCAGCAATAATCGAGTCCGGCGCGTTTCGCTACGAGTCACTACAAGACTGGGCGCAGCTGCCTGAAGGGTGGAGCTTCATCGACGCCTCCGGCGTCGCCGTCGACTCTGACGACAACGTCTACGTGCTCAATCGCGGGACGCACCCGGTGATCGTCTTCGACCGAAACGGCGCGTTTCTGCGCTCCTTCGGCGAGGGGGAGTTCAACCAGCGAGCTCACGGCATCCACGCGAGCCCTGACGATTTCATCTTCACGGTGAACGACGACCAGCACTGCATCAAGAAGTACACCCGCGAAGGCAAGCTCGTGATGGTTATCGGGAACGAGAACTCCGCGGCAGAAAAGTGGAGTGGCAAACCCTTTAACCGCCCGACAAACATGGCGGTGTCACCGACGAGCGGTGACGTCTACGTGACCGACGGCTACGGGAACGCGCGGGTTCACCGCTACAGCGCCGACGGCAAGCACATCGTGTCCTGGGGGGAGGCCGGAGTCGGCGCGGGGGAGTTCCAGATCCCGCACAATGTGGTCATCGACGCCGATGAGAACGTCTTCGTCACAGACCGAGAGAACAACCGCATGCAGATCTTCGACAAGATGGGCAAGCTGCAAGAGGTCTGGAACTATCTCTACCGGCCCCAAGCACTCGCTATGGGGCGAGACGGCACCTTTTACGTCGGTGAGATGCTCAATCACGCCGAGCTCTCAGATCACCCTGGTCTTGGGCATCGTCTGAATGTGCTGTCGCACTCCGGTGAGCACCTGGCTCGACTCGGCGAAGCGACGCTCGGCGATGAGCCGACCCAGTTCATCGCGCCGCATGGGATGGCGGTCGACTCAGTCGGCAATGTCTATGTGGGCGAGGTGTCGCACACCGTCTACGGCCGACGTTTCGATCCGCCGCGCACCTACCGGGCATTTCGTCGACTGACCCGGCTGCCCTGACCACATGGCGACGACACCCACCAACAATTTGGATCGTTTTCCGCGATTGGAGCGAGCATGAGCAGCAACGGCACCGCATTCATCGCAGGTGTCTACGAGCACCCAGGCAGGGTGCTACCGGACAAGTCGGTCTCGCAGATCCATGCAGAGGTAGCGCTCGGAGCGCTCGCCGATGCCGGCCTTAGTCTGGCGGACGTCGACGGTTACTTCTGCGCGACCGATGCACCAGGAGCCGGCGCCTTCTCGATGGCGGAGTACATGGGGCTCCGGGTCTCCTTTATGGACTCGACCGACAGCGGCGGCGCCTCGCCGCTTTGTCACGTCGGGCACGCTGCCGCGGCGATCGCGGCGGGTAAGTGCTCAGTGGCGCTCATAACTCTCGGCGGCAAGCCGCGGACCGGTACCGGACCCGAGCGGACCGATATGAGCCCACCTGAGGCGAGCTTTGAGCAGGTGTTCGGGCCGTCACTTACGGCATCGGGCTACGCACTCGCGGCTCGTCGCCACATGTATGAGTACGGGACTACGAGCGAGCAGCTCGCCGAAGTGAAGGTCGCCGCCTCGATCCACGCCCAGTACAACCCGAACGCCTTTTTGAAGAAGGTCTTGACCGTCGAGGAAGTGCTCGACTCTCCGATGGTGTGCGACCCGCTGCATCGGGACGACTGTTGCGTGGTGACCGACGGTGGCGGGGCGCTCGTCGTCGTCTCGCCGGAGGTCGCGCGAACCCTCGCTCGCCAAAGCGTCAAGCTCCTTGGCCACGGCGAGTCTCCAAAGCACTCAAACGGCGGCCGCATCGATCTCACCCACACCGGAGCGGTCTACTCTGCGCCCGCCGCGTTCGAAGAGGCGGGTGTCGGACGTGGCGACATCGACTACGCGTCGATCTACGACAGCTTCACGATCACGGTCGTCCAACTAATTGAGGACATCGGCTTTTGCGAGAAAGGTGAAGGCGGCAGATTCGTTCTTGACGGGGCCCTTGTGGCTCCGTTCGGCAAGCTGCCCTTCAATACCGACGGCGGTGGTCTTTGCAACAACCACCCGATGAACCGGGGCGGGATGACCAAAGTCATCGAGGCTGTTCGCCAACTGCGCGGCGAGGCGCACCCAAAGGTCCAGGTACCCGACTGCGAGATCGCGTTGGCTCAGGGCAATGGCGGCAATCTCGGAATGCGAAGCGGCGCCGCGACGCTGATACTCGGGAGGGAGGACGCGTGAGCGAGATCGTCGAACAGCCGTCGTTGCCGGCGCCTACGCCGGTCGTGAATACCGACACCGAGGAGTTCTGGGCAGCGACGGCCGAAGGCAAGCTGCTGCTTCGCCGATGTAATACCTGTGGTGAGGCGATGTGGTATCCGAGGCCGATCTGTCCCTCGTGTCACTCCGTGGACACGACATGGGAGGAGGCGTCTGGACTCGGTCGGATCTACTCCTTTACGCTTGTTCGTCGCCCGGCAGGCGTGTTCGCAGAGGCCGGACCGTACGTATTTGCCTATGTAGAGCTCGCGGAAGGGCCGCGGATGCTCACCAACATCGTCGACTGCGATCCGATGGCGTTGGAGGTCGATCAGGAGGTCGAGGTCGTGTTCCACAAGACCGAGGGAGCGATGGCGTTGCCTCGCTTTCGTCCCAGATGACACGTCGAACCGCTGGTGACGGGAGTGCCTGCCTTGATTCAGTCGTTCCGCTATGACGGTAAACAAGATCGTCGCGTCACCAGCTGAGGCGGTCGCTGACATCGAGGACGGCTCGACGATCGTCGCGTCCGGGTTCGGCGTCAGCCACGGCTTTGCAGCGAGCCTGATCATGGCGCTTCGCGAGAAGGGCTCGCGACAACTACGCGTGATTGCGAACTCTCTCGGCGACGGACCGTATCGAGTTCAGTCATTGATCGAGAACCATCAGGTGAACCGTCTGATCGTGTCGTTCACCACTCGTGCAGGGTTCGCCACCAACGCCGCAGAGGAGCAGATCGCATCCGGCGAGATCGAGGTCGAGCTCGTTCCCCAGGGCACGCTTGTCGAGCGGATGCGCGCCGGTGGAGCTGGTATCGGAGCAATCTTCACGCGAACCGCTGTCGATACCTCACTTTCGGAGGGCAAGGAGATCCGCGAGTTCGACGGGGTCCGCCATGTGCTCGAGACCGCGTTGCATGCCGATTTCGCGCTGATTCGAGCATGGCGAGCCGACCACCTCGGCAACCTGCAGTTTCGTGGGGTCGGACGGAACTTCAACGTCAGTTTCGCGAAGGGCTCGCGGGTCGTCATCGCCGAGGTGGACGAGATCATCGAAGGGGAGATGGACCCCGAGGTTGTCGGACTCCCTGGCATCTTCGTCCATCGCGTCGTTCTCCGAACCGAATTTCCCGAGGTTGTACCTCCTCGCTCAGGTGCAGAGGCGAAGGTAGAGACCCCGCGCCTTTACAACGGGAAACCTGCGTGGACGCGCGCAGAGGTCGCAGAGGTAGCAGCAGGTCTCCTGCCCGAGCCGGCGTTTGTGAATCTGGGCCTCGGTATGCCGACGGCCATCTCGGATTACATCGCTGGACGCGACATCACGCTCCATGCCGAGAACGGGGTGCTCGGCTACGGAGCACTCGCGACGGCGGAGAACTTCGATGAACAGCACTACAACGCAGGGAGTCAGTTCGTGACGCTAGAGCGAGGCGCGTCGTTCTTCGACAGCGTCACCTCGTTCGAGATGATCCGAGGCGGGCACGTTGACGTCGTCGCGCTCGGCGCCTTTCAGGTCGATGAGGAGGGGAGCGTCGCGAACTGGAGCTCGCCACAGATGGTTGGTGGCGCGATCGGCGGAGCTATGGACCTGGTGTCTGGTGGTGCGACCGTCATGGTCTTAATGGCGCACTGCGAGCGAAACGGTGATCCAAAGCTTGTGACACGTTGCACGCTCCCGCTGACTGGAGCACGCTGCGTCGACATCGTGGTTACTGATCTGTGCGTGCTCAGGCGACAAGACGGGCGTTTTCGAATCGAGCGGGTGGCACCTGGTTTCTCTGCTGAGGAGGTCATCTCGCTCGCGAGCATGTCTATCGACGTCTGAAGCCGGAAAGCCCTCGCGTCTCGCCCCGGATCGCTTGGTCCTTCGTTTGATTCTCGATGCACCACGAGCGAGGAGTTCTCGCTCGCGCCTGCTACGCAGCGACTACGACGACAGAGTCCTCGGTGCCGTGCGGGTTCGGTACATAGGCGTCAGCCTGCCAACTGTTCTCCCACTGCTCGCCATTGATCAGGTACCGATAGCGATATGAGTGTCCGGGCTCAAGTGCCAGCGTCGTGTGCCATGCGCCGTCGGCGTCTCGTTCGAGCAGGGTGGCGTCGGTCGACCAGTCGTTGAACTCACCACAAAGTGCCACCTTCTCGGCATCGATTGCGGCAGGCAACGCAAAGACGACCGCGGCAGTCTTCGGCTTCGTAACTCGCTTGGTAGGCATGTCCTCTTTCCGGATCAGGCACGAACGTGAAGCTGGTGCTCCACCGTCAGGAAAAGCATCGCGAATCGCTATGAACGCACTGTTTCCGCGACATAGCCAATTCGTGAACTGTTTTGCTGCAAACGCTCAAGTTTTCGAGACTTGCGCGACTCACTTCTGTCTCCTACTTATCGACCCACTTGTTGGCACCTTTAATATCGACGCACTCGTGTCACCTTTTAACCGAGAATTGACGGCATTTCGCGATCGCGTCGACACCTCGGTGCGCACGCCTCGGGGCGAAGCCTTCGAGTCGGATTGTCGACGCGGTCTGCGCCAGCGACGCGAGAAGCAGGGGGAGCCGCGCACTTCTCAAGCGGCTCTACCGGCCGATCCTCCCGACCAGTACGATGCGCTGCGAAACCGGGATTTAGGCAGGGGGGTCGATGTCGTCAGCGCTCGAGGGCATGCGTGTGATTGATCTGACGCATCGCATCGTGGGTCCTTTCGCGACAAAGCTCTTGGCTGACTACGGGGCCGACGTCGTAAAAGTCGAGCGGCCAGGCGCCGGTGACTCTGCTCGGCAACTCGGTCCGTTCTTTCACGACACTCCCGACGATGAGGGCTCTGGGCTCTTCTTGCACCTGAATACCAACAAGCGTTCCATCACACTCAATCTGAAGCATCCCGAAGGGCGCGAGATCCTGCTCCAGCTCATCGGCGATGCCGACGTGCTCGTGGAGAGTTTCGCTCCGCGGGTGATGCCGTCGCTCGGCTTGGACTACGAGACGCTGCACCGGGCGAATCCGCGGCTCGTCGTCGCCTCGATCTCCAACTTCGGACAAAGTGGGCCCTATCGCGACTACAAGATGAGCGAGATCACCGCCTACGCACTTGGCGGGACGATGGCCACCACCGGCCTTCCGCATCGCGAACCGGTGAAGCTGGCCCTAACGGTGATGCAGATCTACGCAGGGATGGTCTGTTCCACGGCGGTCATGGGCGCGTACCTGGGCTCGAAGTGGCACGGCACCGGCCAACAGGTCGACCTCTCCTTGTTTCAGATCATGGCGACGAATCAGGACCGCGCGTTGATGTCCACCGCCGCCTATCAGTATCTCGGAACCATGGGCCAACGCTCAGCTGGCAATCGGCAAGACATCACGCCTGCGAGTGCCTATCCCTGTGCGGACGGATACGTCCAGATGTTCGCCTTGGTGCAGAGCTGGCCAGCGGTGTGCAATCTGATCGAACGCCCGGATCTGATCGAGGATCCCCACTTCGTCGAGAATCGAACAGACGCGCAGGTAAAGGCCGAGTTCGAGAAGATCTTCTTGGAGTGGTTGTCGCGCCACGGCAAGCAGGAGATCATGGAGCGCGCCCAGTCCCTCGGCTACATCTGCGGGGCGGGGAATGTGATGGAAGACACCTTTCGCGACCAACAGCTCACCGCGCGTGGCTTCTTCGTCGAGGTGGATCACCCCTATGTAGGGTCTCTTCGCTATCCGGGCGCGCCGGTTCGCATGACTGCCACACCATGGCGCCCAGGGAGGGCCCCCCTCCTCGGGGAGCACACCTCCGAGGTGCTCGCCGCGAGACTGGCCTACGACGAAGATGAGCTGAAGCGCCTGCGCGACGAGGAGGTCATCTGATGCCAGCCCTCCCGCTCGAAGGAATCCGCGTCGTGGATCTGACCGTGGTCTGGGCGGGCCCCTTTGCTGCTGCGCTCCTCGGCGATCTCGGTGCTGAGGTCATCCGCGTTGAGTCGCTGCAGCGGCTGGACACGATCACCCGGACGGCGACTGACGCCAAGGCGATGCACGAGCTCGTCGCCGACGTTGATCCCGACGCAAAGCCGTGGAATGTCAGCACGAACTTCACCACGGTCGGCCGCAACACCAAGAGCGTGACGATGGACCTGCGTCGCGAGGAGGCGCTCGAAGCCTTCTACAAGCTGATCTCGGTCTCGGACGTCTTTATCGAGAACAACTCACCGAGCACCGTCGAGAAGTTAAAGGTCGACTATCCGAGGCTCGTAGCGCACAACCCGCGGCTGATCATGATGTCGATGTCCGCGTTCGGCGCGACGGGGCCGTATCGCGACTACCGGGCTTACGGGGCGAACATCGAGGCAGTCGTCGGCTATCTGTTGCTACGGGGATACGCGGATGGTGAGGAGTTCGTCAACTCCGTTGGTGGCTTCTCTGACGCCTGCGGGGGAGCAACCGCAGCAATGGCGGTGCTTGCCGCGTTGCACCATCGTCACGGAACCGGTGAGGGTCAATACATCGATATGGCCCAGTCCGAGGGCGTGGCCCAGACGCTTAGTCAGGCGATGATGGACTACTCGATGAACGGCCGCTCCCGTCGTTCTACGGGCAACCGCGACGCCGAGCGCGTCCCGCAGGGCGCCTACCGCTGTGCCGGCGATGATTACTGGGTAGCCCTCTCGTGTGGCACCGAGGAGGAGTTCCGGGCGCTTTGTGTGCTGATCGGCCACGCTGAGCACGTCGACGACCCGCTTTTTGCCAAAGAGCTGCGTCTTGCCCAGCACGACCTGCTCGACCAGGAGATCACCGAGTGGACGAGTCAACGCGACTCCTATGAGGCGTTCCATCTGCTCCAGAGCGCTGGCATCGCGGCTGCTCCGGTGCTCGACCAGGCACAGTTGGCGAACGACCCGCACTTGCGGGCCCGGGAGGACTGGATCTCTTTGACCCATCCCGCGGCGGGCACGCACGCATACTTGAAGACGCCGATCTGGCACATGTCCGAGACGCCGCTGCCATACCGAAGGGTCGCGCCGCTGCTTGGGCAGGACAACGACTATGTCTACCGTGAGGTGTTGGGCTTCTCCGACGAGCAGTATCAGCGCTTCGTCGAGCTCGGGCACATCGGCACCGACTACGTGACGCGTTCGTGATCGATTGCCCAGTTGATGCCGCACGTACGTGGCCCGCCAAGCTGCTCTCGACGTCGACTGTTCGCGCGACGTCGATATCGCTAGCCGGTCCGGAGGGACGCTCTTTAGGCTGATCCGAGGGAGCATTCGGGCTGCGAGGAGCGCCGACAGTACATCGCGAGCCGGTGCGTACCAAGGGGAATCGACAGACCTGGTCGAAGTGAGGGCCGAGTAGATGAGGGGTAGGAGACGATGACGAACTCAGGAATCATGACGGAGGCGACCACGCCCGCCGGGTCAGTGCTCGAGCGTGGCCGCTCAGCGACGACGGCGGAACTCGGCAACCGGGCGGAGTGGATTCGTCTTAGGACGATTGATCTGATCGATCAGGCAGGTGGAGGCCACTACTCGAGCACCTTCTCTGTGGCCGAGCTGTATTCGGTTCTTTATTACCACACGATGCGACTTCGCCACTCAGAGCCGAAGTGGGTGGATCGAGATCGTTTTCTGCTCGGCAAGGGTCACGCTGCTATCGGGCTCTGGCCGATCTTTGCCGATCTCGGCTTTTTCCCGGTCGCATGGCTCGACGGCTACGGCACACTCGGCAGTCCACTCACCGATCACCCGAACATGCGAACCGCTCCAGGCACCGATTTCAGCTCCGGGTCACTTGGTCACAACCTCTCAGTCGGCGTCGGCATCGCTCTTGCTGGTCGCGCGAACGAGCGTGACTACCGCACGTTCGTCTTGACCGGTGACGGAGAGATTCAAGAGGGACAGGTCTGGGAGGCAGCGATGGCAGCTAGCCACTACGGCCTCGGCAACCTGGTCGCGATCGTGGATGCCAATGGCTACGCCGGTGGTGACGGTTCGACCTCGGTGACGATGAACATCGAACCGATCGCAGATCGCTTCTCCGCGTTCGGATGGAACACCGTTGAGATCAACGGAAACGACATCGAAGAAGTAGTTGCTGCATTCGACGAGCTCCCTTCGCCGAGCTCGAAGATCCCGACGTGTGTGATCGCCCGGACAATGAAGGGCAAGGGTGTGAAGATGATGGAACTGGCACCGAACGCCTGGCACATCGGAAAGTTGCTAACGGGTGCAGATCTCGTGCAGGCACGAGACGAGATTGAATCGAGGATTCGATGACCGAGCTTTCGACCGAAGAGAAGATGGAGGACATCTTCTCCGAAGAGAGTGTGAAAAGAGCTGCGCAGGCTCGCAACATCGGAGCCGAGCTCTCGCGCCTAAACGATGTTCGCGGTGATGTCGCCGTGCTGGTGGCCGACATGGGTGTAGTCGCCGGGGAGTTCCGGCAGCGCCATCCCACGCACTTTTTTGATCTTGGGATCGCGGAGACGAACACGATGTCGGTCGCGGCCGGCCTCGCGGCCGAGGGACTGATCCCGTTCACGATGCTGATGTCGTGTTTTGGAATGCTCAAGTGTGCCGAGCAGATTCGAACCGACGTGGCATCGAACCACCTTCCGGTCCGGATCGTCGCCCGAGGGACCGGCCTCGCCTTGGGCTTCTTCGGCACCAGTCACCACACGGTCGAGGACATCGCCATCGCTCGTTCGATCACGAACATGACCGTGGTTGCACCGAGTGACTTCAACGCCTTCTTGTCGCTCGTCGAGTCGACGATCGACCTGCCTGGCCCGGTCTACTTTCGAATGAGCTCGGGCGCCGAGGACGCGTCGGTATACGACAGCGTTCCCGTTATTGAGCGCGGTCGGTTCATGACCGTTCGCCCTGGATCCGATGTGACGGTGATTGCGATCGGGAATGGTGTCGTCGCTGCGCTTGGGGCCGCAGAGGTTCTCGCTGGCGAAGGCGTAAGTGTCGAGGTCATCGACGCCGCGTACCTCAAGCCCGTTGACGAGCAGGCGATTCTCCGTGCCGCGGAGCACACCGGGCGAATCTTGACGGTCGAGGAGCACAATGTCATCGGCGGGCTCGGAACGATAGTCGCCGAGGTTCTCGGACGTCATCGTGCGCCTTCGCTGCTCAAGATCTTCGGGCTTCCCGACGAGGACCTTGCGGTCTCGTGGCCGGCGGTCCTTATCGAGCACTATGGGCTGACGGTCACTGGTGTACTCGAGCAGCTTCGCCAGCTGCTCGCCGAAGAGAAGTAGGCGACATTTGTTGAACATGGCCCCGCGCCGCTGACTACGCCGGGGCAAGCACAGCGAGAGTGGGGGTAAGCGTGCGAGCCGCGTTCACGAAAGGCAAGGGCGAGTCACTCGTCATCGAGAACGTCTCCGAGCCGTCACCTGCGGCTGACGAGCTGCTGGTACGCGTCGAGGCGTGTGGCATCTGTGGCTCGGACCTGCATATGGTCGACAGCATGGACCTGCGCGATAGCGTCCTTGGGCACGAGTTCTCCGGTGTCGTCGCAGGATTCGGCAAGGAGGTGGCGGGCTTCGCGGAGGGCGATCGAATCGCTGCCTTCCCGCTCTTTGGTTGTGGGGTATGCCTCGACTGCCTGAGCGGACGCCCGTCTCGATGTGCGAAGTGGCAACTCACCGGCGGCGGCCTGCCCGGCGCGTACGCGGAGTACGTGACGATCAAGTCGCGCCAGGCCTTCGCACTTCCCGATGAGATCAGCCTCCCTTTCGGGGCGATGGTCGAACCGCTAGCGGTCGGCCTACACGGTTGGAAGAAGACGCCCGTTGAGGTCGGGGAGCCGGTCCTCATCATCGGTGCGGGGCCGGTCGGCCAGTCGGTGGCGCTTTGGGCGAACCACTTCGGTGCCCGAGAGGTCGTCGTCGCCGATCTCGTGGCGAACCGCAGGGCCTTAGCTCTCGCCGCAGGCGCGACGTCGACAATCGATCCTGCCGACGGGGATGTCGCCGAGCAGTACGCGGAGATCACCGGTGAGCTTCCGCGCGCTGTCATCGAGTGCGTCGGCGTTCCTGGCATGATCGAGAACGCGCTGAATCTCGCGCGCGCAGACGGCCACGTGACCGTGGTTGGAATGTGCATCGGTTCGGACCAGATAACGCCGATGCCGGCGATGGTCAAAGAGCTCACTACCCAGTTCGTCCTTTTCTACCGAGAGGACGACTACCGCCTTACGATCTCCTCGCTGAAAAACGGGACGATCGATCCGAGTCCACTTCTCACCGCGACATTCGGTCTCGACGAGTTGCCCGGACGCTTCGACGCGCTAAAGCACCCGACCACCGAGTGCAAGCTGGTGATCGAGCCGCAACGGTAGAGCTCACCAGAGCTGGGCCCGTCGGCCACAGCTCTGGTCGAACCCGATCCAACCGGGCGCGTCAAGCTTCGAGCCGGATCGCGAGCCAATCGTGCAGCAACGGGTAATGGGGCTTGGCACGCATCTTGGCGCAGGGATAGCGTGCAGCTCGCGGCGCTCGCCGCAGTGCTCGGGAGGGAGGGCCCGTGGCTGCTGATCTCGACTTGCTGGCCAGCATCTTTGACGTCGAGGGTGTCCGCGTCGTTGTAACTGGCGCGGGAAATGGCTTCGGTCAGGCGATCTCTGAGGTGCTTGCTCGCATGGGGGCTCGGGTCACGATGCTCGACGTCAACGAGATCGCCCTTGAAGAAGCGGTCGAGATGCTCGAGAAAGAAGAGCTCGACGTGCACGGCGAGATCGCCGACATCACCGACGCGGCGGCGATCGATCGCGTTATCGCTCAGGTTGCACGCGAGCAGGGAGGCATCGACGTCGTTTTTGCGAACGCCGGTGGTGGGTCACCTGCGTCCCGAGTGGCTCCCGAAGACTCGACGGTTGACCGTCTGCCCCCAAGCGCCTTCAAGGCAGGAATCGAATTAAACCTGCAGGGAGCGTTCAATACGATGCAGGCCGCGGCAAGGGTGATGCGTCCACAGCGCTCCGGCCGGATAATCGTCACGGCGTCGAATGCCGGGTTCCGTCCCGACCTCTACGCCGGCTACAGCTACGTCGCCGCGAAGGCGGGAATCATCAACGTCGTCAAGCAGGCGGCCCTCGACCTTGCCCGCTACGACATACGCGTCAACGCGATCGCCCCTGGACCGCACAAGACGAACATCGGTGGCGCGCAAGGTCGTTCGCCGGAGAACGTTGCCCGCTGGGCTGCAACCGTGCCACTCGGACGTATGGGCGAGACCTCTGAGATGTGGGGCCTGGCGCTTTTTCTTGCCTCTGGTGCCTCGAGCTTCATAACGGGTTCGGTGTTCGTCCAAGATGGCGGAGCGCTCGCCCTCTCCCAAGCGATGTAGGCGCGGAAAGCCAACCGGGTGGATCGCGCCGAGAGGTAGTCAGCGACAGGACAACTTACAGCGCAGCCGGTAGGCAGCGATGCCGTGAAGTAGAGGAAGTCGAGGTTAGGTATGGCTGAATCCGAGGGTGTAGCGGACCGACTCTTCTCAGTGCGTGGGAAAAAGGCGTTGGTGACCGGCGCCGGGAGTGGCATCGGGCTCGCGATCGCCGAGGTGCTAGCGGAGGCGGGCGCGCAGGTCACGCTCGTCGACGTCGACAAAGCGGGCCTCGAAGCCGTGCGCGAGACGATGGCGGCGAACGGCTGGGATGTGCGCTCGCGCGTGGCAGACGTGCGCGACGACGCTGAGATTCGAAGCGCCATCGATGAGGTGGTCGCCGAGAGCGGCGGCATCGACATCGTGTTTGCGAATGCGGGGCTTAGCCGCGGCTCTAGCTTCGCCTCGGTCGAGGGCTTTCTCGAGAACTTTCCCGAGGAGGCATGGGACGAGGTCATCGACGTCGACCTCTCTGGCGCATTCTTCACGGTGCAGGCCGCCGCAGTGCACATGAAACAGCAGGGCTCCGGCTCGATCATCGTCACCGCCTCGACTGCTGGAATGCGAAGCGACCCGTTCTGCAGCTACGCGTACGTTGCTGCCAAGGCCGCCCTCATCAACGCGGCACGCCAAGCAGCCTTCGAGCTCGCGCCGTTCGGCGTACGGGTCAACGTGATCTCGCCGGGACCGTTCAAGACGAACATCGGTGGCGCGGCGGGTAGGTCCCAAGAAGTGGAGGAGCGCTGGTCGGCAACCGTGCCGCTCGGGCGTATGGCCGACACGTCCGAGATGAAGGGCCTCGCCTTGCTCCTCGCCTCGGACGCCTCGAGCTTCATGACCGGAGCGGTCGTCGCGATCGACGGCGGCGCCCTCACCAGGCAACACGAGGTACCCGGGCGCGCCGTCTGACGCTCCCCGACCCGTAGGCGTCCACCGCGGCGACCCGTGGCGTACTTCTTCGGTAGGTACACCGACTTGAAGGCGACACACGATGGCGTGGCAAAGCGGCACAGCCGTAGCATGTTCCTCGCCGTTCGCCGTCTGACGCACTCGCAGCACTTCCGCATCACCACGATCAGGCGCTACTAGGAGACCCGGTGGGCGGTCTAGGTCGTTCGCGGGTCGCAATTCTGATAAGCGCGGTACGGCGGTCGAGTGAGCCTGACCGGCCATCGAGACCGCGAACTAGCAGGTAGCCGACGTGCAGCTGGCCCGCGGAGCTCTGCGGAATACCCGCTCCCGGCGCCCGAAGCTATCGCTCCAGGCGCTCAGTTAGATCTGATATCTAGATAACTGCAATCAATTGTGTCAATTCCAGAGATATTGCCGTATAATGACAGCATGAATCAGATACTTTGCAAGATAGTTGGACACCGTGACTTCTCTCCCGAGGTCCTTAGAATCCGTCCGTGGGAGAGCCCCGACTTTCAGGCACTACCCATCTCTGAATTCCGCGAGCTGCACTGCCTGCGGTGTGGAGAGTCGTTGCGCGACGAGGTCGAGGCCGCATAGGTTCTGCCTCGAAATTGAGGTTCAACTCGAGTCGACCGGCGTGTTCGATCGGTTCGCGCCAGTTGACTACTTACATACACGCGGTATCTTCGAGGGCCGAGGTGCCGCTTCAGTGGGCGAAGGTCCCCCTTGCCCCGAGCTTTGACACAAGCGGGCTACACGCTTGAATTTCAGGGTTCGCGCGGTAGCCGCCGCGACCGGGATCGCAGCCCGAGCGTCGAGGAGGTCTCGGATCTTCTAACTCGACGGACCTAGCGGGTGGTCTGGCCCTAGCGCCAGGGCTCGACGAGTACGCCGACCAAGGTGTCCGGGCTGAGCAAGCGCTCGAAGGCAGAGGGGGCGTCGTCGAGGCCCACCCGCTCGCTCACGAGCGGCGAGGGATCGAGATCGCCAGTCGTCAGCAGATCGACGGCATGTGCGTAGTGTTCCGGTGCGAACGCGCACGACCCAGTTACCGAGAGCCCGAGTGCGACAAGTCCGCGCAGGTCGACCGGGCCGGGCTCAGCGGGCAGCGCGACCTCGACGATCGAGGCGCCGATTCCCATAAACGGCGCGATCTGAAACACCATGTCCGGAGCGCCGGAACACTCGATCGCCGCGGCGAATCGCAATCCGAGGTTTCCCAGCTGCTCGCTCAGATTGCCCTCGCGGGCGTCGATGACGATGTCGGCTCCCATTTGCGCAGCTGCTGCCCGCCGACCCGGCGAGCGTCCTACCGCAACGATTCGGCCGACTCCACGCCGCCGGAGGCCAGCTACAGCCATCAGGCCGATTGTGCCCACGCCGACGACGAGCACGTCCGAGTCCGGTTCGACCTCGGCTCGATCGATCGCCGCGAGCGAGACGGCGAGTGGTTCGGCGTGACTGCCGAGCTCGAGGTCCACCTCGTTGCTCAGTCGATGAAGCTGGCGAACAGGGACTGCGATCTGCTCGGCGAATGCGCCCTGGCGGCTGACCCCGATATTCGGTATTGCCTGACAGAGGAAGGGCAGACCCTTGGCGCAGGCCTCGCAGTGACCGCAGCTCCCGAGCGGGTCGACAGCGACGTGGTCGCCGATCGCGAAGTCGCTCACCGCATCGCCAACAGCGGTGATCGTGCCCGAGAACTCATGTCCGGGAACGAATCCTTCGAGGTGCGAGGAGCCGGCCATGTGGACGTCGGAGCCGCATATGCCACAGGCCTGCACGGTGACGACAACGCCGGTCGGCTCCGGCTCCGGATCGGGTCGGTCGACTAGCTCCATCCCCTTGCTGGTTATGGCGAGCGCGCGCATGCGATCCGACTTCCGCTAGCCGGCGAGGAGCTTTCTCGCCTGCTCGGCGACGCCAGGTCCCGTCAGCCCGTAGTGCTCGTAGAGCACGTTCGGAAGTGACACCTCGAGGTGCTCGTCGGGAAGGCCGAAGATCGAGAGCTTCGTGGCAATGCCATTGCGGGCGATGACCTCGGCGACCGCGGTGCCGAGGCCGCCGACGACGTTGTGCTCCTCGACGGTGAGGATGGCACCGGTCTGGTTCGCGGCGTCGACGATCGCCGCCTCGTCGAGGGGCTTTAGGTACGTCGCGTCGAGCAGCCGGACGCTCACACCCTCGGTCTCTAGCACCTCCGCCGCCCGAAACGCGGCGTCGGTGCCGACGCCAGTGGCGATGATCGTCAGGTCCGACCCGTCGCGCACCATCACGAATCGGCCGCGCTCGATCGTCGGGATCTGTGGGTGGATCTTCGCGGTTATCCCCTCCGAGACTCGGAAGTAGACAGGCCCCGGGTAGTCGACCGTCGATTCGAGTAGCGCGATCAAGCTGTTGTTGTCGCTCGAAGCGACGACGGTCAGGTTCGTGATCGAGCGGGTGATGGCGATGTCCTCGACGGCATGGTGGCTGGTGCCGAAAAAGCCCATCGAGACACCGGTGAGGCGGGCGATCATCCGGACTGGCAGGTTCGTCGCAGCGAGGTCGGTGCGGTACTGCTCACCGGTCTTTAGCGCGCTGAATGGACCCATCGAGACGATGTACGGGATGAACCCGGAAGCGGCGAGTCCTGCAGCTACCGAGACACTGTTCGTCTCGGCGATACCCATCTCGATGTAGCGGTCCGGACGTGCCTCGCGAAGTTCAGCTAGCGCACCGCCGAGGTCGGCAGAGAGCGCCACGACGTCGTCTCGGCGCTTGGCGAGGTGGGCGAGGTAGGCACCAACGACGTTGCCGCCCGGCGCGTTCTCCGCCGCTTCCTCGTCGAACACGTTCGACATCGTGCGGTTCACGGTGGTCTCGCTCATGAGATCCTCGCTTCGATTTCGGTGATCGCGGCCTCGTGCTGCTCGGGGGTCATGAGACCCATGTGCCACGCCTGGGGGGCCTCCTCCATCATCTTTAGGCCGGAGCCCTTGTGGGTGCGGGCGATGATGCAGGTCGGCTTATCCGAGGACGGGTCGGGCAAGTCGTCGAAGGTAGTGAGGAGCTCGGCCACCTCATTGCCATTGATCTCGACAACGCGCCAACCAAAGGCACTGAACCGCTCGCCGAGTGGCTCGATGTTCATCGCCCGCGAGGTCGGGCCTCCGCCCGAGAAGCCGTTGGCGTCGATTATCGCGACCAGATTTCCGAGCTGGTAGTGACTGCCGGCCATCGCTGCCTCCCAGACCTGGCCTTCTTGCAGCTCACCGTCGCCGGTAACGACGAAGGAGCGGTAATCCCGACCGGATAGTCGCGCCGCGATGCTCATTCCGACTGCGACCGAGAGGTTGTGGCCGAGCGAGCCCGAGCTGAAGTCGACCGGGACCGTGCGCATGTTCGGGTGGTCCGTGATCGGGCTACCGAGTTTGCCGTAGGTCTCGAGCCACTCCTTCGGGATGATCCCGAGATCGGCGAAGATCGGCCATAGCCCGACGCCCGCATGTCCCTTGCCGAGTAGAAAGCGGTCCCGCTCGGTCCAGGACGGATCCGACGGCCGCAGCCGGAGTGTGTGGTAGTAGAGGACCGAGTAGATCTCCGCGCACGAGAACGTGCTCGAGTAGTGGCCAAATCCCGCCTGCTCGATCAAGTTCATCGCCTGCAGCCGGATCCAGTCCGAGCGGTTCGCGAGTTCCTGTTCGCTCGCCGGCCGCTCGCGTTCGAGCACCCCGGATTCTGCGACGATCCCAGCATCGACCATGGCCCCTCCATTCGCGCCAGCGCACATCCGAGTCGGTCGGTCGGACCGGTGGTTCGCGCTTGTCACTCCAGATGGCGACGCACAGATTGCGCGTGCCAACCCCCATCGCCGCGCCAGTACGAGTTGTCCGGGCGCCGCGCTCGGCCATTATCATCCCGGCACGAGCGCGCCGCAAGGTGCTCGGCCCGCGTCGCTGAGCGCCGCCGGCGGTTCCGAGCGGCGGTTAAAGGAGTGGGGGAGAGCAATGCGAGCTGCTATAACCCAGGCACAGGAGAGCCACTCGTTCTCGATCGCCTGCCCGATCCCGTCCCCGGTCCGGGGCAGTTGCTGATCCAAGTCGAGTCTTCGGCATCTGCGGGTTCGACCTGCCCCGGACCTGTTGCGGCTTTGACTGTCGGCTCGATGGTTGGTGGGCGTAATCGAGGCGAGGTGAGCCCGAGTTAAGGGCTTGCCCTTGATCAAGCTGGCGGGGACCTCACCGAAGGTTGGCGTTCGCAATGCGTACGCGGGCGTGATGAGATATCGGCTGGGGCTGCAAATACGAAAAGGGGATGACGCATGCAGGAATTCGCCGACAAGGTGGCCGTCGTGACTGGAGCGGGAAGCGGCATGGGACGAGCGTTCGCGGAGCGCTTCGCGCGAGAGGGTATGTCCGTGGTCCTTGGCGACATCCAGGAGGACGCGCTCGAGCGTGCAGTCGCTGAGCTCTCCGGGGAGGGCTTCGAGGTGCTTGGCGTACCGACGGACGTCTCGAAGAAGGCCTCCCTCGAGGCGCTTGCCGCCGCGGCGCTCGATCGTTTCGGCAAAATCAACATCGCCTGCAACAACGCGGGCGTCGAGGGCTACCTTGACGGCGCGATCTGGGAGGCGACGGATAAGGATTGGCAGTGGACCGTTGGCGTCAACTTCTGGAGTGTCGTCTACGGCACGCAGATCTTCGTGCCACTTCTGCTCGCGAACGGCGAGGACGGACATCTCGTCAACACCTGTTCCATGACCTCGATCGTGCGCGCCGGCAACATGTACGGGATCTGCAAGCAGGCCATCCTCGCTCTCTCTGAGACGACCTACGGCAATCTGCGCGATCGGCACGCCAACGTGGGGGTAACGGCCTTGTTCCCAGGGATCATCGCCACGCGGCTGTTCCAGGGAAGCCGGAACCGTCCGGCCGACCTACAAAACGAGACGCCGACGCCGGGGGCTGCGGCAGGTACGGAGATGCGCGAGCGGATGCACGAACGGCTCTCCGCGGGCATGCCGCCGTCTGAGGTCGCCGACATCTTGTTGCAGGCGATTCGCGACGACCAGCTCTACGTTCGAACCGATCACGACTGGGACGACGGGATCCAGCAGCGGTTCGACGACATCTTCGCTGGACGCAACCCGGCGCCGACTGCCTAGTTGCTGGGTCATCGGCTCGTCATGGGCGGCCTTTCTAACCCGCCCGGCTGAGCGAGTATCGCTTCGAACGTGGTGCAACCTAGGGGAATAGGAACGTTTGCTTGGCCAGGTCAGTACGTGCTTCCTGCCAGTTCGCGAGGGGCCGCGTAGTGACCGATCGGGGTTTCAGACGCGCTCCAGCCGCGGTGCTTCTCAGCTGGAGCGACGCGTAGAACACATCTTTGACACCAACCGTCGGCTTGTTTAGGTTTACCGTGCTGTGAGTTTGTTGACAGTGCTACGGTCATGGCGGTCGCCCGGGCGGCGTGCGTAAAGCGCCGCTAGTCGGGTGTGGGGAACGCGAAACTGCAGTACAGACGGGGTGGGGGGTCCATTTTGTCGAACTCCGAACAGGAGTCCGTCCCAGATCAACTTCGTGTCACCGACTTGAAGGTGACATATGGGGACTTCGTCGCCGTTGAGCGCGCTAGCTTCTCTGTCCGCGCCGGCGAGTGCGTCGCGATCATCGGTCCGAACGGTAACGGTAAGAGCAGCATTGCACTTGCCATCGCTGGTTTGGTGTCGCGCTCGGGGAAGGTCGAAGTTGATGGTGTGCTCGCGCCTGCTCGGAACCCCGCGTGGATGGCGGCGCGTGGCCTCTCTCTTGTTCCCGAGCGGCGGCAGTTATTCGCGGGCCTGCCGGTTGTCGACAACATCCTGCTTGGCTGCTACAGCTGGACCAAGAACTTGCGAAAGGCCCGCGCCTCGGACGCCTTCAGCGAGGCAGTCGACCTGTTCCCGGAGTTGCAGCCGCGCCTGAAACAACTCGCGGGCACGCTCTCTGGAGGACAGCAGCAAATGGTGGCGCTCGCGCGAGGCCTTGCCGCGCGGCCGAAGATCCTCGTCATCGACGAGCCGTGCCTCGGTCTCGCGGAGATCGTCGCGCGGCGGATGTACGAAGCCTTTAAGCATCTAAACGAGAGCGGGCGGACGATCATCCTGATCGAGGAGAACCCGCTGCGAGCACTCGCGATCACCAAACGTGCGCTTCGCGTCGAGCGGGGAATCCTTGATGAGCGCGTTGACGGACGGCTCGCTGAGCATCTGGCTGAGGCAGCGAGCCTCGAGGTGAACCCGTCGTGACGACGTTCGGCGACCTCTTCCTTGCCGGGCTCAGCACCGGAGCGATCTATGCAGTCTTCGCCTTGTGCTTCACGATGTTGTTCCGCACGTCGGCGGTGCTCAACCTCGCCGTCGGCGACTTCGCCATGTTGGGGGCGATGGGCGTGGACTTCCTCTACCGGGTCGAGAGCTGGCCGCTCGCCGTCGCGATCATCTTCGACCTGGCCATGATTGGCCTATTCGCCTTCGTCTATGACCTCGCCGTACTGCGGACCGCGCTCGAGGGAAGTCGAGCGCGCGAAGCGATCCTTGTCTTGTTCTTCTTCACGTTCTCGCTGTCGCTTTTCATCGAAGGTTTGGCCCAGCACATGTTCGGCACCAATGTGGTGTCCGCACCGCCGCTTTGGAACGGGCCTTCGCTCCAGTTCTGGGGCCTGGACCTGCAGCGGCCGGCCGTTCTCTTGATCGGGCTCGCCATTCTCACCGGTGGTGGGTTCGCCGCTTATCTCAGGTTCAGCCTGAACGGCAAGGCAATGGCCGCATGTGGGGACAACGCCTTAGGAGCGCGAATCTGCGGCATCAGGCAGCCGAGCTTTCGTCGAGGGATGTTCGTCGCCATGGCGATCCTCGCTGGCGTCTTTGGCATCGTTGAGAGCCCGATGACCGGTTACGTCTTCAATTCCGGCGGTTCGCTGAGCTTGCTCGGCCTGATTTCCGCTGCCTTCGCCGGGTTCGTCAAGCCGGTCCGGGCGGTCGCCGCAGGCCTCCTCATCGGAATCGCCGAGGCGATGCTCGGTGGGTACGTGAGCAGCCAGTACCAAGACACGCTGCTGTTTACCGTCCTTGTGGCCGCGATTCTCATTCGGCCACAGATCCTCGGCAATCTCAATCCGGCCAACTGATGAGGGGCTGAGCAGCGACATGAGTACCGTTGAGACCACGACGCGGACGACGCCGCGCCTAACCGATGCCCTTACCCGCGTGCCTGGCTTTCGACAGCGCGGTCAGCTCACCCGGCCAGCTCTGCTCGCCGTCGTGGTGACAGGTCTCGGACTGGCAGTCCTGATCACGTTGAACGGCAACTACAACGACTCGATTTTCGTTCTCGGACTCTGCTACGCGATCACCGTGATGGGCATGGTCGTCCAGATCGGCCACACCAACCAGCTGGCGTTCCACCAGGCCTTCTTCATGTTGGTCGGCGGCTACACCGTCGGCGTCTTGAACACGAAGTACAACGTCCCGATCGTCTTGGCCATCCTCACGGTGGTCGCGGCTTCGGCATTCCTCGGCACGCTCATCGGCAGCGTGGCGACGCGGGTGCCCGGATTCGGATTGGCGCTCGCGACGCTGTTCTTCTCGGTGATAGCGAGCGGCTACGTCGGCTACAGCAGCTACCTCGGTCAAGCAACTGGGATCAACGGCATCGGCAACATCTGGTCCGGGCCGACCTACGTCACGTCCTTAGAACGCTCGGGCGCAGTGGCGCTCGCCCTGCTGGGGATCGGCATCTTCGTGTGCTCCCGGATCATGCACTCGGGGATTGGCCTCGAGCTCTCGCTCGTCGGCGAGAACGAGCGCATGGCTGCCTCGCTCGGTATCAACACCAGGCGTCGAAAGCTCGAGGTGTTCGTACTTTCGGCGATGCTCGCGGCACTTGGCGGCGGCGTCTTTGCTGGGACCCAGACACTCGTCTCCCCTGGGAACTTCGACCAGACCGCCGAGCTGTCGTTGCTGATCATGCTCTTTCTCGGTGGACGGCAGGCGATCGTCGGAGGCCTCATCGGGACCGGCCTTGTCGAGTACCTCCAAGAAGGCAATACCTTCATCTCCTCGCACATTCTCATCATCGAAGGCGTGCTGTTCACGCTCATTCTCTTGTATGCGCCAGAAGGTCTCCTGGGGGTCGTGCTGCGCGTCTACCGGAACGTTCGACGCCTTTCTCGAAAGCCGAAACAGGCTGCGCCTGTGGCGCCGGCGGTTGGCGTGCCGAGCGACGCGCTGGCCGCCGAAGTTGTCGCGGCGCCAGTAGCTAGTGCCGGCAACGCAACCGCGGCGCCGGTGACCACCCGTCCGGTCCCGCCCGAGGCGGTGAGCACGTCGCTTCGCCAAAGCGAAAGCTCCGCGCAGGTGCTGGCACTCGAGTGCCAAGGTGTAACCAAGCGCTTCGGCGGCGTCGTCGCGGTCGACGACGTCAGCATCAAGGTTGCCCCCCTTGGCGTGCATGCCCTCTGTGGCCCGAACGGGGCGGGAAAATCAACGCTGTTCGAGCTGATCTGTGGTGGCCTCGAAGGCGACGCCGGCGACATGTTCATCGAAGGGCACCACGTGAACAAAATCCCCGCGTATCAACGGGCCCAACTGGGTGTGGCAAGGACGCTGCAGGCAGTCCGACTGATGAACTCGCGCTCCGCTCTCGACAACGTGGCGGTCGCGGCGGTGCCGAGTCACCGGACGTTCCTCACGCACGCCATTGTGAGGAGCGATCTCGCGGTTGCCTATGACCGGGCATGGGAGGCTCTCGAGGAATTGGGGCTCGGTGCCGTCGCACAGCAACGCGTGGGGGATCTCACTCTTGAGTCCCAGCGCATGGTGGAGCTCGCGCGGGCCATGGTGACGAACCCGAAGATCCTCCTTCTCGACGAGCCGGCATCCGGCCTGAGCTCAGAGCAGCGGGCGCGCCTCGCGGCGAAGCTCGTGAAGCTTGGCGAGACGGTGACGGTGTTCCTCGTCGAGCACGACCTCCAGATGGTGATGGATATCGCGGAGGAGATCTTTGTTCTGCTCGACGGGCGCGTCGTGTTCACGGGCAACTCCGAAGAGTTCAGGACGTCGAGCATCGTTCGTCAAGAGCTCATGGGGTTGCTGGCGAACGATGCGTTGGAAACGATCTAACCGAGGAGGTGCAGGCGATACAGCACTGAATAGCTACACCCTGATTGCCGTAGCGGCCGAACGTTGAAGTTGCGCTTCACGTGCGGGAGATGTTCGGACGCGATGGCAGATGCTGGAAATAGGAATTCATCGAACAGGAGGGGTAATGAAGTTCGATCGTGCAAATAATTCGCGAGCAGGGGTGCGAGGTCACCTCTTGCGGTCACGTAGAGGCAAGGTGCAAACCTTTGCTCTGCTGAGCGCATCGCTTGCAGTCTCGGCCATGACCGCGGTCATGACGCTCGGTTCGGGGGGCGTGGCTTCGGCCTCTGTCCGGCCGCATGCAAAGGCCCCGATAGTCCTATGTGAGGTGTCGGCGCAGTCCGGTGCCGCGCTCGGCGTCGGTATTGGCGACCTAGATGGTGTCCAGGCCTACGTGAAGTGGATCAACTCTCACGGCGGTGTTCTTGGCCGGAAGTACTCACTTACGGCTCTTGACGACGCGTCGACTCCGTCGGTGGCGGTCAGCGACGTCCGTAAGTGCGTGACCCAGATCCATGCCAACTTCATTCTGGGGCCAGGTGAGACCGACGACTACGTCGCCGCGATCCCGGTGTCGAACTCGCTAAAGACCGTGCTCATCGAGCAGGGTGCAGGCTGGTCGGGAATCGGGATTCCAACCCGCGACCTCACCTCTTACGCGTTCCCAGGCTTGTACAACGCGTACTATCAGAACGACCTGGACTTTATCCACTACATCATTGCGCCCCGTCACTACACCAAGGTCGCGGTGATCGACGGTTGCGACCCGCTTTGTGACGACAACATCAACTTCATGAAGCAGAACGCGGCACAGTACGGCTACTCGGTTGTAGCTGGACAGTCGATCACGTACAACCAGACGGACGACGCACCGCAGGTCATCCACCTGCTCGCGGCGCACCCACAGGCGATCGTTCTCGGCATTCCGCCGTTCCAGGACACGGTTACCTTCTTGAAGGCGCTACGGGCCGAAAACCCCACGATCCCTGTGGGCGAGTGTGCCGCGTGCACAGTCTCGAGCTTCTACGCATCCGTCGGTGGCGCCACCACCATGAAGGACGTCTACGTGGGTGGCCCCGAGAGCATGCTCTTGCAGTACACGCCCAGCAAGGTCGCAAAGACGGACATCCAGAACTACATCACTGGGATGACCGCGGTCGGCTACGGCACGTCGAACGACATTTCGTCTGACGCTGTTGGCTGGGAGTCTGGTATGGAGCTCACCGGTGGCATCGAGGCTGCCCGCAGCATAAGTGAGAGCGCCGTCAAGAACGCGCTCGCTCACCAGAACATCACCCTGCTCGGCTGGGGCTGGGCGCGTACGCCTACCGACTACGAGAAGGTCGGCTCCTTCCACAGCACGATGGCGATCTGGAACTCGGCAGGCAAGCTCGTCGAGTACGCGGCGTCGTAGCAACAAAAAAGCAACTCGAGTTCTTCTAGTCGTGAATAACGACTAGAAGAACACCGAGCCCCTAAACAGTGACGAACACCTCCGGCGCAACCGCAAGTCGCCATCCCAGGCGACCGCTGGTTGCGCCGGAGCCTTTCTATTGACGCGGTTGTAGCTCGTCCCCGCTCGGGTGAGGCGGCGAAAGCCCGACGATCCTTGTGCGGTGTGCGGCTCGAAGGTGGTTACCGCTACCGATCGCCGCAGCGGGTAGCGGCCTCGAGGTGCGATCCAGGAGCGGTGCCGCCTTCGCCAGTAGGCACGGCCTAACCGAGCCATCGGCGTGGCGATAGCGTTACCGCAACTGCTGCGGCGCCGTTGCGCCGGATCGGCTGGTAGGAAGGGGCTCTCGAAGGTGCGCCCCGATCACGATTGTCGGCGATGCGGCGCCACGCGCCGGAGAAAGCAGGGACGATGAGCAATGCCGCGGAACACGACGACGTCCGGTTCGACTTCTCCGGCCAAGTCGTCTTGGTTACCGGCGGAACAGACGGGATCGGCCTCGGCATCGCGTCATCGTTCGCCCGGGCACACGCGAAGGTCGTGATCTGCTCGCGAAGCGTCGACAAAGTCCGCCATGCCGAGTCCTTG